>Ga0265306_10001322_pt1 | contig 11995 bp, 4 predicted proteins | sample Helome_3_FD_192493 | JGI IMG/M metagenome (GOLD analysis project Ga0265306, IMG submission 192493) | Marine sediment microbial communities from subtidal zone of North Sea - Hel_20160420 (Illumina Assembly) | ecosystem: Environmental > Aquatic > Marine > Subtidal zone > Sediment ...
ACGAAATCGTGTTCCCCCCAGCAAATTAACATGGGTAACTTAGATAGAAGGTGAAGTTTTTCGCCGGTCTGTTGCACAACCATGTAGCTGGGGTCTTTTTCTCCCAGGGGAATATCCTGGACAAATTTCAAAGTGGCGATACGATTTTTCCAGCAGTTGTAAGGTGCGATCAGCCCGCGTTTGACCTCCCTGGCAAGGCCGCGATGGGATGCCATATAGAGGGCGCCGAGCGCAAACAAATTGAATCCCAGAACAGCAATGGCGGCCAGCGGGCCGGAATTGCGAATCAGGTGTAATCGCATCGGGATTTTTTTTGCATCCGGCGGCAAAAACGCCGCTGTATTCAAAACGATCAGCCGGCTTATTTTTTGAGGATGTCTGAGGGCATAGGCCATGCCGATCATTCCGCCCCAATCGTGAAGAATCAGCGATATTTTCTCCGGGCCGGTCAGGCTTCCAATTAATTGGTCAAGATCGTCTATCCGTGTCTGGAGGGTATAGTTATACTGTGAAGGTGGCGGTATATCCGATAAACCGCAGCCGATATGATCCGGAGCGATCGTGCGATATCGTCCGCTCAGGGATTTAATCAATTCTCGATAGTAAAAAGACCAGGTCGGATTGCCATGGACCATCACAACCGGTTCACCACGGCCTTCATCGACATAATGATATTGGAGGCCGTCTAAATCCATGTAGTGGGATTTAAACGGGTACAGGTGTTTGAATTCCGATATGTCGATGGGTTTTCGTTTTAGCATTTACCATTCTATCCCCAGCATCAGGCAGTTTAGTCCACTTCCGATTCCCAGGAATCCGACCCGGTCGCCGGGCAGCAGAAACTCTCTTTCATCTGCTATGGCCGCTGTGATCGGCAGGGACACCGTACCTATGTTTCCCAGATATTTAAAGGTTGTAAAATCTTTTGATGGCGGAATACCGATGGCATCCAGGATATTGCGCTGATGGGTCGCGCCCACCTGATGGCAGATTATTTTGTCGGGCTGATCGTCTGTCCATCCAATTTTTTGACGCAAGGCGCTAAATGTTTCGATACCAAGCGGCACACCATTCTGAAGAACAGCAACGGAATCGGTTTCCATCAGGTGCAAACCGCTGGCAGGTATGCCGGTGTCCGGTCCCCACACACATAAGCGGTGATGTTCGGCGGCGCTGCGGGCATCGCCTCCCAGAATCCGATGGCCGGATTTGGCTAAAGATCGATCCGCCAGCAGAACTGCAACCGCACCGGAGCCTCCCGTCAGGGTGGCGATGGTTTTTTTAAAAACTTCCATATCCTGGGTCTTGAGCAGCCGATCGATGGTGATATCAATGATCTGACGTGCGGATTCACAGGATACGATCAAGCCGGCGCGAATCTGTCCCAGTTCAATGGCATTGGCCGTTTGCACCATGCCGTTTAAAATTCCCAGGCAGGCATTGGAAACATCATAAATCTGAGTGGCAGGGCCTAAATCCAGACCATGGGCGACCGCACAGGCGGTGGCCGGCTCTAGATTATCCCGGCAAACGCCGCCGTAAATCAGCAGGCCGATATCATCCGGCGTGATACGAGATATATCCAGCGCTTTTCGAGCGGCTTTTATGGCGCCGGTGTGCATGCTGAAATCCGGGTCCCAGAACCGGCGTTCCCGGATTCCGGTAATCGCCTCCAGTTGTCCTTTCTGGAAATGAAGGGCCTCATAGACCGGTTCCAGACGCTTTTCCAGATCGTCGGAGGTAATGACATTGGGAGGTAGCTCATAGCCAAAGGCGTCGATGTAAACATTAGAATATAACATATAATAAGTTGCCTTAAATTTCTAGCAGTTCAATGCCAAAATTTTCCATTTTATAAATATAGAGTCCGTCGACTTGCAGATAGCCATCGGCGGTGATTTTTGGCAGCGGGTTTTCCTGGATGCCTGTAATTGTTGCTTCGACGGTAATCAACCGGTTTTGGGGCAGTATCTGTCCCCGATAGGTCCAGCTGTGGGCGTCTGCGGTTAACAGACCGAAACGGTGTGTTTCAATCAAATGCGGCCAGCGCTCCCGGGCCAGATACTTGAGCAGTTGAATAAATGATTCTATTCCCAATGAACCCGGACATACCGGATCCTGATAAAAGTGGGCTTTAAAGAACCATTCCCGCGGATCAACCGGTTTGGTGCCGCGGATATAACCCAATCCCATGGGGCCCCCGTCCGGTAAAAAGGTTTCGATGCAGTCGACCATGCGAATTGCTTTGGCCGGCAGCGTCAATCCGGAAGCCCGGTCAAAGTTCGGATCCAGGGGTGACAGGGGCGCATAATCGACTAGCTCAGCTGTCCGGCGGTATTGAATTTCTTCCGGCCCTGGGTTGTACTCCTGGCGATCGGTCTTGCGAATGCCTTCCTGCTGGGCCAGTGCCTCCCGGGTGAAGAAACCGAAATTGGTATTGCCGGCATAAAGTTTGTGATCCGGTTGCCAGACTTCAAAATCATAGTGTTCAATGATCATGTCGGCGGCTTCCGAAGCCCGGGTCAAGCGTGCTTTGATGGTCAGCATTCCGGTGGTTGGCAGTATTTCGCGCCAAAGGGTTGCCTTGCCACCCAGGTTTCTGAATCTGAGGTCATTTTCGCTCTTAAGGGCCGATCCCATATAGGCTGCCAGCCAGCCACAGGGTTGCAGAGCAACCTCCATGATTATGCTTAACGGCATTGCCGGTGTGCGATCGGCTTTGAAGTACCAGGCAGCCGGGGGGACATCATACTCGGCCTCGATCCAGCCATCGGGTTTTAATTCCCAGGCCCGGGGCGCGATGCGACGGACGCGATCAATCATCAGATAGGGAGGGCGGGGTAAACGGGCGATGAATCTGTCCTTATCAAAAGGTTCGTAAGGGGCGCCGAACGCCTTTGATGGGCGGCCGCTGGCAAATTCGAGCATGTGTTCGCGATCAAACAATGGCGTTTGCGGGGTTCGCGTTTTCCTGTTTTCCCAGAAAGATTCGATTTCGTCCCGGGAGATGCCGCTCATTTGTAGGGACATATCCTTGAAATGAACGATCCGATGACCGTCGGCAATCATATGGGCATCTGCAATGACATAGGGCTGAGGCGTGTATCCGATTTCGCTGATTTCTATTTCATAAATAACCCTGCGGGTATTTGGTGTAACCGGACCCCGGCATTTCAAGGTGCTTTCAACACCGCGAACCGGTTCATAATATACTCCCGGTCTTTCGGTTACCCAACCCATGCGCTGCAGATATATTCTTAAGGTGTGAGCACAGCATTCATACATCAAAGTTCCGGGCATGACCCTGTCATCGACGAAATGACAGGTTAAAAACCAGTCATCGGGATGGATGTCTGCTTCCGCCCGAATCAACCCTGAACCATATTTACCGCCGACCGGATCCAGATCCAGGATGCGATCAATCAATTTCATGCGTCCGACCGGCAGCCGGAGTGATTCTGCCAGGGTAATACCGTTAAACAGCCTGCCAAAGCATCGCTCCAGATCGCCTTCCCGCAAGGCCTGCAACGCCGGGTCGTCGTATCTTTCCTTTTGCAGTGGCACAATATCTTGCCAATCGGCCGGCTTTTTCCCGGCAACCGGCTGCATCTCCTCTTCGGTGAGGATGATGCCGCCGGAATTTGTTACCTCCGCCTCCGTGAAAAATCCGGCACAGCCGTTGGTCATTGTAATCAGGGGCAGATCATCGATATAACCCTTAAAGCTAAACAGGAACAAATATGTTTCTCCCTGACGAATGAACTTAGAAATTTCAATTTCATAGCGAATGGTTTGTCCCGGGACAGGCAGTTGGCTATGAAACTTGACGGTGGCATCGAGCAGGCGGTAGGTTCGTTTGCCTGCCACCACCAGGTCAATGCCCAGATAGGCGCATAGAAAAAGATCGGCCTGCCCCGCTTCGACGGAGATGCACACCGGTGCATGTCCGCCGTCCAGGTACCATGCTCCAGGCAATACATCGTGTTCGGTAACGATACGACCGGGTCCGAGGACGCCTTTCTGACCTTCGATCGTCAGGATACGGTCCACCAGCATCAAGGGCTCATCCGGCAAACGCACTCTGGCCGGGTACGAATCTGCGATGGCAAATTCGGGTCCCAGCACGCTGGCGACGGATCCGCTGGCAAACTCCAGGCACTGCCGGCGGGAAAAAAGAGGTTGAGAATGAGGAATGGGGAATGCGGAATGCGGAATTACTGAATTGCCGGTGTGGGACGTTTCAGTAGGAATTGAGTCTGCGGATTCCTGCATGGCGCGATCCAGAAGTTTGGTGTGAAGATCAAAGGTTTCAGCGTAGGAGCGGGAAGTTTCTTCGGAGAGTTCCAAAAATTTTTGATGGGCCTCTGCCGTACTGCGGGCAATCCGATCGGCCGTTTCGAGCAATTCTGAAAAAGGACTATCGGTTTCGGGTCTCGACTCGACTGATCTCGTCGAAGGCTGGTCACCGGTCGCTGGTCCCGGGACACCCGATTCCTTATGCTTTTCTGCACCTTCCAAAATTCCGCAATCCGCATTCCGCAATCCGAATTCCAATGTCTCTGTTCTCTGTCTGTTGCCTGTTGCTATCGTCAATGCAGGCGAGGGCGCTTTGCCGCCGATGGTGATTTTGATGGAGTTGCCTGAGGTTTTTATGGCCGGTTCAATCATATCCGGCGCATAGGCCCGGGTTCCATAAAGATTATCCAGATCAATCGGCACCCGCTCTGCGATGAGTGTCGCCAGCACCTTGGCGATCGTGGTGTAGTCATTTTCTCCTCGGTTACACGCGGATATTGCCAGATGAGGGACATCTTTGAGGATCCTGCTAATCATCCGGGTGCACGAAGAATAGGGACCCATTTCCAAAAATATTCTAACCCCGTCGCGGTAGGCTTGATTTATGGTGGTCGTGAAATCAAAACCATACAAAGCCTGATTAAGAATGGAAGATGCCGCTTTTTTGCTCGTTAGGTCATAGGCCCGGCCAAGGGCACAGCTGTAAAAGCGAATTCCGTCAGGCCGGTGGGTCGGGAAAAGGTGCAGTTGTCGATACGCATCAGCTGCCGGTTTTAATAGATCGCAATGAACGGTGACCACACCATCCAGGTATATTGCCTCGCATTTGAGTGCCTTGATAACGGAACTCACATCCGGCCTGCGTCCCCCGATGACACACTCATCGGGTGTGTTGATAATCAATAAACGGGTGGTGGCATAGCGATCAACTATTGGGCGCACTAAATCTGCCGAACGGTTTACGACCGCCACGCACCAGTCGACATCTTCATCCGGGGCAATATCCCACAGGCTTCGGGCGGCATTGCAGGGGCCGGCAAGTTGACGGGTAAATAAATCTGTTTGCTGCATGCGTCGGAGCATCTCACCGCGTTCGGGCCAGACACCCATGGCAAAATAACCCGCTGACTCTCCCAGGCTGTAACCGATTACGGCCGAGGGATTAATATCAAAATATTTGACTAGGTCGGCGACTAGGCCGCCATGAACCACTTGCCCGAAAATCATGTTAAGAGGATCGGATATGATTTTCTCATAGGCTGCTTTTTGCCATCCCGGCTGCCACGAAACCCGCCAGGGAACAAAACAATCCGGCAACAACTGGGATTTTAGCTGCCGGGTGCGGGCATCCATTTGGCGCAAAATTTCCGGCCAGTGAACACCAATATTCCGGCCCATACCAATATAATGGCTGCCGGAACCCGGAAATACAAACGCCAGCTGTCCTTGCTTGCCGATGGGGTTAGGTGAAAAACCAATACCGCTGTTGCCTTTAATTTTCCGGGGACTGTCTGATAAGACGGCTGTTTGCGCTTCAGAAATTTGTTTTTTCAGATCCGAAAAATTAACGGCCACAATGGACACTACCCGGGAGTGCTCTAATTTGACAGCGTTTTTAATATACCACTGGCGGGCAACCTCTTCCATGGTGATCTGTTTACGGCAGTCCGGGTCTTGAGCGTTCAGCTGCAGGTCGACATGCTGATTGAGGGCCCCAAGGCCGGCAAGCAGAGCATTTTTGTTGTTTCCTGCAACGATAAAGATCCCAGGGTTTTGAAAGCCAAGAGGTTTTTTTCTTTCCAGTTGAACTTTTTGCAAAACCCCTTCCGCAATTTCACTTCTTGGCTGATAATCAAAACCTTCCAGGATGATGTGCATGCAATTGCCGTCGGGTGTCATGGCGCCAACCATGGCTTTACGCGGCCCTTCCTGGCGATTTCTCAACCAGAACTGAGGGTAGATCGGGATGTGAAAATTTTCACCATGCCAGAGCGAATTTTCAGGAACTCTGAAGTTTGCTAGCGGCGGAATAATTTCATGATAAAGACATAAATTGGCTTTAACCACAGCGGCCAGGGCCGAAGCAGCCCCGGTATGTCCGATGTTGGCTTTTACCGAACCGATCGCGCAGGAGCCATCACTATCTGAAAAGAACTCGTGCAGCGCCCGGGTCTCCAGGCGGTCTTCCGACAGATTGCCGCCGCTGTGAGTTTCTATATAACTTATGGCTGACGGTTCAACAGCGGCATCCCGAAAGCAGCGGGTAAGTGAGCGGGTATAGGCATCCAGAGACGGCAGACTTTTATCAATACCGCCTCCGCTGGCGCTGCCTATCCCCTTGATCACCGAATAGATCCGGTCGCCGTCTTTTTCGGCCCGGTCCAGGCGCTTGATGACCAGAGCCGCAGCCCCTTCGCCGGGAAGGGTGCCGTCTGCATCCTGATCAAACGGTCGAATTTGAAGATTGCGCGAAAATGGTCTTGCCTGATTTTCCAGAATAAGATTGCGGACATCGCCCGCCAGATCCACGGCACCCACCAGAAAGGCTTCGGCCTCATTTTGCTGCAGGGCCCTTACCCCGATTTCCAGAGCTTTTAAACCAGCCGCTTCTTCGCAGGATACCGCAAAACTGGGGCCCCCGAGGCGAAATTCCCGGGCAACCCTGCTGGCAACAATCCCCCCCAGGGCGCCCAGGGTGCGCGGTGCCGTCAACGGCGGGTTGCAGGTATCTTGCAAGGATTCGATCCAGGCATCTAATTCTTCCTGTGACGGATTCCAACCTAATTTTTTAATCCATTGAGGGAGCAAATTGACCAGCTGCCAGCGCAGTTGAAAATTGGTGGCTTCGAAATCAAAATCAATGCCGATGATTGCCCCCATCGCGGGCCGGTCTTCCCGTAGCGGAAATCCGGCATCCTTCATGGCTGTTGAAGCGACTTTCAGCATCAGCAGCTGTTGGGGAAGAATTTCCGGAATTTCTTTGGGTGGTAGGTGAAATTCACCGGGCGCGATGGACAACTCTTCCAGAAAAGCGCCGGTTAGCTCTAAATTTTCTAAGTAGCGGCCAGCAACCGTATCACATCCTTTCCAGCGATGTTCCGGACGTCTATCAATACAGGTATCGCCGTTGAAAATCAGTTCCTGGAAATCGCGCAAAGAGGATAGTGAACCGAAAACAGCCTCCATACCAACAATGGCGACATCTGAATTTGGACGGTGGAATTCGGAATTCGGAATGGGAGAATAACTAATAGTGGATTTTTGAGTTCCAATTTCCGCATTCCGCATTCGGCATTCCGCATTCGGTAACCATTCTTCCAACAGCAGATGGGCATTGATGCCGCCGAAACCAAAGGCACTTACCGCTGCTCGTCGCGCAAGCTTATCTTTTCTGCGATGCCAGGGTGCCGGCTGGGTCTGTACTCGAAAAGGACTGTCCGGCAAGGGGCTGTTGGAAGGGGGCATTTCATAGTTCAAGGAAGGCGGCAAAATCTTATTTTGCAATGCCAGAAGGGTTTTAATCAGGCCGGCTGCGCCGGCGGCAGTCAGTAAATGGCCGATCATGGATTTGACCGAACCGATTGCGCATTGATCTTTTTGCCACCCGGATTCTCCCCACAACTCTGCTAAACTCTGCAGTTCGGCCAGGTCCCCGCGTGGTGTTCCGGCACCATGACACTCAATCAAATCAATATCATGGGCAGACCAGTTGCAGGATTCATAGACTTTGCGCATAGCGCGTAACTGGCCCTCACTGTCCGGTGCCAGAAGATTGCCGTGCATATCATTGGAAAGCCCCACGCCGTGTATCAGTCCGAATATATGATCCTGGTCGCGCACGGCGTCCGCCAGGCGTTTGAGAATCAGAATTCCGGCGCCTTCTCCTACAACCAGGCCATCGGCATTTTGATCGAAGGGGGCACACCGCCCGGAAGGTGATAAAGCACGCAGCTGACTGAAGCCAACCTGGGTAAACAAGCAACTGGGCCTTGAAACGCCTCCGGTCAGCATGGCATCAGCCCGATGGGAATTCAGTTCATCACAGGCCAGCTTAACGGCATAGAGAGATGATGCGCATGCGGCGTCCAGGGTATAGGTGCCGCCGCCAAGACCAAATGCGCGGGCCAGAATAGATCCGGGCAGGCTGGTGACACGGTTGGCAAGATAATGGGCCCGGGTATAGGGTTTACGCTGATTTTTAAGCACGCCAGGAGCCGCGGCGTCAAGCAACTTTTCTTCAAAGGCGGATCCTATAATATCACTGGTGATTGCCGCGGTGGCGTCCGTCGGCAATGCGATCGCGGCCAGAACGACACCGGTTCGTTGACGGTTTAATGATGATGACGGAATTCCGGAGATGGCTTCCCGACCGACATGCAGGACAATATGATAGAGCGGGTCGAGTGACGCAATCAAACTTTGATCAAGGTCAATGCCGGCCGGATCAAATTCAAAATTTTTAATCAGGCAGCAGCGCTTCGAATAGGCTTTGTCTGTGTGAATACCCGGAAGGTAGATAAAATTGGGATCCACAGACCAGCGGTTTTCACCGACCTCAACATCAGCGGAGACCTTGTTGATAAGGTTTTGCCAGAAGAGTTCCAGGTTTGAGGCACCGGGGAAAAGCCCGGCCATCCCAACCACGGCAATGGGTGCACTTGGGTTCATGGGGTCGCGGTCGTCATTTATGGAAAAAAATTAAAGGCCTTAATCCAGCCTGCTGCCAAAAAGATACTATATATCGAATTCAACTGCTTAAGGCAAGAAAAACAGCGACAACCATTCTTTGCTAAAGTAAAGTTGGGTGATCCGGCAAAAGGGGATAGAGACAAATGATATTTGCCTAATATACTATATTCGTTTGTTATTTTTGTGTTATTGCTTGACATTAGTACTTTTTTTGATATAGATATATCTAATAGTGTTCTCGTTTAAATAAATATGCAGTTATAGTTGTTTGATGATAGATATTACTTTGCACGGACAAGTTATCTCAAAACTTTAAGGAGGAGAACAAAAATGGCGATTTTAAAGAAAGATTTGCATGCAGTGAAAAGAGATATTGTGGCTCTTGGAAAAAGATTGGAAAAGTTAATCAAGGCCCATGAGCCGATGCCGAAAGCAAAAAAGGTTACGAAAAAGAAAGCTGTCAAGAAAGCCAAAGCCGTTAAAAAGGCGCCGGCCAAGAAATCAGTAGCCAAGAAAGCACCGGCCAAAAAAGCATCGGCCAAGAAAACATTAGCCAAAAAAGCGCCAGCCAAAAAAGCACCGGCCAAGAAAACAGCAGCCAAAAAAAAAGCCACCCAGGTAACCGCCACCGATAAGATCTTACAAATTGTTAAGCGATCTAAAAAGGGTGTAGATGTTTCAACTCTGAAGAAAAAAACAGGTTTTGACGATAAAAAAGTTCGCAACATAGTATTCCGAGCTTCGAAGGAAGGCAGAATCAAGAAGTCAGGACGGGGAGTATATGTCAGCGCCTAGCAAGCGATTTGATGCCTGTCTTAATTAATTATCAGAAGTGACCATTCGGCCTATCAGGGCCATTAGCGGGGTGAATTTTTTTCACCCCGTTTTTTTCGTTTTTCTTGATTAAGTATTTGGCTACACTGCTCTAATCCTTTCACCCGGCGGCCCTTTTTTTTCAAATTTAGAAAACCTGGTCCTCCTACCGGGCTGTAAGCCCTCTGGGCCGGAAGCTGGCCAGGTCAGAGTTAAGCGGCTATGCCGGAGAAAAATGCCGTGGAATGATGGAATATTGGAAGGTTGGAATAATGGGTTGAGAAGGATGAAATCGTTTTTCGATACACCACGTAAATCAGAGATTAATCCGTCTGCGGCGGATTAATTGTCATGCAAGATTCAGGGAAAATATTGCTTTGGGCTGTCTGTGATGATCGGACGAAGCCATCGAAAAGACCGTTGACCCTGGATAGTTTCTTCGCATTGGCGAGGATTGATTTTAAGCAAAGAAGATAAAATCAATCCAGGCCAGGGTCCCGGAAGGGAGAATATAATCTGTCGGCCGATCCGGGCGAATTTGAGTTCCGGAATAATATGCGCATATAGATGTTGTCTGTATATGCTGAAGGCATTTTGTGAATTGGGGTATGACTGTATGGCCGCCATCGCCGCAAGTTGCCCGCTTTTGTGAGCATAGTAAATTCCCTCGCCGAGTAAAGGGTCGGCCAGGCCGCCGGCGTCGCCCAGCAGTATAATATTGCCACGGCCCGGCTGAGTTAGATAATTCCCATAGGGCAGGGCATGACTTTTTGCGGCACAGATAGTGTCAGTTGAGATTTTAGTCGTTTTTAATAATTGGATCATACCGCGTTTTAGCAATTTACCTGACTTTTCGCTTAACCCGCAAATGCCCAGGATCCGGAGATCTTTTCTGGGAAAACACCAGGCATATCCCCATCGGATGTAACCGAGGTAGATAACCGGATAATCAGGCAGTGCCGGTGATAGGCTGTGTGAAGCAACAAGTTCCAGGGCAGTGGCCATACCTGACTTTTTTTCTTTTTTAATCAATCCCATCTCGGTGAGCAATCTGCACAGCCTGCTTGGCGCTCCGTCGGCGCCTAAAAGATAAGGTGCTGAATATCGGTGGCCGTTGCCGGTAATAACATGATTTTTATACGGGTCCAGGGAAATGACTTTCTCTCCGGATCTAAATTCGGCTCCGGCTCGGCGGGCCCTATTCAGCCAGAAAGAATCATAAACCTGTCGGTCTACAAAATGAAAAGGATATTCCAGCTTTCCTCGAATGCAGGCCTTGTTGCGCAGATTTACACCGTACCGGAAACTTTGATGTGAAATAATCTGGTTGGATGCCAGGTAATCACGGGGGGTTTGAAAAATTTCTTCCAGCAACCTGATCGTTTTGCGCGTTAAAAGTCCTCCGCAAAGCTTGTGACGGGGAAATTTCCTCTTGTCCAGCACAAGAACATGAAATCCGCTTTTAGCCAGAAGATAGGCCGCGGTAGATCCGGCCGGTCCGGCTCCAATCACGATGGCATCAAAGCTGTTTTTCTTGATCATCATCAGGGGAGTGGACAGAACTGTGGAAGGCTATCGTTTGACAATTTTTTTAACTCGGCTTCTCTCGATTCCCATGGACCCGCCGTCTACTCTATACATAATCATATCGCTTTCTTCCCACCACACCTCGGTCATAATAATACTGCCACTATCGAGGTGAATTTCAAATTTAGTATTTGCGTCCGAAGACAGGGTCGCCCGGTCCAGTTTTTTAATGATCCCTTTAAGCGAGGGATCATTTTTGGGAATTGTTTTGCTATTTTCCAGCTTGTCAGCGATTTTTTCCAAGGCTTCAGATGCCAGCCCCTTGGACTTTGAAGCGATTTTATCCGTATTAGACAAGAAGTAGATAACCAGTGCTGAAATAGCCACAAAAACACACAAAAAGGCCAGCAAAACGTATCGGCCGCTGGAAGACGTTTGCGGTCGGGCTTCGGTAGCAGGATCTGCAAATCGAACGGTGTCCGGATTCTTGTTTCCCACCCCGGTACGAGAATTGCCTCCAGGCCGATGGCCTCCCGATTGCCCCGCATCGTTAGCGATATCGATCCCGGATGGCGATTTCGATGAAGTGATCTTCGGTATGGATAATCGCCCGGTCTGATTTGACTCTATATACTTAAGCAAATATTTATAGGCCAGATTGATTTCCCTC
>Ga0265306_10001324_pt1 | contig 11980 bp, 9 predicted proteins | sample Helome_3_FD_192493 | JGI IMG/M metagenome (GOLD analysis project Ga0265306, IMG submission 192493) | Marine sediment microbial communities from subtidal zone of North Sea - Hel_20160420 (Illumina Assembly) | ecosystem: Environmental > Aquatic > Marine > Subtidal zone > Sediment ...
AAGCGCGATGGCCTCGCAATGCTCCTGCTCGTCCAGCGTGGCGGATTCCCCCGTCGTACCGACGGCGACAATCGCGTCCGTACCCTGCTCCACGTGCCAGTCGATCAGACGGCGGAATGCGTCATCGTCGATGCGACCGTCGGGGTGCATGGGGGTTACTATGGCGACCAGACTACCCTGGATCATCCGTTGGCTCCGCTGGAATTCAAGCTGCGCATTCTATCGCGGCCGCTTTTCCGCTGCCAAGAAACATTCGGGCTGGAGGCCGATTCAATGCCCCTATTAACACGGTCAGCTTGAGGTCCGGGGCGGCCTGACGGTAGATAAGGACCCTTTCCGGCAATGAGTGGAAACTGGCGATGAGCGATTCCGGCGAGATTACGCGTGAAATCAGGATCAACCCGATTGTCCCGACCGAGTCGGTGCTGATCGCCACGGCGCGGGGCATGCGGCCGAAAGAGGCCGAGGAGCGCCTGGAGCGCGATACGCGTGCCGTCGTCGACACCTGCCCTTTCTGCCGCGGCAACGAGGATCGAACCCCGCCGTCGATCAAGTCTTATCCCGACAGCGGGGATTGGGACATCCGGATCGTACCCAACCTTTACCCCGTACTTGGCGATGACCGGGCCCAGCCCAATATCGCCTTCGGGCTGCAGCAGGTCATCGACGGTTACGGTCGTCATGAGGTCGTGATCGACAATCCAAATCACGGGATCGCGCTGCATGAGATGGCACCGCGACACCTGGCCGACCTGTTCACCGTCTATCAGCAACGTATGGCCGAACTGTACGAGTCCGACCCTCGACTGAGATATGTCCTGGTATTCAAGAACTTCGGAGCAGCCGCAGGCGCCAGCATCCCGCACACGCACAGCCAGATCATCGCCACACCGGTGGTGCCCGAGAATGTGCAGAATGAGGTCCACCACAGCCGTGAATACCAGAGCAAGTTCAATCAATGCGTGTTCTGTTCCCTGATCGACGAGGCTCTGACCTACGAGGCGACCATCTACGACCGCGAATCCGGCCAGATCAGACGCAAGGTCAACGTCGGCCAATATGTGGTGGAGCGCGGTGAACATTTCGTTGCGATCAAGCCGTTTGCCAGCCGCTTCGAGTGGGAAATCCATATCCTGCCGCTGAAACACCAGGCCGATTTTCTCAAAGCCAGCCGCACGGAGATGGACGATTTTGCCCGCGTTCTGCGTCGAACCATGGCGCGCCTGGACAAGGTGGTGGGTGGTGTTCAGTACAACTTCTTCCTGCACTCCGTGCCGCACGGCCTTGAATTCGACAACTGTCAGGCTAGCTACCATTGGCATCTCGAGATCTGTCCGCGCACCAGCATCCCGACCGGGTTTGAGCTGGGATCGGGACTTTTTGTGAGCACAGTGAGCCCGGAACTCGCCGCCGAGTTGCTTCGCAATGCGGATATCGACGGCGATTGACCTTTTTTTGGCTGCCTGAGTCTGGTCACCGGCCAAGACAAGGCAGATACTCAGCAGTACACTCTCCCCTTTCATCCTGAATACGCTAGCCGTTGCACGCCATGCCACCGAAGAACAGTCACCTCGTCATTTCAGCCCTGGGAAAGGACAGACCCGGTATCGTCAATCAGCTGTCGAAAGCAATTTACGAACTGCAATGCAATATCACCGACAGCCGGATGACGGTTCTCGGCGGTGAATTCGCGATCCTCCTGATGGTTGAGGGACCGTGGAACCAGCTCGCGAAACTGGAAGACCAGGTACCCGAGCTGCAGGAAAAACTTGGCCTTACGATCACCACCAAGCGCACCGAGGAAAGGTCGGCGAATGCCAATCTGCTGCCCTACGGGGTCGACGTCGTGTCTTTGGATCATCCTGGCATCGTCTACAGCCTGGCCAGTTTCTTCTCCGACAAGAACATCAATATCGAGGACATGACGACCAGCTCTTATGCCGCGGCACACACCGGCACGCCGATGTTCTCCGTTCGGATGAACATCGGTATCCCAGCGAATATTCAGATCGCCGTGCTGCGTGATGAATTCATGGACTTTTGCGATAGCATGAACATCGACGCGGTGCTGGAACCGATCAAGGGCTGAACGAGACTAGGAAGATACCGCCATGGCCGTAATTGCTGTTGGACAAAAAGTACCCGAAGTAGCGCTGCACCTTACCGGAGACCGCCTGGTAAATCTCTCCGACCACCGCGGGAAGCCGCTGGTGCTTTATTTCTATCCCAAGGCCAGCACCCCCGGCTGCACCCAGGAGGGGCTCGACTTCAGTGCCGCCATTGCCAGATTCCGGCGCCAGTCTTGTGTGATCCTGGGGGCCTCCCGTGATGGCCTGAAGGCGCAGGAGAACTTCAAGGCCAAACAGGGTTTTCCGTTCGACCTGGTATCGGACAAGGACGAGGCACTCTGCAATGCCTTTGATGTCATCAAGATGAAAAACATGTACGGGAAGCAGGTGCGCGGCATCGAACGCAGCACCTTTGTTATCGATGCGGACGGCAGATTGCGTCACGAATGGCGCGGCGTGAAGGTCAAAGGGCATGCCGAGCAGGTGCTCGAGGCCGTAAAGTCCCTGAAGAAGTAAACCATCAGATCCAGACCCCGGAGTACCATGGGTATTAAATCGCGCGACGAAAAGAAACTGTTCGTACTCGACACCAACGTGCTTATGCACGACCCGACCTCGATCTTCCGCTTCGCCGAACACGATATCTTCCTGCCGATGGTTGTGCTCGAAGAACTCGACCACGCTAAGAAAGGCATTTCCGAAGTTGCGCGCAACGTGCGGCAGGTCAGTCGTTTCCTCGATGAGCTCATGACCTCGGCATCCAAGCAGGACATTGACTCAGGTCTGCCGCTGCCATGCACCAGCTCCCTGCGCAGCAATGGCGACGATGACGCCGACTGTGGCCATCTATTCTTCCAGACTCAGCTCCAGCCGGTGCAACTACCCCACACGCTGCCCGGCAACACCCCCGATAACGATATTCTGGGAACTGCGCTCGCCCTCGCGGAGATGGCGCCGAAAAGATACGTCACGCTGGTGTCGAAAGACATCAATCTCCGTATCAAGGCGGCGGTGGTCGGCATCCATACCGAGGACTACCACAATGACCAGGTGCTGGATGATGTCAACCTGCTATATAGCGGCGAGGCGGAACTGCCCGCCGATTTTTGGGACAACCACAGCAAGGACATCGACTCCTGGCAGGAAGAGGGCCACACATTCTACCGCCTCAAGGGAGACGACACCGCGACCTGGTACATCAACCAGTGCCTCCATATGGATGGGGAGCAAACGTTTGAGGCCATGGTAAGGGAGCAAGACGGGGACGACGCCATCATCGAAATCGTCAACGATTACCGCTCCAGCAAACACGCTGTCTGGGGCATCAGCGCACGCAATCGCGAACAGAACTTTGCGCTCAACCTGTTGATGGATCCGGATATCGATTTCGTCTCGCTGCTTGGCACTGCCGGGACCGGCAAGACGCTGCTGGCCCTGGCGGCCGGCCTCGCCCAGGTACTCGATCAGAACCGATTTCGCGAGATCATCATGACCCGTGTCACCGTGCCTGTGGGCGAGGATATCGGTTTTCTGCCAGGCACCGAAGAGGAAAAAATGACGCCCTGGATGGGCGCCCTGATGGATAACCTCGAGGTACTCACGCAGACCGAAGGGGGTGAGTGGGGGCGTGCCGCGACCGATGATCTGCTACGCTCGCGAATACGAATCCACTCGCTCAACTTCATGCGCGGCAGGACTTTCCTGAACAAGTACATCATTCTCGACGAAGCGCAGAACCTGACGCCGAAGCAGATGAAAACCCTGATCACACGCGCCGGGCCTGGCACCAAGATCGTCTGTCTGGGCAATGTTGCACAGATCGATACGCCCTACCTGACCGAAACAACTTCAGGGCTGACCTATGTGGTAGATCGATTCAAGGACTGGCCACACGGGGGTCACATCACCCTGCTGCGTGGAGAGCGATCCCGCCTTGCGGATTTCGCCTCGGAGGCGCTGTAAGCAAAGACTGCACACGCTCAGGCTGCAGAATGATTCACCACGTGTTCCCTCAACGCCGCCTCGGCGGCGCCGAATGCGGCATCGACCGCTCGGAAGGCCGCCTCCGCTTCGGCAAGATTGCCGTCTCTGGCCAGCCGTTCGGCGTCCCGGGCCAGTTCGGACAACTGCAATGCACCGACATTGGCACTGCTCGACTTCAGTGAGTGCACCGGCAGAACCATGGCTTCGACGTCGCGCTGGGTGATTGCCTCGCGCACCTGCGCAACCAGCTGCGGCGCGTTGCGCAGATACGTCTGTAGCAGCGCGAGATAGTCTTCATCCATGATCTCCCGGAGTTCATTCAGCACTTTTTCGTCAAGAACCGGCATTCTTTTCTGTTCCTGTATCAAGGCTACGGCCGCCTCCAGCTCCGCACGCTGAGGCATCTTGGCCGCCGTAGCCAACCAGGCTGATACGCAATCACGCAGCTGTTCCAGACTCACCGGCTTGGCCAGATAATCATCCATACCCGCGGAGATACATTTTTCGCGGTCACCCGCCATGGCATTGGCTGTCATCGCGACAATGGCCGTAGGTGTCCTCCCGACAGCATTCTCGAGCACCCGGATCTGTCGGGTCGCCTCGTATCCATCCATGACCGGCATTTGACAGTCCATGAGGATCAGGTCGAATCGTTGCTGCTGGAACCGCGCCAGGGCCTCACTCCCATCGTCGGCAGTTTCGCATTTCAACCCGAGTTTGGACAGCGCCTTCTGAACCACGCCAAGGTTCACCGGATTGTCTTCTACAAGAAGCACCTGTCCCGAGAATTCGCCCTTGGGCGTCACCGCCGCACCTTGTTCCAGGGCCATGTCCGCTGCGGTTACATTCAGGTCATCATAGATCTCTGCAGCCCTCAGGTCCGGGCTGCCAAATTGACTGCTTTCCACGTCGAACACGCGATGCAGAATCCGGCGCAAAGGCTCGGGACGCAGAACATCAGTCAGCACATGGATCCCGAAATCGCGTTTTATCTTGTGCGCCAGTGTCTCGGATCTCACCGACACCACGATATGCATATTCTTGCGGGTCTCGATGTCGCAAATCTCCGCCAGCAGGTTCGGCAGGCGCTGCTCGATACCTGCGCCGTCGATCAGGGCGAGTTCATAGCCCCAGCTTTCGCCAAGGACGGCGGTGGAGTGCAGTTTAGACAGCGCCTCCGCAGGCTCCCTGGCAGCTGTCTCCACCACCCCCCAGCCACTCAGGTTTTCCGAAACCCGCGCCGCGAGTTCTTCATCGCTTATCAGAGTCAATATCCGAACGCCTTTGAGGCTGCGCCGCGCGGAAGGCACCTCCATGACCGACTTTCGCAGCGGAATGAGAAACCAGAAGGTCGATCCCTGCCCCGGCGTTGAGCGGACACCGATTTTGCCACCCATCAGCTCGACCAGCCGTTTGCAGATAACCAGACCGAGGCCGGTACCGCCATGTTTGCGTGTGGTCGAGGCATCGGCCTGGGTGAACGACTGGAATAGGCGATCTGCCGTTTCTTCCGACATTCCTACGCCGGTATCGGCCACGGCGAAAAGCAGCTCTACCTCCTTCCGGCTCGTCTGCCCAGGCGACACCTCGATACGGACGCCACCCTCTTCGGTGAACTTGATCGCATTGCTGACCAGATTGATGAGAACCTGACGAAGTCTCATCGGATCACCCCGCACAACCTGCGGCACATTGTCCGCCACGCTGGCGCTGACTTTCAGATTGTGATTGCGCGCACTGCCGCTCATGAGTTCGGTCACCGAGCCCACCAGGTCACGCATATCGATCTCAATCGTCTCCAGCTGCAATTTGCCGGATTCGACTTTGGCGAAATCCAGTACGTCGTTGATGATCCTCAACAGATGACGGGAAGAGGTCTGCGCCGTACCAACCAGCTTCAGCTGTTCAGCATCCAGTTGGGTTTCGCGAAGCATCTCGAGGATAGGCAGTATTCCGTTCAGCGGAGTGCGAATCTCGTGACTCATGGTCGCCAGAAATTCGTTCTTCGCGCGACCCGCTGACTCGGCAAGGTCGAGGATCTCGGCTAGCTCGGATTCAAGTGTCACGCGCTGAACCTCGGCTTCGTCGACCTGCGCCTGCTTTTCGGCGATCTGCTTTTGCAGCTCAGAAAGCTCATAACGCATGAAGTGCGAGTCCACCCTCGCAAGATCGAAGCGACGCGCATACACCGCGGCCATCAGCGCCAGAATGGTCAATGCCAGCCACAAGCCCAGGGGCAGCAAGAAAGCCTTCAGAGCGTAATCCGGAAAAAACGCAAGCGCCACCGTGAACAGCAATTGAACACCCAGCTGCAGTATCAGCCCGGTCAACCAGAACAAAACCGGCAACAACGCACAAGACAGCGCCAGCCATGCAATGACCAGCAGCACCGGCGGGGACGCTTCGGAGCCCACGGCAACCGCCGAGGCGAACGCCCAGGCCGTGCTGTTCAGGGTCATCACCGCGACCATTGCCAGACGCCATCGGGTAAGAAAGTGAAGACTCAGAAGTTGCTTGGCCAGGTAAGGCCCGCCGAAAGCAGCCAAGATTGCAGGTATTGCTGCCCAGGCCAGCCAGTAGGTGTCGAGCCACGGGAACGAAGTACCCAGCCAAGCCACCAGCGCCAGCAATATCAGCAACACGCCACCGGAAAAACCGGCAAGACGGGCACTGTGCCGCAGGCTCTCGATACCGACCAGCCCCTGCAATTCATAATCACCATCGAGCGGTTCGGCTGCCTGCGGTATTGATTGTCCTGCAATCAGACTCACTGTGCGGGTGCTCTCCTAACGGGAAACGGGCAAAACGTGCCCCATTGTGTAATTGAAACAGCGCGTTAGCATGTATCATTGTGGCAGACTGTCGGGAGATAGCATATCGTTGGGGCGTGGTGCCCGATCCGCACTTCAGACAAGCCGGAAATCATTGAAAATTTAGAAGGACTGAACGCAATGGCGCCACCGCCAGACGACAAGGGCTCAGGTCTGCCTGCAGAAAAAGATGTATTTGTCCAGCAATTGCCCAAGCGCATTGCTGCGATAGAGGACATCTGGGCCAAGCTAACCAGCGGTTCCTGGGATCACCTCCAGCTCGAGGCCCTCTACGAGCGTATTCGCGAGATATCCGAAAACAGCAAGGTCTTTTCGCTGTTCCAGCTCAATGAAAGCGTGTTCTCCCTCGAGGTCTACCTGAGCTCGTTCATCGGCTCTGATATAAGCCCGGGTACCGCACAGATCGATTCAATTACCGGTTTGCTGCGCGCGCTGAAGACGGCCGCCAACCTGACGGCCACCGACCAGCAGGCTCCGGCCGCCAACTCGAGCGCCGTCAGCGTATGCATTCTCGGTGACAAAGACGGGCTCATGGCAGAACTCGCCGGAGCATTGAAGGACCTCGAATGCGAGCTGCAATATTTTTCGGATACCGAGTCCCTACTGAAACAACTCGAAATTCAGCCGCCGAAACTCATCGTCGCCGATACTGCAGCACTGCCTCATATGCCGCCATTGTCCGCCGAACTCGTTCGGCTGCAGAGTCACATGTCGATAAAGATCCCCCTGATCTTCATCAGCAGTTCAACCGCGCTGCAATTGCGCGTCGATGCGATCAGGGCCGGTGGGGATGGCTATTTCGTCACCCCATTGGATGCCGTCGCTGTCGCCACACAGATCCGCGACATGGCCCTGCCGGATCAAAAGAAGCCATACAGCGTGCTGGTCGTCGAGGACGACCCGACCCAGGCAGACTTCGCCGCATCCATCTTGCGTAAAGCCGGCATGGAGGTGCTTCAGGTCACCGAACCCGTCAAGGTGATCAAAAGCCTGCGCAATTTCAAACCCGACCTGATTCTGATGGATATCTACATGCCCGAGGTCAACGGCCTGGAGCTGACCACGATTATCCGTGATCACAAGGAATTCGTAACCATCCCCATCGTTTTCGTTTCCGGCGAGCAGAATACGGACAAGCAACTCGATGCCCTTAGCGTGGGCGGTGATGACTTCATCGCCAAACCCATCCGGCCCAAACACTTGCTCGGCATCGTCGAAACAAAGATCCGCCGTGCCCGCCAGTTGCTCAGCGCAACCGGTCAACCACCCAAGCATGACCGAGTAACGGGGCTCTTCTCACGCCAGCATTTTCTCGACCACATCGCCAAATTCATAGACGACGACACGGCACCCACACCCGCAGGGGTCATCCTTGTGCAACCCGACAAACTGGCAACACTGCGGGACAAGATCGGCGTGGGCGGGGTCGATCACCTATTGTCGGAACTCAGCACGGTGATCACCCAGCAGGTTCGGGATCAGGACCTCGCGGCGCGCATTGATGAACACAGCGTCGCGGTCTTGCTCAGGCGCGATACAGAGGAGGCGATGATCGACCAGGCTGAACAGATACTCAACCGGATCTCGCAGCACCGTTTTGCCGAAGGCCTGGAGGTGACAGGCAGCATCGGCCTATGCTTTATTGACGGCCACTCGGAGAACGCCAATGGCATCATCAGCCGTGCGCAGAGGGCCTGCGAACAGGCCGCCGCACACGGTGGCAACCGCGCCCATACCCATGCTGCAGAGGGAGACAGCGAAGAGATCCAAGCGACTCCAGATGGGGATCTAACGCACCGGCTCAAGACCGCACTGAGAAACGACGCCTTCATCATCCAGTATCAACCAATGCTGGATCTGCAGACGCGGGGCAGCGAGACCTATGAAATCGTTCTGCGTGTGCAAAACACCCAGGGTGATCTGATAGGCGACGGGCAACTCATGAACACCGCCGAGGATGCAGGCTTATGCGAAGAGCTCGACCAATGGATACTCGATCGCGCCATCGACATCCTGAAACAGCGGCGTGAATCCGGCCGGCGCACCCATATCTTCGTGCATCAGTCTGCGCATAGTGCATTGAATGTCAACCTGCCGGCCTGGCTGCTGGGTCGCCTGCGCGCGAAACAGGTGGTCGGCACCGGACTGGTCATAGACTTCCGTCTGCCCGATCTCTCACAGGACCTGAAGATTGCGCAGAGCACCATCCAGAGTCTGCGCGAGATGGATGTTGATGTCTGCCTGTCACGCTTCCCGGAGAAACAGGCGGCGTTCAAGGTATTGAACTTCCTGCACGCGCGCTACATCAACATTGCGCCACGCCTGCTAAAGGCGGATCGGGAGGTAATCAGCAGTGTCATAAAGATGGCTCACGACGCGTCCGCGAAGGTGATCGTATCCAACGTGGATGACCCGCGCAGTATCGATCTGCATTGGTCTTCGGGAGCCGACTTCCTGCAGGGTAACTTTATCCAGCGCCCGCTGGAAAACATGGACTACGACTTTTCGCAGGTCGTGATCTGATTTTCCCGTCATGTCTGGCAGTGACTGAAAATGCCGGCGATCGGCAGATCGCGTCGGCCCCCCCCGGGACCTCACGCGATCCTCTGCAGACTGTGGATCGCTGATGTGATTAAGGATCGATCACGGCCTAAACTGGTCTCACCCACTACATATAGAAGCGAATCAGGAGATTGATCATGACCAAAAACGTTGGCAGTATCGACCGCGTTTTACGCATCGTAGCCGGTGTGGCCTTGCTGGCATGGGGCTATATGGAACAGAACTGGCTTGGCGCCATAGGTCTCGTGCCGCTGTTCACCGCGGCCATCGGTTGGTGTCCTGCGTATGCGCCTTTCGGCATCAAAACCACCAAAGGCTGATCGATACCCACGGGGTGACGATACGAACGTCACCCTGTCACGCCGACACAGGGTCGGCCTTGCTCTTCGGCCATGCACGCAGAACGGCATTCACCAGGGTCGCCAGGGGTATGGCAAAGAACACGCCCCAGAATCCCCACAGACCGCCAAACACCAGGATCGCCACGATAATCGCGATTGGATGCAGGTTGACGACCTCACCGAACAGAAGCGGCACCAGTACATTGCCGTCCAGTGCCTGTATGACCAGATAGGCTATGGTCACCCAGATAAAGTCCTGCCCCCATCCCCATTGGAACCACGCAACCAGAAGCACTGGAAAGGTCACGACGGTCGCACCCACATAGGGAATCACGACCGAAAGCCCGACGATTACCGCCAGCAACATCGTGTATTGCAGGCCGAAAAACGAAAACGCGAGAAAACTGGCGGCCCAAACGATGATGATCTCCCAGAACTTGCCGCGCACATAGTTCGCAATCTGGCGATCCACCTCGATCCAGACCATATCTGCAAGTCCGCGCTCGCCGGGCATCAAGCTCACAAACCAGCGTACGATGATGTCCTTGTCCTTGAGAAAGAAGAACACCAGCATGGGCATCAGGATCAGATAGACGAGAAGGGTCAGAACACCGACCACGGATGAGATCGAGATACTCAGCACATCCTGACCATAGCTCCCAACCTCGCTTCTTATCCCATCCAGGATCTCCTCCGCCTGTTGCGGTGAAATAACCTCGGGAAAACGTTCCGGCAGGGCCATAAGCGCCTTTTGTCCCGCCGCGATCATAGTGGGAAGCTGCTGGATCAGCTCGGTGACCTGGCGCGACAACAGCGGTAACAGGCCGAACAGGACCAGCGTCAGGAAAAGCACGAATGCCAGAAAAACCAGGGTGGTCGCGATCCCGCGCGGCACCCCCCGATCCTCGAAGACCACAACCAGCCCTTCGAGCAGATAGGCGATGACCGCACTGGCCAGCACCGGGGCGAGCATGTCGCCCATAGTGAGAATAACCGCAAACCCGATCGCCAGCACGAGCGTCAGGAATACGATCTGAGGATCAGAGAAGGTACGTTTGAACCAATCGGTAATGAGTCGCATAGGGTCGCTTTCAGAAACCTAAGGCCGGCGACAGCCGACCGATAGCCAGAATCTGCAGATTTATGGCACGAATCGCAAGCTGTAACCAAACATTGTCAATATTAAGGAACCTCTGATTAGTTCTGGGCGAAGCAGATTGCGCTCGAGAATTTTCAGATTCAAGGCGCAAATTGCACGTAACAGCCGGCTATTGCGAAAATTTGCAACGCAGAAGCTGGAAATTATAAGTGCAAGATGCGAGTCCACGGATTGATCAGAGGTTCCTTAACCCGGCCACCGCCGCTATCGATCAGCCGGGGTACTGACGCGCTCGTAATGCCGCCGAAAAACGACTTCCAGATCGTCGATAACCTCCGCTGCTGGCCTGCCCTGCATCAGATGCGCCGTCATCAACTCTGAAGCCTCGTGCAACAAGTCACTCGTGTCCAGCATATGGAAAGTCTCGGACAACCGGCGCATGGCCGCCACGACGGTCTCGGATTGCGGCCGGTGAATATCCCGGGGAAACTGGTCCTCAGTCGTCGCCGGCTCAACCTGCCCTGCGCGGCGCTCGAGGAGAAACTCGGCATAACTGAGCAGGCTGCCCTGATCAGCTTTCGAAAGCTGTCGGAACAGCTTGATCAGGTTCTGCTGCTCGGACGGCAACTGAATCTTGGGTGGCAACATTGCTGTGTACGCAAACCGCGAGTTGCCTAGCCTGCAAATTGCATGAAGGGTTTGGGAATCAGGGTGTGATGGGCAAAGTGGTTGCGCTGATCGACCGAAAAAGCATAGCCATCGCTATGGTTTGAGGGGGATCGGCGCAAATGCAAAGCCCAGCGCGGCCTGAGCCCGAACAGGACAAAATGCAGCGTCAACAAAAAGGGCCAAGAACGAATAATATAGCCTCCGTAATGCGGCAGACCTCAGCATATCCGTCCGCCTTCATGCAATTTGCGGGTTAGACCTCGCGATGCTTCTCGCAATAGGCGCGGGCAAATTCGAGCAGTTCTTCCATCACGCGCACACGGAACTTCTGCTTCTGATGGACGAAGGAGAAAGGGCGTTCCAGTGGCGGATCGAGTTCGATCGCAACCAGTGTACCCAGGCGCAGCTCTTTTTGAATGGTTGCGT
>Ga0265306_10001327_pt1 | contig 11940 bp, 13 predicted proteins | sample Helome_3_FD_192493 | JGI IMG/M metagenome (GOLD analysis project Ga0265306, IMG submission 192493) | Marine sediment microbial communities from subtidal zone of North Sea - Hel_20160420 (Illumina Assembly) | ecosystem: Environmental > Aquatic > Marine > Subtidal zone > Sediment ...
ATGCTGATTCAGCAGCCAGACTAACTGATATCCAGTAACCGAGGTGATTGTGATGGGCGATGAAGATACAGTGGTATTAACCCCTGAAGAAAAAGATAAAATTTTGAAGGAAGTCCCGGAGGACGAACAGCAGGATGACGAAGAAGAGGAAAGCTAGACCCGGATAGCCTTCTATGTGGGTAAACAACGAATTGCTTTAGCAGTTCCCAGGTACTCCTTAATCGCCAATTGCTGCGTCTGCAGCACATACAATCCGGTAGCACCAACGCTGGCTGCCTGCTGACGCATTCCCCGCACCAACGAGTTGAGCGTGAAATGGCCGCCGTTCATGCTGATGTGCGCAATGGTTTCAAAGTTGCAGGGTGGCCGGTCGATAAAATAAACGATTACTTCCTCACTCTTGATACTTGCTCCTGGCTGACCGACCACCAGGTTTGACTCGACGCAAGCCAATAATGAGTAGCTCGAGAGCAGTATTGCCATGACCAGGGAATTTTTCATATTAACCTCCACGCTCTGTATCGGCTATAGCGATTAAATCTTAACCGGGTTGACGCGCGACGATTTCAATTAGCGAGGTGCACAGCTGCTTCAGTTCCTGGGTGGAAATAATATAAGGCGGCATCAGGTAAACCAGCTTGCCAAACGGGCGTACCCAAATTCCGGCGTCGACAAACTGGCACATTATCGACCTCATGTCGACCGCTTGCTTCATTTCTATGACCCCGATCGCGCCCAGGCATCGAACCTCGGCTACCTGGGGTAGTTCCGCACAGGGGGATAACAATTGTTTCAATTGCAGCTCGATCTGGTTGACGCGTTGCTGCCAGTCTGACTCGATCAGCTGTTCGATACTCGCGACGGCTACCGCACAGGCCAATGGATTGGCCATAAAGGTTGGGCCATGCATAAACACCCCGGGATTGCCCTGGTCGATGGTGTTACTGATTTCGGCCGTGGTCAGGGTGGCAGCGAGACTCATGTAACCCCCGGTGAGGGCCTTGCCGACACACATAATGTCGGGTGATATGGCCGCATGCTCACAGGCAAACAACCTGCCGCTACGACCAAACCCGGTTGCAATTTCGTCGGCAATCAACAATACCTGGTAACGATCGCAAAGCTCGCGGGCACGCGCGAGATAATCCGCCGCATAAAAATACATGCCACCGGCCCCCTGAACCACGGGTTCGAGAATCAACGCGGCGATCTGGTTATGATTTGTTTGCAGTAACTGTTCGAGGGCTCGCATGTCACTATCCTGACAGGCTTCACCAAATCGACAGAGAGGGCGTTCAACATGAAATTGCTGGCTAAGTATGGAATTAAACAGGCTGTGCATGCCGGTTATGGGATCGCATACCGACATCGCACCCAGGGTGTCTCCATGGTAACCGTTGCGTAAGGTCGCAAAACGCTGTTTGCCCGGTTCCCCTCTTGCGTTCCAGTATTGAATCGCCATTTTCAGTGCGACTTCCACGGCGACTGATCCCGAATCGGAAATGAAGACCGATTGCAGCCCTTGCGGCGTCAGTGCCACCAGTTTTTCAACTAGTCGAATCGCCGCTTCGTGAGTGAGTCCACCAAACATGACATGCGCCATGCGCTGCAACTGCTGTTCAATCGCACTGTTTAGACGCGGATGATTGTAACCGTGGATCGTGCACCACCAGGAGGACATGCCATCAATTAGCCTTTTGCCGTCCGAGAGGTTCAGGTATACCCCGCTGGCCGAATCCACATGAAACACGGGTAAATCGCTATGCATAGCGCTATAGGGATGCCAGATGTGTGCCTGGTCGAGCGCTCTTTGAGCTTCAAGGGATAAATGCTTCATGATTCTGTATTTAAGGAAAAATCCGGATTTTGGTCCATACTTAATGCAACATACTGGAATGTTGCTAATTCAAGTTAACTTTATAGTCATCGCAGCTTATCGATAACAATAAAACCCTGAGTATTACTATTGTGCGAGAGGCTATCCGAGACCGATAGATGACGGCATCCGCAAGTATATGGAATACAGGGGTAAAAAAGTATCATGCAATTTAGAAATCTCACCGCATTGTGCATCTTGTCGCTGGCCACACTCGCCGGCAGCGTGCAGGCGCGTGATATTTCAATGCTCAGCGTTGAATGGGCACCTCATTACGGATCTGATCTCCCCGAGCAAGGTTTGACCACCGCCATCGTCAAGGCCGCATTCAAGGCCGAGGGCCACAACTCCGCGGTAGACTTTATTCCCTGGGCGCGCGCCTTGCAGGAAGTTGAGGTGGGTAACTCCGATGTGGTGATGGGTGCTTATCACAATGACGAGCGGGAGCAAGCGTATATTTTCAGCGATCCCATTTATTTTCTGCAGCTGGGTTTGATAGCGCGGCCGGGATTAGGGGTGTCGGAATACAAAACCCTGCGTGATCTGACTCCATACAGCATCGGTATATCAAGAGGATTTGCCAATAGTGAGGAGTTTGATGCAGCCAGCTATCTCGATAAGCATGTTGCCACCTTCCCCAATTTAAATATTCGCAAGCTGTTCAGAGGTCGGATTGACATGGCGGTTATGAATTTTGACTTGTTCAGGTACGAGGCCAAAAAAGAGGGATTCTGCATTAGCGATGTTGAATTCATGGAACCGCCACTGGAAACCCACGGCTTATTCCTGATGGCGTCACGTCAGATAGCCGACGGCGAAAAAATAATACAGGACTTTAACCGGGGCCTGGACAAGATCCGAAAAAATGGCGAATTCGATCGCATTGTCAGCCGTTTGCGCAAGTAAATCTGTTCGAGATGCATAGACCAGGATTATTTAGATGAATAACAGTATTGTCCGTTGGTACAGCACGATACGCATCAAGGTAGTTAGCGTAATAATCATATCCTGTACCCTGGTGCTCGGTAGTTTAAGTGCCTACAAGGTTATTAATGAACAAAAACAGCTGACCGCGGATCTGCAAAAACTGGCCGGGGTTACTTCCCAACGCCTGTCAAAACACTTGATCGGCCCCATGTGGGACCTTGATAAAGACCTGGTCGACGCTGCGCTTGAAGCAGAAATGCTGGAAGATAATGTACAGGCGATCGTAGTCTGGGACGAAGGCGCCAAATCGGTTTTTGCGGCGCGTGAACGCGATGCAAATGGCGTCCTGGTAGATTCGAATGGGGCGATTGCCGGTGATTTGATCAAGTCGGTAAACGAAGTCAACAATGGCACCAAGTCGATCGGTGAAGTGGCGGTCTTCGTCTCCAGGCGGCAGTTGAACCAGCAGCTAACCGCATCTACCATCGCCAACCTCATTACCCTGCTGGCCCTGGTGACGGTCATGGCAATCGTGATGACGATTGTCATGAATCAAATCATCATCGGGCCGATTACACGGCTCGCCAAGCACGCCGAAGATATCAGTCATGGTAATTTGAAACAAAAAATCCGCCCGGAATCGCGTGATGAAATTGGCCAGCTGGCGGAAGCGTTTCACCGTATGCAAACCAGCTTACGTGTTGCCTTTAAACGAATTTATGCCAAGGCTAAATCAACTTGACTATTGCAATGACTGTATTCGGTTCAGTTTATGAACACCAGGGGCGGCGGTGAGTAACTGGATTCTTTACGACGACTTCGTCGATCAGGTGAGAAATCTGCATGACAATGCTTACAGTGGTTTAGTCACCGGGGTGAGCGATGACAATCATTCTTTCCAGATCGGATTCGACCAGGGTGCGATCATCCTGCTTACCTATCGCATCAAGAAGGGCCTCGCGGCTTTGCAATTGATTACCCAGATCGAACGCGCCAGGATTACCGAGCACCCCAACAGCGATATTCATGAAGCCGCGGGTGAAGATCTCGATACCCAGGAGGTGCTTGGGCAGCTGGTTGCAAATACGCTGGACGAAACAACTACTGTTATCACCAGTATCACCGATGTGCCCACGCTGCCACAAAACGGTGGGCCTGCAGCATCGAGTTCAGTGGATAAAAAATTAAAGCAGCTTATAAAAACTGCGGCAGTTCATCATTTTGGCCCGATCGGCGCAATGGTCTGCGATGAGCATCTTGACCATCACCAGGGTGACGTCAGGGCAATCGTCTTCAGTATCGCTCAGGAAGTGGGTGCCAGCGAGGCTGACACCGAGGCTTTCCTGCAAACGGTTGCGAACGGTTAAACCGGCTGTCGAACCGGCCGCCAGCCCTGCTCGTACTGTCTCACTGCCGCAATAAACAATTCTGCACCTAGTATTGCGCAGCGATGTTCCAGACCGCCCCTGTCTGGAGACTTTGCAGGATCGCGTAGTTCAGCCTGGGCTATGATATCTCCCTGATCGAAATGCCGGTTCAGCAAGTGCAGGCTCACTCCGAAGCTGGTGTGCTGGCAGTCGAGTTGCTGTTCAACTGGATTGGGTCCGCGAAAATCAGGCAGCAGCGAGGGGTGCATATTGAGCGCCCCCTTACGCGCGCTATCAATAAGTACGCTATCGATCAGGTATGGCCAGCAGGCGACCAGCAAAAAGTCGATTGCATGCTGTTCGACCAGGTTGGCGCAACCTGCCTGTTGTGATGCCGGGGCATAAGCAATTTCGGTGCCCTGCGCCTGCTGTAGCAAGCGACGTTGTGGTGCCGTTGATAGAATTTCCCGGTCTGCCGCCGGTAATCCCTGTGCGGGTGGATATTCCGGCAAGATCAACAATTCGGGCAGGTAATGTTGCTGTTGCAGTGCCTGCAGTACCTCGCAGGAAAAATTGGCTCCGCTGGCGAGTAATGCATAACTGGCAAGCGGGATGTCGCGCTCAGGGATCATCGTCGCAGGGTTGCAGTTCGATGACGCCCTGTTCAGACAGCGTGTCGAGAAAACCGAACTGACGCATATCCGTGATTCGCTGCGGATAGAGCACACCATCCAGATGGTCGCATTCGTGCTGTACGACCCGTGCATGAAAGCCGGAAACCTCACGTTCGATCTCGTTGCCGTATTGATCGAATCCCCGGTAGTGAATATCACGATAGCGCGACACGACACCGCGCATGCCGGGAACACTCAAACAGCCCTCCCAGCCCTCTTCCTGCGCATCGCCCAGCGCCGTGATAACCGGGTTGATCAGTACTGTCTGCGGGATTGGCGGGGCATCGGCATAGCGGGAATTGGTCTGGTAGCCAAAAATGACCACGCGCTGCATTACGCCGATTTGCGGGGCCGCGAGCCCTGCCCCGTTTTCGGCCGCCATGGTGTCCCACATATCGGTCAACAGCGGTTCGAGGCTTGCAGCGTCGATAACATCAACCTCCACGGAAACCTCCAGCAAACGCGGGTCTCCCATTTTCAATACGCTTCTGATGGTCAAGCTTGTTGCCTGTCTAAATGAGCCGGATTGATTGTGCCAGATATCGGTGATATAACAAATCGCTTAACGTCGAGGATTAAGCATGGCAGAGACACCCCCCATCGAACCGGTTAGCGGTACCGTCGTTCCAAGGTATGCGGGGCCATCGACATTTTGCCGGCTGCCGGAACTGCGTGACGTGCCCTACTGCGATGTTGCGATCCTCGGAATTCCATTTGACTCGGGTACCAGCTATCGACCCGGCGCCCGTTTCGGTCCACAGGCCATTCGCCAGGCCTCGCGGCATTTACGCACTAATTTTCATCCGGCTTACGATACCGAACCGTTCAAAACAATCCAGGTTGCCGACGCCGGAGACGTGGCCTGCAATCCCTACAACATAGAAGAAGCGATCGCGCAGATCGAAGTGACTGCCGACGAGTTGTATAAGAAAGCGCCGGCAATCATCAGCCTGGGCGGTGATCACACTATCGCGGTGCCGTTACTGCGTTCGGTGAACAAGGTTGCAGGCCAGGTGGCCCTGGTCCATTTCGACGCCCATCTCGATACCTGGGATACCTATTTCGGCGCGCCTTATACACACGGTACGCCGTTTCGGCGCGCTGCCGAAGAAAACCTGTTTAACGATGATGCGTCCATGCATGTCGGCATTCGCGGCCCGTTGTATAGCCCTGATGATCTGGCAAAAGATGCAGAACTCGGCTTCAAGGTGGTGCATTGTGACGAACTGGAAGCGCACGGGGTTGAACACGTGGTAAAACGCATTCGGGATCGGGTTGGCGATAACCCGTTGTACCTGTCGATCGATATCGACGTGCTCGACCCGTCGCATGCGCCGGGAACCGGAACGCCCGAAATTGCAGGCATTACCAGCCGCGAACTGGTCGGTATTTTGCGCGGCCTGCAGGGCATGAACCTGGTCGCTGGCGATGTGGTCGAAGTTGCGCCGGCTTATGACCATGCTGAAATTACCTCTTTGGCGGCGGCGACGATAGCGTTTGAAATGGTGAACCTGATCGCCTGTCGGGGTTAAGGCCGGGTTCAAACTATTTTTGCTTCCTGCCGGATCGTATGCTGCGCAAACCAGGCCACCGAGACCAGTAACATGCTGCCGCCGATAAGGGTGTTCAGCGAAGGCGTTTCGTTGATCACCAGCCAGACCCACAGCGGACCGAGTATGCTTTCCAGCAGGTAGACCAGTTGCACCTCGGCCGAATTGGCGTATCTCGGTGCTATCGTCAGCACGATAAAGGCGAACGGCACCAGGATGAATCCGATGATCCCGACATACAGCAGTTGCGTCGAGGATATCGCCAGATCCGGTGAACGGCTGAACGCGTAACAAGCGGTAAAAAAACTGCCGATGATGACCGATGGCACCAGGTCGATATGTTTTTTGTAACGCACCAGCACCGCGCTGCAGGCAGTAAAGATTGCACAGCAAAGCGCCAGCAAATCACCGACCAGGCCATTGCCGCCGTAGCTACCCCAACCGATGATGAATATGCTCAGCAACGATAAGGCGATGATCAGCCAGGTGCCTGGCCGCTGGTTTTCGCGCAGTACCAGCAACGACAAAATAGCTGCAAAAACGGGTGCTGAGGATAAAAACAACAACGTGTTTGCGACCGAGGTTCTTTGAATTGCGCTGATAAAAGTGATGTTGACGGCGGAAAAAAAGACCCCGTTGAGAACTCCTGCCCAGCCAATTCGCAGCAGCGCAGCTAAGAAACCCGCGCGATAGTAAATTAAAAGGATCAGGCTGATCGCGACTACCGGAAACAGACCACGATAAAATAACAGCGTAAAATCGTCCAGCCCGGCAAGCCGGATCAACAAGCTGTCGGGGCTTAGTATCAACACTCCCCCGATCGACATCAGGATGCCTTTGCCGCGATCACTGAGTCGAATAATATGGGAGGATTTGCTCATTCAAGGGTGTTCCTGTGCAATAGCGCATGATAATGTCACCCACCAATTTAATCAGTAAAAATCGCTCAACGGAGAATTTTGTGCCACTAACAACCGCCACCACGCGTCGACTGGCGCACACCCGTGTCGTGACCTGTCATGGCTATCAGCGCGATGATGGTTTGTGGGATATCGAAGGGCGAATCGTCGATACCAAGCCTTACCGCTTCAGGAATCGCGATCGTGGTGGCTGGATCGAGGCCGATGAAGCCTTGCATGACATGTCGATCAGACTGACTGTCGATCTCGAGCTTGAGGTGATTGATGTCGATGCCGTCATCGACCACTCACCCTACAATTACTGCAAGAGCGTGGCTGCCGTGGCGCGTAATTTAATCGGTCTCAAGATCGCCCCGGGCTGGACGCAGAAATCAAAAACAGCGATGGGTAGCAATAGAGGCTGCACCCACCTGACCGAGCTGCTCGGCCCGGTCGCAACCACCGCCATCCAGACCATCGCCAGCGAAAAAATAAAGCGCAGCAGGGATAAGCCTTCTGCTAACTCGAATGCGTTCCTCGACAGCTGCCATACTTATGCCGCCGATAGCCCGGTCGTAAAACTGCATTGGCCTGATCACTATAAAGGCTGAACCTGGGCGAGCAGGACCCTGCGTAGGAAAATTCCTACAATGTATCTTCAGAATTAGCTAGCTGCGTGCTTTTATCAGGCGGGCCAGGCAAAACCGGTATACTTCGTGCCTCGACGCAACATATAAGAGGTGTTTCGATGCTCGCGGTAATTTTTGAATTCGAACCGGTGGCAGATAGAAGACAGGATTACCTTGATTTCGCCGCGCAGCTCGGCCCGGAACTGGAGGCTATCGACGGTTTCATTTCGATCGAAAGATTCGAAAGCCTGAGCCAGCCCGGCAAGTTGTTATCGATCTCCTTCTGGCGTGACGAGACTGCGATCAGCAGCTGGCGCAACCTCGAAAAACACCGCGCAGCCCAGCGTGCCGGCCGTGATGGCATTATGTCTGACTACCGACTTCGGGTTGCCAATGTCATCAGGGACTATGATATGCAGGACCGTTCTGCAGCTCCCGACGACAGCAAAAACTTTCACCGATGATCGAGGCGGTCGATCATTTCTGGGTCATATTTATGACCTGAGGATTTTCCGGTAATGATTCGGCTTTGATTCTCGACTGGCACTGGGATAAGTAAAAACGCGCGGGGCCATCATGGGGGAAGTCTTTTAATATAGATTTAAATTCCTTCGAAGCCTTTTTCCATTCCGCCCGCATGAATAAATCAAATCCTGTGGCGAAGCGTTCGCAAAGCTCGCTTTGCTTTGCCGTAGCTTCGCTCGTTAAGCTCAGTATTTGAACAATAGACAGCGGTTCCGTTTTACCGACAAAAACAAAATCTCCGATCGGGCGGGTCAGTAAATTGTCGAGGCCTTCGATGACGGGCTCCGTGGCAAGTATTTGCGTGCCTATCTGCTTATTTAAACCCTCGATGCGAGACGCGGTATTGGCGCAATCGCCGACGATACTGTATACAAAATGACCGCCGCCACCGGAATGCCCGACATACACTTCACCTGCTTCCATACCGATGCGCAAAGAGGCATCAAAAGCATCATGCCTGGCCTTGAAGTCCTCGATTGCATCGGCAGCCTGCAACGACGCGAGAATGGGTTTTTTTCGTATCTCCGGGTCTGATTCATTACCGGTCCAGGCGCACATGATGGCGTCGGCACGGAATTCGGTCACGGTCACATCGTGATTGCGCAAGGGCTCGGAGAGCGTGTCGAAATAGTCATTCAAAAATTCGGCCAGTTCTCCGGGACCCATATTCTCCGCGAGCGTCGAGAACCCCGCCATATCGGTCGCAAGGCAAGTGCTGAAGCTCACCTGGTCTATATTGTCAGGTTTCAGGTCCTCGTTCACCAGGGCTTTCGATACCGCTTCAGGTACATATAGCTTGATGGCTTCGCTGATGTGCTGCACCTGGTGGCGCTGCTGCAGGTACTGGATCAACAAACCGATAAACAGGGCCAGGGGAAATTGCACAAGTACCGGCGTTGCCAGGGGTAGCCACAGGTAACTATCATGGAAAACAAAATGTGCGTAAAACACATACCCGCCAACAAGGATAATGGCTGCCGGGACGCCCATAATAGCTGGCGTAAAGTAGATCAGTAACGTAATTGCAAGACCGAATACGAACAGGATGAGCAGCGTTGTCAAGGCTTCATGGATGCGCAGCGACTGGTCATGCAAAAGGTTGCCAAAGGCAGTGGCCGCAATCTCGACACCGCTCAAATCGATACTGTCCTCGTCGGTGAATACGGTATAGAAGCGGTCTGGTTGACCGGGGTCGTAAAGGTCCGAGAAACCGACGAACGCAACCTTGTTACGAAGATCCAGATCCGCCGCCGTGGTGTTGGCATCAGGACCCTTGATAACGGCGTGATAGGGAATCGTCTTTACCGTACCCGGCGGTCCGTAAAAATTAAGATAGCGTTCATTATCGCCTGCATACATCGCCACCAGTGATTTAAGCAGATGCCGGATTTCAGCTGACTCGGATTGAACCCAGGGCGCGCTCAGTTCCTGGATTAGATTGTTCACCAGCACCGGTTCAGCAACCAGGGTCGCTCTGACACCGGTCATGAATTTATGCAGATCCTCGGCTGATGAAATTCGGTCAGCGGATTCCGGTAATTCCAGTTGGCGAGTGACAGCACTATTTTTCAATAACCGGTAAAACTGCGCATAAGCTTTCAGCGCATGCAACTGGAAACCGACCGCGGGCATGGTTGGCGCTTCCCGGGCGCTGCTTTTGAATACCCAGAATTCATAGACGGCCGCATCGAGCTTCGGTAACGGGAAGGGTCCCATGCCCCGAGCCGCGTAGCGCAGTGAAGGAATCGGCGAAACCAGTTCCTCGACCCAGACGCTGCCCACAACTTTACCACTGGCATCTTCGACCCGCTGACCCTTGCCCGTGAGATGTTGAAACAGAACGACCCGATCGGAGCGCCTGGCGGCTTCGGCAAATTTCTGCTCTTCTACCGGCGATCTCACTCTACGGAAATCAATGTCAAATACGATGGCGGATGCGCCATATTGGACCAGTGCATCGACCAGTTCACCGTGAATGGAACGAGGCCAATCGCGCGGTAACTCGGGAATATCCAGCCTCACGCCCGTCGTTCCGTCAATCGCGATAACAACCACTCCCTGCGGCGGATTAATCTCACCGCGGGTATTGAATAACCAGTCCAGGCCGACGCTTCGCTCAAAAACAGTACCGTAGGGCGACAAGCCCAGCAGTCCGCCGATCAAGCCGATCAGCGTACCGAGAAGCAGGCCTTTAATAACGCGTTTCATAGTTTGTGGCTATGTTTTCAGGGATTATTCTGGTTATTTAACTTACTGCCAACGAATCTACCTCATCTGAAAATTATATGCAGCGTTAAAGTTTAAGCGCGTCGAAATACGACTACGTTATCGGCAGACGGATTCCTCGTTCAGTATGCTTATTAGCGGAAATTCTGAACATAAATTGTGAGCTAAATCAGGAAAGAAAATTGGTTTCGGGGAATTTTCTCTCTCATACGGAGTATTGTGTTAACTAGATAACAGGTATAGGATCGACCGATAAAAATAAATTAATTGATTCATTTCCTTCAATATTGATAGAAAAAATTAATTAATAATAAGGGTGGGGCATTTTGAAAGTACTGTTACCTGGAACTGGTAGTCGTGGGTGTTCGAGTACGTTTTCGTCGTATTCGAAATTACAGTTAATAGCGATTGTTGTCCTGTCAGGTTTAATCTTGAACGCGCAGGCCAGGGCAGATTGTGAGCAGCCTGTTGGTCGTTTTGTCGATATCAAAGGCAGTGTCGAGACCCAGGTCGTTGAGGGTGCGGATTGGTTAAAAGCTAACCTGGAAACCCCGTTATGTGAAGGCAGTTCGATCCGAGTCGGCGCGCAAAGCCGAGCGGCGATTAATCTGGTTAACGATGCTGTATTAAGGCTCGACGAAAATACCACCATGCGCCTGGTTGATGTCAGCGAGAAAGAAGAAGAGCGCTCGTTGCTGGACATTATCAAGGGTGCACTGCATTCGTTCAGCCGTAAACCGAAAAAATTATCCATCAATTCACCCTATCTCAATGGGTCCATCGAAGGCACCGAGTTTGTGTTTCGGGTTACCGGCGATCAATCGGAAGTAACCGTTTTCGAGGGTACGGTCGTGGCGGCCAACGATCTGGGCAGCGTCTCGGTTTCCGGCGGTGAGGCAGCCAGCGCCCGCCAGGGCCAGGCACCGCAATCCCGGACCGTGGTGCAACCGCGCAATGCCGCGCAATGGTCGTTGTATTACCCGCCCATACTCGCCACCGGTGGTGACCAGGCCACCGATGTTTCGCCGCAGTTAAGACAGGCGGCGGCTGACCTGTCGGTCGGCCGGGTGGATGAGGCGCGCACAACGCTGGATCAGTTAATAGCCGAGGATACCACCGATGCCGGGCTTGCCTTCGCGCTGCGAGCGGTAATTAACGTGGTGCAGAATCAGCTCGAACAGGCACTCACCGATGCGAACCAGGCCGTGGCATTGAATCCGGACAGTGCCGCTACCTATATCGCACTGTCCTACGCACAGCAGGCCGG
>Ga0265306_10001330_pt1 | contig 11933 bp, 12 predicted proteins | sample Helome_3_FD_192493 | JGI IMG/M metagenome (GOLD analysis project Ga0265306, IMG submission 192493) | Marine sediment microbial communities from subtidal zone of North Sea - Hel_20160420 (Illumina Assembly) | ecosystem: Environmental > Aquatic > Marine > Subtidal zone > Sediment ...
TTCACTTATATTGAGTTTTTTAGCAATTATTTTATTTGTAAATCCATCAGCAATTTTATTGATTACTTCCAGCTCTCTATTCGAAAAAAAACTTTGATATTCTTTATATACTTCTTTTTTAAAGGCTTTAGTGTCTATATCGTTACCTTCAACCGTCCATTGCACATTATTCAGGTTACTTATAAATGTAATACCTGTTAGTCTATTCAAAACACTAATTAATCTGCCATTTTCATCGGCTTCATATATAGTTGTTTGGTTTAATATATTGGCATATGTATCATCATTTTTTTTCACTCTATATGTTAATGACAACTTATAATCACATTTTTTATTGGGATTTTTTAAACCAAATGTAGCTGCAGCGATCCTGATCTTGTTAACAGTTTCTATATCTTCTTCATGAATTTTACTTGATAAAAAATCAAGGGTAATATCCTCATTTTCATAGCCCAATAAATTTTTAAATCCATTCTTATAAGTAATTTCATTTTTGCTAAAATCTACTATATAGATACAATCACAACAGTTAATGCCATTGCTTAAAATATAATTATTATCAACTGATGTTTGAGAATATGATTTAGAAATCTCTTTCATAAATTCATCCAGATCATTCCGTTTTGATTTAGTAATCATATATTGTTTTTAATAAAGGTACTGATTATCATACTTCGCAACAATACCTTTGTAAGGGTATATTTGCATTTCTTGCTCAGCAAACAACTAAATTTTTAAATCAATGAATGAGGAATTCAAAGACTGTAAGCAGTATTTTTTTCATAGCAACTTTCCCAACGAATTAGCCCCAATATATAGAGGAGAATGGAGATTAATTTTTTACTTACACATTCTTTGAATTTCTCATTCAATTATCACTACTACAAATTTGGTACATAAATCAATTGAAATCAAGAGGAAAAAACCTCAATTTTATGGGGGTTTTTCCTTATTAAAATAGGGGAAAAATCCCCTTTTTAGATACTATTATTTATTAGTACTTTGCATATATCTAATTATAAACCATTTAATCATGAAAATTTTCAATTTTAAAACTACAAAATTAAGCATGACCTTTTTATCATGCACCCTATTTGCATTCGTGTTCTTTTCTTGTCAAGAATCTCAAAAATATTTCGAAGTCAATGAAAAAGATAGAGCGAAAATGGTATCACAAATTATCCCGCTCAAAGATGCTGTTAAAGCATATAAAGATTACGGGAAAAATCGTGTTAAAATTTTAAAAGATACACTCCAAACCAAATACGGAAAAGACTTTAGTGATTCTCGAACTGTATGGTTCGATATTGAAACCTTAAAACAATATTTGATTTATGTCGAAGAAAAATCTAAAGAAGCTGGTGTTGACCCTAAAGGAATACAATTCTACTTTACTGTAGAATCCGAAAAATCAGAAGGAAAGAAAAAAAATCATCAAAACTTCTTCATAGCTCCAACCAAAACTAATGATCTGGAATCTGGTTATACTTTAGACAAAGATGGGAAAGTAATTCTTTTAAATGAGATACTTAAAGAAATTTATGAAACTAAAGCGAATCGAACTACCGAAAAAGCAGGTTTCTTTACTCTAATTGATGAAGATGAAGGATTATTATTAAATGAAGGAGTTCCAAACCCTCCGGGCCAATAAAATAACATGGATATATCATCAGAAACATTAAGATATTTTGTTCCTTTTTCAGAGCTATTAGCTTCTATAGTGGGCGCAATATATTTTTATAAATATAAACATACTGTTCTAAAGTATTTATTGTATTTGTTATGGTATATCACATTAACAGAATTTATCGCTTGGTTTGCAAGCATAAATGATATGTTAGGCTTTTTTAATGAAAAAGGGGTTCATTACAACTTATGGTTTTATAATTTGTTAAGACCTGTAACTTTTTTAACCCTTTTTTTTATCTATTTAAAGTCATTAAAAACCAAAATATATCAATTATGGATTAAGATTTTTGCCATTTGCTATCTTTTTATATTGATTATTAACTGGTCTTTTATTCAAAATTTTGTTTTTGAAATGTCAGAATCACCAAAAATTGCAGGTTCTATTTTTCTAATTATAACGGTTATTTTCTATTTTATTGAATTACTAAAATCAGATAAAATAATTGTTTTTCATAAAACTTTGCAATTTTGGATCAGTGTTGGTTTGTTGTTATATTATTCAGGAACAATTCCTTTTGCTTTAAAATGGAATAGGTTTTTGTTACCTACCGTTCACAATTTATTCTTAATAAATACAATTTTGGCATTAGCAATGTATTTAACGTTTACATTTGGTTTTATATGGAGCAAGAAGGAGTAACATTAATCATCATAATAAGCACGATTGTAGTATTGGTTTTTGCCATTTCTACGATAGTGCTAATTAGTGTTTTTCAACATATTAAAAATAAATTATTGTTAGATAATAAAACATTACGTGAGATTATTAAAAATAAATTGTCTGAATTTACTAGTCAATAGTTATCTTTCTTAAATTAGTAATCTCATTATGGAACAAGAAGGTACTACAATTGTTATTTTAATAACAACCCTGACTATTGTATTATTGATTGTTGTTATCATTGTAATTTTTAGCATTTTTCAAAATAGAAAGGTAAAATTTTTATTCAAGCAAAAAGAAGCTGAACAACGTTTTGAAGAAGAGATTATTAAATCACAATTAGAAACGCAGGAACAGACCTTGCAAAATATTAGTTGGGAGTTACATGACAATGTTGGGCAGTTGCTTTCAGTTGCCAAGTTGCAATTAAATATATTACAACCCGATTTAGCCGAAAATCAAAAAATATTAGTTGATGAAACCGGGAAATTAATTTCAAAAAGCTTGCAGGAATTAAGAACCTTATCAAAGTTATTGAATCCAGAGGTTGTTAAAAATATAGGATTAGAAGAAGCTATTCAAATAGAAATTGATAGATTTAACAGATTGAATTTTATTGATGCTGTTTTTAACATTGTTGGAGATTCAGTTGCGATCAATCAAAAAGATGAGATTATTTTATTCAGGATTTTGCAAGAGTTTTTATCAAATTCGGTAAAACATTCCAAAACTTCCAAATTAGATATTTCGTTAACCTATACACCAAAAAATCTTGTCATTATAGCTCAGGATTTTGGAGTTGGATTTGATATAAATAATATAAAAAAAGGTTCCGGATTATTGAATATGAAAAGTAGGGCCAAATTGATAAACACAGAATTTACTTTAAAACCTGTAAAAAATAAAGGAGTTTCATTAACTTTAACTTATCCCTTATTTATAAAAAATGAGTAATCATTCTATTGCCATCATCGACGATCATATGCTTTTCGCACAATCACTGAAGAGTTTAATCGATACATTTAAAGATTTTGCTGTCACGCATCAGGCTAATAACGGGAAGGCTTTTATTGAAGAACTTAAGAATACTACTAAATTACCTGAAATTGCCTTGATGGATATGAATATGCCTATTATGGATGGAGCTGAAACAACTTATTGGTTAAACAAAAACTATCCTAATATAAAAGTGTTAGCGTTATCCATGGATGACGATGAAAATTCTATTTTAAAAATGATAAGAAATGGCGCTAAGGGATATCTATTGAAGGATATCCATCCTGATATTTTGTTGGAAGCATTATATAGTGTCCTTGAAGAAGGATTTTACCATACAAAACGAGTATCTAATACTTTGGTAAATTCTTTACACATAGAATCCAAAAAGAAAACTAAAATTGAACTTCAGGAAAGAGAAGTTGAATTTTTAAAATTAGCAAGCACAGAAATGACCTATAAAGAAGTAGCCAGTGTAATGAATTTAAGTCCTAAAACAATTGATGGCTATCGAGAGCAACTCTTCAAAAAACTAGGTGTAAAGAATAGGGTTGGATTAGTTATTTATGCTATTAAAAACGGTATCTCTTAAGAATCCAGATCGATCTCCTCTCCGACTTCTAAATTAAATAGTTTTCTCATATAATATACTGCTAGATATAAAATTGGAGTGTCTAAAAAAGCCACCATCACTTTAAACAAAAATCCATTAAGCAAAAGAACAGTAAACAATTTCCATTCAATCACTCCAAAAGAACACAATAAAAATAATACAGAAAATGTATCTAAAAACTGAGAGGTAACTGTAGAAAAATTATTGCGTAACCAAAGGTGTTTTCCTTTGGTCAACCTTTTCCAATAATGATAAATTCGAATATCGACAAACTGAGCTAACAAATATGCTATCATCGATGAAAAAACTGCAATTATTGATAATCCGAAAACATTTGAAAAAACCTCATCATTTACTGGTGACCATGATGTAGCAGTAACAACATCTGAAACATATATGATTAATAGCGAGAAAAAGGACGCAAAAATACCGGCTATAACTACCTGATTCGCTTTTTTCTTTCCAAATATTTCTGATATTAAATCAGTTACTAAAAAAGTTAATGGATATGGTAATATTCCAACCGATATTTCAAAGGTATATATCCCAAAAAAATCCCAAGAAAAAAACTTCTGGAAAATTAAATTTGAAACTACTAAAGAGGTTATAAATAGTGCCGCTAAAGTCAAATAGATTTTATACGCCAGTAATTTTTTTGATGCTTTCATAAAGTTAACAAGTTACTAAAGTATAAAATAATAGTTAGACACAAATTTTCTATTTTTGCAACGCAACAACTAATTAAACTAACTATGCGCGCGTACATATTTCCCGGACAAGGAGCCCAATTTTCAGGAATGGGTTTAGACCTTTACGAAAAATCAACTATTGCACAAGAATTTTTTGAAAAAGCCAATGACATATTAGGATTTCCAATCACCGATGTCATGTTTGAAGGAACTGTTGAGCAATTAAAAGAAACTAAAGTAACACAACCTGCCATTTTTTTACATTCAGTGGCGCTTGCTAAAACATTAGGCGATTCTTTCATCCCACAAATGGTTGCAGGACATTCCTTGGGGGAGTTTTCTGCTTTAGTTGCTAATAGTGTTTTATCGTTTGAAGATGGTTTGCGACTGGTATCTCAACGTGCTTTAGCAATGCAAAAAGCTTGTGAATTACAACCCTCTACTATGGCTGCCATCATAGGTTTAGAAGATAATATTGTCGAAAGGGTTTGTGGAACGACAGATGGAATTGTAGTTCCAGCTAATTATAATTGCCCCGGCCAGCTTGTTATTTCCGGAGAAATTGAAGCTATTAATAAAGCATGTGAGTCTTTAAAACAGGAAGGAGCAAAAATGACCGTGGTATTACCGGTTGGAGGTGCCTTTCATTCACCATTAATGGAACCTGCCAGAGAAGAATTAGCAACAGCCATTGAAAATACAACCTTCAATGAGCCTATATGTCCAATTTATCAGAACGTAACTTCCAAGGCTGTAAATAATGCTGGTGAAATTAAAAAGAATTTAATGGCACAATTAACGGCTCCTGTGCTTTGGACTCAATCAATACAACAAATGATTATTGATGGCGCAACGGAGTTTACTGAAGTCGGTCCAGGTAAAGTATTACAAGGTTTAATGAGAAAAATTGACAGAACTGTAACTTCAAATGCAGCAGTACTACAAGATTTAAAATAATGAACAACGGAAATGTACTTACTAGCATCAGAGAAGCAATTGCTACCATAACATTTTATCACCCGGCAAGCAATTCGTTTCCAACTCCTTTACTCAATAGATTGATTGAAAATATCAATCGTTTAGCTATTGATGATACAGTGAGCATTATTATTTTACAAAGTGAAGGAGATCGAGCATTTTGTGCCGGTGCCTTTTTTGATGAATTATTAGCTATTTCTAATATAGAAGAAGGAAAAAAATTCTTTTTAGGTTTTGCTAATTTGATCAATACGATGCGTAAATGCCCAAAACTGATAATTGGTAGGGTACAAGGAAAAGCTGTTGGGGGTGGCGTTGGAATCATAGCGGCTACAGATTATTGTTTTGCAACTGAAAATGCGGATATCAAATTATCTGAATTTACAATTGGTTTAGGGCCATTTGTTATTGAGCCTGCCGTTAAACGTAAAACAGGTTTAGCAGCTGTAAGTAAACTTACTATTGATGCTACTGATTGGCATACGGCCTACTGGGCAAAAGAAAAAGGACTTTTTTCAAGAGTTTTTGAAACTGTAAGAGATATGGATGAATACGTTGGTATTTTATCTCAGAAACTTGCCAGTTATAATCCGGAAGCCCTAATAGAAATGAAAAAAGTGTTTTGGCAAGGTACTGATCATTGGGACCAGCTCCTTGCAGAAAAAGCTGAAATAAGCGGAAGATTAGTACTGTCAGATTTTACAAAGAATGCTTTAAAAAAGTTTAAAAAATGATTTCATTACTCATTTTCCTCCTCCAAGTTGACATTAAAGAAAAAATTGAAAATGCACCAGATAAGAGCTACGAAATTGGTGTATTCATTGGCACTTACCTCCCCTATGCCCTTTTAGTTGTTCTCGCTTATTTAATATTTTATCGAATGAAGAACCGAAAAGATCTAGATGAATAATTACTAATTTTTTCTTCAGTCCGCCTTCTTTTATACTCTATTTTTCAATCCCTTTTTAATTAATATATTTTGTAAATTGAACAGATAAACTAATAATTTATAATATGTCAATTTATTTAGCCGAATTTTTGGGAACATTTTTACTTATCTTGTTTGGTGGTGGCGTTGTTGCCGGAGCTGTATTAAAAAAATCCAAATCAGAAAATACAGGTTGGCTAGCTATAGTAGTTGCTTGGGGAATTGGAGTTACGTTTGCTATTTACGCAGTAGGAAATATTAGTGGCGCTCACATTAATCCAGCCGTGACTTTAGGCTTTGCTTTTGCCGGTGAATTCCCTTGGGAAAAAGTCATTGGATATATTGTTGCTCAAGTGCTTGGTGCGTTTGCAGGAGGTGTATTAGTATGGATCTTTTATATTCCACATTGGTCAAAAACAGAAGACAAAACGTCTAAATTAGCTGTTTTTAGTACTGTTCCAGCAATACGTTCATACATTCATAATTTCGTAAGTGAAATGGTCGCTACTGCAATTTTAATTTTTAGTTTACTTTTTATAGGGACAAATAATTTTACTGAAGGATTAAATCCTTTAGTTGTTGGATTGTTAATTATGGCTATTGGACTTTCTTTAGGAGGCACAACCGGTTTTGCCATAAATCCAGCGAGAGATCTGGGACCTCGAATTGCTCATTATTTACTTCCAATTAAAGGCAAAGGTGATTCTGATTGGAGCTATGCATCGATTCCAATTTTTGGTCCAATATTAGGTAGTTTTTTAGGAGCTGCTACATACCAAATGTTGTATCATAATGAAATGCATATAAAATACTGGCTTGTTGTGTTGATAGTTATTGTAATATTAATTTTTGCCGCTGTAAGAGGAGTTACAGAGGATAAACCCGAATAAAATGTCAAAAAAATATATCATTGCTCTAGACCAGGGAACAACGAGTTCTCGCTCAGTTTTATTTAATGAAAAAGGGCATCAAGTAGGAATCGAACAGGAAGAATTTGAGCAAATTTTTCCAAAATCAGGATGGGTTGAACATGATCCACAAAAAATCTTAAATTCTCAACTTAGTACCTTTAATAATCTTATTCAAAATAATGACATTGCTGCTGCCGATATCGCTGGAATAGGTATTACCAACCAACGTGAAACTACTGTTATCTGGAATAAAAAAACAGGTCAGCCTATTTATAATGCCATCGTTTGGCAGGACAAAAGAACATCGTCAATTTGTGAAGATTTAAAGAAAAGAGGATTAGAAAATTATATTATAGAAACTACGGGTTTGGTTATAGATTCTTATTTCTCAGGAACTAAAATTAAATGGATTTTAGATAATGTAAAAAATGCTCGAGAACTTGCAAAGAAGGGTGAATTATTGTTTGGTACAATTGATAGTTGGTTAGTCTGGAATTTGACCAATGGTAAAGTACATATAACTGATTATTCAAATGCATCGAGAACAATGCTTTTTGATATCAAAAAATTAGAATGGGATAATAAACTTCTGAATGAATTAGATATTCCGAAATCTATGTTGCCAGCAGTAAAACCTTCTAGTTATCATTTTGGTGATTTTGAATATAATGATCAGGTTATTCCTATAGCCGGTATTGCAGGTGATCAACAAGCTGCCCTCTTTGGTCAAGCATGTTTCAAGAAAGGAGAAGCCAAAAACACCTATGGAACGGGTTGCTTTTTATTAATGAATACAGGTCAACAAATGCAACTCTCAAAAAATGGGTTGTTGACCACTATTGCTTGGGGCATTGATGACAAGGTTTATTATGCGTTAGAAGGAAGTGTATTTATTGCCGGTGCAGCTATTCAATGGCTTAGAGACGGATTACAAATAATTAATTCTGCTAAAGAAAGTGAGCACATTGCTTCTCAGATAACTGATGATAATCCCGTGTATGTAGTTCCCGCTTTTGCAGGACTAGGTGCTCCATACTGGGATATGTATGCTCGCGGTGCTATTTTTGGTTTAACGAGAGACACAGGTAAAAATCATATAGTTAAGGCAACATTAGAATCTATGGCCTATCAGACGAAAGATATTATACTAGCAATGGAACAAGATAGTCAAACTAAATTGTCTTCCTTAAAAGTGGACGGTGGTGCTTGTGCCAATAATGTATTGATGCAATTTCAATCTGATATTTTAAATACGGAAATTGAAAGACCAAAAAATATTGAATCTACAGCTTTGGGAGCAGCTTATCTTGCCGGAATTGCTGTTGGTTTGTGGTACCAAAAAGATATCCTTATTAATAAAAGAATAGACAAAAATTTCATTCCTACAATGAATAAAGAAAGGTTAGAAAATTTATACAAAGGATGGAAAAAAGCAGTGAAACGAACAATGAATTGGGATAATGAATAATTTTTCAGCTTTTAATAGGGGGGCTATTAACAAGAGTTTATCATCTGAGGAGTATGATCTTTTAATAATTGGTGGAGGGATAACGGGTGCAGGAATAGCATTGGATGCATCTTCCAGAGGAATGACAGTTGCGTTAATTGAGAAAAACGATTTCGCTTCAGGAACGAGCAGTAAATCAACTAAATTAATACATGGTGGTTTACGCTATTTAAAACAATTTGACTTTTGGCTAGTTAAAGAAGTTGGTTCCGAACGCGCTATAGTTCATAATTTGGCTCCACACTTAGTCATCCCAGAAAAAATGGTATTACCGCTAGTTAAAAACGGCACCTATAGTTCCTGGCTAACTTCAATTGGGTTAAAAATTTATGATATTTTGGCAAGTGTTGAAGGAGATGATAAACGTAAAATGCTTGATAAAGAACAAGCGCTGAAAATAGAACCATTGCTTCCAAATGATATTTTAGAAGGAGCTGGTTTTTATGCAGAATATAGGACTGATGATGCCAGGCTAACTTTAGAAGTTTTAAAAACATCTCTTAATTATGATACAACGGCCCTCAATTATTGCAAAGCTATTGAGTTCATTTATAATAAAGAAAAAATCAGAGGAGCCAAGGTTATTGATACAATTGTTGATGAAACATTCAATATCAGAGCAAAATATGTTGTAAATGCCACAGGACCGTGGGTCGACAACTTGAGGCAAATCAATGAATCAAAATCCGGGAAACGGTTACATTTAACAAAAGGTGTACATTTAGTTCTTCCACACGAAAAATTACCTGTTATGCAAGCCATTTACTTTGATATTCCTGACGGAAGAATGATGTTTGCCATTCCTCGTGGAAAGACAACCTATATAGGGACAACAGACACAAACTACCTGGGCAATAAAGATTATGTAAAGATCACTACAGTTGATGCTTTGTATTTAATAAGTGCTGTGAATAATATGTTCCCATCTATTAATTTAAGTTTAAATGATGTGCAATCGAGTTGGGCAGGATTAAGACCTTTAATTCATGAAGAAGGAAAATCTTCTTCAGAACTTTCAAGGAAAGATGAAATTTTCGTTTCTGAGTCAGAATTAATATCTATTGCCGGAGGTAAATTGACAGGTTATCGTAAAATGGCAGAACGAATTGTTGATGTCGTCTGTAAAAAGTTTGAAAAAAGATATGATAAGAAATTTAAAGAAATTGAAACTCATAACATAGTTTTAAGCGGTGGAAAGTTCAAGAATTTTAAAGAAGTACTAACCTATCAAAACAAGATATTTGAAAAGTTAAAATTCCATGGATTTTCTAAAATTGATGCAGAATATTTAGTTCATAATTATGGTAAACAAACAGATGTTATTCTAAAAAAATTCGAAGAGTTAACAGAAATAAACCCGATAATTGGATTAGCTAAAGCAGAATTATGGTTTTGTATGCAACATGAAATGGTACAAACTCCCTTAGACTTTTTAATCAGAAGAACTGGTAGGTTGTACTTTGACATTGAAAGTGTAAAAACACTGAAAGAACCAATTTTAAGTGAATTTATGACTGTCTTTAATTGGGACAATATAGTTTTAGAAAAACACCGTACAGACTTAGAGACAGCTATCAACAATGCGACTATTTTCAAATAGTTTCTTTCATCGTTTTTGATTTTTGAACCCTTGTGATCTTAAATTCACTAAGATCAATACTAAAAATATCTGCTGATGGTGTTTTTGAATTTTGGTCTTCTTTAAATCCTCCAACTATATATAATTTGTTATTAGAACGATGTATGCTTGAAGCCTTCAAAAACAGCCCAGTTGTGTACTCCTTTAATTTTTTTGTCTTAATATTAAATGTTATGATTTTACCATTTTCAAATAAATAAACTGTATTCTCTTTATAGGTTATAGCCGGTTTACTAAGACGAGCCATTAGCTCACCTTCTTTTTTCCATTTACCTGAAATCAAATCATACGATTCTATCCCTCTTAATGGTTTGTTATTAAATCCGCCAAATAAATAAATCTTATCATCAATTAAAACTCCTTTCGTTTCTTTGGCAATTGGCATATTTGCCAAATCATACCATAATCCATTCTTTGTATCATAAATATGGACTTTATCGGTATAGACTTTTTTTCCATTTCTTTTCTCTTTGATAGAACCTCCTAAAACAATAATATTATCCTTATACAAAAAAGATTCAAAATCTACTGCCTGATGCGGATTTGTATTATCCACTTTGATAGTATTATTACTAATATCATATACTTCTATCTTATCGTCAAGATATTCGAAAAGCCTATTTTTAGAATATCGTTTTCCACCAAAAATATACATCTTACTTTCTTCATTACTATAAATTGTATTATGGTATGCCCTTTTTCTAAATTTAGCTTCATTGGTGCTCCATCTATCCAATTTGATATCATAAATAAGTAGATCATCATTATAATGTTTCAGAGACAATAAGTCCAAACTTCTCGCTCTATAAAAAAGATCTCTATATGCATTAATTCCCGCACCAGGTTGTCCTGTAGTGGGATAATCTTCAAAAACCTGTTTTAAGGCATCAATTTCATGGGTTCCATCTCCACCAAAAACATATATTTTATTATCTACTAAGGTCGATGCAAAAGAATGCAAACCATTCTTCATGGAAGCTAATTTTTCATGTCGTATCCTAGGTTTCAATTTAAAATTAGCGACAACATTAATTTCATCCAATGGTATTTCATCAAGATCAAGATTAATAGAAAAACTTTTCTTTTTTAACTCATTGTAAGTAAAACTTTTTAGCACAAATCCAACATGTGAAAAATATATAAGGTCATTTTTATTAATCCTTGATTTTAATTTTAAAATATATTTTCCTTTTTCGTTAGTAAAGGTACCTTCTTCATTTAATTTAACGTACACATGGACACCTTCTAAAGGTTCGCCTGTTTTGGTGTCGAAAACTTTTCCTCTTGTGCTTTGTGAATAAGAATTGCTAATTAATAATAAA
>Ga0265306_10001331_pt1 | contig 11930 bp, 12 predicted proteins | sample Helome_3_FD_192493 | JGI IMG/M metagenome (GOLD analysis project Ga0265306, IMG submission 192493) | Marine sediment microbial communities from subtidal zone of North Sea - Hel_20160420 (Illumina Assembly) | ecosystem: Environmental > Aquatic > Marine > Subtidal zone > Sediment ...
TTTGCCAGCGATCCCACATCTCCGCCTTTTGCGAGGCCGTATAGTAGATCCGTTTTCGATAAGCCATTGCATACACTCCATCTTTTTTTGAAAAGATAAAGTGTTGCGCTCACCGGTTGAAGCCGCCATCGATCCCGGAAGTACGATATTTCTCCCCCTGGGATCAGCGCGTAGGTCCTATTCCGGCCAGAAGGAGACCTTCCCAGGTTTCGCGGGAAGGTCTTAAAAGCCGCAATATCTCCCGTTCATACAATACGGTGCAATCTGGCAAATTAAAAAGGTGCGCTACTTCGTATCCTCCATCTCTTTTTTGGTTCGATCCACCTCGGCTTCGGCCTCGCGCACCCGTTCATGGTATTCAGGTTTCAGTCGACTACCGCCCCCAGCTGTTCCGATTCGATCACCCTCACGGACCTGTGTAGCCTCGTCAAGATCCTTTTTAGCCGATTCCACCGCTTGCCGTGCGGCTTTCTTCTGACTGGCCTTGTCTGGTGCACTGGATGTCCCTGCCTGGCTCGCCGCTTTCTTTAATTCAGCTTCCCTTTGTATAGCTTCCTGCTGGCCCTCAGCCGACGGGACAGGTGCATCAATACTGACCTGCTCCACCTGTGTTGTACCGCTAACCGGTTTATCTGAAAAGATGACGTTGCCCTGTTCATCGACAGAGCGGTAAGCGGTTTCGGCTGATACCTGAAAAGCGGCTATCGCAATCATCATGGCTGGTAGTTTTACAAGATTCATTTTCATGTCCTCAAGTAAATGAAAAATATAGGATCATTCAAAAATTATGCATCAAAACCGGTGCAAAAAGTTCAGGGACCGTCTCATTCTTACGACAAACACTCAGAGCAGCAAACTTCAGCATTGGCTAAACGCCCGAAAAGGTTCGGAGGCAGACACTTCCTTGGAATGCCTGGTTTTCTGGCCTATAGGGCCTCAGAACGGCCACACTCGGACCTTCCCGGGAAAGAAAAATTCCCCGCTCAGCGGGGTCCCTGTATCCCGAGACAGACGACTCACGGGCACTGCTTGCCGATGGACTCGCGAGCCAGTTTCTGCAGCTCCGCCATGTCTTCTTTTGAAGACCATCCGCTGTGTGTCCCGGCGAGGTCGGAAACGGCAGCTGCAAGTGCCAAGCTACATTTGCTTGATAGTTCAAGTAGCTCTTCGATCCGACAAGTCTCGAGAGTTCTATTTACTGCTTTCCTGTCCTTGCCATGACCTAGGGAAGCGGTGAGGCAAAGCCTGATAGGGGTGAAAATCTTTTCCACCAAGCTCTCCGTGAATCGGGTCTCGATAATCTGATAGTTCTCGCTGGAGAGCAGGTCGCGAAACAGAAGAAGCGTGCCAGGACGTTCCATACTCCAGGCCACATAAGCCTTCTCGTAGTCCTGCCTGGCGGTTTTCACCTCATCATCATTCGAGTCGCTGCGCAGTGCCATGAGCAGCATCTCTGCGCGGACCTTTCGCTCCTCATTGAGCCTGGAAAACTGCTGAATCGCTTGCTTCCTGTCGATAGCGACCTGGGCGCGCAGCCTCTCCTGCTCGCGCCGGTCGAGGAAATGCTGGGTTATTGCCGTGCCCAGAACGCCGGTCAATATGAATCCGAGCACGACACTGGCAAGCGGGTGTTCCAGCCAGGACTTTCGATCCGCACTCATTCTGGATTCACTTTCATCTCATGCCCCGATGGGCGGAGTATGTCACCCGCAATGTTTGAATTACCGGCCAGAACCAATGGGATGGACTCCTCCTCCCCTAAACGGCATCCAGGTGCCAGACTGGAAGTGTGATCCACCAGTCAAGAACTAAAGGGGACAGATTTATTTAGCAGGTAATAATCACGTCTCCGTCAAATAAATCTGTCCCCATTGTCTCGCTTTAAAGCTGAACCTCCAGTCGCCGCACCTCACCGAAAAGATCGACGATATATATCTCGCCATCCGCGGCTTCGGTGAATGATGCAATTGATATCCCGCTGCCGTCGATCAGGGTGCGCCGGGTATAGGGTGCGCTGCCCGTGCCGGGGTCAGGTACCAGTGCCCAGATATTCCCTGTAATGAAGTCACCGAATACATACTGTCCGAACAGGTCGGCGATGGCGCTGCCGCGATAGACATAACCTCCGGTGATGGAGCGCCCGTCCACGCGCGGGTAGACGTGCACAGGTGCGCTGTGGGTGATGCCCACACACTCAGGATCGGTGATGTTGGTTTGATCGCCCTCGAAACAGCGCCAGCCGTAATTACCGCCACGTGTGATGAGATCGACTTCTTCCAGTGCGCCCTGCCCGACGTCGCCGGCCCACAGGTCACCGCTCATGCTGTCAAAGCTGAACCGCCAGGGATTGCGCAGGCCGTAGGCCCAGATGTCGTCATCGCCGGGTATGCCGACAAACGGGTTGTCCGCCGGTACGGCCAGGACATTCGGCGTGGTCAGGTCAAAGCGGAGGATGGCACCCAGATTTGTTGTCATGTCCTGGCCATTGCGTCCGGGATCATTACCACTGCCGCCGTCACCCATGCTCCAGTAGAGCAGTCGCGTGCCCGGTTCAAAGGCCATGTGGCCGCCGTTATGATTGTCGAACGGCTGGTTGATCGAGCGCAACTCGGTCCAGGTGCTGCTGTTGTTGCAATCGAAGGTCGAGGTCAGGCCGCCGTCGACACTGGTTAAAGCGGCAAGGTGTGAGATCAGCACCGTGTTACCGAGGCCTTCGTTGGGAAAGTCAGGGCCCTGTTCGGTGTAGGATAGGTAAAAGGTCCCGTTGGTGGCGAAGTCAGGGTGAAACACCAGGCTCATCAGCCCGTATTCACCGCCGGACACAATCAGGCAACTGATATCAATGAACGTGGTTGGCGCATTGGCGTCCGTGCTGTCAAAGGTAAGTATCTGTCCGTTCTGTCGCACCAGGTACCAGCGGTCGGGATTGCCCGGATGCTGGTCCAGGTCGAGTGCGTTGCTTGCATTCTTGCCGGGGAAGGCCGTGACCACGATGAACTGGACCGGGCCGGAACCACCACCTGACCCGCCTCCACCGCATGCGCTGAGCAGTACAATACCCAGCAAGGCGGCGGTACAAGTCAAGAAACGCTTTTTCATTTTTCCTGCCATGGGTATGACTATACTTCGGTTTAATGAATAGAAAATGGTGTCAGAGCACATTTTCCCCTAATTATAGTTTTAGCTTTTTCCTCTTTCGTCCTCCTTTCCAAATTTAAAGCCTCCGTCCCCTTTTATTCTCTGGGAAAACGCGGCAGACCAAAGAAGCGCCCGGACTAAAAAATGTATCCGACCCCTTTATTTATTATATTATTTATTTCTTTGAAAGGCGGGAGTTGATGGGGTCCTGTTTGAAAAACAGACTGAGTGTCTCGTACACTTTTGGATATGCATCGTTGAGTAAGTCTGGTTTCTCGAAGAACACTTCACTCAGTACTGCAAGAAATTCGGCCGGGGCGGTGGCGCCATAACGGTCCAGGCCTGGTTTTGGATTACGCTGGAAGTCCTCGAATGCGTCGGTGAATATTTCCGACCAGGATGTCGCACTTATGTCTTTGTGCATTGGTGGAAAACCGTTTGCCGCACCGTTCAACATATCCAGCTTGTGAACGAATTCGTGGATCACCACATTGTGTCCATCCTTTATTCCCGCATGTTCAGCATGCCTCCAGGACAGGATCACCGGCCCACGTTGCCACGCTTCACCACTGAGTTCGCTCCTGATGGTGTGTGCCAGGCCGAATTCATCCACCACGGTTCTTTCCGGTGCGAAACCTGCCGGGTATACAATGATGGTCGTCCACCCAGAATACCAGTCGATCCCGAGATGTAGAATTGGCAGGCAGGCTTGCAGCACGATAAGCAGTGTCATCTCTTCGCTGACTTCAAGGTCATGCGCACCGAAGAATGATTTCTCATGCAGAAGCAATATAGCAAGCTCTCGCAGGCTATTCTTTTCATCTTCGGATAAATGGTCAAGTAGCGGCAAGAGTTCAAACGCATTTTTCCAGTTTTCCGGAGATATAGTGCTACTTGTAATAATTCGCTGCTGCCGCCACTTCCTTATTAATTTGAACATACGATACGATTTTAACAATCAAAAGGTGTCAGAACACATTTTCTCTAATATTAGAATTAATTGTGCTCTGACCCCATTTATTCCCTGCTAGGCTTGTGCCCAATACACCAGGGAATAGTCGGAGACAAGGTTAATTGGGAACAGAAGAAAAAAGGGACGGAGGAATTAAATTTCAGTCCCCTTTTAGTGATAAAGCACCCTCCAGAAACGCTCCCATGACCGCTAGATACTCATCTCTGCTCACGTAAAATCCGTCATTGTGTCGACCGCGGAGTTCGAGAAACTGTTTCGGTTCACTGGCCTGCTGGAATAATCGTTCACCCTGCTCAAACGGAATGATTTCGTCACCGCGGCTGTGGATGATGAGCAAGGGCTGTGTGATGCGAGTGACCTTGTCACCGTTGTCGTAGCGGTAGCTAGCCAGCCAGCGGACCGGCAGCCACGGGTAAATAGTAGAAGCCATGTCGGGCACGGATAAGAATGCGGATTCCAGGATCACGCCAGCGGGCTCGACCCGGGTGGCCAGGTCTGTTATCACGGCCGCGCCCAGCGATCGCCCGAACAGAATGATTTTCCCGGGATCTATCCCGCGCGTTAGGGTCAGGTACGCCCAGGCCGCTTCGGCATCGCGGTAGGTACCTTTCTCACTTGGCTTGCCGGTGCTCTGACCGTAGCCACGGTAGTCGAAGATCAGCACGTTCAACCCGATATCGTGAAACACCTGGATGGAATCGAGCCGGTGAGAGATGTTGCCGGCATTGCCGTGCGCAAACAGCAGGGTAGCACGCGCCTGTGGATGCGGGATAAACCAGGCATGCAGATGTTCACCGTCGGTGGTGCTGAGGGTGAGTTCCTCGTAGTCCATCCCAATGACCGCAGGCGTCGCCTCGAGGGTGCGGCCGGGGATGCCCGGGTAGTAAATCAGTTTGGGCTGCATGAGGAACACATACAGCGCCAGAGCGCAGTAGCCGCCTACGATGGCGAGCATGAGGTACAGGAGCGTGTTCATGGACATGGTTGGCAGTCCAGACAGGGATCAGTATCCCTTTTCCATGTGTTGCAGCAAGCTTCCGATTACTCAAGTGATAATATAGCATTGACTCCTTTTATCTACCCCCCTGAATTGTGCAATCAGCAATAGATAAACGCGGCCTGCCCCCTATAGAAGAAAAAGGGAACGGAGGAATTAAATTTAGCAAATTTATAGCCTCCGTCCCCTTTTATTTTTTATTTGCGCGAACTTGATGAGCTAGTCGGCGGGATCGAGATTGGGTGTCAGAGCACATTTATTTCTGATATAAGCAGAAAATGTGCTCTGACACCATTTATGTTTTGAAACGCGACCCAGGGGGCGGCCACGCACAAAGGACTGGGAATATTAGAGAAAAATGTGCTCTGACACCCTTTTATTCGACCCCATTGATTTCTATAAAAACCCCCTAACTTTTTTCCCGATTTTCGTGGCAAGTTTTTTGTAACCATCCGAACCCGGGTGGATCTCGTTCATCCAGTCACCGCTTTCGCCAGTTTCACCCAATGCCGCCGGGGTGAGTGTGTCCTGCGTATTGACAACATGGAAATTCGGCAACTTGTCCGACCCCGTGGTGAGGCCCTTAATCGTAGTTCGCAAGGCGTCAACGAGATAGTCCGAGATGGCATTCCATTGCGATTCCGGCACGTTTGCCTTGACCAGCACAGGATATATCCATGGCCCTAATAACTTGAACGGAAAAAATCTTGACGGTGAATTCCGTGGCGTCATCCAGTCATAGGTATGTGTAACTACCGGCTTCCCCTTGCAGGAACTGCCCGTGGCATCCCTGAGATCGATGATCTTGCGGTAACCCTTTTCGACAGAGCGCAATGTCTTTTCCAGCTTATTCTGGTTACAGTAGTCTGCCGGGTCACTGTGGAGACTGGTGAACTTCCTGATGATTTTATGGACATCATCGATCAGGTCGTTACCGCCGCCACTGAGAAGGATCGCATCCCAGGCATAGCCATCACTGCCACTCATAGCCTTCACCAGGTTCGGATTCTTGGCAATCTTGCCAATTTTGCGGATGGTGTCGCCTGGACTGGCGCAATTCACGATAATCGTGAATTTATTAAACCTCATGGAGAACAACAGGTTTGATGTGGGGATCCCGCCCATACTGAACCAGGAATCCCCTTCAGCAAGGATACGGTTATCGTAAAGACTGTCACTGGGGTCCGATTCATGCTCATCTGTCCCTACATTACCCCAAGGCACAACATCTGGACGCATCATGGCAACCTCCATGTGTTGCAATTAACGGATTCCTGACCAATAGAAGTAAACAGGTACCGACCATGTTTTTAGTCTTCGAGCGCACCTGAAAATGTATCCGACCCCTTTATTTTACCCCTTAAATTGGAGAGTCAGGAAAACGTGGTCTGTCCCCTATTATCCAGTCATAAAAATAAAAGGGTGTCAGAGCACATTTACTGCTTATATTAGGAGAAAATGTGCTCTGACACCCTTTATTCATCTTATGATTTTGAATTGGCATTCTTGTCGTGACCGCTGACAGGCACGACAAGCAGCCTGCCCGCAATAATCCGGCTGCTTTCCAGTTGGTTGAGCTTGCGCAGACGGGAAATGGTGGTCCTGCTTTTCAGCGCAATTTCGCTCAATGTGTCACCTGGACGCACGCGGTACCTGATTGATTGCACTCGCTGGTCGGCGGGCAGCAGCGCAAGTTGTATGCGGATGTGCTGCGCACTGGCACGGGGTACCAGCAACCGGTACGTACCGCCGGGCGGAGTAATCGATCGGGTGAGTCCCGGATTGAGGCGCTGCAGTTCGTCCAGCGAGGCCCCGATGAGGCGCGCGGCAACCTGCAGATCGATTTGTCCGCCGGTATCGATACTCGTGAAGTAACTGGAATTGGCAAGCTCCGGCAGTGTGATCCCGTGTGCCGCGGGATCGGCAATGATGGCACGCAGGGCAAGCAGTTTCGGCACGTAATTCCGCGTCTCTTCGGGTAGCGGCAGGTGCCAGAAATCGACCGGCCTGCCCTGACGCCGGTTTTTACGGATTGCCCTGTTCACCCGTGCACTTCCGGCGTTGTACGCAGCCAGGGCCAGCAACCAGTCTCCATCATAGCGCTGCTGCAGCGTGGTCAGGTAATCCAGCGCCGCTTCCGTTGCCGCGACGATGTCCCGGCGTCCGTCGTACCACCAGTCCTCACGCAATCCGGCTTCCCTGGCTGTAGCCGACATGAATTGCCAGATTCCGGTGGCCCCGGCCGTCGAGCGCGCAAACGGATCATAGGCACTCTCGATAACCGGCAGCAAGGCGAGCTCTGCGGGCAAGCCGCGCGCCTCCACACGATCCAGAACATGAAACAGATAGGGTTCGCTGCGGCGCTGCAGGATCTGCTCGAACAGGCGTGCATACCTGTGGAATGCCGCGACACGCGCCTGTACGGACGGCGTCGTTTCGACCGGGATACCGTACCCTGCACGCAGACGCTCCCAGATGTCTACGACCTCTGCCGAAACGGCAGAGGTCGGCTTAGTCTGCATGTGCGTCTGGATAGCTGCAGGTTGTGCGAGTACCGCTGTCTGCAATGCGGGCGTGAGCTCAATTTCAGGAGCACTTTCCTGATCGCCACCCATCACCTGAAGGTCTGCAGGCGCATCAAGATGCACAGTCAACATAGAGGTGGTGATTGCCAGCGCGGGAAGCGAGAATGCATGTGCTATTGTCATTGTTGCACAACTCCGGTGTCTTGATCGCTATGGCACTCTGACCTTTTCGGTATTAGTCATCAGTCGCTATTGCAGGACCTGCGTTTACGTACCGATTTAATATAGATTCTAAACAGGAAACTGCCAGGTGGGTATTGTACTTTCGGCCCAGGAGACCGCCGAAATTCCTATTGATCCAGATGGGTTACGGTGCAAACTCAATGTACAGCATTGTATCCAGCAGGCTCTGTTGGTTGACAGGGGATAATCGGAGTCAGAGAACAATTTCCCAAATCAAACGAGGCTTTTACCAGCCTACTTAAGACAGAAACAAAAAAGGGGTCGGATACATTTTCTGACTATCACGAGGAAAATCCTCCGATACCCATGTGTGAATTAATGCGAATTAATGGGGACAGACCACGTTTATTGATATCCAGCTATATTTAATCGTGGTCTGTCCCCTATTATTTGCCAATCCCGGTTTTCTCCAAGGCTTGCACAAGACAGGTTAGGCACATGAATGACAAAGATATTACAGATTCAGCCATTAAAAACATCCTGGAGGAGGAAAGAAAGAATGAGAGGAAAATACATCTGGCTAGAATAGCCGTTTTCACGCTTGTCCTGATCATGATGAGTGTATCCAGGCTGATGCTGGGCGAAGAACTGAACACCAGGTTCCTTTTAGTAAGCCTTATTTCGGCTTCCTGCATTGCCATTGGCATCCTTCTCTGGCGCTACTACAAAACCCACAGTAATTCTTCACTGGCAAAGTACCTCCTGGTCACCCTGGATATTGCTTTCGTCATTATTCTGGTACTTATCGTGAGATACACAATGAGTAGAGACATCTATGAAATGACATCGGATATCCCTGCCTTCCTTGTTCTGTTTATGGTTAATGCGATGAGTGGGCTGAGGTTTGATTTCAAATTATCCATGTACTCTGCAGTTTTAAGTGTCATGGCTCTCTTCGGTCTTACCCTGTACGATTTACAGACCCACGTAATGAGTCATCCATACCTGGTTGTGACGACCTTATTCAAAGGTTTCATATTGCTGGGTGTGGCTTTTATATCAGGATACATCGGTTCCAGTGCAAAGATACTTGTCATCCATGATTACCTGGAACAAAGAGAAAAGCGCTATGTAAAAGACCTGTTCGGCAAGTATGTGACTCCGGAGATCAGGGATCAGATCCTTGCCGGCAAAATACCTATGAATGGTGAAAGAACGGAAGCAACGGTACTCTTCGCGGATCTAAGTGACTTTACACCTTTCGTCGAGGTGAATACCCCGGAAGAGGTCGTAACAAGTCTTCGGAAGTATTTCACTGCCATGCAGAAATCCGTCAACCGGCACCAGGGATTGGTGCTGCAGTACGTGGGCGATGAAATTGAGGCGGCCTTCGGAGCACCGGCGGCATGCACTGACCACGCGAGCAGAGCCATCCAGGCTGCCATGGAAATGCAAAAGAATTTGCACGATCTCAATAAAGCACGGGCGAGCGAAGGGAAACAGCCTTTCAGGCACCGTATCGGCATTCACACCGGGGAAGTCCTGGCAGGGAACACCGGCAGTGAAGAACAACCGTCTTATTCCCTGATTGGGGATACAGTCAACATCGCATCACGTCTTCAGGAATTCAATAAACAGCGCGGGACGGAGGTCATAATCAGCAGTGCCACAAGAGAGAAAATCCCGGATCACATTCGCGTACGGAAACTGGAAAGCGCAAGACTGAAGGGCATAACCCACCCTATTGAAATCTACACGTTCGGTTAAATCAATAAGCTCAATGGGGGTCAGACTCGATTGATTCGCCAGATTACCGTCTATCTGTAGAGTAAAGGGGACAGATTTATTTGGCTGCGTGCAATCGCACTAAAAAAGGGGCCGGATACTTTTTTTATGATAAATGTATCCGACCCCTTTATTACGCTAGGCAATCCGGATACAACCCTCACACCGCATGATTGCTGGCTACTGCTGGGTGAGGACGATTCTGGCAGGAGGGCGGCCTACCGCGCCCTGTTCAGGGAAACCCTGGACCAATTGGATATAGATCGGATTCGTCACGGTATCAACACAGGCTTACCCACTGGCAACGACCGGTTCAGGCGTGAAATCGAGAGAGCCCTGTCGATCAGGCTATGGCAAGGAAAACGCGGCAGCCCGAAGAAAAACCAATCCTAGATAAAATGTATCCGACCCCTTTATATCTTTCAGAATGTCCGTGAAAACGGGGGTAGCTCAGTCTGTCCCCTATTATTCCAACATTTAGCTATGTTTTTTACTGTCCTGAACATTTCGTGTTAATGGCTAACGCCTGAATTCAGCGACGCGCGTCTATACGGGAAGAATAAAATGAGAATTGGGATCAGAGCATAATTAATCCTAATATTAGGAGAAATTGTGCTCTGAGCCCCATTAATTTCTAAAAATGTATCCGACCCCTTTATTTTCCATGGGAAGACCCGGGAAGAAAAGTTCCTCTGGGGTATATTAGGAGAAAATGTGCTCTGACACCTTTTTGGTGCGGCCTAACGCCTGCAAAAGCGGCGTATGAGTCGGGAGACGGTTTTCGGTAGCAAAGCGGCTACCGAGTCAATCGTCCGTTGCTTGCACTGGTTAGGTGTCGATATCGCGCTTAACATCCACACCGTCCTGGGTAATACTAATATTGACCACTACACCGGATGTAAAGTAGATCGGTTGCGATTCGATCTCTCGTCCATCAGCATACCGCACTGCAAAAACCATTAAAGCTTCATCTCTCGCCATAAGAGAAATCCGAGAACCAGCCTCGATGGTCCCGAGATCTCGACTTTTGTCGCGCCGTGTAACGGTAACACTCACAGCCTGAGATGTACTGTTCGATATTTGGAAGCTGGTGCCTCGATAGATTCCTTTGACGAAAACGAATGTCGTGCTAATGACCAATACCAACAGAGTGGCAAATATGAGTCGAGACATTCGCATAAGCTTGACACCTAACGACTGAAGCCAGCCGCGCGCGGCAGCGCGTCGGACTGGGCTGATTTGTTAGGCGTATCTACACTCATCCTTCTATTTTGATCGAAGTTACCACTTCTGATTCTGTGTCTGGATTGAGGATTTTCACCCAAACCCAAGCTTTTGACTTACTTCCATTTACCTTTAGCAGGAATCTTAAATATGCGGGGTCACGAGTCGAGCCATAGTAGTTTGTATATTCACTTACAGATATTTCCTCAATTGATCCAATTCTTTCGGTTAACTCCATATGCTCAGATAAAGCATCGACAACAAGCCCCCTTCGTTTATCATCCATACTCCCATGCATAGATAGATATATCGGGATTAAAGCTAAGGCGCCTACAATTAAAGATGCCTTGAAATATGTTTTAGCCTTCATACTGTCCTAATACGCCTAACGTTTGAGTCGAGCCGCGCGGCCTAGTTACCCACCGCGAAGCGCCACATTACTTTCCCGCGTCGGCTCGGACGACTTGTTATGCCGCGACTTCACTCTCTGTGTCCCAGCCTGGAAATACCAATACGGCGGGATGGCACTGTAATGCCCTACCGAGCACCTTTGCTCGCTCGACACCAAGCTGAACTCGATCATTTTCAATGGCTGAAATTGTGGACTGGGGAATACCAGTTAATTCAGCCAGGTCATTCTGACTGAGTTCTTGAAGCTCACGAATAATCCGTACGGATTCTCCGACTGAGACATCAATTGATTTTTTTGCGCGACGGTAATCCTTCATATCATTTCTTCCTGTAATCGTGCGGACTCAAATTAACCACTTGAATCATCACTTTATCTTTCAACGTTTTATAGATAACGCGATATTGCAGCCCTAGGCGGGATGATCGATGACCGTTCCATTCACCCCTAAGTGACTCATCATGAAACCCTTTTATCTTTCTAAGACCCGTAGGTCCAGATAACCTCACAATATCCTTCCACTTTTCGTAGCGTTTTAGCACTTCCTGAGGGGCACCCTTCAGTTGTCTGGCAACCCTTCGGTGCTCGAATACATCCCACATAATATATAGTGTATATACTATTTATGGTATGTCAATAGCGGCATAACGTTTGAGTCGAGCTGCGCGCACTGGAAACTCACCGCGAAGCGCCACT
>Ga0265306_10001332_pt1 | contig 11926 bp, 11 predicted proteins | sample Helome_3_FD_192493 | JGI IMG/M metagenome (GOLD analysis project Ga0265306, IMG submission 192493) | Marine sediment microbial communities from subtidal zone of North Sea - Hel_20160420 (Illumina Assembly) | ecosystem: Environmental > Aquatic > Marine > Subtidal zone > Sediment ...
CCCGATCCCGGCCACCATGGCGCCAGCCAGGCGGGGCTGAAGTGCACCCGCATGCGAGACCTTCCATAGCATCGTGCAAACCAGGCCCGCGGCAAGCGCGATGGCAAACTGGGTGAGACCGAGACCCAGCAGGTAGCCTGCCAACACCTGACTGCCAAATCCCGATTCCTGGGTCGCAAGCGACTCACCGAAGGCCGCGCCGTGAAATAAACCGAAGCCGGCAAAGGCGAACAAAACCGTGGATATACCAAATCGATGTCCACTCAGCAGCATTGAGCCGAGCACCAGCAGCGATAACGCGATCATCAATTCTGTCGCCGGCACCGGGGTCCATAGTGCCGTCAGCACACAACCTCCGAGCATGGCAAGGATGTAGGCCAACGGGGCGAGCAGTCGTCGGCCTGTGAATATCGAGGCAATCCCAACCAGCGCGACAAAAAATAAATGATCGAAACCAAGTAAAGGATGCCCGACACCGGACAATAATCCATGGGTGAAGGATTCCATGGGCATGCCGGCAAGCGGGTGGTGGGCCTGCGCTTGTGTGGCAAGCAGCAACAGGCTCCCGGTGACGATCATTTTCTGCATTGAAGTTCCTCCCCGGCTCTTTCTGTAAAGTTCAGGCCGTTTATTGTTGGGTGCGCAGCGGCGAGTGCTGAACCAGCAGCACCGTCAGCAACGGAGCAATGACGCCGATCGACGCCACAGCGATCAGCAGCCAGCCGAGTTCGCTGTAGTCGGCCGCGGTCTGAATCGCATCGGTCACGCGATCGCGAACCTCGCGCGTGACGGTATAAATTTCGTTCATGTAGCGGGTGCCAAGGCTTGCCGCCGAAAGGGCCAGGTTGGTGAACGAGGCCATGACCGCGAAAAACGTAGCTTTCAGGTGCGCGGGTGCGTTCTTGGCGATCCAGGCCAGCATCGGGATCATGGCTATCTGGCCAAGCGGTGATTCAATTGCAGTATCGATAATGGCGATAAAGCGCGCATCGACCACGCCCCCGGTCCGTGCAGCGGTCCATTCGTGTACACCATAGTAAAGCCCAATATTCGGCAGCGACAGGATGCCCGCAGCGATGGTCAGCAAGACGACAACATAGGCGATCGAATGCTTTGCCATCATCGGACGCAACACCACCATGCCGACGAGGGTGAGCAGGGAGGCGATCAGCGACAATACCGAGAAAAATTGTTGGTCAAAATCGAGTACATCGATTTCAAACCAGCCGGCCCCGGGGCCGGGAAGAGGTACTGCGCGGAATACGAAAATAATAACCGCGGTGCCGATCAGCATGTTGCGCTGTTCGGGTTTGAGCTCAAGCAGCAATCGATACATCAGGAACAGGACGATTGACATGGAGCCGATGAAAATTATCTCCTGCGCGAACGGGATCTCGCTGACGCCCATGCCGACTGTGAACACGGCAAAAACCAGGCTGCCGCCGAGGATCCACCAGTTGGGCTGGGTTTCACCAGCCGGGGCGAACAGTAATTTATCGATGCTGCTGTGGTCATGGCCCTGTGTTTCCAACTGTCGTGCCCGCCGGCGCAGCAATATTCTGCCGAGGATAACGCCCATGATCGAGATGATGGGGATGATCAAAGCCAACAGGTAGATATCCGCGTAGATCTCGACCTTCATTTCCTCGGACATGTTCTCGACCCCTTCGAACATCGTGATATTCAGCGCGGCAACGGCAACCAGGCCGCCGATGATCGCGACCCGGCCGAGGGTTTGCATCGTGGTGTGCATGGTCTTGATATCGCTTTCCGGGTAAGCGTTACCGTCTTCGTCTATCGTCGGCACGGCTTCGACCGTCATCGCGTCCGCGACCACGTCCTGTACCACGTAACCGGTCGGCGCCAGGATGGTGGCAATAACGAACCAGGCTTCGACCTTCATGATCTCGGCCATCGTCACGGTGTGCGCGATGATGCCGTACATGATTAAAATACTGAGCGCGATCAGGCTGGCGCCGATGTAAACCAGCAACGCCTTGCGGCGCCAGATCAGGTCAACCAGGTGACCGATCGGCATCTTTAAAGTCCACGGAATACCCGCCCAGAACGCCAGTCCGGCGAGAAAGGCCGCGGAAAGGTCGAGATACTCCTTGATGAAAAACGTTCCGACGATCGAGGTCAGGCCCGAAACCCCGGCCGCCAGGTATACCATCAGCGGGGGCAGGTAAGACCAGCGAAACTGCCGTCCAAGATCAAGAAAGGTGTTGTCGAACCAGCGCCAAACCGGATTATCGGTCATAAAATTCATATGTTGAATGAAACCGAAAGCTATTATCACATGGTAAAAACCCGACGCAAATCAATTAAACAGATTCAAACCGCTTTAAAGTTAGAATAGATAATTGGCAGTTTGAAAGCATGTCAGGTCCATTCATTCACAACATCGACCCGGTGTTTGCCGAGTTTGGGGGTTTTTACCTCTGGTGGTATGGCGCCAGCTATAGTCTTGGATTCCTGGCCGCGTTCTTATGGCTGCGTGCCAACCTCAGGACACTCGCGTTTGACCTGGGTGCGGTCTACAAGCTGACCATTTATATTGCTATCGGCGTACTGCTCGGTGGTCGCGCCGTCGAAGTTATTTTTTACGAATGGGCTTACTATGGTTCGCAACCCTGGCATATCCCTGCGATATGGCTGGGCGGTATGTCGACCCACGGTATCCTGCTCGGCTCGACCATCGCGGTGATCCTGTTTTGCAAATTGAACCGTCGAAATTTTCTCGAGGTCGCCGACGTGCTCACAATAGCCGCGGCGTTTATCATGGGATTCGGGCGCCTCGGGAACTTCATCGATGGGCAAATCGTCGGTAGCCTTACAGACATGTCCTGGGGGGTCAAGTTTCCCGACCTCGAAGGATTTCGCCATCCGGTGGTGCTTTATGACGGGCTTAAAAACCTGCTGTTGGTGCCACTGCTGTTGCTGATCAGAGCAACGCGACCCCCCCGTGGCGCGCTGATTGCCCACTTTATCTTGTGGTATGGCTTGCTGCGTATTTTTATCGATTTCTTTCGTGAGTACCGCTCCACTTTGTACGGCCTTCCCCCGGGGCAGGAATTCAATATCCTGATGACCCTGATAGGAATCAGCCTGTTAATCTGGTGCTACGCCAGGGAAAGAAAGTCGGCAGAATCGATCAGTCGACCTGTCGATTTGCCGGCGTCCGTCGCCGAGTCAACGGGTAATATCGGGATAAAGAGATTGGTGCTCGCGTTGCTGGTGATATTGCCGACCATTATTCCGAGCGACTGGACCCAGGATGTTCCGGCACGATATGGTGATCGACATCCGGGAATGACCCACTCGGTGATCTATCCGGAAATTCCCGCGACCTCGACGGATTAGCATCAGGATATGCCGCAGGCGGGTCGTTTCGAACCAGGCCCTTGTCAGATCGAACAGGGCAGACGCATCTGCGGACAGTGAATCGGACGCTGAGCCTGCTTCCACCACATCGGGTTGCTGGCCTGGGCGACGATTTCGTTATGATCGCGATATTCCTGCTGCTGGATAAAACCCCAGGCCTTGGCCTTGGGTGCATGGATAAACAGGCTCCAGCACTCGGAATTTTCGGGGATATTGACGCGGTGAAAAACTTCACCCGAAATTAAATTAAAACGTCCTGCATGCAGCCAGCGGCTCTGCAAGGTATTGCCGGCTTTCGCGTCGAGCATGCGTGTCTCCTTGTAGCCGCCACTCAGGACAAGTGAGATCGCATGCTTCCACGGGTGATTATGCAGCCCACGACCGGGATCACTGGCAACAAAGCGATGTAAATACACCTGGTACCCCAATGGCAGTCGCAGCAGGTGGTAGCGCTCGAGGTAGGGTTGATTGTCGGGCCCGTTTATAACGCGGCAGCGGCAGTAAGCGGATAACTTGTACAGTAAATAATTTAACCAGGACATGTTGGTTTCCTTTATTTCGATCGTGGTATTATCCCGGCACGTGTGGCTCACAAGATGAGCTATTAAAAAAGGGTTTACCCATGGACCGAACCGAGCGTTTTCACCTGATCGACCAGATGCTGTGCAACCAGCGCGTGGTCACGCGCGCCCAGTTTCTCGATGCACTCGAAGTTTCCCCCGCGACCTTCAAGCGTGATCTCGAGTACCTGCGCGACCGGCTCGCAGCGCCCATCGTCTGGGATCGTGAACGCCGCGGCTATTGTTATGAGCAGGCCGAGGGGGATAAGCAGTTTCAACTCCCCGGGTTGTGGTTTAATACCAGCGAAATCCAGGCCTTACTGACCATGGATGCCTTGCTTGAAAACCTGCAGCCGGGGGTGCTATCGAATCATATCGAACCGCTGCGCTCCCGCATCCGCATGCTGCTCGATGACGGCGATCACAGTGTCGATGAAATCTCGCATCGTATCCGCATCATCCCGCTGGCCGCGAAAGCCTATCGCAGTGAGAATTTCCAGGATCTTTGCCAGGCCTTGCTGTCGCGCAGATGCGTCGATATGAGCTACTACAGCCGCCCTACAGACAGCAGCAGCGATAGACGCGTGTCACCGCAACGGTTGATCTACTATCGTGACAACTGGTATCTCGATGCCTGGTGCCATTTACGCAGCGGCCTGCGCAGTTTTTCGATTGACGCGATCCAGGCCCTGCAGATCACCGGCGAGCCGTCAATCGAGGTGGACGAGACCGAACTCAACCGCGAGCTGGAAAGTGGCTACGGCATTTTTTCCGGTGCCAAAACGCGCAAGGCAGTGCTGCGCTTCAGCCCGCAGTCGGCGCGCTGGGTCTCCCGCGAAACCTGGCACCCTGACCAGCAGAGCGAATTCGACAGCGACGGGTATTATGTTTTGCGTTTGCCCTACAGCCAGGATACCGAGCTGGTAATGGATATTCTAAAGCACGCGGCCGAGGTCGAGGTGTTGGCACCATCGGAACTGCGTGCACGGGTAAAACAGCGCATCGATGCGATGCAGGCGTTATACGCTGCAACCTGAAACGACTACCAGAGAGAGATCTCGATATTGTCGAGCAGGCGCGTTCGGCCCAGGGCCGCGGTCACCAGGATAACCAGGTTGCGGTCTTCCGGCGTTGCGGGTAACAGGGTTTCGGCGTTGCAGATGGCAAAGTAATCGGTTTCGAAACCGGCCTCGTCGAGTGTACTAGTCGCGCTCTGCTGCAGTTTTGCGAAATCGCGTTCGCCCGCATCGATCTGCTGCGCGGTTTGCTGCAAAGTTTTAAAAATGAGCGCGGCTGTTTCGGTTTGCGCCTGATCCAGGTACTGGTTGCGCGAGCTGGTGGCGAGCCCCGAGGTCTCGCGCGTGGTCTCCTGGCCGATAATCTGCACGTCAAGGTTGAAATCCTCGACCATCTTGCTGATCACGCGGTACTGCTGAAAATCTTTTTTGCCGAATACCGACACATCGGGCTTGACGATGTTGAACAGCTTCAGCACCACGGTTGCAACGCCGGTAAAGTGCCCCGGTCGATGAGCACCCTCGTAGTGGTCGGTCAGATTGGTGACCTGCACCTGGCTGATCCTGTCGAGTCCCTCGGGGTAGAGTTCTGATGCTGTCGGCAGGTAAACCAGGTCGCAGCCGATCGCCTCGAGCAGCTCGAGGTCCCGGTCCAGGCTACGCGGATAGTGGTCCCAGTCCTCGTTCGGTCCGAACTGCATCGGGTTGACGAAAATGCTGCAGATGCTGCGGTCACACAACGACTGGCCCTTTTCGATCAGGGACATGTGCCCGGCGTGCAAATTGCCCATGGTCGGGATGAACGCGATCGACTGGTTATGCTCTTTCCAGTGCTGCACGTACTGTTGCAATTCGGTGACGCTGGTGGCCTGGTACATGCGCTTATCTCAGACGAAACTGTGGGTCTCGTCCGGGAAGCTGCCGCTTTTGACCTCGCTGACGTAGCGCCCGATCGCGTCCTGGATGCTGGACTGATCCTGCATGAAATTCTTGGAGAATTTCGGTTTTTTGCCCGCGGTCACGTTAAGCACATCCTGTAGTACCAGGATTTGTCCATCAACATCGGGGCCCGCGCCAATGCCGATCACCGGAATTTCGAGTCTGGCGGTAATTTCAGCGGCGAGCGCAGCGGGAACGCATTCAAGCAGCAGGATATCGGCGCCAGCACCCTGCAAATCGACCGCGGTGGCGAGCATTTGCGCCGCCGCTCCCTCGGCCTTGCCCTGCACGCGATAGCCGCCCATCTTGTGCACCATTTGCGGCTGCAGTCCGAGGTGGGCACAGGTGGCGATCCCGAAGTGGGCCAGGTTTTCCACAATCGGGAGTTGCGATTCCCAGCCCTCGAGTTTGACCACCTGGGCCTCGGTTTGCTTGATCAATTCGCTGGCGTGATCGAGCGCCTGTTGCGGTGAATTGAGCGAACCGAACGGCATGTCGAGCATCAGCATCGCATTCTGTAACCCGGCGGCGACCGCCTTGCCGTGATACTTGATATCATCCAGTGTTACCGGAATCGTCGTCTCGTGACCCTGGATTACCATCCCCAGCGAATCCCCCACCAGCACGACCTCGACCCCGCATTCCTCGAGCAGGCGCGCAAAACTGTAGTCATAAGCGGTCAGGCAGGCGAACTTCTCACCTTGCTGTTTGAGCTGTTTCAGCTGCGGTATCGTAACCCTGTCTTCGAGTGGTTTTGGAATATACATGGTGCCCAGGTTCGCTAGAGGGCGAATGATGACTGATTGAAATAGTGACGTCCAGAATGGATATTACTAATTTTTTCCAGTATTGCCGCGTAGTCGTCGGCATTATTGATCAGATCGGTGGACTCGGTATTGACGGTGAGCAGGGCGCTGTCGTCGTAGTCATAGAAGAGCTGCGTATAGGATTCTGACAGGCGCAGCAGGTAGTCGTCACGAATCTGTTGTTCGTAATCGATGCCGCGGCGCGCGATGCGTTCGCGCAGCGTCTCGACGGGTGCCTGCAGGTAGATCACCAGATCGGGTTTTGGCGCATCCAGTGTAAGGTGCGTATAGATTTGCTGGTAAAGTGCAAGCTCGTCGCTACTGAGCGTCATTTGCGCAAACAGGCGGTCCTTGTCGACCATGAAATCGGCAATGTAGGATCCGTGAAACATATCGGCCTGGCGGAAGTCCTGAACCTGTTGCGCGCGCTGCAACAGGAAATGCAGTTGTGCCGATAGCGCGTATTGACGCGGATTTTGGTAAAAGTTGGCGAGAAACGGGTTCTCTTCGGGTTTCTCCAGCAGTAACTCGCTTTCAAATTCATCCGCCAGCTTGCTGGCAAGACTGGTCTTGCCGACCCCGATCGGGCCCTCGACCACGATGTATCGAAACCGTTCAGTCATGAGACTTTGCCAGCTTTTCCAGCGAGACTGGGGGAGCGTTAGCAATAAGATAACTCAAACTGCCGTATCCTGGAATAAAGCGGTCACCATCGATCTCAAACATTGGCTCGAGCACGAACAGGCGCTCGGCAAATCGCGGATGCGGAATAACCAGGTGACTATCGTCAATGCTGCGATCGCCAAACAGGATAATATCCAGGTCGAGCGTACGTGGTGCCCAGCGTTCTTCCTGGTCACGGCGACGGTAATAGGCGTGTTCAATGGCCTGCATCTCTAGCAGTAAATCCATTGGCTCGAGGGCGGTATCCAGCAATGCGACGGCGTTAATATAGTCATCCTGCGGGATATCGCTGACCGCTTCGCTGCGATACAGCGACGAGCGTGCGCGGAGACTGCAACGGTTGATATTACCCAGCGCGACTATGGCCTGATCGACGATGGTCGACGAATCGCCAATATTGCTGCCCAGCGCGACGAAAACCTCTTCAGCCGGCATTGCGTCTTGGTCGCCGCCGCGGCCGCGGAGTTTTTTTCCGTACCGGCTCTGCTGCCACCTCGTGCTGGCTTTGAAAATCAGTCCACCAGTGACTGAGCCGATGCGGAAATAACCCGACCATCGCCTGGATGCACATGAAATCATAGGCCGCCCGGAACACCGGATACGCCAGCAGGCGCATCGGCTGTTTGCCCTGGGTGCGTTGAAAACGCGGTTGCGAAGTCCAGATATCGCGTGTCATCTGGCTGAAGCGTCGCGGTATCGAAATATGACGCACCTGGCGCTTCATCACGGTTTCGCCGACCTGGGCCAGTGCGCCAATCATTTTCTGCCGGTCCGGCTGCATCCGGGTTGCCTGTTGCTGCACTACCGGCCATAGCAGGACCGCGAAGATAAAGCCCGGTGATACCGATTGACCGGTATTGACCCGGTTATCGGTATTGACCAGCGCCTGATCGATAAAGTCGAGCATCATTTCGTTGGGTTCCTCCTGTAACCACTCGTCCAGGGCCGGCACCAGGTACTTTAACAGTTTGTACTCGCGTAACAGTTCGAATACGCGTACTGCTTTGCCCGAGTGAAACAGTTTGATCACCTCGTCGAACATGCGTGCCGGCGGGATGACCGCGAGCAGGTGGCCGAACTCATAGATCGCGCTCGCGGCGGATGCTTCGATAAAAAAATCGAGCTTGGCCGCGAATCTCACCGCGCGCAGCATGCGTACCGGGTCTTCCTGGTAACGTGTTCCCGCGTCACCAATCAGGCGTAACTGCCGGTCTTCGATATCCTGTAATCCACCGACGTAATCGAGCACCGCGTAATCGTGGATGTCGTAGTAGAGCGCGTTGACGGTAAAGTCTCTACGTATCGCGTCCTCCTCGATTTCACCGAAGGTATTGTCACGCAATATACGTCCGTGACGGTCGAGTTCAGTTTTGGGTGAATCCTCGTCATGGGCACGAAACGTGGCGACCTCGATGATGTCTCTGCCGAAGCGGATGTGGACCAGGCGGAAACGACGCCCGATGATGCGGCTGTTTTTGAACAGCGCGCGCACTTCTTCCGGCGTGGCATCGGTGGCCACGTCAAAATCCTTGGGCTGCATTTTAAGCAGCAGGTCGCGTACACCCCCACCGACCAGGCAGGCCCTATGGCCTGATTTGGAAAGCCGATAAAGCACCTTGAGCGCGGAATCGGATATCGATTTTCTTGAAATAGCGTGCTGGTTTCGGGATATAACGACTAACTTGTCTGAACTCGCCTCTCTGTGCTTCACTCGGTTGTTTGATCCTGTAGAATGTCGGCATCATAGCATTTCAGGCTGCGAAAGTAGCGTTAGTTTCGGTGAAACCCGCCAACCTAAAAGTGAAAGACTGTTTCGAACGGGCTGGATTCGAATTCGAGATCAGGATTTTATCCGCGGCGGTGCGAACGGCGCGATTGGCCGCCGATGCGCTCGGTTGCGAGGTTGGTCAGATTGCCAATTCGTTGATCTTCAGGGATCACGACCAGGCGGTGCTGGTTATGTGCGCTGGTGATCGCCGCGTCGATCTGCATAAGGTGCGGCTTGAAACCGGAATCGAGCTCGGCAAGGCCGATGCCGAATTTGTCCGCCAACAGACCGGCTTTGCGATCGGCGGGGTGCCGCCCGTCGGGCATGCCAGATCCCTGCGCACCCTGCTCGATGATTCGCTGCGACGTTACTCCGAAATCTGGGCCGCTGCCGGCACCCCGGAATCGGTGTTCCACATGAGCCCGCAGCAATTACAGCAGCTTACCGACGGCGCCTGGCTCGATATTGCCCGGGCTAAAGACTAACCGGTTTCGAGTTCTTCCCAGCGCTGGTATAAATCCAGCAGCTCGGACTCAAGCTGCTGCAACTGCTGTTGCTCATCGCGAATGACCCCGGCATCCTGCTGGTAGTACTCCGGTGCACTGACTTTCTGTTGCAGGATCTCGATCCGGGCTTCCAGTTTTTCGATCTTGCCGGGCAGGGCTCGCAATTCCTTTTGATCGGAGCGTTGCCTGTCTGTCTTGAGTACCGTTGCCTGCCTTGCTGTCGATTTTTCGCTCGCGGTTTCCGTCTCTGGCCGTTGGCGCAACCAGTCCTGGTAACCACCGACGTATTCCCGGACCAGGCCCGGGCCTTCGAATACCAGGGTGCTGGTGACCGTGTTGTCGATAAATTCCCGATCGTGGCTGACCAGTAACAGCGTACCGCTGTAGTCAATGATGAGCGCCTCGAGTAACTCGAGTGTTTCGATATCGAGATCGTTGGTCGGTTCATCCATGACCAGCAGGTTGAAGGAGCGGGTGAACAGGCGCGCCAGCAGCAGGCGATTGCGCTCTCCGCCCGACAGCGCCTTAACCGGCATATGGATTGACTTCTCGTTGAACAGGAAGTCCTTGAGATAACCGACCACGTGTCTTGAGCGTCCGTTGATCGTAACCTGGTCGCCCGCTGCGCCGAGATTGTCACGCACCGATTTCTGGGGATCGAGGGTTTCGCGATGTTGATCGAAATAGGCAATCTCGAGCCGGGTGCCGGTTCTGATCCAGCCCGTTTGCGGTTTCAATTGGCCGAGAAACAGCTGAATCAGCGTCGATTTGCCGCAGCCGTTGGGACCCAGGATCCCGATTTTCTCACCGCGTAGTATCTTGCAGCCGAAATTAGCCACGATCGGTTTGTCTTCCCAGCTGAAGCCGAGGTTTTCGGCTTCGATAACAATCTTGCCCGAGGCCTCGGCCTGTTGTGCGTTTAAACTGGCGCTGGCGCTGCGTTCGCGGCGTTGAGAGCGTTGCTGGCGCATTTTTTCCAGGGCTCGTACGCGGCCCTCGTTACGGGTGCGACGCGCCTTGATGCCCTGCCTGATCCAGCTCTCTTCCTGCGCCAGTTTCTTATCGAACAGCGCGTTGTGTCGAGCCTCGGTTTCGAGCTGGGCCGCGCGTGACTCCAGGTAGCGGTGATAGTCACCGGGCCAGCTCGTCAATTGCCCGCGGTCAAGATCGATGATGCGCGTCGCCAGTCGCTGCAGGAAGCTGCGGTCGTGGGTGATAAATACCAATGTGCCATTGAATCCCAGTAACAGGTTTTCGAGCCACAGAATCGAATCGATATCGAGATGATTGGTTGGCTCGTCGAGTAACAATAAATCCGGTTCCGCCACTAGCGCCTGGCCGAGCAGAACCCGTCGCTTCATGCCGCCGGAAAGCTCGTCGAAGGGCTGATCGGCGGGCAGCGAAAGGCGCGAGATTGTGCTCGAAATGCGGGTTTCAAGATTCCAGGCGTTGGCTGATTCGATTTGATCCTGGTAGCGCTGCATGCGCTCCAGTGCTGCAGGATTCGTCGCTGATTCGACCGCCGCGTGATGCCAGTTGGTGATGATCCCGGCGAGCTCGCCGATGCCCTGGGCAACACGGTCGTAAACGCTGCCGCTAAAGTTCTGCGGGACGTCCTGCTGCAGTTCTGCGATGCGCAACTCGCTAGCGTGGGTGATTTCGCCCTCGTCGGCCTTGATACTGCCCGCGATAATATTCAACAGTGTCGACTTACCGCTACCGTTAGGTCCGACCAGGCACACTCGTTCACCTGCTTCCAGCGTCAGATTGACGTTATCAAGCAGCGGTTGGTCACCAAAGCTGTGGTGAAGATTCCTGGCCTGTAGCAGTGGCATCTGTCTGGCGTGAGTAAAACTGCGTTATTATGCGGTATTCACGTCGATTTGAAAGTTGATTCGGGGGTCGCCATGTGTGGACGGTTTTTTCTGGATGCCCAGGCGGGCGATATTATCGAGCATTACAATATGCCCCCACCCGACCTGTTCACGGCGCGTTATAACATCGCACCGACGACTCCGGTGCTGGCGCTCAGCGATTCCAAATTCAGTCTCTATCGCTGGGGCCTGATCCCCTCCTGGTCTAAGGATGTCAGCATGGGCAACCGCATGTTCAACGCACGTGCCGAAACCGTCGCCGAGAAACCGTCGTTCCGCAACGCCTACAAACGGCGCCGTTGCCTGGTGCCGGCCAACGGGTTCTACGAGTGGCGGCTCGAGAACGGCCGCAAGCAGCCATACTGCTGCCACGTTAACAACCAGCTGTT
>Ga0265306_10001334_pt1 | contig 11918 bp, 5 predicted proteins | sample Helome_3_FD_192493 | JGI IMG/M metagenome (GOLD analysis project Ga0265306, IMG submission 192493) | Marine sediment microbial communities from subtidal zone of North Sea - Hel_20160420 (Illumina Assembly) | ecosystem: Environmental > Aquatic > Marine > Subtidal zone > Sediment ...
GACCCCCCACCTGAGCCTCCCGGCGTATGGTCCGGATTCCAGGGATTGCGGGTCGGCCCGTGCAATTCAGGTTCCGTGAAGGCCAGCAATCCGAATTCCGGAACATTGGTCTTTCCCAGAATTACCAGACCGGCCTGTTTGTAGCGTTTTACCAGCTCACTGTCCTGAGCCGGAATGTAATTTTTACATGCTCTGGATCCCATGGTCTGGGGAACGCCGGCAAATTCTCCTAACAAATCCTTTAACAGGAAAGGCACACCGCAAAAGGGGCCCTTGGGAAGGGCCTCCTGAACCGCTTTACGGGCCAGGTCATACATAGGGGTGATGACGGCATTCACATCGGGGTTGACGCGTTCGATTCGGGAGATGGCTTCTTCGCAGATTTCAGCCGCTGAAATTTTTTTTTTATTTATCAACTCCGCCAGTCCGCGGCCGTCGTATTGATCATACTCTTTAAATCCCCCCATAATTACCTCCTGCAAAATTCTTCTGGATTTTGGTCTATCATTAGCTGATGCTATTTGGTGGATCAAGACAAAACCTGAATCAAGATTATTTAGTGATGATGGGAAACTGCTTGGGTGGAGTTCTCATGGTGTGCAGATGACACATGGACGGTGGCAGTCTCTGGTGATTTTAGCGATTCTGCGAAATCCGATGTTTTTTTCAGTTTTATTTCATTAGCGGTCACCTGCACGCAATATGTCGGTTGCTCGGTCCAGGAACCGGTGTTTAAGTATTTGATACTATTTATAAATTGTTCTTCAGCATAATGGGTGTGGCCGCAGGTCACGGCTTTGAATCCATTTTTGCTGGCATAATTGACGGCATTTAACATCACATTTTTACGCAGATAGGTGTAGAATCGCTTCCATTTTTTGGCGTATTGGGCAACATGGACCGGGCGAGCGCCCAGCTTAATCCTGAAATTATGCAGCATGTTAAAGGTCTTAATAAAAATTCGACTCCGGGGCATGACCTCGTCAAAAAAATCACCATGGGTAATGAACAGCCTTTTTTGTAAGGCGTAATGCTGTTTTATCTGTATTTTTGCTAAATTATCGGGGACATACCCGTTATCGTGATTTCCGCGTACCCAGACGACCTTTTGCCGGAGGGACATTTCTCCAAAGCGGTCCAGTATCTGCCGATCGGTCAACTTCTTTTTCGCATAAGGGTTGTCAATGGTATCTCCGTTTAAAATAAATTCATGATCTTGGGGGATATTCTGAAGAAATTGAGTAAAGTTTTCGTATAAAAAATAACGTGAGCCGATGTGCAGATCACTGACAATGATAGCTTTCATATTATCCAATATTTACAGCTTAAATTTAACTGTTATTTTGAGGGGTAGTGGAAAACTTATTGAATTATATACCGTTTTCCATAATAATGTTCCGGAATTCGGAAGTGCGGCATAAGGGGTTGTAGCAAAAAACGTTCCAAAATGTTAAAAAGTTGCCAATTGCCATTATTTTTAAGCATCTAATCGAATATCGGTTAAATAGCATTAAACTTGATTCAAACACTGAAATTAGAGGTGTCATTATTAGGTAAGCAAAGGAGGGATAAATAAGATTTATAAAATACGGGATTCAAAGTATTAGATTTTGAAATCCGTTTTTATTTTCTTAGAATTTGTTCAACCTTCCCCGATAACTCCTCCATTGTGAAGGGCTTTTGCATAAAGCCGTTGCAGCCACGCTCCAACAATTCAATGGCCTGTCCATCCACGCTGTATCCGCTTGCTAGCAGGACTTTTACATCCGGATTTATAGTTTTGATTTTATCATAGACTTCACCGCCACCCATGCCCGGCATAATAATATCCAGAACGACCATTTTGATCTCATCTTTGTGGGCTTCAAAGATATCTACCGCCGCGGTACCATTTTGGGCCGTCAGCGCGGTATACCCCAGTTTTTCAAGCATGTTGGCAGCCACATCCAGCACCAGATCCTCATCATCAACGACCAGCAGCGTTCCGCTGCCCCGAATGAGTTCTTCGGCCGCTTCAGCCGGGTCTTCAAGCGCTTTTAGGGTAGCGGAGAAAAAAATGGTGAAAGTTGTCCCTTGACCTTTTTCGGACTCAACATCGATATAGCCATCATGGCTTTTGATAATTCCGTAAACCGAGGCCAATCCCAGGCCGGTACCCCGACCCATTTCCTTGGTGGTAAAAAATGGATCAAAAATGTGTTCCAGGGTCGGTCTATCCATGCCGATACCGCTGTCGCTGATGGTTAATTCCACATAATTGCCCGGCCGGGGATTATACTGGTTGCTTTTGATGTTCAAATGGCTCACATTTTTTGTTTTTAGATAAAGATTGCCGCCGCCGGGCATTGCATCAGCGGCATTAACATACAGATTTAACAGCACCTGTTCAATTTGCCCCCGATCAGCTTCAATGGGAAACAGATCGTCTTCAAAATCCCGCTGAATGCTTATTTCCTTGCGGGTTCGTCCGAAGGTTTCGGCGCTTTCATCCAGAACCTGGTTTAATTCAATCGGCTTGACATTGAATTTTCCTTTGCGGGCGTAACCCAGCATTTGCCGGGTGAGCTGGGCACCGCTTTTTACCTGCTTTTGAATATTTTTTAGTGGTTTGAAATTTGGATTAGTGTTATCGATTTCACAGAGCATCAAAGACGTATTTCCCTGAATATTCATCAGAAGGTTGTTAAAATCATGGGCAATACCACCTGCGAGGGTACCCAGAGCCTCAAAGCGCTGGGCCTGCTGAAACTGAACCTCCAGTTTCCGGTGCTCTTCCTCGGCCTTTTTGCGGGCGGTAATATCGATGATAAAACCTCTTAAACCAACAGGCCGGCCTTCTTTATAAACAGGCGCTGAATGGACCATTACCGGGAAGGTAGAACCATCTTTGCGCAGGGCCGTATATTCATTGATGCCGGTTTTTTTCCCCTCCACTATCTTAGCAACATTAAGGGCGGCCCGTTCGCGGTCTTTGGGGATCAACATGTCCAGGCTGCTCAAGCCATTTTTAAAGTCGGTGCGGGTATATCCGAAATAGTTGTAGGCGTTGCGATTCACATAGGTCAGAATGCCGTCCAAAGTCATCTCATAAATGGTTTCCGGCATCATTTCAGCCAGCTCTCTGAATCGTTCTTCGCTTTCGCGCAGGGCCATCTCCGCCCGCTTGCGATCGGTAATGTCTTCAGCGATTCCGGCAATGCGAACGACCTGTCCGTTCTCATCTTTAATGGTAAACCCTCTGTCCGATATCCAGCGTACAGAGCCGTCAGGCCGTACGATGCGGTACTCTCTGGTTTCACCGCCACCGGTTTGGGCAATTGCCTGGAAGCTTTCACTGGCATATTCCACGTCATCCGGGTAAATGCTTTCTGCCCACTCTTCATATCGATTGTAAAGATCCTCAACCGAGCGACTCCAGATAATCTCATAAGCGGGGCTGACATAGATCACTTTTTGTTTATGCCAATCAAACAGCCAGAAAACCTCCCGGATGTTATCTGCCATTTCGCGAAAGCGGTTTTCAATTTGATGAAACTCATTTTCCGCCCGCTGTCGTTCTTTGCTTTGATCGTTAAGCTGTTTAAACGCTCGGCGGTAGAGATTTTCAGATTCTTTCAGCGATTGCTGATTCTCGATGAGCTGCAGCTGATATTTTTTCTTCAGGCGTGCGAAAAAGAAAGCAGCCACGATGACCATCGGAAATGCAATATAAAATCCAATCTTTAGCCCCTGGAATGGCAGATTTTCAAGGGTGGGATTCAATTCAAAAAGTAAAAGGCTAAGATATAAAACCGAAGACCCAATAATGCCTTTTATTGCTCCCAGGGCAAAGAATATCAATACCGCGAAAAGAAACGCCCACGGCATTCGGCTGATATTGCCTTCAACGCCGATTGTGTAGACTAATAACAAGCCGAACAGGATGAAAAAAGCGGTGATAAAATATTTAAAGATTTGAGCGTCTTTTGCATTATAGTCGGGTTTTTTGGTGATCATGAAAAGACTGAGAAGAATCAAAAACATCAATATAAGGACAAGGCCGACAAGGTATCGCCCAGTGATAAAATCATAGATCATAAAACAACCCAGGACGGGGATACCGATCAGCATGCATACGTTAACCAGGTACTTCTGGTAACTAGCCGCCATGGCATCGGGAAGTTTGGCCTCATCCCGGCTCAATAAAGAAGCCATTTTTTTAAGTCCTTGTGTTCGGGAAGCGAACAAATGGGATTTGTTATGGTATATCGTGGAATAGTTAATTATACACTCAAAATGGCCAGATGCCAAAATTATATTTCAGTACGGCAACGACGTTTGTAATATATTTGTGGGACATGAAACTAGCGGGTGCGTATGACATGGCGGGTAGCTTGAGAGGCCGGTTCTTGATTCGTTTTTAGGTGGGAGCAAGCGGTTGGGCGCTAATCGAGGTGGGTTTGGCTCGAATGAAGTCCCCCCCTGATTGAAACTTCATTCCGGGCAATGTTGAGTTCGCCGACGGGACTCAACTGTTCCGGTTGCGGGCCAAACCCACGTGACAGATGAAGGTTAGGCTGTGAAATTATTTCAACGCCAGCTGATCGGACCCCACGACTTCATTAAAGCGGGCATTCAGAAAATGATGGACCTTATAGGGCTTGGGTTCAACCCTGTTGGCGACCAGATCATTGACGAGCGTAGCTTTTGAATTGCGGCAAAAAGTTGCTCGCAGACAGGAGCGAATGGCGGCCTGCCTGATGTTTTCGCTGCTTGAATTCAGCATTGCGGATTTGGCCTCACAGGCGGAAATATAGTCATCCACAATCGCTTCCAATTCAGCGCGGTTGGTTTCACCACCCAGTGCCGGACCTGTCACCATCATTCCGGCCACGACCATTACCGATAACATTATGATTGCTATTATTTTCATAAGGCCCTCCTCGTTCATGGTTGGTAGTTAGCGATCTTTAGTACGCGGGACTGTATACGCTAATCTGCAGATTTAATGCCATCACATTCAATGAAAACCATATTTTCGCCAGAATGGCTCTATCATACTTAATTTTATATATATTATTAACTTAGACCCGTATTGAAACTTCAGATTGAAATTAAATTTTAAACTTTACCTGTAAAGTAAGTTGATATTTTATGCTTTTAGATGTAAAGTTGATTGACAATTTTTAGCTTTCTATTAAGCATTGCTTCGACCCCTAAATTTTTGTCTAGCAGAAACAATACGATGGCTGAGGTCAATCCCGAAGTTTCCCTGAACAAAGCGGATCTTGATCTGCTGTATGAAGTTTCAACCGCCATTCATTCCATCCATGATCTGGATGAGATGCTTCGCAATGTTTTGGCGAAGGTCAAGGATGTCTTTAGGATAGATGGTGCCTCAATTGCCCTGCATGATCGTAAGCGCAAAGAATTATATTTTATCCAAACTGTCGAAGAGCTTAGAGAAGGCGTCCCGCAGAAGTTGGCTGAGATGCGGTTTCCGGATGACTATGGTGTGGCCGGCTGGGTGTTGAGAGAACAACAGTCGGTATTAATCCCCGATGTTTCCAAAGATAAACGGTTTACCAAAAAACTCGACCTCCAGCAAAAGCTTGATACCCGTTCCATGATTTGTGTGCCCTTGAAAACCCGCAAAAAGGTGATGGGGGTGCTGTATGCCATCAACAAGCATGTTGCTGAATTTAGCCCAAAAGATTTACGCTTATTGGAAATTCTGTCGGTAATCATTGCGGTTTCCATTGAAAACGCCCGACTCTACGGCGAAGTTCAGCAATATGCCAGCTCCCTTGAAAAGGAAAATTATCGGCTTAAAACCGAATGCCAGACACGTTTCAATGTCCAGGGGATCATTGGATCCAGTGCGGCCATGCATCGTGTGTTTGCGCTGCTGGATAAAGTCATCGACACCGACACGGCTGTTCTGATCCAGGGTGAGACCGGAACCGGCAAAGAGCTGCTGGCAAAGATCATACATTATAACGGACCTTTGAAGAATAAACCGTTTGTTGCGGAGAACTGCGGGGCACTGTCTGAGAACCTTCTGGAAAGTGAAATTTTCGGCCATGTCAAAGGTGCATTTACCGGCGCGATCGCTGACAAGAAGGGACTGTTTGAAATGGCAAACGGGGGCACCGTATTTCTAGATGAAATTTCCGATACGCCCTTTGCAATGCAAACCAAACTGCTACGGGTGCTTCAAGAAAATCAAATCCGGCCGGTTGGCGGCAGCCGATATCAGCGTGTGGATTTCCGATTGATTTCATCTTCTAACCGGGATCTATATGAACAGGTAAAAGAAAGAAAATTCAGAGAGGATCTTTTTTATCGAATTCAGGTTTTTCCCATTGTTATTCCACCTTTAAGAGAGCGTAAAGAAGATATTCCGCTGCTGGCCACACATTTTTTAGAAGAGCACGCTGCCCGGCTTGACCGGCCGGTAGCGCGTTTAACCCCCGGCGCTCTGGAGACATTGATGCAATTTGATTGGCCGGGAAATGTGCGTGAGCTTGAAAATGAAATCGAGCGCGCTTTAACCCTTGCCGGAGGCGCCACCGAGATAACGGAAGAATATCTCTCAGGGCGAATCAAGGCGTCGGCAGATTACAGTGGCACGTTTGATACCACTCGGGCGACCATAAAAGAGGCCACCGCGCAGGTGGAGCGCCAAATGGTTCTGGATGCCCTTCGCAAAACGGGCGGCAACCGATCTCAGGCGGCGCGGGAACTGGGTTTAACCCGCCAGGGGCTGCTCAACAAGATCAGGCGCTATGAGATCAAGCTGTAGATAAAGCGGGAAACTATTGGAACCTAATTTGCGGACAGCGCCTGCCTGACTGCACTCGCCAAATCTTGCATCACCAGGGGTTTCATCAGAAAGCTTTGTATACCCCTTTCAGAGGCATGCCGGCGGGTAAATTTTTCACTGTAACCGGTGCAGAGAACGATCGGAATATCGGGTCGGATGCCCATCATTTTGTTGGCCAGTTTGTCACCGGTCATGTTGGGCATCACGATATCGGTGATCACCAGGTCGAATCGATTTGGATCCGCCCTGAAAAGCTTCAGTGCTTCGATGCTGTTCGTTCGGGTGTGAACCTTATATCCAAGGCGTTCCAGCATTTGTTTTCCGATTTCAACCAGGGGTTGCTCGTCATCTATCAGCAGAATGCGTTCATATCCCATTGGCAGCGGTCTCGGTATTTCTTCTTCCTCTGCCAATTTTCGTTTGATAATGGGCAGATACACATGAAATGTTGAGCCTTTGCCGACCTCACTGTCAACGGTAACAGCTCCTTTAAGAGATTTGACGATGCCCTGAACCACGGCCAATCCCAGGCCGGTTCCTTCCCCCTTTTCTTTGGTCGTAAAATAAGGGTTAAAAATCTGCTGCAGCGCGTCTGGCTGAATGCCACCGCCGGTATCTCTGACGCTGATCTGCAGATAAGATCCCGGTCGGATATGCGGACTTTTGGCGACTGCATTTTGATCCAGTTCGACATTGGCAAGGCTGATTTCGAGTACACCGTCTTTTTCGTCGATGGCATGTGCCGCGTTGGTACACAGGTTCATCAACACCTGGTGGATTTGACTCGGGTCCGCTTCGATAATTCCGGTATTTTTTTCAATTTTTTGCTGAATCGATATAGTGGCCGGCAGAGAGGCCCGTAGCATTTTGAGGGCCTCTTTTACAATATGGGCAACCTGAATGGGCTTGCGCTCCTGTTTGTTCTGGCGGCTGAAAGCCAGGATTTGCTTGACCATGTCCCGGGCGTGTTTGCTGGCGTTGAAAATTTCTTTTAAATTTTGCTGGACCTCTGAATCCACATTGGCGTTCATCAGAATCAGTTCGGTATAACCGATGATAACGGAAAGAATATTGTTAAAATCGTGTGCGATTCCGCCGGCCAGCGTTCCGATGGCTTCCATCTTCTGAGCCTGCTGAAGTTGATATTCCAGATTTTTCTTTTCTTCTTCCGCCTGTTTTTGCTCGGTGATGTCATGCGCCACCACCAGCACACCTGTTGGTCGGCCTTCCGGGTCATGTATATATTTTGAGTTTAACAAGGCCCAGATCTCACGACCGTTTTTCGCTTTTATTTTATATTCGGCTGTTGCCAGTACGTTTTGGCCTCTCAGAAAATTAGTCGTTCGTTCAATTGATTTTTTCCGACTCTCTTCGGTCAAAATACCAAGCGCGTTCATGGACAGCAGCTCTTGTCGGGTGTAGCCGGTATACTCACACATGACATCATTGACACTGACAAACTTCCCCTGCGCTAAATCGATTTCGTAGATGCCGCTGGGCGCATGATTCAGTAGCTGACGGTATTTCGCCTCACTTTCCCGCAGGGCGATTTCGGATTGTTTGCGCTGCGTTATATCGCGGGCGATACCGCAAAATCCAATTGGGTTCCCCACGGCGTCTTTCATCAGCGTTACGGAAGCATCAAGGTGCCTTTTAGAACCATCTACTTTAATGAACTCCCAGTCAAATCCTCTCGCAGGCTTACCGGTCTCGTAAACTTGATTAAACGTTTGATATACTTTTTTTGCATTGTCTTCATCCATGTAATCCCGGTAGTTCATTTCCGCCATTGCCGAATGGGAATACCCCAATAAGCGGCTCAAAGAATCATTGAAAAAGGTAAGATTCCCCTTAAGGTCAATTTCGTAGTATCCGTCTTCAATGTTGTCCAGAATGGAGTGGTATTTTTCTTTGCTTTCACCCAGTGCTGCTTCGGACTCGGCTAACTTGAGCACCACCCGGACAACCGCATAGGATACAATGGGTGCGATAATTCCCGGAAAAAGAATGCATTTGATAATCATTTCCTCATGTATCTGGCCTGAAATCAGAGACATACCTAATTCAAGCGCCAGTGATCCCAAAATTGAGATCAGCGTGATGGCCAGAGCGGTTTTTACCGCGCCCAATTTTTGCATCCATTTCAGAATCATTATGTCGGTCCTATTCGGTTGCTATAAATTCAAAGCGTAAGGGTCGGTCTCAAGCTCAACGGATAGAAGCCCTGGTCTTATAGTGGTTGTCAAAAAAACGTTCCCTTATTCCAACGTTTTTTTCTACAATCACTTATACCGCAATTCCGCCATGCGGAACATCATCATGAAAAGCGGTATAAAATCTCTGCAAAAGCTATGTTAAATATATCCTGGATGAATAAACCGTACTATTGAAGGCAACCTATTGATTAAATCATCACAAATTCTATTGTTAGTATCGGTTAGTCAGCGTAATTCTTTAAAAATTAGGTGATAAATTGATACTGGTGGGAAAAAAGTAGAAAAAGCGGCAGGATTATGTCTGGAAATGGGCGGATAAGTGCATTAGGCTCAATGCTTAGTCCCACGCCAAATATATTCTGAGTGTTTTAGGTAACCCTAAAAAGCATCGTCTTAAGGCGCTGCTATCCTCCGACAAACTTGGCTTCCACCCAGCCGGTGCTGTAATAGTCTTCCGGCAGATAGGTCAGCTTGGTGCCGTTAAGCTGTTTCATGAAGACCTGGTCAAACTGGATGAAAAAAGTCGGCTGGGACCCGTCTTTGGGGATGGCCACCAGATCCGGCGATTGCAGAAAAGGTGTGGTTTTAATCGATCCCTTCTTCCAGGTAAAGGCCCGCTGCTTGGGTATGCGCATGTAGTCATTTTGCGAACCTCCGGACTCAATTCCGGATAACACAGTGAAATAATACCCTTTATATGGTTTCAGGGTGTACCCGAAACGTTTCTGTCCGGCCGGATCGGAATGGGCCACCTTTTGATCGATAAGAGCCATGGGCTTTTTCTTTTTGCGGTCGTGCAGGTAAAACAATCCGGCAAGATCATCACCGTATTTCGTTCGATTTTTGCTCCGGGCCCTGGCAATTTGCTTGAGTGTTTTGACAATGTCGCGGTGGGTTGCGATGTCCTGCTTGAATTTTGTGTAGCGGGTTTCATCCACCGTACGCTGCCGAACATCGAAGTTAATCGTTTTATTAATTCTTGCGGTGGCCACATCGATGACAACCCGGGCCGGCAGTCCCCAGAAATACAGTTTTTTCTGGCTCCCTTTGATAGCGGTATAACCATCCTTTCTTAATTGCAGTCCCTCGGCGTCGAATGCCATCGATTGGATGACATCGACCTTGCCGGCATCCAGTGTGATTTCATTCTGGTTGAAACTAACCTTGATCGGTTGATCGGAAGGCAGTTTTTGAACGCTGGTTTTACCGTCGGCCAGTTTATCAAAAGTGAATCGCTGAATGACCGATGCCAACTCCATCTGCACTTTACCGAAGGCAGCATGGGCGTTTTTGAGTTCACCGTTTGCAAGGCCGTAACTGAAACCGGCAGGGCTATGAAACGAATTACCGGATAAATAGATGGGCTCGCGCTCGCCAAAAAAATGGACCTCCCAGCGAATATCGCCGCTGAAGGGACCCCGGGGCAGGGTGACATGCAGACTGTCGGTCCATGTCATGCCGCCGGCTTCTCTCCAGACGACATCCAGGCCGTCGAGTTCGTTTTCGGTGTAATTCGCAAAGGTTTGCATCGGTCGATGATCATAGCGCCACCTTGCCGGATTTTCCGGCTTATGGGACAGGATCAGTTCTTTGCCCCGGTTGAGATCGGCCGCCACATCAAAGGCATGCTCGAAGATTTCTTCCACAACGACAACCTGCAGCCGATAGATCTCGCCCTGAAATCGGGCGGCTGCAGATGAAGCCGCGCTCATGGATTCCCTGGAAGCCAGTGATCGACCCGTGTTGTCAAATGCAAAAAGCCGGGCGGAAACACCACCGCGATAGGTGACTTTGGCCACCTCCTTTTCCAGCCGGCGCAGCTTTACTGAAACCCCATCGGATTCCCGGACCGCGCCGGGTGCATCGTTGGTGGAAACAAATTCGAATATTTTCAAACGGGCCGGCAGCGCGATATTAAACTGAACTTTCGCAGTCCCCAGTTTTTCTGCCTGCGTGCCCTTTTTAACGTTTATCTGGATAAAACCGGGTGAAGCACTGCCCGGGTTGATGATGTGCTGGAATGCGTTTTCTTCGACCCGCATGATATCGGCACCATCTGTTGATACGACTTCGATTACCTCATATTTCAACTGGGCCAGGGATGCATTGGGAATTGCCAGCGAGTCAAAATCCAGCGTCATCCGGGGCTCATCACCGAAACTCCAGTAATTTGCGGGAAACAGGTTTTGTTTAACGGTTGCGGGGATGGTTTTTTTCAAGGTGTCGATGTTGACGACAGATAAGATGCGCGGTGTCTCAATATATTGGACCGCAATTGGACCCTCGGTGGGTGTTAATTCCATGCCCTGAGCAAACAGATGGCCGATAGTCGCTTCCGACAGTGCGGTTAAGATCGTTTCATCATGCGCTTGTTCCCAGTTGAACGCGATCATCAAGCGGTTGTTTTCATGCCCGATTTTGTGTTGGTAGCGGGGATCGTTAAAAAGCTCGATCAGCTTTAAAACCATGCCGTCGACATCGAGATCCTCTGGATTTCCTGATTTTAATTGCCGGTAAATACGACTTGCATCAACCCCTTCGCGAAATTGCTGGGCATAACTCAGCATCCGACCGTTGGTCTTATCCAGACGAAAACCGATTGCCAGGGATTCGACGTCTTTCAGGGGTTCGGATAATTGGGCCAAAACACCACCCCCCATTGCGATCATCATAGCGGCCTGAGGGTTTTGCTGAACGGCGGGATTGTTATGAATTTTTTTCTGCCAATCCGCGCTGAAATTTTCAGGGATTTGAACCGACAGGGCGGCCAAATCCCGGGGTTGAGCGATGGAAGCGATCATTTGCGCCACCCGGGTTTTGTGCAACGGGCCGGGGCCCTCTTTTAATAGCCCTATTAAATTATCAGGTGCGAAAACCGCCATATTATCGATAAACTG
>Ga0265306_10001336_pt1 | contig 11914 bp, 8 predicted proteins | sample Helome_3_FD_192493 | JGI IMG/M metagenome (GOLD analysis project Ga0265306, IMG submission 192493) | Marine sediment microbial communities from subtidal zone of North Sea - Hel_20160420 (Illumina Assembly) | ecosystem: Environmental > Aquatic > Marine > Subtidal zone > Sediment ...
CTTGGCTAACTTCAAAGAGTCAATTTCACAAGATGCTTCGTTCGCAGGTGCTTATGCAGGTTTATGTGAAGTTCAATTGGGCTTGTATAGCAAGACCGGCGACATAGGTCATTTCATTGCTGCTGAATCGGCTTGCGAGCAAGCGCTGGCTATAGATGCTGATCGCACAGAAGTTCATATTGCCCTGGGCACGTTGTTCCGTCGACACGGTGATTATCATCGTTCTGAGGCCGAACAACGAAAGGCGTTGGAGTCGGAACCACAGAATGTCGAAGCAATGAAGGAATTGGGGTATGCGCTGGCGGATCAGGGAAAAATTCGGGAAGCAGAAACCATTATGTTGAAGGCGGAGTTATTACAACCCGATTACTGGCCTATACATGACGCCCTTTACGTTTTTTATCGCCAATTCGATGACCAGCCGGATCGTTACGAACGTTCAGTCAAGCATGCCATGCGGGTTGTCGACCTGAACCCCAAGAGTTCAGCCGCCTGGAACAACCTGGGTACCGCGTATCACAGCCTGCAGCAATACGATGCTGCCAAAGTTGCCTGGGACAGCGCCTTGCAATTGAAGCCCACGCGCACTGCGTACACCAATCGGGGACTACAATATTACTATGAAGGCCACTATGCCAGCTCTGCAGAAATGCAACTGAAGGCGATCGAACTGGCGCCCAATGACCATCGGGCCTGGGGTCGCCTGGCCGAGTCTTACCGTGCGCTGGGCGAAAATGAGGCCAAGCAGAAAGAAGCTTATGCGACTGCCATACCCTTGGCTGAGTCCACACTTGCAATCAACGACAAGGACTGGAAAACCAGCGCAATGCTGGCCACCTATTACCTGTACAGTGAGCGGAAGAATGACGCCCAGCGGCAGATTGAATCAGCTGTGAGCATTTCAAAACGTAACCCCGAAGCACTACTCTATGCAGCGTTGGTATATTACGCACTGGGTGATCAGGAGACTACATTGGCGGCGTTGGAAGAGATGATCGAAGCCGATAATACCTACCGCCTCTATGCTGCCAATGAACCGGACTTAAGCACATTGCATGGAAATGAACGTTTTGAACGATTAATAAACCCCTGACCTGGGAAACGAAATATTTCTGATATGATTTCATGAGCAAATTCCGTTACAAAGCATTTATCAGCTATAGCCATGTTGATGAAGCCTGGGCGCGATGGTTGCACCGCGCCATTGAGGCCTACCATCTTCCACGCAACCTCGTCGGTTTGAAAACGGACATGGGCGAGGTGCCCGCAAGAATCAAACCCGTGTTCCGCGACCGGGATGAACTGTCTTCCGCCTCCAATCTCGGCGATACAGTTAAACAGGCTCTGTCGGACTCTGAAAACCTGATCGTTGTCTGCTCTCCGTCCGGGGCGGCTTCTATCTGGGTCAAGCAAGAGATCCGCGAGTTTATTCGACTGGGTCGGCGGGACAGAATCTTTTGCGTAATTGTTGATGGGGAAGCATCTGCAAGTGGTTCGATTGCTGCCGTTTTTCCCGATGCGATTGCGGAAGCCGGCATGGAGGAACCCCTCGCCGCCGATGTACGTAAGTGGGCCGACGGAAAGCAACTGTCAAAACTGAAACTGATCTCAGGCATGCTCGGTATATCGTTGGATCAGTTACGTCGCCGGGAGTTAAAAAAGCGCAGGAAGACATTGGCACTGACGTTGACAGCGGTGCTGGCGGTCGTGGCGATTGTAATCATTGCGATCACCTCAAGGATGGCGGCGGAGCAACGCCGGGATTCGGGTGAACTGCTGGTGGGCTACAAGCTCAATGAATTGCGGACCATGCTGAGCCAGGCCGGGGAACCTGAAAACCTGGACCGCCTGCGGGAATGGAGCCAAGACGAAATGGCGGTTTTAATTAGTGACGCCGGTTCACAGACCCCGGAAATGTTGAAATCTGCAAATCGAATGCGCGATGAGGGAATTGAGCTGATGGACAGCGGTGACATGACTGGGTCCATGGAAAAATTCAAAACATCCTGGGCCTTATTCGCAGAAGCATACCGCCGGGACCGCAATGATCGGGCGGCATTTTTTGAACTCGGGCAGGCTGATTTCTGGATTGGCCACGTGCACCTGGACAGGGGTGAACTCGATCTTGCCGAGGCGGCCTTCCTGTCATATGCGGAAATCACCAGGCGTCTGATCCAACTTCAACCCAAGAACGCCGAATGGGTGTTGGAAATGGCTTACGCCCTGACCAACCTGGGCTTGGTTGAGAGCACACGGGAAGGGACCAAACCGGAACGCAGGCTACAATTCATGCAATCTGCATTGGAGTACAACCAGATCGCTCTCGTACTGGATCCTGACAGCGAATATTACCGTTCCGAACTCGGTCAGTCACACGCCAACCTCGCAGATGCCCAGCGCAGCATCTGCGATCTGGATGGCGCATTGCAGTCGCGCAGGGAGGGTCTTGCCCTGGAAACCGACCTCTTTGAGAATGACAGTGATAACCCGGAGAAGGCGGAAGATCTGGCACTTGCGCTGACAGGCTATGCCAGGGTCCAGCTCCTGCAGGGCCTCAATGATGAGGCAAGGGAATATTTACAGAAATCACTGCTACTGATCAAGGCGATCGCCCAGTCAGATCAGGATCCAAGAGCGAGCAAATTGCTCGTTGAGCGTAGAAATATGATCATCTGGATTGATGCCATGAGTGGCCGGATTGATGAAGCCTGGGCAAGGTCGGAAGATCAGGCCAACGACTTGCAAAACCTGCTGGAGGCAGGTCTGGATAATGTAAACACCTTGATGATTTATTCGACCTACCTCCTTGATCGCGCATGGCTTGCAAACGAAAGGGGCGACACCAATCTGGCGATGCGTTTACTCGATGGGGTTTTGGCGATGATCTCCACTGAAGCGGTAAAAATGCCACACAACCGGCCTATTGGAAACACCCTGACCCTTGCCAGCTACCGGTATTGGGAAATCACGGATGAACTGCCAGCAGCCGAAACCCTGTCCCTGCTACCTGATTACAGGGCGCTCGAAGACCGGACACGTGCCTGCACGGATGCAAGCATGGCCATCAGGAAGGAAGTTATGCTGGGTGATGCGGCACGGGCAAACGACCTGGTGTCCTATCTTCTGGACAAGGGCTACAGGGAATCCGGTTTTATGCGTATTTGCAGGCTATACTACGATTGTTCAGGGGACACGGATGCTAACTGATCAAGTGTGAAAGTCCAATTATTATCAAAAATATAAACGACTGAGTCAGGAGAAAAGTAATGAAAACACGATCCAGAACCAACAGGTTTATTACAGGTGTCACGGCAGTTTGCGCACTGGCTATTGCAACCACTGCATCTGCCGCCAAGGACGTAGAATTGCAGATGGTTGACGATCAATTAACGATCATCTCAAAGCCGGGTGCAAATGGTTGCGGTTTTTTTTCAAGTCGGGATAAAGGATGTATCAAGTTCAAGAAAAATGAATCGAAATCGGAAATATACTTCCACCTAAAGGGTGACACGAAGTGTGGGCTGGAATCCGGGACAAACTGGGAACTCAATGCAGTTTATCTTGGTGGATTTGATTACGAGAATGAACCCAAAAAGGATGGCTTTGGCTTCGATAGCACGGATGACGCCGATTTCAACAAGGTAGACTCCGATTTCGATATTGTCGACAGAACGTCCGGATTGGTGACTTTGGTCGAAGAGTCGGACAAGAAAATAGCCATCAATAATAACAATAAGTACAATTACGAGGTCTGGTACAACATAGAAGCGGTATGCAAGCGGGCGGACGGAGGTGATGACCATGTCAGCTCATCCGACCCCCGTGTCAAAAACGGCGGAGCCGAATAACCATACCGGGGTAAACTACCCGCTAATTATGACCGGCTAACCGGCGAGAACACCTGAAAGCCAGGAGAGGAACCTTGCGTATAGTCAAATCAACGATGTTGATTTCTGTTTTGCTGCTTGGGTCAATACTTCCCGTATTGATCCAAGCCTCCCACTTTACCGATCTTAAAGGCAGTCCGAAACTGCGATCCGCCTCGGCAATGGTCATCGACGCCGAGGGTCAGGTCATTTACGGCAAGGACATTGACACGGTGCGCCCGATTGCATCCATTACAAAGTTGATGACCGCCATGGTGATTATCGATTCCGGTCTTGATCTGGACGAAAAAGTCACGGTCACCAAGGCGGACCGTGACCTGGTTCAATTGACCGGTTCCCGCCTTGAATACGGTGCCACCCTGCCCCGCCGTGAAATGATCATGCTGGCCATCATGTCATCCGAAAACAGGGCGGCTACTACGCTGGGCAGAACGTTTCCGGGTGGTACAAAAGTGTTCGTATCGGAAATGAACAAAAAGGCGCTCAAACTTGGTATGAACCATAGCAAGTTTGCTGACCCCGCCGGACTGAAGGTGGAAAATCAATCCACTGCCAGGGACCTGGTAAAAATGGTCACTGCTGCACAGGAATACGCATTGATCAACAAGGCAAGCACCACGACACGTATTGAGGTGCGACCATACGCCAAACGCGGCCCACTGGTTTACGGCAACACCAATCGCTTATTGAAAAATGAAAGCTGGTCGATAGCCTTGAGCAAAACCGGTTACATCAACGAATCCGGTCGCTGTCTTGTCATGCAGGCCAATATAGAAGGGGAGCGGGTGTCTATCGTATTATTGAACTCGTTTGGCAAACTCACACCATTCGGTGATTCCAACCGCCTGCGCAAGTGGATGCTGGCCAGTAGCTGAAATCACAAGGCCTATGACTATGAATATGCAGAATTTACAACTACGATCGCTGGTAAAGGAAGACAACACACTCGAACTCTCGCTGGTCGAAGTCGAGATGCCAGAACCCGGTCCCGATGAGGTCATTGTAAAGGTGGAAGCGACACCGCTTAACCCATCCGACCTCGCGTTGCTACTCGGGCCTGCAGTTATCAGCAGCGCACGTGTGGGCGGAAGCACGGAACGACCGGTGGTCACAGCTGACATTCCGGCCAGTTTCATGAAAATGGTCACTGCACGTGTGGGTCAGTCACTGCCTGTCGGGAACGAGGGTGCAGGTACCGTGATCGCAGCCGGTTCTTCCGATGCCGCACAGGCATTGCTCGGTAAAACCGTGGGTATGGCAGGCGGGGAAATGTATGCCCGCTACCGTTGCATGAAAGCCATGATGTGTCTGGAACTACCAGAAGGAACCAGCGCCGCCGATGGCGCATCCTGTTTTGTGAACCCGATGACCGCATTGGGTATGGTTGAAACCATGCGGACAGAAGGACATACCGCCCTGGTACACACCGCAGCAGCCTCCAACCTTGGCCAAATGCTCAACCGCCTTTGCATGGAAGAAGGCATTGACCTGGTCAATATCGTGCGCAAACCGGAGCAGGAGAAAACGCTCAGAGACCTGGGTGCAAAGTACGTTTGCAATTCCAGTACGGATACCTTCTTTCAGGATCTGACCGCTGCCCTGGTTAAAACCGGTGCCACGCTGGCATTCGATGCCACCGGCGGTGGCAAACTGGCCACTGCTATCCTGAGTTGCATGGAAACTGCTGCAGCGCGGACAATGACCGAATACAACCGCTACGGCTCCGAGGTATACAAACAGGTCTACGTTTATGGCTTCCTCGACAGGAACCCCACGACCCTGTCCATCAATTACGGTTTTTCATGGGGGCTGGGTGGCTGGTTACTGACGCATTTTCTGCAAAGAGCCGGTACTCCAAAAATGATGCAAATGCGCGCGCGGGTTGCCGCCGGGTTAAAAACCACCTTTGCAAGTCGCTACAGCAGGGAAATTTCCCTGTCAGAGGCCTTGTCGGTGCCCACCATCAGCGAATATGCCCGGCAAGCCACGGGTGAAAAGTTTCTGATCAAGCCCCAACAGTGATGGACATCCAGACAATGCTGCCTGCGTAAAAGGCAGCTGATAACGCCAGTCGTTTTCAAGTATCATGCAAGGCAGGGATTCAATTCTTTTCCAAGAGTCTCCTTTCATCACACACTGAGCAATTTTTTGAATATTAACCTGATCTCCCGATTACGAACTGAATGGTTTGGAAATGTTCGTGGCGATGTTCTGGCCGGACAACCAGAGGCCGTCATATGCGAAAACATCCGGAGAAATCAAATAGACCTGTTGGTGATGGGTGCTTACGGGCATTCACGTATACGTAATCTGATCATCGGTTCCACAACGACAGCGATGATTCGCTCGTGCAAAATTCCGGTACTGTTGTTTAGATTAATCACCTAACCGGGTATGAAACTCCACACAGCTTCTGATGATATATACACCAGTGTCAGTGGCGCTATCGGCGTATCTTGCGGTGGCCTGCTCGCCGACAAACCAGCGCAGAATGAGGTCGATCAACATAAACTTGACCGTGAACACTTGAGCAGTCACCAATACTTGTTCACGGCTGTGGATGAAAACCAAGGGTCTAATACCCGTTGTTTTTGTTGGATTTGTCTGTGAGTGACTTGCAGGCGCTGAAAAACAAGCTGGCGAACCTGTTCAGGGTTTCTGCTGACAAGATCAGTCTTAAGCCAATGGAGGCCGGGCTTTCACATCATAGTTTTTGTTGCGGGATTGGCAAGCAACAGTATTTTGTCAAGGTTTACAGGCCGTTTAGCAATATCGAAGCCGCGGTGCGGCAGATTAACCAAATAACGGCATACATGTGCGACCGGGGTATTCCGGCATCACGTGTGTTTTTGTATTCCCCTGAGTTTGCAAACATTGTGGTACATGACTTTGTTGAAGGAGCAATGCACGCAGGGCAGGACACCGAAATTGGTGCAATTGCTGAACTTTATTCCGACCTTGCCTTATTGGGGGCAGATCGCCCTCGAATGCTATCAAAGGCTGAATATTTGGACGGTATTCACCGTGTTGTTGAGCAAACAGGACAGCTTGGAAACGAAGCCATCCTGGATGCGTCAATTCATGCCGGTATGCAAGGACTGGGTGAATCGGTGCTTGCGTCTCTAAATGCAGGCCTGGGCGATGAGGACCTGCTACATGTTCATATACACGATGATTTCACTGAAAAAAATATCCTGCTAAAAGATGACCTCGTCCAACTGCTGTGTGACTGGGATAGTTATCGTTTGAAACTACTGCTTGAACATTTTGCCTGCAGCGTGACACGGTTCAGTATCAGGCGGCCTTTGACCGGTGAAATAGTGCAGGTAAAGCTTGAGCTTTTTCTACAGTCCCTTCGCCCTGAACTTGTTGGACTTGTGGCTGACCTTGAAGGCTTTGCCGGTCTGTTTCCCGTGTTGGCAACTTTGAAGCACCTGAGAACCTATAACTTCAGAAACTCACTGGTACAGCAAAACCGGATACATCTGAAAACACCGCTGCTAGCCTGGCCACTGTTTCACTGCCGGCAACTGATGGAAAACAGGCAAGAGATCAGCGATTGGGTATATCGGGCCCTCAAGACATATTAAGTGAAATTACGATGCGTCGGCTTTCGCCTGTATATGCTGAGACCGAATGCTCCAGCGAACTTGGGAATAGCAATAGCACGCCCGGTTCGGGTGTGAAACTGTGGGAGGGTTGAGACGAGCCGGGTTGATTATAAAACTGCATCAGACCGCCGTCGGTTTCCCCGCTGGAACCGGCATCCACATAGTATGCACCGGATACCCGCCCCCGGTGATTGTGACGCGACCCCGTCAGACCAGCCTCGCTAATGATGCTCCACATGGAAGTGGTGGATATGACCAGGCTGGGTTCCGGGGAGCGAAACATTTTGTTGGCGGTCTGTTCTGCCAATGTTTTAAGGGTTTGCAGGTCGTTATTGTCACTTTTATGCAGTTGGGCATGCGATAACCATTTGTTGTCAAAATAAGACACGCCACTTTGGTTATTCGAGACACTATCCGGAACAGATTGAGACAGTTTGAGCAGATAATCACGCAAGCGCTGATTCAGACTGGTGAAGCCGGGTGCTTTAACCATGGCCACCGGCAACCTGGGACGACCTGTATTGGTTGTGCTTGTTTGACTATTCATCTTTAGCCTGCAGAAGTACTTCAGTAACGCACATGATAATGCGGAACAGGGCAATAATGAATGATCAGCGTCAACTGGTGTTTATCGGCTCAGCCCTGTAAAGAAAAACCCATATCACGGTCCTTAAGCAGATGTCTTGTCCGGTATTCGTTCATTGCCGTTTATAGGTGCACATTCCACTTCCCAATGGTGTAAGTGAATTAAGAATCACATAGAATGTCGACTTACCTTGTGGGCGGATCATGTGCTGGGTTGTACTATGATTGGCACTGAACCAAATGGAGTCCCGTCATGCCTCTCGTGATTGAAAAAGCGCGTCAAGAAGACCGCCCGCGTATATTTGAATTACTCGAGCAAGCCAACATGCACCATGTACCGTCGCCAGAAATGCCGGAAGTGTCGTGGGAAAACTACTTCGTCGCGCGTTTGGATGGCGAAGTGGTGGGATTTTGCGGCTACAAGATTTCATCAACGACAGAGGCCAAAACCGAACTGATGGCGGTCGACACAAAATGTCGCGGGTTGGGCGTTGGTTTCAAATTGCAGGAGCGTCGCATGGAGGACATGGTGTCCAGAGGTTGTCGCACGCTCATAACCAACGCCGATCTACCGGCGACTATTGCTTTCTACAAGAAGTACTTTGGTTACATCGAGGTAGGAAAGCTGGATAAAATTCATGAGTTCGGCAATCCTGATATCGCCCAGTGGACCACGTTGCAGGCAGACCTCGTTGCATGGGACGAGACTCGAACCAAAGGAAAATAACCGATGGATACCGTATACGACCTGGGAATTCCGCACCCCGTTACCCCGTACCCGAAACTGATAATCAACGCTTGCATCACGGGGATGGTACCGATGAAGAAGGACACGCCCCACGTGCCCATCACCGTCGACGAGATTATCACCGATGCAACGGCTTGCTATGATGCGGGCGCGTCAATGATCCACGTTCACGCCCGCGACGATGACGGCAATCCTACACATAAAAAAGAGATCTATGCCGACATCATTTCCGGCATCCGGGCCAACCGGCCTGACGCGATTATCTGTGCAACCACCAGCGGTCGAGTCCACAACACCTTCAAGTACCGTTCGGAGGTGCTTGAGTTAACAGGAGACACGAAACCCGACATGGGTAGCCTGACTATGGGGTCACTCAACTTTCCCAAGCAGGCATCAATCAACGACCCTGAGATGATCAGCAACCTGGCCACTGCGATGAGGGAGCGCGGAATCGTTCCTGAAATCGAATGCTTCGAGACAGGAATGATCCAGACTACTAAGATCCTGATCAAGCGCGGTATTCTGGTGAAGCCGTTTTATATTAATTTGTTATTCGGATCAATTTTCTCAGCACCGGCCACACAGTTCGACCTTGCACATATGGTGAAGAGCTTACCGCCCTCGGTGCAGTGGGGCGCCGCCGGCATTGGCAAATTCCAGCTTAAGATGAACTTTGCATCCGTGTTGATGGGAGGACACGTAAGGGTCGGCCTGGAGGATAATATCTGGTTCAATGAGGATGCCAGGGACCTGGCCAGCAACCAGCAATTGATTGAACGCGTTGCCAATTTCTCTCGCCAGATCGGGAGGGAGGTCGCAACAGCCGCGGAAGCCAGGCAGATCATTGGTTTGCCTGGTCGTTTTTGATCATAGAAAAGAGTCTCCCAGTTCGTGCGACATTGCGTAAATGAGTGAGTCTGTGCATTGATCATGAAGTAGCTGAGTGTACACCAGCGTATTGAATATCGCTTTATTCCGATAATGACAGAATCGAGTATTATCAAACATCGTTTTCCCTGAATTGCATCATGCCTGACATTTTATTTTTTCCATATTTCGGACCCAACCGGCACTCGGACAAGCGTGTGGTTGAATGCCGGCTGGATTTCAGTCGCGACAAGGAAAGTGAATTTCCACGGCAGGTATCCGATATTCAACAATTGTTAATCCAAAACGGGATACTCGATTCTGAAGAAGAGTTTCCGCAGCAGGAAACGGATAAAAGCCGGATTGACTGGTATTCATCCCTGTTTGTACGGACGGCTTTGATATTGCAACAAAAAAACAGCCACCAAGTGGACTTTTTTTCGATATCCAGCGAGCTACCCAAAAAACGAAGTATTGCCCTGGTGGAATATGAAGACTCCGAAACCGTCCTGGCAGCTATTCAACTGGCGGTGGAGATTTTCTCTGGCAAGTCGACTTCATTGAATGCCTCCTATCAACGCTTTTCAGAGTTTGCCAGGGAGCGTGTGTTGTCTGCTGAGACGAAAGCGATTATCCGCAATGCGCGTCGGCGCAATATCCCATTACTTCAACTCGACCAGGCACCATTGACTGGTTGCATCAATACCGGATTTCGCATACGTCGAAATGGACTACTTTGCCTGGGACAGGGTGCGAATAGTCAGATTTTGGACGGCACATTCTGTGTCAGCAGGTCGGATGATTACCTCAAAGCGCTACTCAGAAACCCCGATCAGCGGATGGCATTGCTCAAGCAGCTTGGCATCCCTGTCATTCGTGAGAATATCGATGATGGACCTTTGCTACATTTGCTTGTGATCAACGGCAAGATTACTGCAATCTCACAGACACCAGGTAAAACCTGCCAAGAGGTTAACACCGTAGATCAATCTCTCAATCAACAGGCTTTGTCCATTGGTGAGAAAATCGGTTTTACCCCTATTGTTGTTACTTATAGGGTTTCGGATTTTACCCGGCCGTTGAAGCCATCAACCGACGGCGTAATTGGTTTTGAATTGGCACCAGACCTTAACAAATTATTGGGTACTTGCTCCCGGGCGAACGAATTGCTGATTGCGGCAACGGGTAATCTTGTCGAGTGGTTATTTCCTGAATCCGCTAGTGCCCGGATACCGGTTGTTGCCGTAACCGGTACCAATGGTAAAACGACAACCAGCCGCATGGTTTGTCATATCTTTAACCACAAGGGCTATAAAACCGGCCTGGTGTGTACCGATGGTATTTTCCTGGATCAAAAACAGGTTTCAAACGTCGACAGTTCCACATTCAGAGGGCACGCGAGGGTGCTAATGAACACGCTTGTGAACGCCGCCGTACTTGAAACACATCACCGGGGCATCGCGGTGCATGGCTTTGCTTTCCAGACATGCGATGTTGGTATTTGTCTCAACGTGACGGAGGAGCACCTGGCCGAAGGTGAGATAGAATCGCTGGAAGAAATGACCGGCATCAAGCGTGCACTGGTGGAGCGTGCAGCAGGTGTTGCTATCTTATTTGCGGATGATGCCAATTGCGTAAGCATGATTGAGCACATGAACAGCGACCGGATTTGCCTGGTTTCATTGCACTCCAATGTAAAAAAATTGAGTGTACTCGGGGGCGACAGAGCAGTCAGTTTCTGTGTTCTTGAAGCCCGTGAAGGCCAGCAATGGATAGTCCTGTACCACGAGAAAAAACGATTGCCGGTGATGCCGGTTAACGACATCCCAGCTACTTTCGATGGCACTGCCCGGTTCAATGTCAGCAATGCCATGCACGCAATCGCAGCAAGCTATTATTCCGGTATAGACATCAGATCGATACGGTTTGCATTAAGCATCTTCAGCGCGGGCCAGCAATTTACCCCCGGCCGGATGAATGTCTTTGATGGGTTACCTTTCAATGTGATCATGGATTTTGCGCATAACCCGGACGGTTTCAGGAAAATTTGCGAGTTTGCAGACCTGCAACAGGTGGATGGGCGCAAGATTATTGCATTTGCCGGTATGGCAAAACGCACTGATGATATCAACACAAAAATCGCCAAAACGGTTGCCGGTCGTTTTGACTATTACTTCTGTAAAGATTATGAACCCAGCCAACCGCCCAAACCCAGG
>Ga0265306_10001337_pt1 | contig 11914 bp, 9 predicted proteins | sample Helome_3_FD_192493 | JGI IMG/M metagenome (GOLD analysis project Ga0265306, IMG submission 192493) | Marine sediment microbial communities from subtidal zone of North Sea - Hel_20160420 (Illumina Assembly) | ecosystem: Environmental > Aquatic > Marine > Subtidal zone > Sediment ...
GCACGATTTAACATTTTTTGCGGTTACTCGTGCCTTTTTCGAACAATACTCCTGGCACGTTGGCATTACATTAATTTTCATAACAATTATTGGGGTCATTTGGTACAACTACTTTTTCCTCAAGAGGGTTCCACGTTGGAAGGTTTATCACGGAGCAGATGCAGGCGAAGTCAGCCAGCCGGCAAAGAGACCGAGCTATGAATACGTATACTGGAGAAGGCCCACCCGCCGTTTAACTCTCAGCTACCGAGAGTTCTTTCAAGACCTGCTACTTTCCACTTTGTTTCTGCCTGTTGTTTTTATTCTCGGCTTGAGAATGGATTTTTCCCCATCACGAATTATTTTTTCGGGCATCGTCTTTTTCGTGGCTATCTGCATTTGGAGAATCATTCTTGCCCATTATGAAATGGGTAATGGATGGGAGTTCTTGATCCTAATGTTGTTCTTTATGTTTACGATGCTGATATCGCTGGCCGTTTATTCTTAGATTTTTGATACTCTTTTTTATCAGTCGGACGTTGCTCGGCAACCAAACCCCGGACTTTCTCCATATTCTCCACACTTTCCTTCAATAACCTTGCAGCAGATTTAATCAACTGGTGAAAAGAAGGAAAATTGATGAAGGCCAGAACACTAAATTCACTGATCATTGTATTGGTTGTGAATCGATAACCATACAAAGAGACGGCTTAACTGACAGTGCTCCGCAGCGGTTCAGGTAAATCAATTTCCTGGTTGCCCGGGATCTTGATCCCCATCGGCACCGGCTCCACGCCCATGGTTTCATTGTCATGGGGACGGAGCAGCGCCAGCGTTTCGTTGTGGTCACCGTGAAGCCAGGTTTTGGCCTCCCCGGGGTGTCCCAGCAGGGCAGGGCTGCGATGATGGCCAACCGACTTCAGTACCTCGTTGGGGTCAACTGTGATGATGGCGACAGTAACGTGGCGCGAGCCGTCCGGCAAAACCGTTTGCCGGGCCAGGCCTGCCATCAGCCAGCAAGGTGCGTCGGTGGGAAACACTGCGTAAGGCACCTGCGGTTTAACCCGGCTGTCGAACTCGTAGAACCAGGAAACGGCCACAAGCACCCGGAATTGCGCCGACCAGGCACCCATGAAGGTTGGCGCAAAAGGAGCGCCCTCCGTGCGCAGGCGCGCGTTGGCGGTTGAGATCAGACGGCCTTGCTTATTGGTGGGCAGACATCCCTCGGAATACACCGGGATGAATGGCCAGATCGCTTCGCAGGGGATATCCGCCCCTTCACCACGGGAAATGACCGGCAGGCTTTCCCACACCATGGAATCGGGCTCAGACTTGCGCCGCAAGCGGGAAGGGGAGATGTTGATGCGTGACTCCGGGTCAGCCGGTAATGCACCCGGCGGCGTCAGCGAGGACGCATAGGCGTAGATTTCAGCCCAGGAAAGGTGCGAGACGGCGGCTTTTCCACACATGGTTTAGTAATACCCTCAATTCAAATCGTCGTCCTTCCAGTATTTTGTTCCCTGGATGGTTGCCTGCAAAGCCAGCCCCGAGTCAGTCATCTGAAACAACCTGACCCCCGGTGACACATCCATTGCCAATGAGGCGGCATCGCCCTTGTCATCCACGGCGGCGGCCGCGTCGGCCTGCGCGCCAGCTGTCCAACCCTCGTTTACAAATTGATCCATCGCATCCTGGGTCGCGAAAACAAACACCAGCCGGAAGTTTTTAACTCCCAGGCCGATACCGGCTCCGGCTGAGAACATATTCATGTAGACTTTTTTTCCGCTGTTTTTGTAGTGAGCGACGCCTTTTCCATTTGCGGTAGAAAGAAGCAATACGTTAATCCCAAGACTGCTGAATACCGCATAGCCTAACGAGTCTTCCAGGTAGGCCTTTGAGCCTGGCACCTCGCGGTCAAGAGCAACCAGTACTTCGCTGGTGGCCTGGTCAATATTTTTACGCTGCTGGTCGGGACTGTCCTTTTTAAAGCCCCAGCCAGTAAGCAGGGTCAGGCAAATGACAGCCAGCATAGACACTTTAAACATTTTCATAATTTGCAGTTTCCTTTATACGACTGAACGATTTGTGTAGGAAATCCTCTCGAATTTCCGATGAGCGCTCGACGAATGCCTCTCTGGCTCCTATCCTTATACTGCCTTCGGGGGCATCAGGGCAAACTCTACCAGGGGTAATTATGATCAGAATAATGGTTGTGGACGATCACGAACTTGTCCGGATCGGGCTTCGTCACATATTAGCTGAATATCCATCAATCCATATCGCTGGTGAGGCACCCGACGGAGAAACGGCCATCCGGTTAAACCGGAAATTGAAACCGGACGTTGTTTTGCTCGATGTATGCCTGCCTGGTCTATCCGGCTTCGAAGTCACCAGCCGGTTGAAACAGGCCTCTCCCGAGCTCGGTATCATCATCCTGACCATCCATGAACAGGCACCTTACCCGGCACAGCTCCTGGAAGCTGGTGCTTCGGGCTACCTGACCAAGGGTTGCCCTGCGACAGAACTGGTACAGGCAATCAACACCGTGGCTCGTGGCGGGCGTCACATCGGATCGAAAGTCGCCCAGGAGATGGCCCTGCAGATGCTGCCAGGTGGCCAAAACTCTCCTTTCGACGAGCTTTCAGCCAGGGAAATGGAGGTCATGCTGATGCTTGCGGATGGCCGAAAAATCGCTGATATCGCTGAAATCATGCATCTAAGCCCAAAGACCGTGGCGACCTACAAGTATCGGATTTTTGACAAGCTCAATACGCGCAGTGACGTGGACATGACCCGCATGGCCTTACGCTACGGCATCGTCTGACGCCCCCCCGACCCGGTCACTCCGACGGAGGCGGCTTCAGTGTATAAATCCCATGCTGGTCTTTCACGACTTCTACTGAAGGTTGGCTTTTCGGCTTTTTCTCCGCAGCAGGCTTTGATGACTTTTTGTCCGATTTTTTGGCGACCTTAGGTTTGGGCTTTTCAGCTTTTTCAGAAGTCTTCTTTGCAGGTTTTTCAGACTTTGCTTTCTTTTCGGAAGTCTTCTCCGCAGACTTTTTAACTTTCTCAGTTGTCTGCCCGTCGGGTTTTTCAGCTTTTTCTGGTGCTTTTGAAACGGGCTTCTCCGCTGGCTTCTGCTCAGTACTGGATTTGCGTGGTTTCGCTTCTTGAGTTTTCTCTGCCGGCGCTGCCTTTTCCCCTTCAGGCTTGGCGGTTTTCGCAGGCTGCTCGACCAGCGGTTGGCTCTGTTTTTCAACCAGAGGCTGGCTGGGTTTTTCGACCAGTGCTTTCTCAGTCGAAGCCTTCTCCGCAGGCTTGGTTTCGGTAGCCTCAGCCTGCCGCCCGTCGCGTCCTTTCACACCCGCTGTTTGGTAAGGTGAGCGTCTGCGGCGAGGTTTTCTGCCGCTCTGTTCGCCTTGTTTTGGTTGCGAGTCAGGTTTTTGACTGTCGCCATCTTTGGCTTGATTCTGTGCAGTCTGATCATTCGCGGTCTGGGGCTTGTTTCCCTGTTCGCCGCGGCTCTGTGGCGTTTTCTTCCGGGGGGATCTTTTACGCGGTGTTTTCTTGCTTTGCCTGTTGCCATCCCGGGATTGGCTGGTCTTTTTCTTGCCGCCGCGACGAGGGTTACGCGAGCGGGATTCTCCGCCCTGGTTACCAGTACTGGATTGTTGCTGCTGGCCGCCGCGCCTTGTTGCTTTTTTCCTTGGCGTTTTCTGACCAGCGGGCCGGCTCTGCGGGCTTTTCTTTTCTTCTTTCTTCTCCGACTCGCCAGCCGCAAAGAGTTTTGAGAACATTTGGCCGAAGAAACCCTGTTTCGGCTTTTCCTCAACTGCTGTTTCGGGGCGGTTCGGGGCAGGGCGTCCGTGCATGACGCCTGAAACCGCCGGTACCGGCAGGCTGGCCGCGGAAGTAGCCTGGCTCTCTGCATTGTGGACCAACTCGGTGTTCGGCTGGTCGATACGGGCGTAACTGGGCTCTTCCGTTATTTCAGATTTACGCACACGATGAATTTCGAATTTAGGCCGTTCCATGTGCTCGTTGGAGAGAATCAAAATCGGCAGGGAATGCCGGGCCTCGATCTCGGTCAGTGCTTTGCGTTTTTCGTTAAGCAGGAAGTTGGCAACGGTGGTAGGTGCCTGCACGAGTACCTGTCCGGTGAACTCCTTCATCGACTCTTCTTCTACCAGTCTCAGTATCGATAACGCCAATGATTCTGTGCTGCGGATCGTCCCATGACCCTCGCAACGCGGGCAGGTTTCCTGGCTGGACTCTCCCAGCGACGGACGCAGGCGCTGGCGGGACATTTCGAGCAAACCGAAACGTGAGATTCGTCCGGTCTGCACTCTGGCCTTGTCAATCTGCAAGGCATGGCGCAAGCGTTCTTCAACATTACGCTGGTGTTTCCGATCCATCATATCGATGAAGTCGATAACGATCAGGCCACCGAGGTCGCGCAGTCGTAACTGGCGGGCGATTTCATCGGCTGCCTCGAGATTGGTCTTGTAGGCCGTGTCCTCGATATCCGTGCCCTTGGTTGCCCGGGCCGAATTGATGTCGATGGAAAGCAGGGCTTCGGTGTGGTCGATAACAACGGATCCGCCGGAAGGCAGATGAACCGTTCTAGCGAACGCCGATTCGATCTGGCTTTCGATCTGGTAACGGTTGAAGAGCGGAACGTCGTCTGAATACAGTTTCAGTTTGCGGGTATTGTGCGGCATAACCTGCTGTACAAATTCCTGCGCATCGGAAAAAACCTTCTCATTGTCAATCAGGATTTCACCGATATCGTTGCGCAAATGGTCGCGCAAAGCACGGATGAACAGGTTGCTTTCCTGGTATATCAGGAAAGGAGCCTTGGTCTCAACCGCGGCTTTTTCGATAGCGGTCCAGACCTGTAACAGGTAATCAAGGTCCCACTGCAGTTCTTCGGCTTCACGACCCACACCCGCTGTACGGACAATGATTCCGACATTATCTGGAGCAATGACCTGCTGAAGTTGTTCGCGCAGATCCTGGCGGTCTTCACCACTGATCCGGCGCGAAACGCCTCCGGCCTTGGGGTTCGTGGGCATTAGCACCAGGTAGCGCCCGGCCAGTGAAATGTAGGTGGTCAGGGCTGCACCCTTGTTGCCACGCTCTTCTTTCTCGACCTGGACAATCAGTTCCTGGCCTTCACGCAACGCATCGCGGATTGCGATCTTCCCTTCCGCCTTTCGCGCGGAGGGGTGATAACTATCAATGCAAACTTCTTTGAAGGGGAGAAACCCATGGCGTTCTGAGCCGAAATCCACGAAACAGGCCTCGAGTGAAGGCTCAATCCGGGTAATGCGGCCCTTGTAAACGTTTGATTTCTTTTGTTCCTGGGACGGAACTTCTATGTCCAGATCGACTAGTATTTGGCCATCTGCAACGGCCACACGCAACTCTTCTGGCTGAGTCGCGTTGATCAGCATTCTCTTCATTGTATATTCCTCAGGCTTCCTGGCCTGAATACGCAAGGCAGGCGGGATAAACCCCCGCTGTTACGCGATGCGTATTGTCGGCCCGCTCGTATGCGGCGTGCCAGGCTTGCCAAATTGTATTTTGTCGCCGGCTGTATGTTCCCGCCGGTACTCAGCAACAGCCTCCATGGCTACTGCGCTAATTCTATATTTCCGGGTTCCGGTCTCTCTATGGTGCTATTCGGACGAATTAAATTCGATATATGATTTTCTTTCGTGAAGATAAATCTGCACGATGTTACGAATTAAATCGTCGGCTGGTGGTTTGATCGATATGATGGTGAAAATCAACCAGCGCGCGGAACTCCGGTGCGCTGTAATATAGCAGTGTTTCTGCGCTCTATCAATGAGTTAAAGGATGATGTCAATTCCGAACAAAACTTCTGGCGCCTACCTGGTGACAGTAGACAGCGACCGGGCCGGACAACGAGTGGATAATTTCCTTGCCGCCCGGCTCAAAGGTGTGCCGAAATCCGCGGTCTACCGAATGATCCGGACCGGACAGGTACGTATCAACGGCGGCCGTTGCAAAGCTGCCACCCGCCTGGAAGAAGGCGACGAGGTGCGTGTTCCTCCGGCTAAAACGCGTGAGGCCGGCGAGTTTGTTGTTTCTGACCGTGTACGCCAACAACTTGCTGATGCAATTATTTACGAAGATCCGGATTTGTTGGTTATCAACAAGCCTTCCGGCATGGCCGTGCATGCCGGCAGCGGATTGCCCTGGGGCGTGATAGACGCAATTCGGCAAAGTCGGCCGGAAGAGTTCATTGAACTGGTGCACCGCCTCGACCGGGAAACCAGCGGCTGCCTGGTGCTGGCGCGTAACGGGCCGGCTTTGCATCACCTGTCGGAGCAATTTCGGGATGGGCGTGTCGATAAACGTTACCTGTGCCTGATGAATGGCCTGATGCCCGAGGCAGTAATCAATGTCGATGCACCGTTGAGAAAAGTCCAGGCGGGCGGCCAACGCGTGGTCGAGGTATCCGATGAGGGGAAACCATCGGTTACCAGGTTCCACCTGTTGCAGGCGCACCGGGATTGCAGCTATGCAGAGGTGGAACTTTTTACCGGGCGGACCCATCAAATCAGGGCACATGCAAAGCACATCGGACTGGCGCTGGCTGGCGATGACCGTTATGGCAACAACAAGGTAAACAGGGAGTGGAAGCGGCGTGGCCTGAAACGTGTGTTTCTCCATGCACACAGGCTCGAACTGGAAGCGCCATCGGGCGAAATTTTGTCACTGGATGCACCTCTGCCCCCTGAGTTGCGTAAAATTCTGGATGGTTTGGAATAATGAAAATTATCTTTTTGAGCATAGCCGGCCAATTTCCTACATGGTCTGCTCCGCCACACGCTGGTGAACGCCGGCCTGCTGTGATCTAATTCGCCCGATGTACAAGCCACTGGAAGCCTTTATCGGACTGCGCTACGTGCGCGCCAAGAGGCGTAATCACTTCATATCCTTTATTTCCCTGACATCGATGCTGGGGATCGCCCTTGGTGTGACGACGCTCATCACGGTCATATCTGTGATGAACGGCTTCGAGAAGGAGCTTCGCGCGCGCATCCTCGGAGCTATCGCCCACGCGACCATTCAGCCTGCAGACGGTTCACAAATGGAATGGCGAAAAGTCATCAAGAAGGTCGAGGAGCATCCGGAGGTAAACGGCGCTGCACCTTATATAGAGGAGGGCGTCTGGCTGCAGGGCGTCGAGTCCTCCGGTGCCTTTATCCGGGGAATCAACCCGGAATTCGAGCCACGCGTTTCCGAAGTTGATCAAAAAATGCTCGCTGGTGAATTGTCTGATCTGAAATCCGGTGAATACGGCATCATCCTGGGAATCGGGCTGGCTTCGCGTTTGCGGGTCGGACCGGGTGATCGCGTAACAGTGATCGCGCCCCGCCTGAAAGCGACTCCCGTTGGCGCCAGCCCGCTGATGCGTCGCTTCACCGTCGTCGGTGCATTTGAGTTTGGTGAATTTGAGAACGACTCAACATTGGCGCTGGTACATATTGAAGACGCGGCCCGCCTGCTGAGAATGCCTCCCGGAACGATCGGTGGTGTAAGACTGCACCTGGAGGACATGTATCGTGCCTGGCTCGTGGCCCGGGATATCTCAGAGACGATGGACGGTTACTACACCGTACGTGACTGGACCCAGGAGCGGGGCAACCTGTTCCAGGCGGTACGCACAGAGAAAACCGTCATGTGGGTGATCCTCTCACTGATCATCGCGGTGGCAGCATTCAATATCATTTCCATGCTGGTCATGGTGGTCACCGACAAGCAGTCGGATATTGCCATCCTCAAGACCATGGGAGCCCGGCCGGGGACGGTCATGCGGATTTTTGTCATTCAGGGCACTGTGATCGGCGTCATCGGAACATTCCTCGGCGTAGGCGGAGGCATTCTGTTGGCGATGAACATCGGTTCGGTGGTGCCCTACCTTGAACAGCTATTCGGTTTTGCTTTATTCCCCTCGGACATTTATTACATCACCGAGCTTCCGTCCGACCTGCGCACTTCCGACGTAGTGAAGTTCGCACTGATGTCACTGGGCATGTCGCTGCTGTCGACCATTTACCCTTCCTGGCGGGCTGCCAAAACCCACCCGGCCGAGGCACTGAGCTATGAGTAACGAGATCGTGCTCGAAGCCCGGAAAATTCACAAAACCTTTCACCAGGGCCCGCGGGAAGTACGCGTTCTCGAGGGTGTCGATCTGACCCTGGCTGCGGGTGAATCCCTGGCAATCGTTGGCGCCTCCGGGTCTGGCAAAAGCACCCTGTTACACATCCTGGGTGGCCTCGACAGGCCGGATGATGGGGAAGTTCTTATCGAGGGATCTTCCATGTGGGGACTGAAGGCTGCCAAGCGCAGCGCGGTCCGCAACCGCATGATGGGTTTCGTGTACCAATTCCACCACCTGTTGCCGGAGTTCACGGCTCTGGAAAACGTGGCGATGCCTTTGTTAATCCGGGGCGAGCCAACCGATGTGGCACGTCAGCGGGCGGCCGACATACTTGACCGGGTCGGACTGTCAGAGCGGGTCACTCACAAACCAGGAGAACTTTCCGGTGGTGAACGGCAACGTGCCGCTGTTGCCCGCGCGCTGGTTGGCAACCCGCGGGTCGTGTTGGGCGATGAACCTACCGGAAACCTGGATGAGCGCACGGCCAATCATGTCTATGGCCTGATGCTGGAACTGAACCAGGAACTCCGAACGAGCTTGCTTTTAGTTACCCACGACACCGGCCTGGCAGGACGAATGGATCGCCAGCTTGAATTGCGAATGGGGTGTTTGCAGGAACTGGAATAGGGCGCCCACATAGGGGCGACTGGCTATGGCCGGCCAGCCTGGTGGCTGGAGTAATCGTTGCCCATTTTTTTGTTTCCCTGCCGCCACCCGGCCTGGTTTATTTCCTGGCGGCCTGCGCGGCCACTGGACTCCTGTTCACCCCGCTGCGATGTGCAGCGCTGATGCTGCTGGCTTGCTGCTGGGGCCTTTATCACATTCAATTCCACCTGGATGACCGATTGGACCCTTCGCTTTCCGGCGAGGTACTGACGGTCGCAGGCACGGTCACCTCGATTCCTGCAGATTATGGTGCCATGATCCGATTTCTCTTCGAGCCGGAGCCATCCACTCAAGACGAAGGGCTACCCCGCACCTTATTAGTTAGTTGGTACAGGGACCGGCCGCAACTGCATGTCGGCGAATACTGGCAACTGGATCTCAGACTCAAACCTCCCTGGGGCAGGGTGAATTTTCAGGGTGCGGACAAAGAACGCTGGTTGTTTGCCCGGGGTATTGGCGGAATTGCAAGCGTACGCAGCGGTCATCGCCTTGCAGAGTACGATTCCTTCCGATTTTTCGCCAACTCTATCCGTGAAGAGGTGCTGCAGCAGATCTCGCTACAAGTGGGGGACGAACGGCAGCGCGGCGTCATCCAGGCCCTGGCGACGGCTGACACATCCGGCCTGCAAGCCGACGACCGCCGTTTACTTGCTGCGACTGGAACCTCCCACTTGCTGGCAATTTCCGGACTGCACATCGGCCTGGCTGCAGCCGGTGGCATGTGGGTAAGTCGACTGGCTCTTTTGTTTCTGCCGGTTTCATCGATGGGTGCACTGACTCTCATGCTTACTGTTTCCGGCGGATTATTCACGGCGGGCGTTTATTCCGCCCTAGCAGGATTCGGCACACCAACGGTCCGATCCGTATTGATGCTGGCGACCGCCCTGTTGGCGGTAGTGATGCACCGGGCCATTCACCCGGGGCGCGCCTGGCTGTTGAGTCTGGTGGCCGTTCTTCTACTTGACCCTTTCGCCCCGTTGGGCGCGGGCGCCTGGTTCTCGTTTCTCGCGGTTGCAGCCCTGTTATTGATGTTCGTACCGCGCATGGGTCCATCAGGAGCAATAAGGACCCTCCTGCTGGCCCAAACAGCCGTTATCCTGGTGCTGCTTCCGGTTAGTGCTGCGTGGTTTTATTCCTTTAGCCCATCCGGCTATCTGGCCAACCTGGTGGCAATCCCATGGGTCAGCCTGCTGGTGGTTCCGTTGGTGTTATCAGGTCTTGCTGTATTGCCAGTTTCGGATTTACTCGCAGGACTGCTATGGTCCGGTGCCGGCCAGGCTTCTTCCATACTTTTCAAGTTCCTGGGGCTTCTCGACCTTGCCCAGGGGCAACTTTCTGCCTTACCACCACCGACCCTGCTACAGGCTGCCCTCGCATTCATCGGAGCATGTGTGCTGTTGTTACCCCGAGGCATTGCGGCCCGCTGGATGGGGGTTTTTCTGATCATCCCCTTGTTCTTTCCGCCGGCACCGCGCACGCCCAACGGCGTAATAGAAATGGAGGTGCTGGATGTGGGGCAGGGCACGGCAGTGTTGCTGAGCTCAGACGGACATTCATTGCTCTATGACTCCGGGCCGGGCGATGGCAATGGCCGGGATCTGGTAGCAGGGGTCATTGCTCCGGCCCTGGCAAGGCTTGGGAAAGAAGCTCCGCAACAGGTGGTTATCAGCCATGGCGACATGGATCATGCCGGTGGTATGGCCTCAATTCGCAAGCGCTACCCGAACGCAGACTATTTCACGAATCTAAAGGGGCAGGGTGATTTTACACCGGGCTGCCGCACGCCCTTTAAGTGGGGCTGGCCGGGGACGGAATTCGTGATAATGCATCCATCAGCAGGGCTGCCCTACCTGGGTAATGACAGTTCATGCGTCATCAGCGCCGGAAGCGGCAGCAACCGGATTTTGCTAAGCGGTGATATTTCGAGCCGGGTTGAGAACAGGCTGATGTTGAATGGGCTGCCAAGCCACAGGGTAGCCCTGGTGCCGCATCATGGCAGCACCTCGTCTTCCAGCCACGCCTTTATCAGGCAACTCCAGCCGGAGGTTGCCATCGCCACGGCCGGTCTGGGGAACCGTTTTGCTTTCCCGCGGGATGAAATCAGTCTACGTTACCGGGCGCAAGGATCCCTTTTCTGGTCAACAAGCGACTGTGGGGCCCTGCGCCTGACACTGCGTCCTGAAGGTGCTCTGCAGGCCAGCAGCGCCCGGCGGCAACGCGATCGGGTCTGGCGCTGGCCGGCCGATGTGAATTGCCCGTAGCGAGTTCATACCACGCCATGTATCATTTGGTTTGCCTCTATTCACCATGATGTATTCAATGGAGTGATGAAACGTGCTTGAAATTATTCTCGCTGGTGGCTGGCTGATGGCCCCGATCATATTGTGCTCCATCCTCACCCTGACCATTATTGCCGAGCGATCCTGGGCCTTACGGCGCAGCAACGTCGTACCTGACGGCCTGGGTGAGCAAGTCGAAAAATGGGCCTCCCGGCACGAGCTTGACCGGCGGCATATCGAACAACTGCGTTCCGGCTCTGCGCTCGGGCGGGTTCTTGCAGCCGCACTGGTGAACCGCCATCGCTCACGCACCCTGATCAAGGAGGCCGTGGAAGACACCGGCAGGCATGTAGTCCACCAACTGGAACGTTTCCTGAACACACTGGGCACCATCGCCGGTATTTCACCTTTGCTCGGCCTGCTGGGCACAGTGATCGGCATGATCGAAGTGTTTTCCGCCATCCTGACTCATGGCGTTGGCAATGCCAACCTACTGGCCGGGGGGATTTCGCAGGCCTTGATCACCACCGCCGCCGGGCTCACCGTGGCGATTCCCAGTTTTTTCTTTTACCGCTACTTCAAAGGTAGGGTAGAAGCTTACGTAGTTTCCATGGAAGAACAGGCCATCACGCTGATTGAGGCCATCGACCGTGGCAACGTGGCGCAATTGCGGTCAGGTGTGCCCGGGGGTTAAGGCTTGAAACTCCAGAACCACACCAAGGAAGAGCCGACGGTCGATCTCACTTCGTTGATCGACGTAGTTTTCCTGCTGCTGATTTTTTTCATGGTCAG
>Ga0265306_10001338_pt1 | contig 11912 bp, 10 predicted proteins | sample Helome_3_FD_192493 | JGI IMG/M metagenome (GOLD analysis project Ga0265306, IMG submission 192493) | Marine sediment microbial communities from subtidal zone of North Sea - Hel_20160420 (Illumina Assembly) | ecosystem: Environmental > Aquatic > Marine > Subtidal zone > Sediment ...
GACCGGGACACCAAAATTGGAACCGCCATATTCTGGAATAATCGCGGTATTGATCGCAATTGCATTACCGTCAATATCGAGCACCGGGCCACCACTACCGCCGTGCGTGGTGTCGGCATCGTAAACCACGGTTGATTCAGAACGCTGACCGACAATGCCCCGGCTCGCGAGCGGACGAATAAACTGCGCCCGCGACAGACGTTCGGCGACCTCCCAGGAGTCGAGACTTTCATCTGCCTGTAATTCAGCCAGGAAATCATCCCCGGTTTGCGCCAGCATCGAGCGCATACCGGTGGGATATCCCATGACGATAACCTCGTCCCCGGGCGCGGGTAGTCGAGTGCTGAAATCCAGGTACGGCAGGTCATTGACAACTTCACTGCACTGTAGCACCGCGAGGTCTGCCTCATCGCTGGCCTTGAGTAACTCGACCGGAAACGCGGCCTCGATGCCGGGCAGGTAACCCACGAACTTGATCAATACCGGTTCCATTCCAGCTGCAATCAACGCTTCGTCACTGGTATCTTCTTCCCACGGCAAAGCGACATGTCGGTTACTTAATAGTGCCCCACTCTTATTGACTACGAAACCGGTACCGGTGAATCGTCTCTCGGCGATGTCACCCTCGCCTTCCAGGGTCAGCAGCGGTTGACCGCGTAACGTGAACAATGTGTTGCCTTCCGCATCGAGCTGGTAACGCAGCATGCGGTTGGTTTCGGTATCACGAAAACTATACGCACCCTGTAAAAACACGATCGAGCGGGTTGCCTCGGCAATGATGCGGGTGCTTGCCGCGGAGCGTTGTTCCAGCAGCTCGAGTCTTTCGGCGGCGGCGCTCAACGAGTGGTCCAGTTCCTGGCGCAATTGATTGAGATCGGAGGGGCGCAGGGCTTCGCGGTTGGTGCGTGTCAAAGCGCGGGCGAAATCTTCAAGCTTATGCGCACTGGTCTCGGCCTGTTGCTGTAACAGGAGGCCGGAGCGGTACTGCTGGTAGACAATCACGGCGAGTGCCATCAGTGCGAGAATCACGCCTATGCGGAATAAAAGCGTGGTACGGAGCGCAAAGTCCGTGCAAAAGTCTCGAAACGCCTTTTGCCAACGCGCAATGCGGGGCTTGCGGCTGACCCGGGTGTAATCGATGACGTCATCAAGCATATCGCCGAGCGAGCGCCTGACCCGGTCACCCTGGTGGTGGAGGCGATAGCGCGACAGAGGACCCTTATCGCCAAATTCTATCAGGTCACGCTGTTCCAGCTGCTTCGAGTCAACCCGATTCCCGTTTATCCAGAGCGGATTTTGCTCGCGTGATTCGATCTCGTAACCGTCACCGGAACGATGCAAGCGCGCGACAACTCCATCCATTAACGGTTCGCTGCCTGCCTCGGCGATGCGAATCATTTCTTCCTCGTTTAGCGATATGTCAAGCGCGCTGCCGCTCAACCAGGACGCGGTGCCGCGCGCTGGTCCGGTCAGAATTTCCAGCGAAGCAGGCGCGCTGAGTTTTTCCTCGTCGCTATTATCGTTTTCAACCATCGCGTTTATCCATTCAGACTTGGACCATGAACTACACCCGCGAGTTGCAAATCCTGTGGGCACCCTGGGCAGAGAACGACCAAGACCAATCCCTGGTTTAAAAACCCTGCTGCGGAACCATGGCGTCACCAACCGGCCATACCGCGTCGGTCATCCACATGCCATCGAACTCTCCATCGATTTGTTTGCTGAGTCGAAACGCAAACACGATCTCGATGCCATTTTTCCCCTTCAATTGCACCAATTGGTAAGCATTGTTGTCGTCGTAGACGACCTTGCTGAAATTGCTCTCGACGTGATCGACCATGATCCCGTAAACGTCGTTTTTGACCATTTGCGTAAACTTGTCGAGCGGACCGGTGTTAACCTTGTTGGCCGGCGAGGCAAATGCGAAGGCGGTGGCAATACCGGCATCGGCAAATGGCTTGTCGTTATTGGCAAGCGCGTTGATCACAATGCTTACGACATCCTGGGGTTCAAGACCTGCCGCGGGTTGAGGAATCGCCGCCTGGTCCGGATTGCCTGATAGCGCCGCATGCAGTGGCGCCGCGGAGAACCAGAGCATAATCAGCGTCATTAATGACGCAGTTTTATATCGGTACATAGTAATGACCTCCAGGGCCAAGAATACGCCTTCCCGGCGGAGTTGTCAGTCAGGCGTCATCTGGAAACCTGTCGCCATCCGACGCAAAGCGCTATACTGTGCCGATGAGAATCATTCTCGCTTTCCTGCTGCTGTTGCCGCTAACGGGGAATACGGCGGATATCAAACTACAAAATGCCATATCCTGCGTTAGCGATCAATCCAGCCTGCAGGGACGCCACAAGGAATACTCCGCACGCAAGAATTCCGAAAAGGCTCAATCCTGGTTTTCCGAATGGATGATGGCGGAAAGTTTCGGCGATATGAAATCCAGGGTCAGCTTCGTCTGGAAACCACGCGGTGACAAGGGCCCCTCGATTCAAATCGAAACTACCGACAAAGCACACAACCTGATCAAGATCCGCTCCTATACCAACAGCAGCCTGATCGTGGTTTCATCGGCTTCCAATCCTTTTTCGACCGAGAGCTGGACCTTCGTTTTCAACTTTAAGGTGGAAACCATGATCGCGACCCGGGTGCAGAGTAATATCGGCGGGATCAAGGGAGAAGTTATTACTTACAACTGTCGTTTCGAGAGCCTCGATCCCGCAATGGGTGATTCCAGCAAGACCCTTGGTTGATAACGATGTTATTCATCCCGTTCAGATCTGGTTCATCAATAATCGGTAGACTTTATTTAGATCTAAGATGCTGACCTTATAAAACGGTTGATTTTGCAGGATAAGACCGCTAAGGTTGGCGGTTACCAAAGGTACCGGGCATCGATAAAAACAGTAAAACCCGGTCTGATAATATTTATAAATATAAATAATTTAGAGTCAAAATACACAGCCGGGAATCCCTCACATGTCGAATAATGATCATCTGGTTCGCTTTGTTGATATACAAAAGAGTTACGACGGCGAATCGCTGGTTGTAAAAAGCCTGAACCTGGACGTCGCCAAGGGTGAGTTCCTGACCATGCTCGGACCTTCAGGATCGGGCAAGACGACCTGCCTGATGATGCTGGCCGGCTTTGAACCCGCAACCCATGGCGAAATATATCTAAACGAGCAGCCGATCAACAAGGTGCAGCCGCACAAGCGCGGTATCGGCATGGTATTCCAGAACTACGCGCTGTTTCCGCACATGACTGTGGCTGAGAACCTCGCCTTTCCGCTGGAAGTACGCCACATGGACAAGTCGGAACGTGAGCAACGTGTCAATCGCGCACTCGACATGGTGCAGTTGGGGCCATTCGGCGACCGGCGACCGGCGCAGCTCTCGGGTGGACAGGCACAACGTGTCGCGGTCGCCCGTTCACTGGTATTCGACCCCGACCTGGTACTAATGGATGAACCACTCGGCGCGCTCGATAAGAACCTGCGCGAGCAAATGCAGTACGAAATCAAGCATATCCACGAAAACCTCGGATTGACCGTGGTCTACGTAACCCACGACCAGAGTGAAGCGCTAACGATGTCGAACCGTATCGCGGTATTCGACGACGGCATCATTCAGCAATGTGCGCCACCCGAAGTATTATACGAAGAACCCGAAAACGCTTTTTGCGCCAATTTTATCGGTGAAAATAACCGCTTTCTGGGCAAGGTTACAGAAGATCACGGTGATACGGTCAAGGTCGAGATCGACGATAACGCCGGGGACGTTGTTGCCAAGAAGGTCAACGTCGGTGGTGTAGGTGCTAGGAGCACGTTATCACTGCGTCCCGAGCGGGTTACCGTTAATCCGGAACCGGGTTCGGTGCCGAATATTTTTTCCGGTCTTGCCGAAGAACTGATTTATCTGGGTGATCACATCCGCACCCGCTTCACCGTGCTGGGGCACGACGATTTTATTGTAAAGATTCCTAATTCCGCCGCGCACGCCCACCTCAAGGAAGGTGATACCGTGAATATCGGCTGGAATGCGGAAGACTGCCGGGCCTTGGACCCGTCCGATTAACCGCGCAGTTTTTATTTAACAACATGGACTAAACCGAAGAGGAGTAAATCTAGAATGAAGATAACATTGAAACAAACCCTGCTGGCTTCAGTGGTTGCGGTTACCACCGCGGCTCAAGCTGAAGTGAACATTGTTTCATGGGGTGGTGCTTACACTGCCTCGCAGCAAAAAGCGTATCAAGATACTTATAAGGATCCTGGTAGTATCAATTTCATTAACTACAACGGCGGTCTCGGTGAAGTTCGCACCCAGGTCGAATCGGGTAACGTCACCTGGGATATCGTCGACGTATTGCCATCTGAAGGGCGCGTTGGTTGCGATGAAGGCCTGTTCGAGGAGCTCGATCGCAGTTTGTTCAAACCTGCGCCCGACGGCACCTCGATGGACGACGACATCATGATCGAAGTACCCAATGATTGCGTTGTTCCGCAGATCTTCTGGTCTTACGTCCCGTTTTACCAGGAAGGTACTTTCAGTGGCGCCAAACCGACAACGATTGCCGATTTCTTCAACGTCAAGAGATTCCCTGGCAAGCGCGGCATCCACACCTGGCCCAACGCGCTGATCGAAATGGCGCTGCTGGCTGACGGTGTCGCGATCAAGGATATCTACAAGGTTATGAGCACCGATGCCGGTATCGACCGCGCCTTCAAGATGCTCGACAAGATCAAGGACCACTCCGTGTTCTGGTCTTCCGGCGCCAAACCGCTGGAACTGGTGCAGTCGGGTGAAGTCGCGATGTCACTGGCTTACAACGGCCGTATCGGCGCCGCGGTGCTGTCCGAAGGCGCCAAGTTCGTTACCGTATGGGACGGACAGGTTATCGAGGAAGAATGGCTGGTCATGGTCAAAGGCGCTCCCAACAAGGATGAAGCGATGGATTTCCTGATCCATGCCTCGACAACAGAATCACAGGCAGAGCAGGCCAAGTACATCAACTATGGTCCGATGCGCGCTTCCGCGTTTGACGTCATGAAGAAGGGTGAGCCCTGGTTCCACAATGGCAAAAACATCATGGAACACATGCCGAATCGTCCTGAAGTCATGGCGCGGTCCGTGATCGCAAATCCGGATTGGTGGGCTGACTACGGTGACTCTGTAACAGAGCGTTACACCGCCTGGATGGGTCAGTAAACCTGTAACCTGAAGGGAGGCAGTCAACAGCTGCCTCCCTTTTTACCAATAGTCGATAAAATAATCATGAGCACAGCACCCGCAACAGTTGATGGTCCCCTGATAACCGCAGACGGTATCCCACTCAAGGAAAGCCTGCAGAAATCACTACGGCGAAGCAAGCTACGCGCCATATTCCTGGTTGCTCCCCCGCTACTGTTCCTGATTTTTTTATTTATTATCCCGATCGGCAACATGCTCACGCGCAGTGTCGACGACAAATTGATTAACGAGGTTTTTCCGCAAACCTTCGAGGCCTTCGAAGCCTGGGACAAGGTCAGCGAACCCTCAGAGGAAATGTTCGCAGCGATTTACCAGGACTTGAAAGCAGCCAGTAAAACCGAGATCGGAAAATCCAGCGTGCGCATGAACTATGCCAAGCCCGGCTGGCGCAGCCTGATCAAGGTGACCGCGCGCAAGATCAAGAAAATGGAAGCGCCCTACAAGGAAGCCTTTATCAAGGCTGAAGAACGCTGGGCCGACAAGGAATTCTGGCTTTCGCTCGGCATCATGAAAGACAAGCGCACCATGGGTTATTACCTCAACGCGGTCGACCGAACCTACGACTTTGACAAGAACGTGATCCACGTCGACGAAAATCGCAAGGTCTACAACCTGCTGTGGTGGCGCACGATCCAGGTGAGTATCATCGTTACCCTTGCCTGCCTCCTTCTGGCCTACCCGGTTTCCTATTTACTGGCGACGCTGCCGATGCGCATCGCGAACTTATTAATGATTTGCGTACTGATGCCGTTCTGGACCTCGCTGTTGGTACGTATCGTCGCGTGGATGATCATGTTGCAGCAAAACGGGGTCGTCAACGACACCCTTGTCGCGGCCGGCATTCTCAGCGACGAGAATCGCCTGGCAATGATGTACAACTTTAACGGCACCGTCATCGTCATGACGCAGATCTTGCTGCCGTTCATGATTTTGCCGATCTTCAGCGTCATGAAGACAATTCCGCCAAGTTACATGAGGGCGGCGCAGAATCTCGGTGCGACACCGACACTCGCGTTTATCCGCGTCTACATGCCGCAAACGATCCCGGGCATCGGTGCGGGCTGCATTCTCGTGTTTATCGTCGCGATCGGTTACTACATCACGCCCGAGCTGGTGGGTGGTAAAGATGGTCGTCTGATCGGTAACATGGTGGCCTACCACATGCAGCGCTCGCTCAACTGGGGCCTTGCCGCCGCGATGGGCACCATTCTGCTGATCATGATCCTGCTTCTTTACTGGATTTACGACAAGATTATCGGCATCGACAACATGAAGATGGGTTAGAGATATGGCTTTACCAATTTACACGACTCCCGGGCAACGTGTTTGGCATTACTGCTACATGGCGTTTTGTATCTTCGTATTGTTTTTCCTGGTCGCGCCGCTGGTCGCGGTTATTCCATTGTCGTTCACGTCGTCCCCGTTTTTGAATTTTACCCCGGAAATGCTATCACTTGACCCAGACGCATTTTCGGTACGCTGGTATAAGAGCCTGTTCGGCATGTGTGCCGATGTCGAAGATATCGCTTCCACGATGTGTCACAACAAGTGGATGACCGGCGCCGGGCGCAGCCTTTATTACGCTGTGATTTCAACCGTGTTGGCTACCGGCCTGGGCACGCTGGCGGCGCTCGGCTTAAGCAACGAGCACATGCCCGCAAAACGCGCCATCATGGCATTGATGATTTCACCACTGATTGTCCCGCTGATCATCACCGCGGCCGGCATGGCTTTCTTTTTCGCCAAGATCAACCTGTCAAATACCGACGCTGGGATCATTCTCGCCTATACGATTCTCGGCATGCCCTTCGTCGTAATTACAGTTACTTCGACGCTGGTCGGTTTCGACAAGTCGCTGATGCGCGCCGGCGCCAACCTCGGCGGTACCCCGGCCTACAACTTTTTCAAGATCCAGATGCCGCTGATCGCACCCGGCATGATTTCGGGTGCGCTGTTCGCGTTTATCACGGCGTTTGACGAAATCGTTATTATCCTGTTCATCGGTGGTCCGCAACAACACACGCTACCGCGCCAGATGTGGTCTGGAATCCGCCAGGAAATCAGCCCGACGATCCTCGCCGCGGCGACTATCCTGGTATTGTTCTCGGTGTTATTGCTAACCACGCTTGAATTGCTGCGGCGACGCAGTGAGCGCCTGCGAGGCATCACCCCGCATTAATGCAAGCTGGTGATAGGGTGTACTACCTGTACACCGACAACAACGGCACCCCGATAAAATTCGCTGCCATCGTACTGGGCGTCGAGACCGACGGTATCCTGGTCCGCGTCGGTCGCTATGATGTACACAGCAAGGAAGTTTCGACCTTTGAATCGGTGGTTTCAGAGGCTGCGCTACAACCACGCTCCGTTCCCTGTAGCTATGAAGGTGAACTGCAAGGAAAGGCATAAACCCCGTTGATCACGACCCTCAATGCCATTGCCCCGATCTTTCTGATCATCGCTACCGGTTACCTGCTTTTCAGAACCCGGATCGTCGACGAGTCGGTCTGGTCCGCGATCGAGCACATCTGTTTCTACCTGCTGTTCCCGTTTCTGATTATCCGCACGCTGAGTCGCGCCAATCTTGGCAGCGTACCGGTGTTCGATTTCATGGCCGTCATCGTGGTTGCCATCCTCGGTATGTCAGCATTGCTAATCCTGATTCAGGCATTTGTCTGGAAACGCTTCCCGCAAAGTGGACCCAGTTTCAGTAGCATATTCCAGGGCGCGACCCGATTTCACGGTTTCGTCGCGATCGCCGTCATCGGTCCACTCTACGGCGATACCGGGGTAACCCTGGCGGCGCTGGCGCTGGCCATCATGGTGCCATTACTGAATGTCATTTCGGTCGTTGTATTATCGGTCTACGGGCACAGCGATACCCGGCCACAGGTAATTGCGGTTGTCAAAAAAATTGTGACCAACCCGCTGATCATCGCCTGCATCGTGGGACTGCTTTTCAACTGGCTTGGCGTACCTGACATCCTGTTCGACGCAATCGATATCATCGGCGCCGGGGGTCTCGGCCTGGCATTGCTTGCGGTCGGGGCGGGCATGAATTTTGGCCAGGCGGCACAACACAAGATGCTGCTCACAGTCGGCGTTCTTACCCGCCTGATCGGCATGCCGGCGATCGTCATTGCAATGTCCTGGCTGGTCGGCCTCGACGGGATAGCACGTACCGTCGCTATCATCGCCGGCGCGGTACCGACCGCGGCCTCGGCTTATGTCATGGCGCGCAAAATGGGCGGCAACGCGGAGTTGATGTCGAGTATCGTAACCTTCCAGGTCTTTGTCGCCTTCTTTACCCTGCCCCTGTTCATTTATATCGCCGAACAGCTCTAGAATCGTCATTGCGGCCTCCGAGCCACCCCCGCTAACTTTAACTGTCATTGCGGGGGTATCAGGACGAAATTTCCGAAATGCTGTTTCTTGAGGAACTCCTGCTGTGCGATCGCGATATCTTCCAGCGCAAAGGTTCTTGCGACCAGCGGGATAATTTCATTGCGCTCGATATAACCGACCAGGTTGGGAAACACCGGTTCATCCCAGGAGGTACAGCCGATGAGCCTTAAATCCTTGAGATAAAAATCGCGCATGTCCATGCTGACCATGGGTCCCGCAATGGCACCGGACGATGCATAGCGACCGCCCCGGCTGAGAAGCTTCAGCAACGGCGTAAATCCGTCACCGGCAACATTGTCGATAACCACGTCGACGCTGGATTCACCCAGGTCGGCAATCAAATCGGCATCGCGCTCGACTATCCGGTCAATGTTGAGATCTGCAACCGCGTCCATCTTGGATCTTCCAACGACCGCGGTTACCTGCGCGCCCCTGCGTTTAGCCAGTTGCGCCACGGCCGAGCCTACCCCGCCCGAGGCCCCGGTTACCAACACGCGATCGCTCGCACCAACGCCAGCACGATGGACCATGTTTTCAGCGGTTCCGTAGGCACATGGGATAGTCGCGAGCTCGACATCGCTCCAGTCACAGTCAACCCTGAAAACCTCGCTCGCCGGCACCCTGACATACTGCGCAAAAGCGCCGTCAAAATCGGATGCCATCCAGATATTTTCGAGCGAGTCGAACCCGTTCAGGCGCATGCAGGCCCGCACCAGCACGCGTTGCCCTGACCACGAAGAATCGACATCATCAGCCTGGTCTACCACCTCACCACAGCAATCCGTGCCCTGGATGAATGGAAAGGGTGTGCCGGCATTCCAGCCGCCGTCAGCGAGCTGACCCTTGTCATCATCGCTGCTGGCGAATTGCTCGGTACCGCTGGTGACCGAAGATGAGTACCAACCCAGCCGGGTATTGATCTCGGTATTGTTAACCCCGGCGGCAAGTACCTTGATCAATAGTTCGCCGGGTTCAACTGCCGGTATCGGCACATCACGGTAATCGAGCTTGTCGTAATCGCCGTTGCCGGTCGTCACCACCGCTTTCATGCTTTCCTGTCCGGGATTCAGCTTGAAGCGATCGGGTTTCAAATGAGTTAAATAATCTAGATCTGGCACTCGGTTTTCCACGTTTTAAGAGCCTGCAGCATAATCGTCGGTTACTGGATTGTCGAACGATGCGATAGTAATCTTGCTCATAAAACGCAGCACAATGGAGAACAATATCTTTACCGCCTGGCTGATAAATCACTATAATCTTTATGGTTTTACTAGCGGTAACACATGGGCGCTTACTTCAATCTCGGCAATTACAATCGATCAGTAACCACTTCCGTTGAAGCGGCACAGACGTGGTTTACGCGCGGGCTGATCTGGTGCTACGGCTTTAACCACGAAGAAGCGGTGCGCTGTTTCGAGAAAGTCGTCGAGCTCGACCCGGAGTGTGCAATGGGCTACTGGGGCATCGCCTATGCCGAGGGCCCATTTTACAACAAGCCCTGGGCCTGGTACGGCTTAAAGGAGCGTGATCGGGCAATTGCCCGCTGCCATGAATACGCCTCCAGGGCCTTCCAACTAAAGCAAGGTACAAGCCCGGTTGAGCAGGCGCTGATCGACGCGCTCTGTGCCAAGCACCCCGCTGCACATGCGAAGGACTTTGCCGAGCTGGATAACTGGACACAGGATTACGCGGATGCGATGCGCCAGGTGCACGATGTATTTGACGAGGACCTGGATGTTGTCTGCCTCTGCGCCGAGGCAGTGATGAACTTGACACCCTGGAAGCTGTGGGATTTGCAGCACGGCGTCCCGGCGACAGATGCCTGCACCGAGGAGGCGATCGCTATTCTCGAACATGGCCTGCAGATCGTCGAACGCGACGAGCTCGAGCCACACCCCGGCATTCTGCATTTTTATATTCACGTTTACGAAATGTCGCCGACTCCCGAAAAAGCCCTGGCCTGCGCGAATCAATTGCGCAATCTATGCCCCGAGGCCGGGCACCTGGTCCACATGGCGAGTCACATCGATAGCCTTTGCGGACATTGGCAGGATGCCGCCGATGCCAATCGCCGCGCGATCAAGGTTGACAAGAAATATGTCGAACTGCGCGGCAGAAAAGAGTTTTACATGATCTCGGTGGTGCACAACCACGATTTCAACATCTGGGCGTCGATGTTTCTGGGTCAATATCACAAGGCCCTGGAAAGCGCTGACAACATTTGCGACCTGGTTCGGGACAAAAGGAACCTGGGGGACAAGTGGTACCTGGCTTCCACCCTGGACGGCTACTACGCAGGGCGTGCGCATGTGCTGGTACGCTTCGGACGCTGGCAGCAAATTTGTGATGAAGATATGCCCTATAAGCCCGACGAGGTACCGATTACGACGATTTTTCTGGTGTACGCCAAGGCAATCGCCCACGCAGCCCTGGGTGACCTTGAAATGGGCCGAGCCTACCAACAGCAGTTTTACGAGCTCTATCGACAGGTTCCTGAATGGCATGTCATGGCTAACAATCCTAGCCGCGACATTCTCGCGGTCGCGCAGGCAATGATGGATGGTGAAGTCGAGTACCACGCCGGCAATCACGAACTCGGGTTTCGCTATTTACGCGAAGCGATCGTGCTATGCGATCACCTCGAGTACTCGGAGCCCTGGCCCTGGATGCATCCACCCCGTCATGCGCTCGGTGCACTGTTGCTTGAGCAAGATCGGGTCGATGAAGCACTGCTTCATTACGAAGACGACCTCGGTATCCAAAATCGGCTGCCGCGCTGCGCCCAACATCCCGACAATATCTGGGGCCTGCACGGTTACCATGAATGCCTGACCCGGCTCGGGCGCCTGGATGAAGCCACAGCCATTAAACCACGTCTCGAGGAATTGACGCGGCAGTCCGATATCGAGATCAAGTCCTCCTGCTGCTGCCGTGGCATGCAGGCCAGCTAAAGAAATATTTTATCGACCCTTTACCTGGACTTCGTAGCCGGCTTCCTCGGGTTCGTCATCGACCATCTCCGGCGGAAATCCGGGTGCAAGCACTTCAACTTCTGCAGCTTCTTCGAGCCGCTTGATGATATTGGGTGACAACTCACGCGACCCGAAACGCTCCTGGCCTTCCTCGAAAATCCGCTGCATCATCGAGGCCAGTTCGAGCTCCAGGCCACCGCGTTTGGCGACATCGTTGAACAGGCCGATATCCTTGCACACCAGGTCCATGGTAAAACTGATGTCTCGACTGCCATTCA
>Ga0265306_10001340_pt1 | contig 11904 bp, 10 predicted proteins | sample Helome_3_FD_192493 | JGI IMG/M metagenome (GOLD analysis project Ga0265306, IMG submission 192493) | Marine sediment microbial communities from subtidal zone of North Sea - Hel_20160420 (Illumina Assembly) | ecosystem: Environmental > Aquatic > Marine > Subtidal zone > Sediment ...
CCTGCACATCATGTTCCCAGGCAACCTTCGTCAACTCGCCCAGCGTCTCCAGCTCGGCAAACTGCGCGCGGTCGTTGGCATCCGCGACCGAGCCCGGCCGCAGGCCGTCGCCCAGCGAGAACGACACGTCGTAGGCCTGCATGATCTCGCAGATGTCGGCGAAGTGCGTGTACAGGAAACTTTCCTCGTGGTGCGCCAGGCACCACTTGGCCATGATGGAGCCGCCGCGCGAGACAATGCCGGTCACCCGCTCGGCCGTCAGCGGCACCCACGGCAGGCGCACACCGGCGTGGATGGTGAAGTAATCAACGCCCTGTTCGGCCTGCTCGATGAGGGTGTCACGGAACAGCTCCCAGGTCAGTTCCTCCGCCTGGCCGTCGACCTTCTCCAGCGCCTGGTAAATCGGCACCGTGCCGACCGGCACCGGTGAATTGCGCAGGAGCCACTCGCGCGTTTCGTGGATATTCTTGCCGGTCGACAGGTCCATCAGCGTGTCCCCGCCCCAGCGCACCGACCACACCATTTTCTCGACCTCTTCCGTGATCGAGGAGGTGACCGCGGAATTGCCGATGTTGGTGTTGATCTTCACCAGGAAATTGCGGCCGATGATCATCGGCTCGAGTTCCGGGTGGTTGATATTGGCGGGGATGATCGCCCGGCCCCGTGCCACTTCATCGCGGACGAATTCCGGCGTTACCCGTCGCGGGATGCTGGCGCCGAAGCCGTGGCCGGGATGCTGCTTCAGCAGAGCGCTGTCGGCCAGTTCCTCCAGGCGCAGGTTTTCGCGAATGGCGACAAATTCCATTTCCGGGGTGATGATCCCCTGGCGTGCATAGTGCATCTGCGTCACATTGCCACCGGCACGCGCCATGCGCGGCTGGCGGATATGCTCGAAGCGCAGGTGGGACAGGGCGGGGTCCGACTGGCGCTGCCGGCCGAACTCGGACGAAGGCCCGGCAAGCAGCCCGGTATCAGCACGCTCCTCGATCCACGCGCTACGCACCTCGGGCAGGCCCCGCATCAGGTCGATGCTTGCGGCCGGGTCGGTATAGGGTCCGGAGGTATCGTACACCGTGATGGGCGGGTTCTTTTCCGTGCCGAAGCTGGCGGGCGTATCGGCCTGGCGAATCGCGCGCATGGGCACGCGGATGTCCGGGCGGGAGCCCTGCACGTAAATGCGCTCGGAATTGGGAAACGGCCGCGTGACGTCGGCCGACAGTTCGGTGGTCTTCTTGACGAAATCTTCCGGGATCGCACTCATCGGGCCGTCCTCGTGTGTAATTTCCAGGGAACCTCGGATCAAACTGTCACTGCGAGAAGCGAAGTAACGAAGCAATCTCTAACTGCTTGATTTCACATCAGGAGATTGCCGCACTTCGCTCGCAATGACGTGCATGCTGCACTTGGTCAAGGGTTCGCAAAGCCGGTGAGAGTGCGAGCTTCCCTACGCCGGTGTTAACCGGATCAGGTTCCAAGGGTATTTCTCAGCCCGTCTGCTGCACGGTATACACCGCGAACCAGGGCACCCCCAGCCGGGGTAACACGGTACCCAAAGCCTCACCGGTTTGCAACAAATGAATCCGGCCGGAATTGTGCAAGTCATTGTTATATATATTGAACATTCAGAACACCCCGGCCGGTAGATTGCCAGCAAGAGCCAAACACCGTACCCTTGGCCGCCTTTGTTTCCACAGGGCAGATGACTGTCATGAACCAGGCACAGATCGAGCAGGCACGCTTCAATATGATCGAGCAGCAGGTGCGTACCTGGGATGTCCTCGACCAGCAGGTGCTGGATACCATGAACGCCGTGCCGCGCGAGGCGTTCGTCCCGGAGCGCTATGCCTCACTGGCCTTTGCCGATACCAATATCCCGCTGGGCCATGAACAGGTCATGATGGCACCCAAGGTCGAGGGCCGGCTGCTGCAGGCGCTTGCCATCGAGCCGGTCCATTCGATCCTCGAGGTCGGCACCGGCAGCGGCTACCTGACCGCCTGCCTGGCACGGCTCGGCCGTCATGTCACCAGCATGGATATCATGCCGGACTTTATCGAGGCCGCCGGCAATGTCCTGGCCAGCCAGGACATTGCCAATGTCACTCTGCAGGCCGGTGATGCGCTGCAGGATACCGGCGATACCCGTTATGACATCATTGCCGTCACCGGTTCGCTGCCGGTGCTGCGGCAGCAGTTTCATCACAACCTCGAGGTCGGCGGACGCCTGTTCGTGATCTCGGGTGAACTGCCGATCATGGAGGCCGGCCTCATCACCCGCGTGGACGAAGGCCACTGGTCCCGCGAATGCCTGTTCGAGACCTGTATCCCGCCGCTGATCAATGCAACGACAGCGGAAACTTTCATTTTTTAACCGGCTGATTCGGACAGGGTAGGAGCGCACGACTGCAGGGATGCAGGAGGTAGGGCAACGCAGGAGCAGTTGCCGAGGTATGCGCGAACAAACTGGCATGCGCGGTACGCATTCGCGGACATCGTCCGCTCCTACTGCTGATTTTTTGGCATTATGAGGAACCTGGAACTTGCGTGAAATGACCACCGGCGAATGCAGGGACTACCTGGAATCTGCCGACGAGAAGCCGATTCTGCTGGATGTCCGCGAACCATGGGAATACAAAATTGTCCATCTGGATGAATCGCTGCTGATACCGATGCGGCAGATCCCGGTTTCACTCGACCAGCTTGACCCGGACCGGGAAACCGTCGTCATCTGCCACCATGGCATTCGCAGCCGCCAGGTCGCGCTGTACCTGGAGCACAACGGGTTCACCAACGTGGTCAACCTGCGCGGGGGGCTGGATGCCTGGGCAAAGGAAACTGATACGGATTTGCCGACGTACTAGGTTTACATGTAGGGTGCGCTATGCGCACCATAGACTAACGGTGCGCATAGCGCACCCTACTGAAATGCCGATGCCTAACAGTGCGCATAGCGCACCCTACTGAAATGCCGATGCACATTTTCAAAACAGTATGCGTCCTCTGTGGCATGTTACTACTCATGCCGGCAGCGGCCGATGATCTCATCACGGTTTACCGCCAGGCACTGGTGTCCGACCCAACGTTCAGGGCGGCCGACGCAGCCTACCTGGCCGCCCTTGAAATCCGTCCGCAAAGCCTGGCCGTTCTGTTGCCGGACCTGTCGGTCACCGGCAGTTATTCGCGCAACCGCTTCGATCCGCGCAATAGCGACCCGGCCACCTATTCGACCAACCAGATATACGCCCTCGGGCTGCGCCAGCCGATATTTCGCCGCGACCGCTTCATCCAGCTGGAGCAGGCCGACAGCCGCGTCGCACAGGCCGATGCCGAGTATGTGGCTGCACGGCATGACCTGATCATCCGCGTGGCGACGGCCTATTTCCTGCTGCTGGGGACCCAGGACAACCTGACCTTCGTGCGTGCCGACAAGCTGGCACTGACCCGCACCCTGGACCAGGCACAGCAGCGCTTCGAGGTCGGGCTGGCGGCCATCACCGACTCACTGAAGGCGCAGGCCGCCTACGACATCGCCGTCAGTGACGAGATCACCGCCGAGCAGCTGCTGGCCGATGCGCGCGAGGCCCTGCGCGAGCTGACCGGCACCCTGCCCGAGCAGCCGGAAATTCTGCAGCCCGATATCCCGCTGCTCGCGCCCGAACCGGCCAGGGATGAGCAATGGGTTGCGGCCGCCAGTGAACAGAATCCACTGGTGCTGGCCGCCCGTGCTGCTGCCACCACGGCACGCGAGGAGGTGCGCGTACAGCAGTCCGGCCATTACCCGACGCTCGACCTGACGGCGAACTATACCTACCGCGATACCCAGTTCGGTGGCTTCGTTCCGCTCGAGCGCAATGACAGCGGGGTCGGTCTGGAACTGAACCTGCCGATCTACCAGGGCGGGCTTGTCACCTCGCAGACCCGCCAGTCACGCTATCTCTACAACCAGGCCATGGAGGAGCAGGCGAAACAGCAGCGCGCCATCGAACGCCAGACACGCGACAACTATCGCGGTGTTATCAGCGGTATCAGCCGGGTCAATGCCCTGCAGCGCGCCATCCAGTCAAACGAAAAGGCCTACGAGGCGGCAGAGTCCGGGTTTGAAGTCGGCACGCGCGATATTATCGATGTACTCGATGCCCAGCGGGAATTGTTGGGCGCACGACGTGACCATGCGCGGTCACGCTATGATTACCTGCTGGACACCCTGCGCCTCAGGCAGGCCGCCGGCATCCTCGAGGAAGCCGACCTGGTGCAGATCAACGAATGGCTGATCGAGAGTAATAAAGCAGGAGCGGACGCTGTCCGCGAATAAAACAATAATACCATTCGCGCATACCTGCGCTCCTACAGGTAATTAATTTTATCATTGGTAATTTCGGATGAATGGAAACGGCCTGCCTGACCAACTCCCCGGCTTCGACGATCCCATCGGGATGCTGCGTGCCTGTCATGAAAAAATCCTCGCGCACTGCGACCTGCTCGAGGGACTGCTGGACACACCGGATCGAGATACCGCCACACAGGTGCACCGCTATTTCAGCACCAGCGCACCGCTCCATCATAGTGACGAGGAAGAGGACCTGTTCCCGCGCATCAACCGGCAGTCACTTAAGATCGCCGAGCTGGTGCACAACCTGAAAAAGGAACACCGGGAACTGGACAGCCTGTGGGGCAGGATCGCGGCCGACCTGAAATCACTGCCGCAAACGGGTTTCAGCGAAGATTTCCTGGTTGCGGCGCGCGAGTTCTGCCGGATTAACCGCACGCATGTCACAGTGGAAAACATGGAACTGCTGCCGATGGCCACGGGTATCCTGAGCCATGAGGAGCTCGGCGCCGTCGGTGAAAGCATGGCCGCACGCCGCGGTGTACGCTACTCAGCACTGTAGTAGGGTCAGAGCACATTTTTTCCTTATATTCCGGCTCAGGAAAACAACCTGGCCACTTGAAGGAATATAAGGAAAAAATGTGCTCTGACCCCGATTACGCGTTGAGATCCCTTCGCTGCACTCGGGACGCCTGCGGCGGATGGCTGCGCTTCACTCGCAGTAACGAGTTAATCAGTGTTCTTCAATTGTTCCTCTATCATCCCCATCACTGTCTGTAGCGCTCCCCGGTTCCGCTCGACCGCCAGCCGGCCCCGCTCGCCGATTTCATGTCGCAGGCTGGCATCTCGCAGCAGCTGGATAGCGGCCCTGGCGAGCCTGGCCGGGCTGTCCACCTGCTCGCAGGCACCCACACTGACCAGCAAGCGGTTAATATCGGTGAAATTGAAGGTATGCGGGCCGGTCAGGACCGGCATGCCGATGGCGGCCGGTTCCAGCAGGTTATGCCCGCCATGGCGGACCAGGCTGCCACCCACGAATGCCACGTCGGAGGCCGCATAGAACTGCAGCAGTTCCCCCATCGAGTCACCGACAAACACCTGCGTGTCGGCGGTACATGGATTTCGCTCGCTGCGCATGACAACCGTCAGCCCGCGGTTCCTGCACAGATCGGCGACGCTGTCGAAACGCTCGGGATGACGCGGCACGAGCACCAGCAGGCAATTCTCCAGCTCCCTGCGCACTTCCCGGAATGCATCCAGCAGTAACGTATCCTCGCCCTCGTGGGTACTGGCGGCAATCAGCACCGGCCGATCGACGCCCCAGTCACGCCGCAGTACCTGGGCCCGCTCGACCAGGCTCGGCGGTATGCGTTGTTCGAACTTCAGGTTACCACTCACGGTAACCCGGTCGGGATCGGCACCCAGGCGCACCAGTCGTTCTGCATCCTGCTCGCTCTGCGCCGCAATCCAGCTGACATTTGCCAGGGTCCTGGCAACCAGTTGCCCGACACGCCGGTAATTCCGCGCGGATTTCTCTGACAGGCGCGCGTTGACCAGCAGCAGTGGAATGTCATGGCGGCGACAGGAGCGGAACAGGTTGGGCCACAGTTCGGTTTCCATGACGATGGCCATGCGGGGCTTGACCCGGTCATAGAAACGCGAAACCGCGCCCGGCAGGTCGTAGGGTGCATAGATATGAGCGATATCGTCACCGAACAGCGAGGTCACGTGTTCGGAACCGGTCGGTGTCACCGTGGTAACAAGGATAGAATAGGCCGGGTAGCGCTCAAGCAGCGCACGGATGACAGGCATGGCCGCCTGCACCTCGCCGACGGAAACGGCGTGCAGCCAGATGACATGTTCTCCCAGCGGCGGTTCGATAAAACCGAAACGCTCCGGCCAGCGACGCAGGTAGGCCGGCGCCCGCAGTCCGCGCCAGGCCAGTCGTATCAGGACAAGGGGTGCCAGCAGGTAAAGCAGGAATGTATACGCAAGCCTCAAGATGGACACCGGTGATTTGTTTTGCGTGAGCATAGCACACGGCGGCACCGTCTTTTTTTCTATTGTCTTTCCCGCCCCCGCCTCCGCGGGGACGGGAATGACAATCATTGATTCGGGTATACGGTAAGCGCCTGCAGGAGCACCTTGCAGGCGCGATGCGCGCCGTGCTGTAATCCTTTCGCGGCTGCAAGCCACTCCTACCCAGATTAATTCACTTGCAGAACGGCTGGCTTGCGATCCGTGCGATAAAGCACATCGGAACGTTACAATGGCGACCTCGAACCGGCTTGCACACACCACGAGCAGCGTGAAAGACAGCACCACAAAACTGTACGCCCCCCGCTACTGGCCGACCTGGTCAGGTGCGGCCCTGCTCTGGTGCCTGACGCGGCTACCCTATGGATTCCAGGTCTGGCTTGGCCGCGGACTTGGCCGGCTCATCATGCGGATCGCTGTCAAACGGCGGCATATCGTCAGCGTCAACCTGGAACTGTGTTTCCCGGACCTCGATGGTCAGGAGCGGGAACGCCTGCTGGTGGAAAACTTCGAATCCATGGGGATTGCCCTGCTCGAAATGGGCATGAGCTGGTGGTGCCCGGACCGGAAGCTGGAAAAGCTGTTCACCGTGGAGGGCATGGACAACCTGGAGCAGGCGCTCAAGGCCGGCAACGGCGCCATCCTGCTGAGCGCCCATTTCACCACCATGGAGATCGGCGGCCGACTGCTGGCCATGCGGACACCCTTCCAGGTGCTGTACCGGGAGCACAAGAACACCGCGATGGAATACGTCATTAGCCACGGCCGCAACCGCTTCACCCACAAGGCCATGCTGCGCGATAACCTGCTTGGTATGCGCCGCAGTCTGCGACAGAACATTCCGGTCTGGTATGCACCCGACCAGGACTTCGGCATCGGCAAGGGTGCCTTCGTGCCCTTCTTCGGCATTCCGGCGGCGACCCTCACGGTCACTTCCACGCTGGCGAAGATGGCGAACTCGCCGGTAGTGCCATTCGTGCAGACCCGGCTGCCGGGGTCCCGGGGCTATGTGCTCAAACTCTATCCGGCCCTCGAAGAATTCCCGGGTGAATCTGCCGAAGACGATACCCGGCGCATTAACGAATTCCTGGAGGCACGCATCCGCGAGCAGCCGGCACAGTACCTGTGGGCCCACCGTCGCTTCAAAACCAGGCCGCAGGGTATGGCCCCGATATACAGGTAACGGAGGAAACACAAAGGGTGTTTATGCCCTGTTTCGAATCAGCAAGGACTCATCTTGTACTGTCCAGGGTAGGCGGGCAGATCAACGGTCTGTACACAGAGCTCAGGGAGCAACGCCAGGTATAACTGTCCCCCGGCGTAATGGCGCTGGTATACAGGTACAGGACGCCATGGTATTCTTTTTCGAATTGCACCACAGAAACATCTGAATTTCCCAGTGTACCAGTCTCTGCGCAACCGTCTCCGGCTTTTCAACCGTCTCAGAAAAAGCGCATATCGCGGAGAAAGCGAGCTGCGCCTGATCCCGCACCTGCTGAATGGCGGTACGGCCATCGATGTGGGCGCGAACAAGGGCGTATACAGCCTGACAATGTCACGTCACGCGGATCATGTCGTTGCCATCGAACCCAACACGGACCTGCGCGAACACCTCGATGCACTGCCGAATAATTGCGAAGTGATCTACACGGCGATCGGTGAAAAACATGCGCGGGAAATGCTCTATATCCCGGTCGCCGAAAGCGGCCGGAACCGCCCCAACATTGCCTCCCTGGTAGCCGCAGACCATGCCGGCTGCAAAGTCGAACAGCGCGAGGTCGAGGTACGGACGCTGGATGAAATAGCCGGATCGCTGGATGACATCCAGCTGATCAAGATCGACGTGGAAGGTACCGAGCTGAACGTACTGAAAGGCGCCAGAGATATCCTTGCGGCACACAAGCCGATCCTTATCGTGGAGTGCCTGAACGATGCAAAGCAGGCCTCGATCACAGACTATCTTGCCGACTTCGGCTACCTGCCCTTCCGCCATGTCGGGCTGCGCCTGCAGCATGCCTCCCAGGTATCCACCCGGAGCGGAGGCATCGATCGCAACGTCCTGTACTTTCCAGGCAGGTAACTGACATGCGCAGGGGAGCACATCGGGATACCCGGACGTATTGCCAGGACGATCCGCAAGAACCTGCACGAGTACCAGCCCTTTCTCAGAACCCTTCCACCTTATGCCTGATTACGCTGACGAGCAGGCCGACCTTAAAACACCGTCTTCAGCAGCCTGAAGAATAGACTGCCCCCGGTCTGGCAGACACCTCCCGACCGCATTCATCGCTAAAAGATTTAACGCCGGCCGAACTCAGGGACCGGCACCTTGAAGCCGGAAATCTCGACTTATGAGTGCCCCGGTTTTGGGGAGGCCTCAAATCCACGCTTTGAGTTTCTCTGCAAGTTCTGCGACTGGATCTTGCTCAAGCAGTTCGAAATGATTTTTTGTGTCTGACTTGATATCAATAGAATTAAGGTCGCTTATATTGATTTCACGCAGCCTTTTGCCATCGATATGGCCCTGTAGAAACGAGTGGTAGAAGGGAGTTTTTTTTATGGATTCTGGCTGTAACAGATAAAGAGGTTTGCCTGCTGCCATTGACTCTGTAATCATTGATCCGCTGTCTGCTGTACAAAAAACCACTTCTGCCGCACCAAGATAACTGGCGACGACCTTTTCCGGCTTATTGTTGAAAAATGCTGCATATGCTACTTGCGGGTGATTACCGAGAATAGCTTCAAGTATCTGTTCATTTTTTATTCCAGTACGTCTGGAAGTGGTGACGAGGAGTCTGGCGCCGTTTATATGAGCCAGTTTCAGCAAGCCATTCGCCAAATCCTGCATTTCGGTCGTGCTGTATATATAGCCTGCACCATCGCCGCCGACCAGAACCGCCCATAGTCGATCATTTTGTAGTTTATGTTCGGCCCGGAATGCCGAGCCTTGTTCAGTAATTGTTTTCCGGCTGACGGGAGCTGGCGCTAATATTAACCTGATGTTGTTAGGTGCGGTTGATGTAGATGTGGCGGAGGTTGTTATGGTAAAGAGCTCCGGGTCCAGACCTCTTAGAGAACTGCAATATATGTTTTTTGTTCCATTAAGCCTGGCAAGCCATGCATTCAGGAAGGAGGTGTCACCTCCCGCAGATACAATCCAGTCAAAATAGTTTGTTGATGTAAATGACCTGGTGTCTATTTTGTAGAACATTCTGATTAATTTGTGCTGAACATATGTCGGTATTCGGTCCAGGATGCCGGAGTTCAGGATACTTTTTAGAAGAGGTCTCGCACCTTTTATCCATAACCGCACGTTTAATATTTCGTATGTGACTGGAATAATACTTTCCATACTTTTCAGGACGCCAAGACTTCCGGATACATGACCTGGTTTTTTGTCGGATATAATTAACAGACGCAATTCGTTATTCATGCTTGCTTGTTTGTTTCTGGTAACTTTCAAAAAGCTTGTTAGCGATATAGTCGTGCCCCGATGCATTTATGTGCGTTTTATCTGCATACAGTATGCTGTTTTGATCAAAGTGTTCGTACAGGGGGACGAATAGACACCGCTGGTCGTTTTCTGCCGCTTTTTCAAGCAATTTATTGTATGCATAAATAGCCGGGTTTCTTGATGTATCCTGGCTTGGTACCGTTTCAACAAGAAAAATGGTCGTGTCAGGCCGGCAGGCCGACTTGATTGTTTCCAGCTTTCGTGAAAATTTTTCAGGCGATAGCACCGGAGCGGTGCCAAGACTGCGATTTAGCCCCAGTTTTTTGCATATTTTTTTATATTTTTTTGCAAGTTTGCGGGCGATCTTTCTGAAGATATTGTCGGGGTAATACAAAACATAAGGTGCGTATTTGAATGTTTCCCATGAATCGACGAGTCCATACTGCAGTGTAATAATGTTAACCCGCTCATCATAGTACGCGTTAAAGAAGTTTTCTCCTTCTCGTAATGAGGACATGGTGAATCCGCAGTTGCAGAGTTCAGCGTTGAGCATACGGGCAAAGCGTTCCGGATAGGCGTTTCCCTGACAATCAACTATTCCCAGTGTGTTGCAATCACCCAGGCTGAGTAGTTTTATGCTTGAATACATATTGTCAGTAATGTCTTATTGAGCCCTGGTCAGCAATTCTTCGTACAGGTTCAGGTACTCACTGGTGATGACCTCTTTACTGAACTGGCTATTAATCATATGGGCTCCAGCCGAGGCAAGAGACGCTCGCAGTTCCGGGTCATTCATGAGCTTTGTAAATGCTTGTGCCAATGCGCCAGGGTTTCCGAGAGGAGTAATCAGGCCGGTTTTACCATGAGTAATCAACCCGGATGCACCCGGAGTTGCAGTTGCAACCAGAGGTTTTGCGCATGCCCAGGCTTCCAGCATGGAGTTTCCAAGGCCTTCACTACGAGATGTGTTGGTGACTAGATCTGCTAAATGATAATAGGGTGCCGGATCACACCACCCAGGCAAAATGACCGCGTGCTCAATGTTTAATGACTGGATCTGCGTCCGGATTTCGTTTGCTAATGGACCATCTCCAATCAAAATCAGGCGGGCTTCAGGGGCATTTCCCAGAACGGTGGCAAAGGCGTTTAATAGGTCGGGCAATCCTTTCACCTCATGAAAACGAGCGGCGCAGGCGATGACGAATGCATCTTTGTGGATACCCAGGTTGTCACGCAAGGAATTCAATTCGTCTTGGGGAGGTGCCGTGACTGGCTCAACGAAGTTGCCAATATAGTGCACTCGGCCTGCAGGGAAGCCACCTTCCAGCAAGTAGTCACAAATACCTTTTGATATACCGATCAAATGGTGTGCGTGCCGGTAGTTTTCAAGATTATAGTAAGCACCCAGTCTTGCGATGTGAACGAGCCCTTTCCCTTGTGGAATATGTGTCAGGCGAGTGGATCGCCCCATGTATGTTTGAATAATAGCTGGAGAGTTTTTCAGTGCAATGCGCCTGATTCGGAAACCTGTATAGAAATCCAGATTGCACAGCATGGGAAGGTGTAACTGACTAATAGTCGGGTTGATTAATTCAGAGACCGCGCTGTTGGGTGGGTTGATAGCAGTTACACTGCTTTTCTCAGCCAGGCTATTGATAATGCGCGCGCAAAAACGTTCGGCGCCACCTGAGCCCTTGCTGCCGATGATTTGGATGGAATTGATCATAATCCAGTATGTAATTTACTGAAGTAGTTCAGACCAGATCTGACGCCTGACTTGAAAGCGGTGAGGGTTAACGGTCCTGATGGAAGCGCGAACTTTCAACCAGAACCACAGGAGATAACCCTCATGAAACAGTCTACACAAAGGACCATCACTAACAAGCATGGATTGCCGGACCTGGAGGAATAGCCGGGCAAGGCGTCCGGGGCCTGTCAGATGATGGGCGTATCGCGCCTGCTGATAACCTGAAATAAATCGCACATGGCAAACTACACTTTTTAAACCGGACACTGTCCGCTAACCGAATATCCTGTAGTTATCGATTCGCACTTCGGGAAGTGTCCAGTCCATACTCAAGCGGTTAGC
>Ga0265306_10001341_pt1 | contig 11898 bp, 8 predicted proteins | sample Helome_3_FD_192493 | JGI IMG/M metagenome (GOLD analysis project Ga0265306, IMG submission 192493) | Marine sediment microbial communities from subtidal zone of North Sea - Hel_20160420 (Illumina Assembly) | ecosystem: Environmental > Aquatic > Marine > Subtidal zone > Sediment ...
GGTTCAGAACCGGCACTTTCGGGACCGACCTGGATGCGTCCCAGTTTGTCGACCCGCGCGATGGAACCACCGCCGGCGCCGATCTCAACCATTTCGATGACCGGGATACGCACCGGAAGACCACTGCCTTTTTTGAAACGATAGACCCGGTCCACTTCAAAGCTGCGCGAGGTCAGCGGCTCGAAATCATCGATCAGGCAAAGCTTGGCTGTCGTTCCTCCCATGTCGAACGAGAGCACCCGTTTCAGGCCGGCTTGTTGCGCGACCTGCCGCGCAAGAATCGCCCCACCGGCCGGCCCGGACTCAACCAGGCGGATCGGGAATTTCGCAGCAGTTTCCAGGGTGGTCAGACCGCCGCCGGAGGTCATCAACAGGAACGGGCAGTCGAAACCCAGGCCTGCCAACTCCGCCGCCAGGCGCTGCAGGTAGCGCGCCATCAAGGGACGCACGTAAGCATTGGCGCAGGCAGTGGACAGCCGCTCGAACTCACGGATTTCAGGACAGACTTCCGAAGCCAGGGTAATGGACAGTTCCGGTCGGGCCGCCTGCAAAAACTCTGCGCTGCGTTGCTCGTGTTCGGGATTCACAAAGGCATGCAGATAACCGATAGCTACGCTTTCTACACCATGCTCGTCCAGCACCTCAAGGGTGGCTTCGACAGATGCCTCGTTCAATGGAATCAACACCTTTCCGTTTCGATCCAGGCGCTCGCGGACCGGCAGTCTCAGGTAGCGTGGCACCAGCGGCCTGGGCCGGTCGATCATCACATCGTATTGCTCGAAGCGGTCTTCATGCGCCATTTCCAGTGCATCACGATGCCCCTGCGTAGTCAGCAGGGCGGTAACTGCGCCGCTGCGTTGGATCAGGGCGTTGGTCGCCAGAGTGGTGCCATGGATGATCAAATCCACCGCAGAAGGCGCTATCCCGCCCTGTCGCAGGACCTGGTCGATGCCATTGAGCACCGCCTCGCCAGGATGGGCGTAAGTGGTCAGTAACTTGGTGGTGACGCGGCCGCCTCCGGGCAACTCCAGCACCACGTCGGTGAAGGTGCCGCCGATGTCGACCGCGAGGCGGGCGCTGGCAGAAGGATCCACGGTTCTATTCTCGTCCTGCTCGTTCACTGGAACAATGTAGTTTAATGTATCCACCAGACGATAGAACAGGAATCGCAAGATGTCCCGGCAATCATGTCATTACTGATCATCCGAGCGGCGGAAATCCGCAATTTGTTACCCATGGGCGAGTGCATCGAAGTGATGGACCGGGCCATGCGGGCTTTTTCGGGCGGCGCAGTGAATGCACCTTCGCGGATCATCGCACCGCTGGGTGAGCAAGACGCCTACTTCATCCTGATGCCGGGAGAAACGCAGCAACCCCCGATCTACGGTGCAAAAATCGTCAGCCTGCTTCCGGCCAATCCGGCCCGGGGCCGGCCGGCCGTGCAGGGCTTTGTGACCTTGTTCGATCAATCAACGGGAGCACCCGTTGCCCTGGTCGACGGTGCTGAAATCACCGCGATCCGGACGGCAGCGGCATCAGCGCTCGCGAGCCGCGAGCTCGCCAGGGAGAATGCCTCCAGCCACGGGATTTTCGGGGCCGGCGTGCAGGCTGCCAACCACCTGGATTCGGTGTGTTCAATCCGGGAGATCAAAAAAGTACGGGTCTGGGCCCGTGACTTTGACAAGGCCAGGCAATTTGCACAAAAACATGCGGGGCGGGGCGGCGCCGTGGTCACTGCAGTCAAAGACCCCGCCGAAGCTGCAGCCTGCGACATCGTCAGCGTGGTGACCAATTCGCCAGAGCCGGTTCTGCGCGGTGAATGGCTTCAGGCCGGAGCGCATCTGAACCTGGTCGGCGCCCATGAGCCCCAGCACCGCGAAGCCGATTCGCAAGCCGTGGCAGGATCAGCCATCTACGTCGATTCACGCCAGGGCGCGCTCAACGAGGCCGGCGACCTCCTGATCCCGATCAGCGAGGGGAGCGTCACAGAACACGACATCATCGGAGAAATCGGTGAGGTACTTCTTGGCAAAGCACCCGGCAGACTGAACGAGCAACAAATCACACTGTACAAATCGCTCGGCATCGTGGCCCAGGACCTGTTCGCCGCCGAGCACGTGCTCTCAAATGCGCGTAAGACGGGCAAAGGACAGGAGGTCGAATTTCCCTGAGGCCGTGCCGATTAATTTCGTTCCAGTTCAGCAATCCTGTCGAGTAGTTCCAGCGCCAGTGCGGCGCCGGCCAGGTTCACTCCCAGGTCGCGCTGCAGGTGAACCACGGTTCTCACGCGCTTCACGCTACTGATATGAAACTGCCAGGAATCGGCACTTTCCGGCATAACGACATGATCTGACGGATCGAGTATTCCTTCCTGAACAAAGGTAACCACTTCTTCGACCCTGACGGTGCAATGCCGGCAAAGCTCATCCAGCGTGATCCGGGTTTCATCTTCGATCAATTGACCCCGTAAAATTTCAAGCTGTGCCATGGCCTAAACCTCCATTCCCGCGCGCGGGTTGAATGAAAACTGCTGCTTCATATCCTCGTATACCTGCCGCTGTTGTTCGTTGTCCGCTGGAGGCAGCGTAATCTGCAGAACCACGTACAGGTCACCCGGCTGACGGGCTGGAATACCCCGGCCCTTGAGTCTCAATTTTTTTCCAGCCTGCGAACCGGCCGGTATTTTCAAATCCACCATGCCCGCTGGTGTTGGTACTTTTACTTTCGCGCCAAGCGCGGCTTCCCAGGGCGCCAGCGGCAGGGAGAGATAGACATCCGCCCCTTCCACGGAAAAGTGACTGCGCGGGTTGAAATCAACTTCGAGGTAAAGATCACCAGCCTCACCACCGCCGTGCCCGGTTCCTCCCTGGCCGGCCAGGCGGATCTGTTGGCCACGGCGTATTCCTTTGGGAATTCTTACCTTGAGTGTGCGGGGACGGCTCACGACCCGGCCACTCTCGTCCAGCCCAGACACCTGCAGCGTGATCGAACGCGTCGCACCGTGGTAGCTGTCTTCCAGGTCAACCATCACTTTTGCGTGGTGGTCCTCGCCGCGCAGCTGAAATCCTCTGCCGGACTCCGGCTGCCGGCCACCCGCATGGAAACCCCGGCCGTAAAGGGATTCGAAGAAATCACTGAATCCACCCAGGTCCGGTCCAGCGCCACTGGCGTCACTGAACTCGAAGCCGGCATCCCATCCCGGCGGCGGGTGGAAATCCTGGCCGGCCTGCCACTGTGAGCCCAGTTGGTCATAGGCGGTACGCTTTTCCGGATCTTTCAGGACCTCGTAGGCTTCTCCGACTTCCTTGAACTTTGCTTCAGCCTCGGATTCTTTGCTTACGTCGGGGTGGTATTTGCGAGCCAGCTTGCGGTAGGACCGCTTGATTTCATCCTGAGTGGCGCCCTTCTCAACGCCCATGATGTCGTAGTAATCCTTGTATTCCATCGCACCTCCTACGGCTTCACCCGACCAGAAACCTGCAATTCATGTTACACGATAGGACCGGGCGGTTCCCCACCAGGCCAGGGCGCCGGTTATCACCAGGGAGAGCCCCACACCCAGAGACAGGAAGAGCTCTCCGGTCGCGCTTTCACCCGTGGCCTGTCGATAAGGCACGACATAGAACCCCACCATCAGGGCGGCCAGGAGCACACCCGATGCAATAAGGATTTTTGACCACAAAAGGGTGCGGCGCAGTTTGACCGGGTCGATTTCATCAGCGGGTACCCGGTGCAGGCGTTTACGCAGCGCATGTTCTTTTTCGCTCACCGTGCCGCTGCGTGAAACCAGTTCAACTGTCACATAGCTCACAACAACTCCGACCAGGATCGGATCCAGGATCACCGGCAAATCAACAATTTTCAGCAGCGCCAGAATGTTGGTCACTATATTTCCCGCCAGGCCGGCGATGATACCCCAGAACGCACCCCCTTCTGTAATCCGGCTGCTCCAGACGCTCATGAACGCGACCGGGCCCCAGGAGGAAGCAAACAATGTGCCGGCAAAATAAGTGATCCAGAACAGCCTGCCCTGTGGCAGAAGCCAGGCCACGGTCAGCGCCACCAGGCTGATCGCAAACATTGCGCGCCTGCTCATTTTCAAGCGGTTTTTATCATCCGCGGTTTTGGCCGGCACGACATCATTGGAAGCGCTGAAACCAACCAGCGACAGAAAGGTGGAAGCCGACGACAACCCGGCCGCGAGAATACCTGACATCAGCAACACGCCCACCAGGGTTGGCATGATGTTCATGGCCGCCCAAATCATGTTTTCCTGTGCGGGTTCGATCCCGGGATTAACCAGATTCACAGCGGCGCCCGAAAGCATCAGAACGGTGTAGAGCACCATGACCACTCCAGCGGTTATCGTCGCTGAACGAATGACGGTGTGTTCGTTGCGGGCCATCAGGTAACGGCTGGCTTGCCAGGGGCTGACGGCCACCACGATGCCCCAGGCAACGCCCAGGATAATCCCGTAGGTCAGCGTTTCGCCCGGAGTCTTCCAGGTGGCATCAGGACCATTGACTCCATGCCAGGAAATAATCCCGGGCTTGGCCTCGAAGGTCGCCAATCCCTTGATGGTGGCGAACCAGCCACCGGAATCCCCCACGATGTAGGCCAGGCCGAGGAAAGCGACCGCGGCAAACAACAGAAACATCATGGTGTCAGTGAGCACGACTCCGCGCGACCCGGAGTACAGGGTAAAAACAGTATATCCAGCCCAGGCAAATAACAGGGTGCCGTAAAATGGCAATCCGGTGACCTCGTGGACGATGGTCGCCGTACCTTGTGTCACCATCACCAGGTAAGCCGTACAACCCAGCACGATCGTGATGCCCGCCACCGCCTGCACACGCCGGCTCAGGAATCTCTGCCCAAAAAACTCAGCGACAGTCAGTGCACGGCTACGGCGTAGAAATCGTCCGAAATACAGACCGCCAGCTGCATAACCAATGCAGTTTACAGCCGTGAGAATGATGATGACCGACGGGTACCCCGAATACCCCAGCCCCGTTTCACCCATGAAGGCGTTGGTACTCATCAGGCTGGCTACCAGGGTACCGACGATCAACAGCGTCGGTGAATTACGGCCCGCCACGAAATAATCTTCCAGGTGCTTTACTTTGCGGCCCGCGTAATTGCCGACGGCCAGGTAAACGATGATGCTGATTAGCAGCCCGAATGCATAGACACTCATCCGCTTGCTTTGAGCAGTTCTTCGAATGACTGCTCAAGGCACTCCCTGAAAAACTCGATATCGGGCATGATTTCGCGGGCTGAGATGATGCTGAATGTCATCTCGCCGTTGTAGCTCGGTGTGGCAATGAACAGGCCCATGCCGTCGGCCAGCGGGGCCATCGCGAAGGTGTGGAGCAATTTTGCCCCGTTCATGTACAGCGGTTGTTGCGGACCGGGGACGTTGGAGATGAACAGGTTGCACAGCTTCGAAGTAAACCGCCCGCCGGCGATCAGCCGTGCGACCCCGGCCATGGTCGCGGCGGGAACATGCTTGGTCAGGTCCGTCATCAGCCTGGCGGAGATTCCGGATTTTGCGGCCTTGGTCTGCTGCGTGGTGTCACGAACCGTCTGCAAGCGCTGCAGTGGTTCGGCCACGTTGGTGGGCAAGGCCACAGACATCGCGCTGAGTTTGTTACCGGGCGCTTCTGCATCGCGGCGGCGGCTCCTGGCGTTGACCGGGGCGATGGCCACCAGCGGATCATCAGGAAGCTCATCGTGGTGCTCGAGGTAAAGCCGCAAAGCGCCGCTGCAAATCGCGAGCACCACGTCGTTGATAGTGGCGCCTTCCACGCTATCCTTGATGCGTTTCATCTCGCCCAGATCAAAGACGGTGGCTTCGAACATTTTGTGCGGCGAAACCGCCTGGTTGAAGCGGGTCAATGGCACTTTTTTGCCCTTTGATTCCGAGGGTCCCAGTGACTTCACAAGGGTGTCAAAAATTGCCGGTGAGAACCGCAGCAGGGTACCGGCCATTTTCACCGGTGACTGGACGTTACTGATCAGGGCCCGGTTCAACACGGTAAGGGTTGACGGGGCGCCATCCGGCTCCTGCACTACAGGATCCAGATCAATCGCCGGCGTGCCGTGCGCGTCCCGGTCAGAAAGTGCGTTGAAAAAATGCATGGCCGAAGCACCGTCGATCGCAGCATGATGAACCCGGGTGGCGATCGCATACGATCCTTTCGGGATTCCCTTGATCCGGCCCAGGCCTTCGATCACATACATATCCCACAGCGGCCGGTTCATATCCATCGGCCGGCTGAAATGGCGGGACAGGTGGATACAGAATTGCCGCCAATCGCCCGGATTGGGCAGGCGGCCGTGGAACATATGGTGCTCGATGTCAAAAAACTCGTCTTCGACCCAATAAGGGTGGTCGAAATCATAAGGCAGGCGCATCAAGCGCCTTTTGAACACCGGCGAAGAATCGAAGCGGTCCTCGACCTGTTCAATGATGTCCTTGAACCGGACTTTACCGCCCGGAGCCGTTGATGGGTCATAGATATTCACACCCATCACGTGAGTCAGATTGTTGCCGGTTTCTATGTAAAGAAACTGGGCGTCTTGTGCGCTAAGTTGTTGCATTGTTAATCACCATGCCCGGACAGGGCCATCAACCTGATTCGTTCCAGCTTTATCGACAGTTCTTTGAAATCCCGCAATAGCTTGATTCGCCGCTTGGCGGTTTCGCTGCCATTGCCCTGTGTGAGTTCAAGGTTCTGTGCCAGTTTATACCCGTTCTGAAAGAGAATTTTACCTATTGAAGCTTCGCTGGTGATCCTTCTCTGCAGGTAGGCCTGTTTGCCTGCTTTGAGTGACTGGTTCACACACTCCTCTTCTTCCAATGCACCATCCGACTCGAGCCTGGCCAGCAGGTCGAAGACAACGCTATAGGCTTCGACAAAAGGTAACAGCGTGGCATGGGCGATCAGCGGGCAGGTCTCGCCCAACAACTCGAGTGCATCCTGTCCCCCCTGCTCCAGGCGTTCCTGCCAGTTGGTATCGATTCGTTCCAGTTCTGCCCGTAACTGCCTTTTGAATTTTTTCTTGGAAGGATAAAAAAATTCGAACTTGAAGAAATCCCGCAAGCGGAGGGTTTCCAGCCAGAATGAATCCAGTGTCTGCCCATGGGGAGCGTCACCTGCCTTTAGCAACGCCACTTCCAGGATGGCCTTGTTCACAAAATGGTGAATGATGGTGTTGCGGTAGTAGCTGGCCATCGGGTGCTGCTCCGGCTCGATGCCGAAAACGGTGTCGGTTCCTTCGTCGTACCGGATCAGCAAGCCCATTGCCACCATCGAGTTCGCCAGTTCACGCACGTGGGAAAGACGGTCCGGCTTGAAATCACTGGTGAGACGGATTCCACGCGCACGAGCCCAACCTGTGATCGCCAGCACTTCGGATTGTATTTCTTCAATGGTCAGGGCGCGCGGCGCGGCACCCAGCAATACCATGCAGCTGACTGCCGGAAGCGTGATAGGCGTCACCTTGTTGGCCTGCACCGCCACTTCGAACGCAATCTTGGGCAGGGCCATCTGGTCGTCCGGGTCCGGCGCCCGATCCAGCACCACGGACTCACCAAAATCCAGGTAAATGCGGCCCATTGGCTGGCGCAGGCTGGACAGGTAGCTTATGAACCATTTCAGCGACTCGGGTTTCTTGACCTTGCCGCTCTGTTCACTCGTGTAGTCGGCAACATCCCGCATCAGGTCATAACTGACCGTCACCGGGATAACATGAATGTCTCTTGCATCGGTGGTGTGGGCCGCTTCGAGAACATATTTAAGCAGGCCTAATCGTGGTGGCATCAATTTCCCGGTGCGTGAACGCGTGCCCTCGAACGCCCAGGTCATCGGAAACCGTTTTTCCATCAGGTAACCAATGTAATGGCGCAATACCGTTTTGTAGAGCGGCTTACCCTGGAATTGACGCCGGATGAAGATGCCCCCGGATCGGCGCATGAGAAAGCCCAGGCCGGCGAAACTCATGTTGATGCCGGCGAATATGTGCAGCATCCGAAAATCATTTTCAAACAGGGTGGCGGTCAGGGCGATACTGTCGATATAGGTTTTGTGCGTGAACAGCAGCATGGCCGGGTTGGATTGCACAATTTCGCCCACCCGCTTGAGGTCGTCATCTCGAAAAACGATATCACCGTTGTAACTCAGCGACATCACCCAGTTGTCGAACCTGGCCCTGATATCGATGAACAGCGAGTTTGGAACGGCGATCAATTCTTTCATGTATTCGCCGGATTCTTTTTCCAGTTCCGCCAGCGGCCGCCCTGTTTCCTCAGACAGCTGTGCAAGGGCCGCTTTGAACCGGGAACTGCTGCGCAGGCTGTCGGCGACGAAGCGGGGCGCCTTGTAACGACGCCCAATCAACTCCCATTCTGCAATTTCAAGAGCCAGCCCCGCCTGGCGCACCACAAAAGCCGCAAATCCATCAGGATCTTCCCCGGCCGTGGAATCATGTTGGGCGGCAAATCGGGCTTTGAGGTCAGCCAGGGTGGCGGGTGCACCTGAAATACACTCGGCCCGATTCGGATCCCTGTGCAGGATCCAGTTTCCCCGGAGTACGCCCGGCTGCCTCGGATCACCAAACATCAAGTGTCGCAGGGCCAGGGGCTTGTTCTTATCCGTATCACCTGCCGGCATCAACCAGGCAACCCGGACTGGAACCAGCAAGGCCTCTGCGGGTGCATCCAGCTTATTCAGCAGCTCACGCAGATCAAGATGTTTTCCCTTTGAAATGGGCAAGTAGACGCAGTCAGGCCGGATGCCGTCGGCCGTCTCAAGGCCGCCCAGGCAATTTCTCAGCAGGCGTCGTTCCAGACGATGGGCGGCATCAGCGACAAAAATAACGGGGCCGTCATGCTCGCGGCCAGGTTGTCCAGGGAAGCCTGCGCCCGGGTTCACCCACTCTTCCCGGCAGCCGCCTTCTTCCTGAGCGCTTTTTTCTTCAGCACTTTCTTTTTGGGAACTTTCTTATGATGCGTTTTCTTCAAGGGGGCTTTCTTTCTGAGAACCTTTTTCTTCGACGCCTTCTTTTTCAGGGCTTTCTTTCTGGGTGTCTTTTTTTCCGGGCCAGCCAGCTTGACGGCCGACTGCCGCCGCGTCACGGCTTCTGCTTCTTCCGCCTGTCCAAGGGTTTCCATAAACAGGGCCCTGACCTCGGCTACGTGCTCCTCGATGGTTTCAGCGCTCCAGTCACTGGTATCCACCGGCGGCAGAACATCGACTTCCACGGTTGCCGGACGGAAAATGAAATCGCCCTTGGGCGCCACGTCTCCGGCGTTGTGAATGACCACCGGCACCACCGGTACCCCGGCCTGGATCGCCAGGTGGAACGGGCCCTTTTTGAACGGCGCCAGCCTGGGAGTGATGGAACGAGTACCTTCGGGGGCAATGGCCACTGACTTGCCCTGGTTGCGCATGGCATCCACCAGCGGTTTCATCGCCTCGATTGCGCTGGCCGAATTCTGCCGGTCGATGAAGATGGTGCCGGCCAGCTCGAGGGTCGTGCCTATCAGCGGCATGTCCCTGATCTCTTTCTTGCCGACCCCGGCGATATCCCGCCGCAGCAGCTTGGCCATGATAACCACATCCACTTTGCTCTGGTGGTTGAACACGAAGACAGCAGGGCGATTCTCCCACAGGTGATACTCACCCCTGACCACCAGGTTGAGTCCGATCAGGGCACTACTCACGTCTGCAAATAGCGAAGTTGCGAAATTCCGCGCCTCGCTGCGCGATCCGGTCAGAGCCCATATCGGCAAACCGGCCGCCGCGGCAGGAATCAAGGAAACGGTCGCGGCGACCGATCTGATGAAATCGGTGATCTGCGGCTGCCCCCGGCTTTTAAACCTCCGAACCGGCCAGCCCCGGTGCTCCGCGATGGCGGCCAGTTTTGAATTGGGATTTAGCGGCTGCGGATGCCCTACCCGTTCCAGCAATTCCAGATCGTCGTCACTGTCACTGTAGAAATAGCTCTGATCGAGATCGATATCGTATTCCTGGGACAGGCTTTCCGCGGCCAGTACTTTACCCTGGCCAAAACACAGCGGCCGTTCGAATTCACCGGTAAAAACACCGTCCTTGACCTGGTAACGGCTGCAGATCACATGCTCTATACCCAGATCACGGGCCATCGGCTCGACCTGGTAAGGAGTGGCCGAGGAAATAACGGCCACGGTATGTCCCCGTGCCATGTGCGCCTGCACCAGGGCCCGGGACTCGGGGTAGATTTTCCTGGCGATCTGCTGCTCGTACAGTTCCTGCCCGAACGCGATGTAGTCGTCTTCGCGCACACCACGCATGAACATCGCAGCCGAGGTCATCAATCCGGAAAATCCCATGGTCCCCAGTGAAAACTGGGTTATCGCGGAAACCAGTTCCACTAACTGGTAGGGTGAAAGGTCACCCCTGCGGATTTGTTCTTTCAGGAAAACCGTTGCGGAAAATCCGGCAATCAGGGTACCGTCAAAATCAAAAAAAGCACCCACCCGGGGACCCTCGGGCAGACCCTCGATATCCCTGGTGAGCTCTTTGTGAACAGCCATCATCCCGGCTCCGATTCTGCGCCTGCCGACGTCTTAAGCAGGCCGCGAAAGACCTGTCTTGGCTTCTTTTCGCCCTGCAGCACCGAAAAAACGTCCCGGGTTATGGGCATCTCGATATCATACTGTTCGCCCAGCGCCATCACGGCCGGTGCGCTTTTCACACCCTCTGCCACCATCACCATTTCCTCAATGATTTCCTCCAGGGACCGGCCTTTCCCCAATTCGAAGCCAACATGGCGGTTACGGCTCTGTGCACTGGTGCAAGTAGCAATCAGGTCTCCCATACCGGCCAGGCCGGAAAAAGTCTGGGCACGCCCACCCATGGCAACGCCGAGGCGAATAATCTCCGACAGCCCGCGGGTGATCAGAGCGGACCGGGTGTTATCGCCGGCACCCTGGCCGTCACCCATGCCGACTGCAAGGGCGATGATGTTTTTCAATACACCGCCCAGTTCACAGCCGATGAGATCGGTGTTGGTGTAGACCCGGAACAGGCCGCTGTGGAACAACTGCTGCAGTTCACTCACGATGATTTCATCTTCCATCGCAATCACGCTGGCAGCCGCCTGGCCCGCGATGATTTCCCGGGCCAGGTTGGGACCGGTCAATACCCCGACCGGGTGACCGGGCAATACCTCGGTGATCACCTCGGTCATCCGCTTGCGGGTGCTCAGCTCCAGGCCCTTGGTCAGGCTGATCACCGGCACCCAGGGCCTGATATGCTGGCTGGCCTGCTCCAGCACGTTCCTGAAATGCTGGGACGGAATGCCCATTACCAGCACATCGCAGTTTGCAACCGCCTCTTCAATCGACCCGGTAGCCACCAGTTTGGAATTCAAGCGGGCGCCCGGCAGATACTTGCTGTTGCTGTGCTCCGTATTGATTTCGGACACGGTTGACTCATCCCTTGCCCAAAGCGTGACCGGGGCGTTTCGCGCAATCAAGGAGGCAACCGTTGAGCCCCAGGATCCGCCGCCGAGCAAGGCCGCCTTAAGATTCATCAGTGCTGGCCTGGATTTTCTGTTTCACAGTGTTCAGAGTGACCATAGACATTTTCTCCATTTCAAAAACCAACCGTCTTTCATTTTGGATTGTAACTGCCATTCAAGCTGTCTTTTTTTAATATTCGATTTTTTCCTTCGGTTTGTATTGCTCCGCTTCCTCTGGAGTGAGCTGGATCACCTTAAGCGTCCAATCCGTAATCGCGGCATCGACCTTGAATTTAAAGCGGCCGCTTTCCTCGATGAGCCGCAAGCCGTTGCCGGGCGATTTGGTCTTGAACAGATTACCCGCATGAACACCGGTTCCTCCGTAGGCCA
>Ga0265306_10001342_pt1 | contig 11887 bp, 13 predicted proteins | sample Helome_3_FD_192493 | JGI IMG/M metagenome (GOLD analysis project Ga0265306, IMG submission 192493) | Marine sediment microbial communities from subtidal zone of North Sea - Hel_20160420 (Illumina Assembly) | ecosystem: Environmental > Aquatic > Marine > Subtidal zone > Sediment ...
GTGCAGATTAGTTGGAGATATCAACGGTTTTGTAGAACGTTTATTCATGTGATTTTTGCAGATAGTTCAAAAGGTGTTTGCCCTTTGATATGTTTACAATATATGCAAAATCAAAGGGCGCAAGATACTTGGTTTTCACTGATGATATCTGCAGTTTAGGCTCAGTTGCGATTAGTTGGAGGTATCCACTGGTATGGGTTGACTACGAGGTAACAATTTAGACTCTGAATCTAACATTGAAGGTAGAATGTATTTTTCCATGATTTGCGATATTCGAGTGTGCCCTTTTGGATTGTCATCAGGTTTGCTCGTAAAAACAGCTACCAAATTCAATTCAGGGACCACCAATACCCTTTGGCCACCATGCCCTGCTGCAAAAATCGTTTTGAAAATTCGATTTCCACTTTTGTAGTTGAAGAGCCACCAATAATAGCCGTAGCCTAACTCGCCTTCATACCCATATGCTTTAGTAGACAGATTGATCCATTCTTCGGACAAAATTTGCTGTCCATGCCATTGACCACGATTTAGTATTAGATAACCGATTTTTCCCATATCACGGGGACGCATAAACATACCCCCAGCAGTTAATGTACTGCCATCTGACACTGTATGCCAAAGATAATCCGAAATTTGCAACGGCTCAAAAAGGTATTCCTTTGCAAATTCAGTCACAGGCATTCCTGTCATGCTTTCAAGGATTGGTCCGCATAGTGCCGGTGCTGCAGAGTGGTATTCAAACTTCTCGCCGGGTTCACTGACTAGCGGCAGACTGAGCGTTTTAGAAATCCAATTTTCAGTATACCATTGTAGGCTATTAGCCGGACCACTTTCATCAAATCCCCATTTCATGGATAGGACATGGTCCAAGGACACTACATCTTTTCTCGTGTCCCAATTTGCCCCTTTTTCGAATTCCGGAAAGAAATCAAACAACTTTCCGTCAACCCCCTTTATGAAGCCTTTATCGAAAGCAATACCCATTAGCACGGAAGTAACGCTTTTTCCTGCTGATCTGAACTCTTGGAGCCAATAGCGATTATTGTAATACAAAAATTCTTCAAGAATGAGGCTGCCATTCCTAATGAGAACGATGCTGATAAGATTTGGATATTTACCGGCAAGAATGGCTGTCATCATATCATTGATGATTTCTTCACTGACACCTTCTTTGGCCAAAGTAGAAACTTGCCATCCATCATCTATTTGCAAAGGTATCTGATAAGTATATTCTCTTTGGGGCGCTCCTGATTCATCAACCCTCGGGGGAATATGTGTACAAGTAGTAATAGAAAGCAGAATTACGACCATTGCGGAAATGTGCCTTAATGACATACCTTGACAGAACATTGTATTGCCTCAGTATTTAGGTTTTGGAATGCAACCTTCCAATATTCCATTGTTGAATTGCCTGTTGATACATGGAGATGACCCGTAGAAAGCGACACCTTTGAAAACCTGTGATATATAAAAATATCACAAATTCCCCCAAATTTGCGATATGTAGATGATATTCCAACTCTGTTAAAAGTACAGATACCATAATTTGTGGTTGTCAAGTCAAGTTCGTCCTGGGGCATTTTATGTGGCCTTTAATATGTTAGCTATTATCTATTCTAAGATTGCTTTCTGAATACTTTCCTGCGTTCTATGGAGTATAGTTCTCGATAATTTAGACTTAAACTGCGCTCAAGCCTCTTTTCATGCTATTGGGCTTCTGAGAGAAAATCATTTTCTACGGTCCATGCCCGATCTTCTTTCAGGAGTATAATCTGTATATTTATATCCCCGCCTATCAGTTCCTGAACGGCGTCCAAGATTATCTGTCCTCTTGAACGCACTGCCCGCATTCTTCATTGGGGGGACTCTGCTTCTTTTATTGCTTGAAACTATTTGGCTTTTTTTTAATCCACTAATGATATCTTTCAACCTTTGCCGGATTTTTTTCGTATGCTTTTTATTGTATTTAGTCAGGTCATAACCACAATATTGGCATTTATAAATTCCTTTTTGTGATAGATTACATCTTGGGCATTTATTTGTTATTGCAAATTTCATTTTGCAAAGCGGTTAATCTTTTATGATTGATGAGTCTCAAAAATTAGTCCGTATCAACCAAACAGATACTTGACCATTCGCTTACTCTTATAAAATTCTTTCGTCTTTCGTATTGTTGCCTTCGCTCTTTACCACTTCTTCTTTCCTTGCCACCAGTTTGAAAATAATCTGCATCATAAACCTGTCGTCTATCTTCGCCAGAGCGACGATCAACATAAGGATCACTTATTCTTGCATCTTTTAAAATCTTCTCATATTCCATTTCGAGTGACCTCAATATTTTGTCACTATTTATTGTATAAGCAAGTTATCGAAAATTGAAATATAAAAAATTTACCTTTGAATTTTCATATGAATGGTTATGTAATGAGTAGTTACGTTCAGTGCCTTTAAATCTTCTAGTGCAATTACCTTAAAGAGAATCCCCCCGTCCATACTCTTTTCAATTGCAAATTCCAATTTGAACGTAAATCCTTCCATTTGAAAAATTGGAGGGCTATTGTAGGCTCTTCTCAATGAGGTCTTAACTTTTTTTATGGGTTCAACCAAGCCAAGAGATATTTCTTGAGAGAGGCCAGACGCCCCGGTTGGCTGAAATGAAAAGCTTAGCTTATGGAGGGATTTGGAAGCTAATGTTTCATTTCTGATTTCATCGCCATAACCGACAATCTTTACAGCTAATGCTCCCTTTTCCGTTTCGGTTGAAACAACATTTAGAGAGACATCAACAGTTTCTATTTTGAAATTGGGGCTTCCTAATTCAGATATATTTGCTGTTTTGATTTCATTTTTAATTGCAGTTATTATTTCTTCGATTTCAAACTCGGTTGAGTGTGCTACATCGATACGTGATACATTAATAGTTAAGAAAAAAAATATAGAAAAATAAATTATCTTTATAGCCTTTTGTTTAATCATTGTGAAATTTAACCTTTTTTCTTCGTCTACCTGCAATTCCACTACGCCTATCTTTTATTTGATATGTATACAGATTACGTCTATCTTTAGGACCAAAACGCCTTTCAGAAAATGAGGCGTCCGTAAAATTCTTTGAAGCCGCATCAGCGTTATTGTTTAATTTCTTGTTCAATTCTCTTATTTTTTCCGTTATATTTCAAAATCCAACATAATTTTTGGCAAAATATTCTGCCCTTTTTATCCATAATATGCAAAAATTGTGCAAAATTAATGGGTTAGAGCGTTTCTTTGAACATGGCAATAATTACAAACAATTAGCCGAAACGTCTAAAAAGCCAGTAAACTAAATTGTGAAAAAAAGTATCGAAAATTTATATAATAAACTTCTTAATTTTAACAAATTTAATTGGATGTGAGTTTTTGAAGGAACAAAAAGGGTTGGTTAAATCAATGATAACTTACCGGGAATTAAATACCAGCCGAGTACCGATATATTGAGAATACATGCATTTTGGCAAAATTACAGATATAAAACGAATATCACAGGTTTTTCAGAAACTCAAAAGTTACGATTTGTTGGAGATATTCAAAATCTCGGCAGAGTGCAAAATTAAGATAGACAATATAAAGGCAGGGCTGAATGACCCTGCCTTTAAAAAGGAAAACTGTGATGAGTTAACCTCGCAGGAAAAAAGCACAGTTAGTTAGGCTCGCACGATCACTTCTTCGCAAAAATCATCTGGACCTGATCGGAATCTTTGCAGCTTGTAACTCAAATTGGGATCGAGTTGCTTGGTCATTGCATCCATAAATTTAACCGGACCGTTGCGACACAAGGTTTCGATAGTCTCTGCATCCACCCCCATCATCTGAGCTGCTTCGTAAATTGGGCACTTTCTAACCTTGAACGAAATTTTTTGTGGGCTTTCTTCTATAATCTCCATGCTAATCCCCAGGCTCTCAGGGGCACTCTTAGCCAGTGATAACGCTGCTTTAGTATCGATTTCCTCAGTACCCGCTTGCTTTTTTATCATCTCGCCTTGCATTGCACCCATAGTCTCAAACATCTTTCTATGCAGGCTGAGCGCCTGATCCATACCTATTTCTTCGGCAACTGTTTTTAGATATGCATCATAGAAGGTCATAGCGCTTTTAGCACCATTAAATACATCTTCCATTCCCATATTAATTCCTCCTTTCTTAGTTGTTAGGTTGAAATCATAGTCGAAAATTTGGATATGGCCTTTTGGACTCCTACTCCGAGGGCACCTTGTGATTCAAAAGTATCACAAACCTTATCGCCAATTGTAATTGTTTGTTTACGCTTGAACAGATACTTCATAACCTTCTTGAACTGGAGGTGCTGTCATGTATTCTGCGAATTTGCCAACTTGTTCCTTATAGTAGCCACTCTGCTCGTTTGCAATTGCGTCCTCTTTACTATCCCATAAAGAAATGGAATAACCTTTGCCAGTTTTGCGGTCAGTGAAGAGGTTGGCACCACCGTAACCTTTCTGTGATTTAGCAGCAGGGACAACACTGTCCTTATAAAGCTTAATAACTTCATCCATCTTATCCACATTTACTTGGATTATGGTAAATCGTGCAAACATAATTTATTCCTCCTAAATTCAATATAGTTCAGCATATAAGCAGAACATATCAATTGGCCTTGAATATTTGACTGAACAATAGGATAGGCTTCGATAAAGAAGAACTCTCTGAGATTAAATCTCCCAACAGGGCAAAAATGCGCCTGTTAGGAGCAAGGCAAGCACAATTTTAGTGGTTTCACCATATGCTTTTTCTCATTTTTCCTAGGCTTAATTTAAAAGGGTGTGTATCTTCTACTTTGAAAGCAAATTAGAATTTGAGAAATCGCTCAGCGTGATAACGAATTGGCTGGTAGTGAGAATTGAGAGTGGAGATGAATTTTAGGTGCGAAATTGAGTTTCAGGTAGCGCACTAATGGCTATTTAATATCTGAAAACAGATAACCGTGTCAATAATATATTCATTTGGTCAAAAATTGAGTGTTACGTCAAGTTTGGATAAATTGAGAAACCTTCAAATTCGGCTATACTTGGGATACATATGCATATCACAGGTTTTACAGGGTCTCGAAAACCTTTGATAAGTTGGAGAAATCGCAGGATTAGCCAGACAGATAAAAATCCAAATATGTGCTGTGTAAAACACGTTCCAGTTTTTACTTTAACAATTTGCATTGAAACTGGGTACAGGTAGCTAACTTAGGTTTAAAAGCATGGATATGCTCAATAAGAGCTTCCAATTGGCTTTTGGTATAAGCGCGTTTTGGGAAGATATTGACAGGGAAAAGCAGACACAAAAACGGCAAGGTGGTATTTAGGCTTTAAGATCAATGTGCTTAATATTCTTAAGGCTAACTCCCATAGTATCCATTAATTCAACCTTTAAAATATTCTCGGCCATTTTAAGCTCAATCAGGAGGTTTACAGGTGGTGCAATTCCGACGATCTGATATTTTGCCAGTCTATAGCGGAGATGCTCTACGTTTTTTTTCATAATGTCGAGAGATTTTTTCTCTTTAACTTTAGACATATAATAAATTTCGGTCTTTTTTGAATTGGGCTTTAGATCAAAAATATAGGAACGGTGTATCGCTGCCAAGAGCTGGAGGCCGAAGTCAGAAAAAAAATGACCGCATGAGAGGCCGTATTTTGCTATTTAAGCGATTACAAATGTTTCCTAAGGGGTGTTTTTTGGTTGGTTGGGACTTATTTATTTTGTCCTTTGATACTTTTTAATGAGATTTAAACTGAAGCCCTTTGAAAATTTGGAGGACAGAGTCGATTAGTTGTGTCTCTGTTGGGATAAAAAATGAGTATCACAGATTTTTGGGTGTGTTAAAAGTTGCTATATGTTGGAGATACCGCAGATTTTAGCCAATTAAAAATTCTGTTGTGCATAATCCCAAACCTTCCCTCATCTGCAAAATGACAATCAATTCATTCAACAAGTATCTTTAGGTCATCAGCACATTGTTTAACAATTTCTCCAGTAATCCTTTTCGTCTCTTTAACATAACCTGTCAAAAGCGCCCGATCACAAATGATATTGATCAACCGGGGATAGCCTTTAGAAAATACATAGATTTCATCATGAGCTTCAGGGCTGAAAATTTCAATCTCTGATCCCGCTACGCTAAGACGATGTTTGATGTAATCCTGCGATTCAAGTTCAGTCAAGGTTTCGATAGTATAGTGTACTGTTAGCCGTTGACGCAAAGCTTTATTTTTTTCATCCTTTATTATATCAATGACTTCATTCTGTCCGACTAAAAATACATTGATTAACTTAGTATAGTTTCTTTCAATATTCGATAAAAGACGAATTTGTTCCATAAGTTGCTGATTCAATCGTTGGGCCTCGTCTATTATCAGTAACACCCTTTTTTTTCCTGAGTATGTGGCTTGCAAAAAGCGCTCAAATTGGATTAGAAAATCGCCTTTGGAATTGGAATCTAAGCTGATATTAAATTCATTGGTAATCAATTTAAAAAAATCGTTAATACTGAGATCAGGGTCCGGAAGGTTAGCCACAATGGCATCTATGTCGTTTTCTATCAAAAAATAATTAATCAGTGAAGTTTTTCCAGTCCCTGTATCACCATTAATTAAAATGAATGCTTTATTTTCTTGAATACCGTATTTTAAAGATGCAAGGGCCTCTTTGTGATTTTCACTGAGCCAAAAGAACCGGGGATCTGGATTTTCTTCAAAGGGTTTTAACGTCAGATTATAATGAGCAAGATACATTTGAATGTTTAACTCCAAAAAGTAATTTGTCGATCAAGTCCATTTCTATTCAGATTTTCTAATTATATAATTATGTTGTTAGAATGTGAAAATTTGAAATTAATAGCAGGTACCTGATTGTTCAGAGATTTTCTAATTCTTGTTCAGAGACACCGGCTAAGCGACCTATTTCATGCGCTTGCTTTATGAGCTTTTTAGGAGGTTCATCTCCTTTATAACGGATCTTAGATATTTTTAAGGCTAATTTGAGGTAATCACTTTTGTGTTTAATGTCGATTTTATCGTCTATTTCCATATTAATCCTGCAAAGATAGTGTTTTTGGGTGGCCCCCTTGTGACACCATCAAGGACAATACCATGAGCATTGAGGGTAGTTATCATGGCAGGTCCTGATTAGATATCGGCAAAATTTGGACTAAGCTTGAGTTGCACTCGGCTGATTAATGGTGTTTTTTTTGATCTGCTGTCAAACCATAGGCCCGAAAAATGCGATTTTGAGGAAATAAAAAAGGCAAATCCATAGGCTCGGATTCGCCCCTCTTGGTTGTGATAAAAATCGTATTATCAGGAATTTTCAGATTTGATATTTACAACATTGTTGGAGAAATCTTGCTATTTTGGGGTCCCTAAAAAACAAAGATATAATGCCAGGTATTTACCTATGGCTTTGCCAAAATTCGTGATTATTTTGAGAGTAATGCCGTCAACCTTCAACACACTATGAGACGCCACCGGATGGTCTAATAGCCTCCAAGGGTCATTTTATAAAAAGGGAGTGTTTGACGGCAGCCAAAAAAAATCACAAGTGTGCGTTCATCTTTTCCGCTGTTGATATCGAATAAATTGTATGAATACAATAGGTTAGGGAGGTGATAGCAAGATACATTTACCCGAAATATATCTTTTCAGACCCCACCTCTTGTACTTGACGAGCTTTCTGAAAAAATATGAAATGTCGTTCATGATATGGACCCGGCCTCGACCTGATCTGCTCGAACATCTTAACGGGTAGACCTCTTCCAGCGATACTCCCTAAAATCCAACAAAAAAAAGCCATTTAGGATGGGGTGTGATTTGAATCCTTTCTCATGGAAAGGAGGTAAGTATATGAGCCACTATCTAATCGTGCTGGTCAATCGCTCTATGGCACGTTTTTTCACTCTCGAGCCAGTCGAGTTTCCCGAGTTGGAATCCAGCCCCAGATTGACGGCCTGCACTGAACTCGAAAATAAGAAAATCAGAGATGGCCAGGAGATCTTCGCGGACTCCAAGACCGGTCGCGGTGCAGCCCCCCAGGGAGGAAGCGTCCACGGCTATGAAGATAAACGGGATCAGCACCTCAATGAATTGAGACGCCGCTTTGCCATCGGAGTTCTCAACCAAATTCAATTGCTTGCCAGTACCAAACGCTCACGCATCATAATACTTGCGGCATCGGCACGGATGCGCCAGTTTTTGTATCCCGTGTTGGATACGCTTTCCAGGCAGGGGTATCGGATCCACAAGCTCTCAAAGAATATGATCAACTTTTCTCCACGGAAAATTCATGAATATCTGGCCGAGAACGGATTGATCCCCGAACAAAAAAGAGAGTAAGCGGTAGTCGGAGCTGATCAAAACAGGACTTGAGCTTGAATGAATACAGATATTTTCCAGGTTAGAGGACTTGAATCAAATCCGGCCCGATTAAAACGATATGATGCAGTGATATGTAAGATTGAAGAACCAACTATTCTTGAACTCCAGATATATTGAGAGACTGTCGAAAAAGTCCAAAAATGGCGATTTTAGTAATTTCGCATGTAATGAAATCAATAACTTACAAGAACCAAATTTACAGATTTAGGGTTTTTCGACAGTCTCTGAGATAATCAAAGGAACGCCAATACTGCAGATATCATAGTAGAGGGGGTGTCAAGCAAAGTAGATCTTTATTTTACTTATAGTAAAATCACCATCGTCCAACGACAAAATAACCAAAAAGACTTGACCTCTCTGTGAACTCTAAGGGCTCTGTTAGATAGAAAATCTAACGCTCGCTGCACTCGTTCTTGGTGGTTATCATTTGCTTTTCGGTTGCGGCGCCTTGATCCGGTTATGGTATAGACCGGAGGCGGAATCGGGAATTTCAATTGCGTCAACGGCTTTTTTATAAAAATCCGTGTCCTTTACGGCACCGACAACCGCGTAGCCGTATCCCTTGTGTTTCATATCCAGCAAACAGGCGTTTATCAATGCCTTGCCGGTCCCTTTGTTGCGATGTGATTTGGCAATACCGATGGGGCCGAAAAATCCCAATGCCGTGGCATCGTAGCAGGCAAAACCGATGACCTTTGCGTCTTTGACGGCCACAAAGCAAGTGCGGGGTTGATTGGACAGGGCCACATCGACTTCGGCGGCCCAGCCGGCACCAAAATGATCGGCCACCCAGGCGATGATTGCGTGTTTCTCGGGCCCGATCGGTTTGCGAAGCGTGATGCCGAGCGCTTTTTGTTCCGCCAAAAAGGACACCTGTGTCTCGAGCTCATATAATTTGATCAGCATATCCGCCATCGTCATCCCTCCATCTTCAACCCGTCATATTACCAGAAGCGTTAAAAGTATTTTTCACTATTTTATCCGGTTTGTCAAAATCAGGCCGGCAAATCCAGGTTCGAAAATACCATTTTAATAATGATTGAGTATACTTAAGCCAATAATCGGAAAAAAATGGGAGCTGCGCGAAACTTTTTCATTACCGCAGTGTTTAACCCAGGTAAAGTCGAGGCCCGCCATATGAAAAATACACAAGCAAATATAAAAACGGAGGCTAAAAGAATGAGAAAAAAACTGTTAACGGCATTAACCGGAGTGACACTGTGTCTGGCTTTTGCATCAAATCCAAATCCAATTCTGGCTGAAGATGACGGCGCAGATTTACAGCCGGGAGTCTCTTTGCGGCAACGTATCGACACCAATGGCGATGGCACCATCGATGCGGATGAAAAAGCGGCTTTCAGAAAACACTATCTCAAACGCTTTGATCGCAACAATGATGGTAAACTGGATCGAAATGAAAGACGGCACGCACGCCAGCGGTTTGATCGCGCCGAAGATCGCCGGGACCGCCGGGAAGATAAATTCGATCACCGCGAAGACCGCTGGGATCGCCGGGAAGATCGATGGGATAGGCGCGAGGATGTGCGGGACCATCGTGAAGATCGCCGGGATCGCCGGGAAGATGTGCGTGACCGCAGGGAAGATGTCTGGGATCGCCGCGAAGATCACCGTGACCGCCGTGAAGATGTGAGGGACCGTCGGGAAGACATTAGGGACCGCAAAGATGATCAAATAAAGGCCAATCGGCTCGGTAATTTAGAGGAGCGCCTGGCCAACACCGATGATCCGAAAGAAAAGGCACGGCTTGAAAGACAAATCACCCATTTGAAAAAGAATATTCGCCGAGATAAAGCCGAGGATCGCTGGGACCGCCGGGAAGATAAATTTGATCGTCGGGAAGACCGCCGGGATCGCCGGGAAGATCGGTGGGATCGGCGCGAAGATGTGCGGGACCATCGTGAAGATCGCCGGGATCGCTGGGAAGATGTGCGCGACCGCAGGGAAGACCGCCGGGACCGCAGAGAAGATATCCGTGATCGCAGAGAAGATCGTCGGGACCGCAAAGAGGATATCCGCGAATTTCATAAAGACAGGCGGCAACACAGAAGACATGCAACCCGCTCCGGGGGAGCAGGGAGCTAAATCCGTTGTTGTTATACCGTTTTCCATAATAATGTTCCGGAATACGGAAGTGCGATATAAGGGGTTGTAAAAAAAAACGGCGACCCGTGAGTCCGGGCCGCCGTTTCGATTTGGTCGTTCACCTGCCCCGCTATGATATGAAATCTGTAATGGTGCGGTGTGACTGTTACCGTGTTGGCGCGATCTGTACGAATTTTTATAATGTATTCAGTTTAAACATGCTTCAGAGCATTTGGACGGAAAAAAATTAAGTGGCTTCGGTCCGGCCTAACTCGGTCTCCAAATTGACACCGTATTTTTTTATCCGCTTCCAAACAGTCACCCGGCTGACACCTAATATTCGCGCTGCTTCGGATTGATTGCCGCCGACCTGACGCAGCGTATCAATCAGCTTTGTTCGTTCTTCCTCCCATGACGCAGCGCTTTTATGCTGCGTTGCTAAAGGTCTTTTGCCGTTGGCGGTGATTTTGGGGGGCAGGTGTTCTTTGTTGATCCAATTTTCCGAACACAACACAAACGCATATTCGATAGCGTTGCGCAGCTCTCGAACATTACCCGGCCAGGAATAGGTCAACAGGGTTTCCATGGCTTCAGGCGTCAGGCCGACAATTTTTTTACTGGATTTTGCGGCGTTCTGCTCAATAAAATGTTGGACAATAAGGTGGATATCGTCGAGTCGCACCGAAAGGGGCGGACAATTGAGGGGAAACACGTTGATTCGAAAAAACAGGTCTTCGCGAAAAAAATCCTGGGCAATCAGGGCTTCTAGATCCTTGTTGGTGGCGGAGATAATCCGCACATCCACCGGGATCGGTTTGTGATCGCCGACCCTTTCGATTTCCTTTTCTTCCAGGACCCGCAGAAGTTTCACCTGGGTGGAAAGGGGTATGTCACCGATTTCGTCCAAAAAGATCGTGCCTTCGTGGGCTGCCTCGAAACGACCGATGCGCGTCCGGTCAGCCCCCGTATAAGAGCCTTTTTCATGACCGAATAGCTCACTTTCCAGCAGGTTCTCATTCAGGGCGGCGCAATTTACTTTAATAAACGGTTTGTCTTTACGAGGACTTTCTTCATGAATTGCCCGGGCAACCAGCTCCTTGCCGCTGCCGCTTTGACCATGGATTAAAACCGGCGCATCTGTCTGGGCCACGTTCTCGATGAGTTCAAAAAGGCGCTGCATCGGCAGTGATTCACCCAGCAGCCCGTGGTGCTCCTCTTCGAGCCGACAGCTTTTGCGTAGGGTTAGGATTTCCTGCTGCTGGCGCACAATTTCAGAGATATCGGTGAAGGTTTCCACTGCTCCGATCATATGCCCCCTGGAATCTTTGAGCACGGCCGCATTCTTGACAACAGGCAAGGACCGCCGATCT
>Ga0265306_10001345_pt1 | contig 11878 bp, 4 predicted proteins | sample Helome_3_FD_192493 | JGI IMG/M metagenome (GOLD analysis project Ga0265306, IMG submission 192493) | Marine sediment microbial communities from subtidal zone of North Sea - Hel_20160420 (Illumina Assembly) | ecosystem: Environmental > Aquatic > Marine > Subtidal zone > Sediment ...
GTATATTTCTATATATTTGAATATCAAAAAGACCAGGAAAATATTTCCGCTAGTGGTTATCTCTACATAAGTAAATAATACATGGCAAAGTATATGATAATTAACAAGCACTACATTGTTTCTATAATACTGATTTTTACCACAATAAGAGGTTTGCTAGCACAGCAAGATGCGCAGTATACGCAATATATGTATAACACAATGAGCATTAATCCGGCCTACGCCGGTTCAAGAGGAGAACTTAGTATTGCGGGTTTGTACAGATCTCAGTGGGTAGGCCTCGATGGAGGTCCGGAAACATTTACATTAAATCTTCACTCGCCTGTAAGGAATAGCAAATTAGGCTATGGAGTATCTATTATAAATGATAATATAGGTGATGGCGTAGTTCAGGAAACTTATTTGGATGGGGTAATATCGTATACCATTGATGTATCGTTCGAAGGTAAATTGTCTTTCGGTCTTAACTTTGGTGGTAGTTTGTTAAACCTGGATTTTTCCGGGTTGAATAATTTTGATGAAGAACCTATTACAGGGGATAATATAGATAACAAATTTTCCCCGAACTTTGGTTTAGGAGTTTATTATCATACCAATAAATTTTATGTGGGGGTATCTGCACCAAGGTTAATAGCCTCAGATTATTTTGATAACTCTCAACGCGATTCGAATAGTGTGCAATTCCTTTCCAGGGAAAAAATCAATTTTTATCTAATCACCGGAGTTGTTCTTGATTTAAACAGTCAACTTAAGTTTAAACCTGCCTTACTTACTAAAGCAGTAGGTGGAGCACCTCTGCAAATAGATCTTTCGGCAAGTTTTTTATTAAATGAGAAATTCTCCTTTGGTCTGGCTTACAGATGGGACGCGGCTTTTAGTGCATTAATTGGATTTCAAATATCTGATCAGATAATGCTTGGTCTTGCTTATGATAGAGAAACAACAGAATTAGGTAGTACTCGGTTTAATGATGGATCGTTTGAAGTATTCCTAAGATTCGAATTGGTCAAATCATTTCGGCGTTTAGTATCACCTCGATTCTTTTAAAATTTTATTAAATGACAAATAAGATACTCTTAACTACTCTCCTGACAGTATTTCTACTGGCAACGACAATTGCACAGGAAAGAGGCGTAGTCAAGGGTGATAAGAAGTATGCAGAATATTCATTTAGTCCCGCCATTGATATATATAAAAAAGTTCTGGATAAGGGATATGTGAATAGTGATCTCCTGCAGAAATTGGGAAATTCATATTATTTTAATGCCGATTATGAAGAGGCCGAAAAGATATATAAACAACTTATTGAAACCTATGGCTCCGAAGTAGGTCCGGAATATTTTTTTAGGTATGGCCAAACACTTAAAACTTTGGGAGATTATAATAATTCCGACTCTATCCTGACTCGTTTCGCGGAAATGACATCAAATGATTTGCGTTCAAAAATACTTAAAACAGCAAAGGATTATAAGGATGAAATTGCCAGAAATTCCGGCCGTTATGATATTGAGCTCTTTGAGTACAATTCCAAATATTCAGATTTTGCACCGGCATATTATAAAGAGGGTTTGATCTTTTCTTCAGACCGCGACACTGGAAATCTCGCCAGATACAGGCATACATGGAACTCCAAGGATTTTCTCGATATTTATAAGGTAAATGCAGACAGTAGTTCCAGTAATCAGGTTGTAAAGATGAATATGATAAATACCAGACTTCATGAATCTACTTCGGTAGCTACAAAAGATGGTAATACTATATATTTTACAAGGAATAACTTTATTGATGGTAAATCTACAAAAGATGAAGAGGGTGTAATAAGATTAAAAATTTTTAGGATAAACTGGAAAGATGGCGAATGGTCTAATCTGGAAGAGTTACCCTTTAACAGTGACAGCTATTCAGTTGCACACCCGGCTTTAAGCCCAGATGAAAAAACGCTCTATTTTGCTGCAGATATGCCTGATTCAAAGGGAGAATCCGATATTTACAAAGTTTCTATAAATGAGGATGGCACATTTGGTTCACCAATAAATTTGGGAACCCCAATAAATACTGAATCGCGGGAAACATTCCCGTTTGTTAGCAATGCAAATATCCTTTATTTCTCTTCAGACGGTCATCCTGGTATTGGGGGCCTGGATATTTTCGGAATTAAAATCAAATATGAAAATTCAGCTAAAACGGTCTTAAATGTAGGAGAACCTGTGAATAGTAACAGGGATGATTTTTCCTATATTATAAACGAGGAAAATAAACGGGGCTATTTTGCATCTAATCGTGCTGATGGAATGGGAGCCGATGATATTTATGGGTTCATAGAAACCAGGCCTTTAATTTTTGAATGTCTTCAACCGATTACCGGTACAGTTCGAGATAAAATATCTAATGATGTACTTGTAGGTGCCACTGTCAAAGTAATTAATGAGGATAATGAAGAAGTTTTATCCGCAATAACAGATAATAAAGGAAATTACACCCTAAGTTGTGATTGCAATCAGGGAAATTTTGTCAGAGCACAGACGCAGGGTTATGTTCCGGCGGAGGAATATCTTGCAATATCGGATGGTAAGCCTATAATAATTGACTTCTATTTGGAACGAGAAATAATAGATGCAGGTTTTGGTGACGATTTAGCTAAACTGTTACAATTGAGTACAATATATTTTGATTTTGGAAAATATAATATAAGACCCGATGCCGAAATTGAAATTCAAAAGGTCATCGCTGCAATGGAAAAATATCCGAGCCTTAAAATAAAGGCGAATTCTCATACAGATAGCAGAGGTCCTGATTCATTTAATCTTTGGCTATCTCAAAAAAGGGCAGAGTCTACAGTAAATTATATGATATCACAAGGTATTAATTCAGAGCGTCTTGAAGGCGAGGGATATGGAGAAACCCGCCTGGTAAATGAGTGTGATGATGGTGTAAAATGCTCCAGAGAAAAACACCAGTTGAATCGAAGGTCGGAGTTCATTATACTCGAATAAATTCATTAGAGAAAGTAAGATTATAAAGCAGCTACTTTTTGTAGCTGCTTTATTGTTTATTATTAGGATTCGAAATCATTAATAGTAAGGCTTCATCGTTGAACAACAACCCGAATTTCCAGAATTCACTAAAGATTTTGAACTAAACTTCGATAACCCTGCTTTTCACCAGACGAAATAGCACTTATACAACAAATATTTAATAGTAAGGATTATCAAAGGTATTTTTGATACTTAGTGCTATACCTGCTTAAAAGATGAAGTATAATCCTCTGCTATTTTCCTTGATCCTTCTGGCCCTATTCGGTTCAGTAGTGCAAGTTTATGGACAGGGAACATTCCTCGATAATTTCAATACTACCTCATATTCCAACAATAATGGAACGGCGAATTTTGCCACTAGCTGGGTAGAAACTAATGAGACGACAGATCCCGCAAATGGGAGAATATTGATTAACAGCAATCAATTACGCTTTCAGAATTTAGATAATAGGTCCATCACAAGGACTTTAGACCTATCTGCGGCCACTTCAGCCGTATTGACACTAGATTTTCAAAGAACTAATGGAAATGAATCCATACTGGTGCAGTTATTTGATGGCAGCACATTTAATACCAGAGCTACATTGGCAGGAACAGGTTCTGTAAATTATACCCTCACCGCCGCTGAAAGGTCTGGTGCATCAGCGATCAGATTTATTACAGGTAGTGGTAACTGGGGAAATAGCGAGACTATTTTTATTGATAATGTACAGTTTGTGACTACATCCCCACCATTTATTTCTATAGATGATGTATCAGTTAATGAGAATGCGGGAACGGCTACCTTTACTGCTACACATATTGGAATTCCTACCAGTGGGCCCTTCACGGTGAATTATCAAACTGTTGATGGTACGGCTACGGCGGGAAATGATTATACGGCCATTGCAGGAGGTATAATGAGCTTTAACGGAACTGTTGGCGATACAGAAACCATCGTAGTATCAATCACTGACGACACCTTTTTTGAATCTGCAGAAACCTATACCATTCAATTAACAGGAACTTCTGATGTCTCCGTAAATATCACCGATACAGGTACCGGGACAATAAATGATAATGAAGTGGTATTAGGGAATACGCCGCTTACTCTTTTTAGGGAGTTTGACGGTTATATGGATTATACTTCTACAGCAGGTACTTTAAGAACACAGCCAAATACGGTGAATCCCTGTTCTATTACTACCTCCTCGTCTAATACCTTGAGCTCACCAATACCAGCAGGAGCAACAATTGATGCCGCGTATCTTTATTGGTCTCATTCCGGGGCTACTATGGATTCTCAGGTAACTTTTGAAGGTACTACAATAGATGCCCAGGTGGCCTATACAACGTCTATCATCGGGCTTACGTTTTATGGCATGTTTAGTGACGTTACCAGCCTTGTAGCGACTATTCCGAATCCATCTGCGAATGTCTATGATTTTTCGGGCCTGACAATTGATAATACAGGCTCTTATTGTAGTAGCAGTGTTGTTTTAGGAGGTTGGTCATTGATGATTTTTTATACAGATACGAGTCTCCCGGCTTCTACAATTAATCTATACCAGGGTTTTGATGGTAATCAGAATTCCTCATCAACATTTTCATTAAGCGGTTTTTATGCCATTGGATCTGTAGGTTCAAAAACAACAGCCTTGTCGTGGGAGGGAGATCAGACCCTTGCGAATAACGAATCCCTGCAATTTACGACCCCATTGTCCGGAACCAACCTTTTGGTAGGTGACGGAGATAATGATGGTATTTCGGCAAACAATCCGTTTAATTCTACGCATTTTGACAATACGGTATTACCAAACCTTAACAACACAGCTTCCCATGGGGTAGACCTGGATACGTATGACGTATCGGCCTTTATCCTCCCAGGGGAAACGAGTGCGACCACCCAGGTAAATGTAGGACAGGACTATGTGATTATGAACGCAGTAGTACTCAAGGTACCTTCCAACTTAATTACCGGACGGGTGTTTGAAGACTTGAATTATGGGGGTGGAGCAGGTAGAAATTATGTTGCTTCTTCCGGCGCGGGAGTTTCAAATGCTACTGTAGAACTCTGGGATAGCGGCGGGACCCTCATTGATACCCAGACAACCGATGCCAGCGGCATATATGTATTTGCCGGGATGATAAACGGTACTTATAGTGTCAGGGTTGTAAACGGCAGTGTTAATTCTACAAGGCCGGGTGGCAGTGGATGTGTCAGTTGTATACCCGTCCAGACCTTTAAAACAGAATATATAGCCAGTGTACTGGTGGAAAGGCCTAATGAAGTGGGAGGTTCAAATCCGGCTGCAGCAGATACTGGTGCAGGAGTATTTGCCGGCGCACAAACTTTAGCTTCGGTGACTATATCTAACGAAGGTGTTGCCGGATTGGACTTCGGTTTCAATTTTAATGCAATTGTCAATACCAACGAAGATGCACAGGGTTCGTTGGAACAATTTATAGTAAATAGTAATAATCTGGGAGAAACCGGACTAGATATTGAAGCTAATGTTATTTTTGATCCGACTGCCGGAGAAGACACCTCTGTATTTATGATTCCCCCAACGGGAGATGCATTAGGAAGGACTGCGGATACCAATTATGCCAGTGGAATATTCGATATTTTTATTTCAGATGGAGCCCAATTATCTATAATATCAGCAGATAATACGATAATTGATGGGAGAACACAAACTGCTTATTCCGGGGACACCAATTCAGGAACTGTTGGCGCAGGTGGCTCTGTGGTAGGTATTTCTGCAACTTTGCTGCCTAATTTTGATTTGCCTGAAATACAGGTTCATGGAGATAAAAAAGATGTTTTTAGACCTGAGGGGGTAAATAACACAATCCGGAATTTGTCTATTTACGCCAACGAAAAGGCTGGAATATTAGTAGATGCGGGCACCGCATTTATTTATGAAAATTTATTAGGGGTTAATGCCGTTGGAATAAAATCTGGGGATATTGAGTATGCTGTGGAAATTACAGATGGCGAGGCTACCATAGCAAGAAATTATATTAGTGGCTCACACTTTGCTGGGGTTTACATAGATGGGGGAACTTCAACAACATTGGAATACAATCAAATTTATCAGAACGGGGCCGTGGATACTTGCACAGATAATATATTAATAGAAGATGGATCTGGGATAAATATTAGGTATAATTTAATTAATGAATCAGCAGGCGTAGGAATAGAAGGGGATAATTATATAAGTGGTCTGCTAATAACCGAAAATACAATAACCAATAATGGTATAAATACAATTACCTGTGGAGGAATTTACCACGATGCCGGTATCCGGTTACAAGCTAACGACGCAACGGTTTCTTTGAATGTTATCCATAGTAACCAAGGACCTGGAGTTGTAGTGGCAGACCAAACCGGGATAACCATCTCACAGAATTCTATCTACAATAACGGCCAACGTGCAGATGCCCTTGGGATAGACCTGGATGATACCAATAAAATGGGCGATGGGGTGACCTTAAATGATAATGGGGACGGTGACAACGGCCCGAACAACCTGCTGAACTTCCCCATAATATCTGCAACATATATGTCTGGGACTAACCTGGTGGTCAAAGGATGGGCAAGACCTGGAGCAACAATTGAATTTTTTCTAACCGATATTAATGAGGGTACTGCTACTTTGGGCGACAACCAGCTTGGTATGAGTACAGATTACGGGGAAGGCCAGACCTATCTGGCTACAGCTGTTGAAGGCAGTGGCGCCGATTCGGATGGTGGTTCATCTTCCTATACAGATGTTGATGGTAATACGGATAACACCAACCAATTTGAATTTAGCATTCCAATACCCCCGGCCACTTCGGTAGGGGAATATATTACAGCTACAGCCACGTTGAGCAATAGTACTTCCGAATTTTCTCCATTCAGTATTATAAAAATACGAACGGTTATTACCAACAGGAGGATCACCTACAGGGTTAATGGCAACTAGCCACTTTTGTTCTTTTTGATTAAAACTTAAAAATTTATACTTTGTTAAATAGTTTATATACAAGTATATATAATTAATTAAGGATATTTTAGTTAAACAAAACCACAGCTTCGTCATAGTTGGTGATTGAATATTCCTTCTACGCAACATTTATTTTGTCCTCGAAATCAGAAGGTTAATTTTACATGTTACAATAATCCGTATGGAAATTAATATTTCCTTCGGAAAAAAGATTAACCAATGCTGGGAAAAGATGCCCTCTTAGTGGTTTATAAATTCAGTTGCAGTCTAATATTTATCCTGTTTCTTCTATCATTTGCAGGTTTAAATGCCCAAACGACGATCTGGGCCGAAGATTTTAATTCGTATCCTAATGGCACAATTACAGGAACCGGAACTGGAACCTCTCCCGTAAATTGGAATTCTCAAGCCGGTGCGGCTGTTAACGGAGGTCTTATCCTGGCTAGTAATACGAGCAATGTAGCGTCTTCAACGCTTGCCAACCCATTAATTTGGGTAACAGATCCCATTAATATAACTGGCTTTACCAATGTAACTTTTAGTTTGGATGTTGGTGCTTTTAATGTTGCCAATTTTGAAGACAGCGGAGGAGCTCAGGATAATTATACCCTAACATATCGCATAGACGGTGGAGGGTGGATCACTGTGGTTAATGCTTCCGGCTCGGCAGCCCAGCCTATAAATCCATCATATACAATAACAGGTCTAAGCGGTACCTCACTCGAGATTCGGGCTACGTTTCATAATACCGCAGCCAATGAGAATTATACTATTGATAATGTTTTGGTTCAAGGAACACCGGCAACAGCTGATTCTGATGGGGATGGGATCCCGGATCAATCTGATCTAGACAATGATAATGATGGTATCCCAGATACTTCTGAGTTGAATACGGTTGCCAGTAATTCCCAACCCCCGTGTGGTGGGGAAACTATACTGGATTTTAGCGCAGCGGCTGTACTTGTAAGCGGGACGGCCTTAACACAGGGGGCCGTATACAGGATTTCTAATATAACTGCTGGTACCGATGCATTGGTTACCATTGTTCAAACCTTTAATGCAACAGTTGCCAATATAGATAACAACTCCGCAGATCCGGCCTCCTTTAAACCTCAAACAGCTTTTAATTTTCCCAATGTAGGAGATCAGGGATATATAGAATACAGGATACAATTTGTTACATCGGCCGGGTTTGCTCCCGTGATCATCAACCGGTTTTTCATGAATTTCAATGATATTGACGGGGGTGCCAATTATGGAGAGCAGAATTGGGCAAATAATCCCGCTACCTATACCATTTCAAACCCCTCGGAACTAACAATGAGCACAGATGGATCGTGGGTAATTGGAACAGCGGGTCCTAATGACTATCCAGGAGCTGGAAATACGTTTCCGCAAGTAAACTTTAGTGTCAACTACAATTCGAAATCCGAAATGTCTATCAGGGTAGGGGCGGTAGCCAGGGTTCCCGGAGCCTCATCCGGAGGTAGGCAACACGCCATTGAATTTGCCTGCATTACCAACTATGTAAATCCGGTTACCTATGGCATTGATACCGATTCCGATGGTGTGGCCAACCACCTGGATTTGGATGCAGATAATGACGGTATTTACGATGCCGAGGAGGCCGGCCATAACCAACCACATGTTAATGGGGTGGTCACTAGTGCCTATGGTGCGAATGGTTTGGCTGATATTGTGGAAACCGCACCTGAAAGCGGTACCCTGAATTATACTATAACTGATACAGATGCAACTCCACCACCCAACTATCTGGATACGGACAGTGATGATGACGGATGTGGTGATGCTGATGAAGCCTACTATGGGTTAATAGTTGATGCAGATCCCGATAATGACGGTTTTTATGGTAGCGGTTTACCTTCTGTTGATATAAATGGCCAGGTAATAGGGGCAGGATATAATTCTGTAAACCAATATTATACTAATAGTTCGATTAATACTTGTGCGGATAACGACAATGATGGGATACCGGATGGTCTCGATTTTGATGATGATAACGATGGAATTTTAGATACGGTAGAAGACACATGTCCTGTAATCGAAACTTTAGATTGGGATTCGTCTAGCTATGATTGGGGAGAAAATGATACTTCAAATACCTATAATGTTGGTTCAATTACAGTTGATATTGTAGCAACTTCTAATGGAAGTACTTTTAAAATGGATGAAGATAATGAACCTGAAGGAGGACTTTCACCTGTTGAAAATGTTCTTTGGGTAGAACATGAATCGGATAGCGGCAGCGGTACGGAATTGTTGACAATTACGTATACTTTTAGTAGCGCTGTCAATGATTTCCAAACTTCAATTTTCGATATAGATGCCAAATTTGGAGATTTTCAAGATAAGGTAACGGTTACAGGGTATATTGGTGGTTCTCCGGTTTTACCGACTATTGTTGGTAGTGCGAATAACACCGTCAGTGGCAATATAATCACTGGTGATATAGAAACCAATGACACAGGTGTTACATCGGGAAATGCAAATGCCGATATAGCTTTTTCATCACCTATTGATAGTATGATAATAGAATATGGTCCGGGACCATCGGGAGGTACCAAAAAGGATATAATTGGAATATACGATTTTAGTTTTTCCTTATGTATGTCAGCGGATCTGGACGGGGATGGGCTAATTAATAGTTTCGATTTGGATTCGGATGGCGATGGATGCCTTGATGTTGTTGAAGCCGGTTTTATTGACGCAGATGCTGATGGGGTTTTGGGAACTTCACCGGTAAGCGTGGATGCTAACGGACAAGTAACTGGTCAAGGAGGTTATACTACTCCGGCAGATTTGGATTCCAATTCAATATACGATTTTCAAGAATCCGGTACGGTTCTTTCTATAACAACTCAACCTGTGGATCAAACAATTTGTGATGGAAATAATGGTAGTTTTACAGTAGTCGCATCAGGTACAAACCTTACTTATCAATGGCAGCTTAGTACTGATGGAGGTGCTACATTTAATGATTTAAGTGATGGTGGTGTGTATGCAGGAACCAGCTTGGCTACCTTAATAATTACCGGTGCGGCTAGCAGCATGAACAATTATCAATACCAGGTGATTGTTGGTGAAAGTTTTTTTGCCTGCGGCGTTGACATTACTTCGAATATAGCTATGCTAACCATAAACGTTAGTTCTATAGGGACTGTAATGAAACAACTCTATCTTTCCGATCCTTCACAAGGGTTGGACAGAGTAGATCCTGTTGCAACCGGAGACTTAACGACTTCGAAAACAACTACTATAACAGCCGAACCTTATATAGATCTCATTGCCTCCAAAGACACTTGGATATTTAAAGAAACACCGGACATTAATTATGGTTCTTGTACCTCTATAAGTACTGATCGCGAGAGTGGTGGGCATTTAAGACGTGTTCTATTAGCTTTTGATTTAACTACAATCCCGGCAGGCACTAATATTTTATCAGGTCAATTAAGGCTGAATAATACATTTAGTTCGGGGGATTTGAGTATTGGTGTATATAAAATCGCAGCTTCTGATTCCTGGACTGAGGGCACAGCCTGTAATGCAATTGGCCAGGCAAGTTGGAATAATAGAGCAGGGGGTCAATTATGGAGTGATATCGGTGCAATTGGAGACCCAGGACCAACTCCAGGCTCATTTGTTGCAACTTATGCAAAGCCTAATGGCCAATTAGGTATTCAAACTTGGGATATTACAACCTTGGCTCAAAACTGGTTTAATGGATCTGTTGTTAACAATGGAGTCGCTGTATGGAGTCCGGATGGAGGTGGGGCTCGGGAAGTTCATTATGACAGTAGAGAAACTATTACAGGGACTCCTCCTGTTCTACGGCTTACCCATGATGGGCCAGCATTTGATACTACAACATTTACTCAAAGTATACCTGTATGCAGTCCACTTACAATTAAAGCTTGTGAGCCCATAACTATAACTAATTACATAAGTGTTACCGATGGCACCATGCCAATATCCCCGGATATAACTGCAACGTTAAAATATGGTGCTACCGCTTTTACCACAATAAGCAATCCAACCTATAACAGTATAACGGGGTTGCTAACATGGACTCAATTGCCTGTCAGTGATATTACTGTTCCTGCGGGACAATTTATTTCATTAACTGTAACCACTGCTGAACCCAATGTCTCTTTTAATATAGACTATGATAGTCAAACAAAACCATCAAAAATAGAATTCCCTGTTTCAACTTATATTGAAATTACTTCATACGACGCTTATGATGCACCATATCCAGGAGGCAGCGTTATTACAACGGCAGAAACAAGCAGTTTGGTGTATTTACGGGCCGTAGTTACTGATCCGTTTGGATCTGGTGATATTACCGATTTAACTATGGATGTTCTGGGTAGTCCCGTTACGGCTACTTCTGTAGCTACCTCTGGTTGTACCCGAACTTATGAATATGAATGGGATACTACAGGTTCTAAAGGTATCTTTTCTTCGCCTTCAACAGCAAAAGAAGGATATGAAAATAGCGTTACAGATGTTGAAAATCTAGATATTACCATAACACTGACCATTAATTCCGTAATCACCAACAGAAGGATTACCTATCGTGTAAACCAGAATTGACAAAGCATATAATATCATACTTTTCCTACATTTTTATCTTTTAAGTATCTCATTATTAAGTTGATATAACCTTTTCTTTACCAATGAATGAGGTGGTTTAATTAGAGATGACCACATAATCATTGAAGTATATAATCCAAATACCCATCTACACAACATTTATTTCTTTAGTACTGTAAAAATTTAAACATTTGTAACTAGGGACACTATACATTGTTGATTTTTAAGACCTAAGGTTAATTATAACCAGATATG
>Ga0265306_10001346_pt1 | contig 11873 bp, 8 predicted proteins | sample Helome_3_FD_192493 | JGI IMG/M metagenome (GOLD analysis project Ga0265306, IMG submission 192493) | Marine sediment microbial communities from subtidal zone of North Sea - Hel_20160420 (Illumina Assembly) | ecosystem: Environmental > Aquatic > Marine > Subtidal zone > Sediment ...
AGGGCGACGACAGCCACCCAGGAACGCTTCTTTTTGAGTATCTGTGGGATCAGCGGTATGATTTTCGTCAACAACGGGTTCATCGCATCAATTGTCTGTCGAGTTACGATCGCAACGATGACACAATTATCCAACACCCTGCAAATAGTGCGTGTCGGCGCCCTTTGTGTCGTACTGGGTGTGCTGGGTGCGTGTGCATCGGTTCAGTATTCGGCGCTCGAGAAAGTGGGCGTGCACAAGCGCGACATACTGGTAGACCGCGTCGAGGACGCGAGGGATGCACAGACAGACACGCAAGAACATGTCGTATCGGCCTATGAAGAACTGAGTGCGTTGATCGGCCACGATGGTGGCGAACTCGAGGAAAAATACGAGCGACTCAGCAAGGAGGTGGATCGTTCAAGCGACGCCATCGAAGATCTGGATGAGCATCTGTCCGACATCGATCGTGTCAGCGAAGACCTGTTCGAAGAGTGGGAGTCGGAGCTCGATCTCTACAGCAGCGCGGCGCTCAGGTCCGACCAGGAGAAGAAACTGGCTCTTGCGCGCAGGCAGTTTTCGACGATGCGCGAACGCATGCAAACAGCGCGTAACAGGGTCGATCCCGTGATGGCGGTCTTGACGGACAACGTGTTGTTCCTCAAACACAGGCTCAACGCCCAGGCATTGAATGCATTACGCGGGCAGGCGTCGGTGCTCGAAGGAAAGGTCGATGTCCTGATCCGCGATATGCAGATTGCCATTGAAGAGGCCGACGCCTTCGTCAGCCGGATGCGCGGTACTTAATGTCGCCGAATGGCGCTGCCGGTCGCAATCGGCACAACGCCTTGTTCCCGAAGCAGGTTTTCTGCGCGCTTGCTCCCTGTCTTTCGCCAGACGCTGTACGCACGCAGCAGGTCGACGTCGGATTCCTGCCGTTCCCTGGCGCGCATTTCGTTGAGCACGTCGACGAGGATCTGAAACTTGGTGGCAAGTTCACTGTAAGTACGGGCAAACGCCCGGCCGCGAAACGTACCGCGGACTTCTTCCGACAATGAACCATACGCACTGCCGCCCATATGGATGTAGTAGTCGAGGTCGACCGCACGGCTTGCCAGGCTGTCAGCAAAGAAACCGGATACGAATAGCGCAACGTCACCAATGCGTTGCAGGCATGCGCTGCGGTCAGCAGCGCTCGGCGCATCGGCCGCGTCGGCAAGCATCAGGGCAAGCGGTTTGAGTCCGAAAGTCTCGCCGTCGTCGTCATAAAGTTCTTCCGAGCGGGAGAACAGCGTCAGCAGGTTCACGACGTAGTGTGTTGCCTGCGGTTCGACCTCCACGCCATGGTCGGATATAACGCACTCGATTGAGTTCCGAAAGTAGTCCAGCAGATTAGGTACTGGTACTACCCGATCTTGGTTGCCCTTCTCGTGCATAGGCCCGGATCCTCGTCGGCGTGTGATTCGTCACTCAAGGTATAGCGCAAATGACGCACCGAGCTTGTGACCTGATTCACAGTAGCCGACGATGATTCGGCCTTGCGGAAGGCGTGTCTTATCCGGAACCGGTGGCTTTGGCCTGGTCGAAGTCGAGCGCTTCCTTCGGCACCTCGGCATAGTGGCTGAAGTCCATCGTGAAACTGCCATCACCGGCGGTCAGCGATTTCAATCGCGAGTGATAGCCCTGCGCTTCCTTCAGTGGGACCTGCCCCGAGATCATCATGCGATTGTCGGATAGCGCCTCGGTACCCGTGATCATGCCGCGCATTGACGACAGGTCACCCGTAACACCGCCCGCGTTGCCACTCGGCACCGTAATCTCGACATTGACGATGGGCTCCATGACGATGGGCGAGGCCTTGTTCACGGCGTCGAGAAAGGCTTTCTTGCCGGCTTGAACAAAAGCGATTTCCTTGGAGTCGACCGAATGGTGCTTCCCGTCATAAACAGTCACGCTGATGTCCTGCATTGAAAAACCGTATAGCGCGCCGGACTCCATAACCTGGCGAACGCCGGTTTCGACGGCTGGTATGTACTGTGACGGGATAGCACCTCCTACGACGGCGCTCCGGAACTGGAACCCTTCGCCTGTCGGCAGTGGTTCGATGCGGAGATAGACCTCGCCAAACTGGCCGGCACCACCGGTCTGTTTCTTGTGTCTGTGGTGGCCCTCTGCTTTCGCGGTAATTGTCTCGCGATAGGCAATGGAGGGCAGGGACGTGATCACTTCCAATCCGTGTCGGTCCTTGATTTGTTCCAGCACTGTGCGCAGGTGCAATTCGCCGTGTCCGCGCAACACGATCTCGTTCAGTGCCGCAATGTGTTCGACCTGCAGGGACGGATCCTCGGCCTCGACAATGTGCAACGCATCCGATGTCTTTTGCGCCTCTTTATCGTTGGCCGGCTTGATCGCAAGGCCGTACATGGGGCGTGACAGTTGCACGGATTTCAGATGGAAATGGTCTTCGTCGTGTGAATCGTGCAAGACCGCGTCGTAGTGAACTTCGTCGACACGCGGTATTGCACAGATATCGCCAGGAAGTCCCAGCTCAATCTGCGCATGCTCGCCGCCATTGATCTTTAGCAGCTGATTGACCTTGATCGGCTTGCGGGCATCACCGACGAACAACTGATTTCCCTGGCGGATCGTTCCCTGGTGAATACGAAAAATACCGAGCCGGCCTTTGAAAGGATCAATGTTGACCATGAAGACATGGGCGATTGCGTGCGCATCCGGATCGGGAGTCAGGATGACTTCTTCGGCGTCGTCTCCTTCGCCTTTGAGGAAGCGCGGCGGATTGCCTTCCATCGGGTTCGGCATCAGGCGTTCAAATACTTCGAGGAGTTCCGGAATGCCGGCGCCTGTAGCAGCCGACACGAAACAAATAGGCACGAGGTGACCCTCACGCAGAGACTTTTCGAACGGGTCGTGGAGTTGCGCAGGCTCCAGTTCCTGCCCCTGCTCGAGGTAGAGCTCCATGAGGTCTTCGTCGACTTCTACGACCTGATCCACGATTTCGGTATGCGCCGATGCCACATCACTGAACAGCGTTTCGTCGCCGGACGGCTGGAAGAAACAATCGACAACGCCGTGGCCGTCAGCGGACGGCAGGTTCAGCGGCAGACACTCGGGGCCGAAAGTGTCGCGAATTTCGGCGAGCAAGCCTTCGAGGTCGAGGTCGTCGCCATCAATCTTGTTGATGATGATCATGCGACACAGTCGCTGCTTCTTGGCCGCATCCATGACGCGGCGCGCAATCATCTCGATGCCTTCGTGCGCGTTGATCACCACGGCGGCTGTTTCCGCCGCCGGCAATACCGACAATGCTCGGCCATAAAAATCCCGGTACCCCGGGGTGTCGATCAGGTTAACGTGAATTCCGCCATGGTCGAGGTGGCAAATGGATACATACTGGGAGTGGCCCAACTTCCGTTCGCGATCGGTGAAGTCCGATACCGTATCGCCCTTGTCGACCGAGCCGCACGAGGCTATTGCGCCGCCGGCATGAAGCAGTCTCTCGGCAAGCTGGGTCTTGCCGGCATTGCTGGGTCCCACAAGGCAAACGTTGCGAATGTCACTGAATGTGTAGGCCATCTTATTGTTCCTCTAAGCCATTGGATTTCGTTGATTATGCCCCCCATAGCATACTCAAATTCTATACGGTTATTCCGCAGCCGGAAGCGCCTGATTTGGCGGGAGTTTTGACGGTGCGGCCGATGCGCGGCAGGTCGATGCTAGTCGGCGTAGCCAATTGCCCGCATCGCGACTCGAATTTCGTCCAGTACGCCCGGGTCTTCGATGGTGGCGGGTACACGGTACTCCTGACCGTCGGCGATATTGCGCATCGTGCTGCGCAGGATCTTGCCGGACCGTGTTTTCGGTAGCCGCTCCACGACAGCCGCTTGCTTGAAGACGGCAACTGGACCCACCTGCTCGCGCACCATACGGACGGTCTCCGTGACAATGTCATCGGGATTTCGATGCACGCCTGCTTTCAGGACCAGGAGGCCGAGTGGAATCTGGCCCTTGAGCGCGTCGGCTGCACCAATAACGGCGCATTCGGCAACGTCTTTGTGTGCAGCCAGAACCTCTTCGATGGCGCCGGTCGACAAGCGGTGACCGGCGACGTTGATGACGTCATCCGTGCGCGACATGACGTGTATGTAGCCATCCTCGTCAATAAAGCCCGCATCGCCTGTCTCGTAATACCCCGGGAAAGTCGTCAGGTAAGCGCTCTGGAAGCGCTCCTTTGCCTGCCATAAGCCCGTCAAGGTGCCGGGCGGCAGTGGCAGCTTGCAGGCAATGGCACCAACATCGCCGGCGGCGATGTCGTTGCCCTCGCTGTCCAGTGCGCGCACATCCCAACCAGGGGCGGCCGGACCGACGGATCCTGCCTTGACGGGCAGCCGCTCGATGCCGACACAATTGGCAGCGATGGACCAGCCGGTTTCGGTTTGCCACCAATGGTCGATGACGGGGATACCGAGCTTGTTTTCAGCCCAGTGCAGCGTATCCGGGTCGCAGCGTTCGCCGGCAAGGAACAGCGTTCGAAGGCCGGAGATGTCGTATTTTGAGATCAGTTCGCCTTCAGGATCTTGTTGCTTGATCGCCCGAAACGCTGTGGGAGCCGTAAACAGGCATGCGACATTGTGCTCGGATGCAACGCGCCAGAACGCGCCCGCATCCGGCGTGCCAACAGGCTTGCCTTCAAACAGGACGGTCGTGTTGCCGTGCAACAGTGGTCCGTAGATGATGTAGGAGTGTCCGACGACCCAACCGATATCGGATGCGGCCCAGTAGACGTCACCCGGATCGACGTTGTAGATGTTCTTCATCGACCAGTGCAGCGCAACAGCATGCCCGCCGTTATCGCGCACGATTCCCTTGGGCTGGCCCGTCGTTCCGGAGGTGTACAAAAGATACAGCGGGTCCGTTGCATCGACGATAACGCACTCGTGCGGCGTCGCGGACGTGATCGCGTCGTTCCAGTCGATATCACGCCCCGGCTGCAAGCCGGCCTTCACCTGCGGGCGCTGCAGGATGATGCAATGCTGCGGTGTGTGCGCCGCCAAGTCGATTGCCTGGTCGAGCAACGGCTTGTAGTCGATGATTCGGGCGGGTTCAATGCCGCAGGATGCGGAGACAATGAGTTTTGGCAGCGCATCGTCGATGCGTGTCGCCAGTTCATTTGCCGCAAAGCCGCCGAACACAACAGAATGCACGGCACCGAGGCGGGCACACGCGAGAACGGCGATAATTGCCTCGGGAATCATCGGCATGTAAATGATGACGCGATCACCTTTTTGCACGCCATTGGCGGCGAGCGCACCGGCGAATAGTGCGACGTCGTCGCGCAGCTCCGCATAGCTGATCTTTTTCTGCTGGCCCGCTAACGGGCTGTCGTAAATGACTGCCGTCTGTTCGCCGCGGCCGCCGTCGGCATGACGGTCGAGGGCGTTGTAACAGGTATTGAGGCGACCGCCGGAAAACCAGCGGTAAAAAGGCTGCTCGGAGTCGTCGAGTACACGATTCCATCGAGTATCCCAGTCGATACCCTCTGCGGCGACAGCCCAGAAATCCTCAGGATTATTGATTGATGCGCGGTGATCTTCGGCGTACATGCTCGTACCTGCCCGGCTGGCGATTGACACAGCGACCAGTGTAGAAAACGGTGGTCACCGTAGCCATAAGACCAAAGACGTAGGTACCGACCGAAGCCGGAGGGCCAGGTCGCCGATGTGGCGCAGGGGTTGCGACTTGCGGGTGTTAGATGGCTGCCGGCAGTACGGGCAGTATCACAAGGTCGCCATCGATGCCGATGAACTTCCTGGCCTGGCTCGAGCGACGCTCCGACTTCGCTTCCAGAAACACTTCACGGATGCTGCCGGGGGTGTGGCCGCGCAAACCAGCCTCTACGGCGACCTCGAAGTGCTTGCCGTTGCTGCGGAACAGGAGTGACCGATTGCGGTCATGCCGTGACCAGCCGACGAACTTGCGAGGCTCCCGCAGGGGAATCTTTCTGCCATCGGCGAGCAAACCGAAGCACTCGGCATAGCGAAACGGAATTTCGACGACGTACTCGACAACATCGGCGTGGCTCGCATCCTGGAGCGGAATCGCGTCGTCGAGAATGCTGATCATGTTCTTTTCGTCGCCGACACTGGCACCGAAAAGGGCGTTTATCAGCCGTCCACAGAGCGGAATGGGCGTTTCGATCTGCTGCTGCGTCATGTCGTTCTCTCCGGTTAATACGTGACTGCTATCCTACTCCCACGCTATATTAAATTTCACAGAAAGAATTTCACAATGTTAATTTCACAAAAATAGCTGAATTCGAGACGTGAAAGGGCCTGGAACGGCGGAAACAGCCATCTACTGCTATATATAAGAAGAGGGCTTCGACGCTCGAAGCCCATTTCACCGGGGTTATGTCATGTACAAAAGAATGATCGCGATCTCCCTGTTTTCCCTCCCATTGCTGGCCGGAAATTCAATCGCCCAGGAGCAAAGCCCACAAACCCGTTACGCCTATGCGACCTACTTCGTGTGTTCTCCGGATGGCGAGTCACGTGCTGATGAGATCATCAGTTCCAGCTTCAAACCGCATTACGACGCGGCCGTCGAGCAGGGTGACATTCTGTCGTGGACCTGGATGCAGCACTTCGTCGGCGGACCCTGGCGTCGTGTTCTGGTCATCGTTTCCGATAACATGGATGCGTTGCTCGATGCCTCGGGCGCACTTGGGGAAATCATCAGTGACCGGACGCCCGAAGCAGGACGTGCCTTTTCCGGGATTTGCTCATCGCACGACGACTATATCTGGCAGACCGTAGAGGGAATTGGTGCCGCCCCAATTACGGCGGAACGCGGCGCGGCAGGCTTCTCGATCTACATGCAGTGTGACATGAACCGCGAAGAGCGTGCCGATGAACTCGTCGGCAAAGTCTTCGCCCCGATTTACAACAAGCACGTCGGCGACGGTGAACTAACGTCCTGGAACTGGTTACAGCACTATGTCGGTGGCGAGTGGCGACGGATACTGACGATGGGTGCCGCGGATCACAAGACCCTGATGAGGACAAGGGCGGCGATCTTTGCCGAATTCGAGGATCGCCGGGTGAAGCGCGCAGTCGATGAGATGAACGAGATTTGTGGCACGCACCAGGACTATCTGTGGGACATTCTCGTGCAAACGCCCTAGCCGGATCACGATAGCCTCCCCCGAAAATTCGGGATGTCTCGGGTGTCGGGGCGCGCGCTATACTTTGACGCTGTGGAAAGCGCCCCGGACAGCACGTTGCGTGTCATCGTCGTCGAGGATGACGCTGCCACGCGTGAGGCTTTCGAACGAATCATCGCGGTTGACCCCCGATTGTGTCTGGTGGCGCTCGCCGACACGCTGGAGGCCGGTCTGGCGGCGCTTTCGACTCCTCACGATGTGGTTGTCGTCGATCTTGGCCTCCCCGACGGCGATGGCATCGAGGTCATTCGACGCTCGGCAACGACCGGCATCGGTCATCGCCTTGTCGCAACGATGTTCGGTGATGAGAAGAGCGTCGTGTCAGCGCTGGAAGCCGGAGCCGATGGTTACATTCTCAAGGATGCCGATCATATTGGCGATGCCATTGTCGCCGTAGCAAAAGGTCATGTACCGCTCACGCCGTCAGTCGCCGCCCACTTGCTGCGTCGACTACGGCCGAATCCGAGCACAGTCCGCAAGCAATTGACGCCACGCGAAACAGAAATCCTGACGTGTTTAGCCAAAGGTCTCAGCTATCGTGATGTCGCGAGCATGCTCAGTATCTCCTATCACACGGTCACCGATCACGTGAAGCACATCTACAAGAAACTCCGGGTGAATTCCCGTAGCGGTGCCGTCTATGAGGGTCTGCGTACTGGACTGATTGCACTGCAGGACGGATCATAGTGTAACCGCTGCCGGGGACATGCTTCGTGAAAGGGCTGATTGAGGGCGTAGCGCTGGTCTTGTTCAGCCAGCTCGTTTTCTGGGCATGTCTCGGTTTTGCCGAGAGCAAGGCGCGCCCGGACGGTTCCCCCGCAGCCCATACTGTAGAGATGCGATTTGCCGACGAATCAGGCAGACCGCTACCTGGCATGGGGGCGCTGCAGGTCCCCCTCATGGCCGAGCCAGCCTACGTACATCGAGACAACGATCGGCATCCAAGGGCGCTTTTTTCTCACGCTTTCGAGTATGGCGGGGAAGGGACCGAGGTTGGCGTTATGTTGGGATGGAGTCGGCGCATTGTTGACGTACGGCTCAACAACGTGCCGTTGAAGACCCAGACACCCACCGACATCTGGGGCATTCTTGGCGGATACGAACCGGTCATTTACTCGTTTCCATCGGAGTACCTGAAGCGCAGCGAAAACCAGCTGGAGCTCTTGACGGATGGACGCAGTAAGAAAATTCTGCCGTTCTTCTTTATTGGCGATCTGGCGGCGCTGTACTCCGCTCACAACTGGGGGCGCTTGTTCAGCGTCGACCTCGTGCTGGCGGCAATCGGCGTTATGGCCTTCGTGACGCTTCTTTGCCTGCTGATCGACTGGCCGACGCAGGATCAAGGGCGAGTCCGGGCGCTGGTACTCTTGTTGTCGGCCTGGACACTTCGCAATCTCACGTTTTTGGGTATCGACGGCAATTTACCCGATCCTCTGCGGCTCCTCTCGCATTTCATCATCACTTATTTCTTCTTGTTTGCGCTCGTTGTGTTTGCATTGGGTTGGACGCGACGTCCGCGCTGGACATACAAAGTCGCGGGCTGGCTGTTCGCGGCCTGCTGTCTGGTTGTCGTTATAGTGACCTTCGTGTCGGAACAAGCGTTGTTCGAAATGGGCTGGGGTATTGAGACGGCCGCAACGCTCGTGATTGGAGTCGTCGTTACCAGTCTGTTCGTGACCTATTGGGTGGCGGACGGCAAGTCAGAAACCGTCGAGATATTTCTCTTCCTGGTCTGTGCGGCAGCGGTGGTCGTCGACGCGATCGATGACCGCTGGCAAATCGCCGTTCCACTAGCAACGGATCTTTACCTCACGTTCTACGCGGCGCCAATGTGCGGACTCTTGCTGGCGCTCGGCATGTGCGCATCACTTGCGGCACAAAGTACCCGTGCTCGCGTTGCCATAATGAATGCGAACGAGATATTGCAGGAGAAGCTCAGGGAACAAGAGATACGGCTGAACAAGAGCCACGAACGCGAGACGGAAATCGCGCGGGAGAAAGCACTGACAGAGGAGCGCGAACGAATCATTCGGGACATGCACGACGGCGTCGGTGGCAACATGATGTCGCTCTTATTGCGGGCACGACGAGAGGAGCTCAATAACGAGGAACTTGTTCGCGAGCTCGACGCGAATATGAGTGATCTCAGGCTCATTATCGATTCCTTCGATCATGTCGGTGACAACCTGGAATTTGCTTTGGCGACCTTCAGACAACGGGTCGCGCCGCGGATGGAAGCGGCAAACGTGCAGCTGCACTACAAAACGCAGGTCGCTGAGGACATTTCGGGCTTCGGGCCCGAGTCCGTACTGCAAATCTATCGTGTTCTGCAGGAAGCTTGTAGCAACGCCGTCGTGCATGGGGGTGCGAAGAACGTGACGATCGGTGTGACGACTAACGAAGCGGGGCTCGAAATCATGATCGAAGACGACGGCGGCGGTCTGGATGAGTCAGCGGCAAGCGGCGGCGGCCGCGGCCTGCCGAACATTCACAAGCGGGCCGCAGCCCTTGGCGGTACCGCATCGATAGAACGCGTGTCTGAACAAGGTGGCACACGCGTCACTCTCAGAGTTCCGATGCGCGATTCCGAGAACTAAAGCGTCGCAATGCCATTACCGCTCTAGCGTCGCCAGTCGATCAGGAATTGCCAGACATCATTGTCGACTTTTCTGAATGCCTCGAAATCGAGCGGATTGAACGTCTCCCGATCGCCACCGAAAGTGAAGATCGACGGTTGGAATCGCCCATTCACCCAATAGGTCGGAAATGCCGCGAAGTCGTATTTGATGTCTTCCGGGCCTGCTGCATTCCAAGGCGGCGAGGCCGTGCCGGCGAGCTCGGACCAGTGTGCCCCGTCACGACTGACCCAGATATCGGTCGGATTCGCCGGTGCAAACGGGTCGTACGGTACGGTCGAATCGCCTGTGGGCAGGTTCTGTCCAAATCCACCGAAGCAAACAAAAGTGCCGAACAGGACCTCACATTGATGCCCTGGCCGCGGGGACCAGCCTGCTGCGGCTGTGAGGAGCGTCCAGTGTTTTCCATCACGTGAACGCCAGACGTCATTGAAATACGGCGGACAACGTTGCGTGAAGTCGGTGAAGTCGCAAACGAATCCATCCTCGCCGCCCAACAGGTACATGTAGCGACCTCGAGCTACGAGTACCGCACCCGCGCGCGGCGCCCATGGCGCAGCGTCCGTGACCTTCTGCCAATGCTTGCCATTGCGCGAACGATGGACGTCGTTGTAGTAGATGCGTGCCGGACCGCCAGGCCCGACGACCGCTGAGTCGTCATTGAACGATCCGCCCATGACGTAAATCCAGCCGTTCAGCGTGACGGCACTGAGCCCGGCGCGGCCAGACCAGGCTGCGTTCGACGTCATGCGTTTCCATCTGACGCCATCTTTGCTGCGCCAGACATCGTTGAAGAACGTCGATGCCAGAATTCTGCAAGGTACGCCGGGCGGCAGCGGGGCCCCCGCGCAGGCTTCATCGGGCGCATCAATCGCGACGGAATCCTGCCCGCCCAGGACATACATGTGTCGACCTTTGCTCACAGCCTGAAAATAAGCGCGTGCTTTCCATGGCGCCCCGTGTCCGCCACTGACAAGCGACCAGCTCTGTCCACTATCGCTGCTTTTCCATACATCGTTAAGAAAATCGCTATCGCCGAACGTTGCAGGAGCCATTTTCGGCACTCGGCCTCCGAGCACGTAGAACTTGCCACGATGATTGAGCGCCTGCAGTCCAGCCCGTGGCTCCCACATGACGCCGACCCCTGAATTCACTTCGCGCCATTCGAAGTAGTCGAAGAAATCCGCGTTAGCGGAGGGCGCCACAAATAGGACAACAATTGACACGATTGCCGACCCGGACAAGCGGCATTTAAGCGGATTTAACATAAGGTAACCCCCCATTTTTCTTCGTATTTTGGGTACGGTAGCAGCTCGACCCCTGCCCGAGAACGCTTCCGGCCGAATTGTTACAAACGACCTAGTTTGGGCCGATTTCGTCAGCAGCGCGTGCCACGATTGTCCTTGTCATGCCGCGGAATATGAACGCGTGAGCGGGTAACAACGCGAACCAGTAGAGAAGGCCCCAGATGCCCGCGGGGTGAAAGTAGGCGTTGACAGTAACTCGGCGACGCGCGTCCTCGTCCGAAAGTACGAATTCTAGCACCCCCGCGCCCGGCGCTTTCATTTCCATTAGCAACGTCAGCCGCTCGCGCGGGCGAATCGCTATGACGCGCCATGCGTCGACGGCATCGCCAACTCGAAGTTCGACCGGATGCCGGCGCTTTCGCCGAAGGCTCGGTCCACCCACGATCCAGTCGAGTGCCCGACGGGGCCACCACAGCCACCTCGCGTAGAAGAAGTCGCCGTCGTCGCCAAAACGGCAAATGACACGCCACAGCTTATCCGCGCTCGCGTCGGTGATAGTACTGTCGCCAGCTTGTTTGGCATAGAACGCGTACTCGGGACGAAACTCGCGGCAAGCGATCGAGCCTTCGACCCAGCGAGCCGGTACGGAATGTTTGCGGTCGGCTTCGAGGGCCTCGGCAGCCGCCTCACGAAAACCGAGAAGTTCCTGCGGAATCAGCCTGGCCAGTCGATCGTCGTCGGCTATGACGTCCTGCGACAATCCGTCGATCA
>Ga0265306_10001347_pt1 | contig 11871 bp, 5 predicted proteins | sample Helome_3_FD_192493 | JGI IMG/M metagenome (GOLD analysis project Ga0265306, IMG submission 192493) | Marine sediment microbial communities from subtidal zone of North Sea - Hel_20160420 (Illumina Assembly) | ecosystem: Environmental > Aquatic > Marine > Subtidal zone > Sediment ...
AAAGAAGAACATACCATATATAGGTGAAGTTCTCCTCGGTCATGTGCGTTATGGTACATTTGGCAAAAACAGCGTTGAAAGCGTTCATCCATTCTTAAGACAGAATAATTGGACACATCGTAACTTGATTCTCGCAGGTAATTTCAATATGACCAATGTCAAGGAACTTTTCAATAATTTGGTAGAGCTTGGCCAGCATCCTAAAGAGTATACGGATACAATTACCATAATGGAAAAAATAGGGCATTTTTTAGATGATGCTGTAAGCAAGATATATGAAGACCTTAAAAAAGAAGGATATAATAAAATTGAATGTTCTGCCTTAATCGCAGACAAACTTAAAGTTTCCAAGATATTACGAAAATCCTCAAAGAACTGGGATGGTGGTTATGCAATGGCTGGCATGTTAGGTCATGGTGACGCTTTTGTACTAAGAGACCCAGCAGGAATAAGACCAGCCTATTATTATAAGGATGATGAAGTAGTTGTGATTGCTTCAGAAAGACCAGTCATTCAAACCGTCTTTAATGTAGACTACGACAAGGTATTGGAGTTACCTCCTGGCAATGCAATCATCGTCAAGAAATCCGGCGAAACGAATATAAAAGAGATTCTTAAACCACTTGAAAGAAAGGCCTGTTCTTTCGAACGCATATACTTCTCAAGAGGCAGTGATGCAGAAATCTATCAAGAAAGAAAACAACTAGGTAAATTATTAATGCCAAAAGTTTTGGAAGCGATAGATGGTGATACAAAGAATACTGTTTTTTCTTATATCCCGAATACAGCCGAGACTTCATTTTATGGAATGATCGAATCGGTTGAAGACCATCTTAACGAACAAAAGACCAAGGCTATATTGGCAGGACATAGAAATCTTTCAGCTAATAAAGTCACCGAGATTTTATCCGAACGACCAAGAATCGAGAAGATCGCTATTAAAGACGTTAAGCTTAGGACCTTCATTACAGAAGATAGTAGTCGCGATGATTTAGTTGCTCATGTTTACGATGTGACTTATGGAGTGATCAAACCAACAGACAATCTTGTAATCATAGATGATAGCATTGTACGTGGAACAACATTGAAAAAAAGCATTATAAAGATGTTGGACAGGCTTAAAGCCAAGAAAATAGTTGTCGTTTCTTCTGCACCCCAGATACGCTATCCAGATTGTTATGGAATTGATATGGCACGACTTGAGGATCTTGTCGCATTTAGAGGAGCCCTTTCTCTATTGAAGGAAAAAGGAAAATACGATATTGTTGAGAAGGTATATAAAAAATGCAAGGCTCAAGTTAAATTACATGACTCAGAAGTACATAATTATGTCAAGGAAATTTATGAACCATTCTCTGATGAAGAAATATCGAACAAGATATCTGAATTGTTAAGTGATCAAGATGTTAATGCAGAGATTCATATCATTTTTCAAACAGTGGCTAATCTAAATCAGGCATGCCCTAAGAATCTTGGAGATTGGTACTTCACTGGTAATTACCCAACTGTAGGTGGAAACCGCGTGGTAAACAAGGCATTTATTAATTTCTTTGAAGGAAATAGAGCCCGAGCCTATTAACCTTAAATTATGGTAAAACCGTATTTTATCTAAAAAATTGGCATTTTACCTAAAAAAAATGCCGTTTATCTATTATTTTGCTCTGCTACCTAAGAAAGGTATAATTTGGTCTCACCATAACATAAGTAGGTTAAGTTCATGGTAGATTTGGGGCAAAAAAAGGTGAACTCTCGTTCACCTTTTTTTATTTTCTACACTTTAATTTTTTGTTTTCTATCCCTCAAATTCAATAAAAATATTCATTTTGATTTTAACTTTCTGACAACTAGCTCATTACTCATTATTACATTGAAATACTCTTTAATTATTTGGATTTCAATAAAAATTTGAAAGTCACCTAAACCTGATTTATAAGTATTTTATCTAATAAATTCAATAAATTGAAAAAAGCTCCGTTATATTAGCATCACCATAACATAAGTAGGTTAAGTTCATGGTAGATTTGGGGCAAAAAAGGTGAACTCTCGTTCACCTTTTTTCATTTTAAGAACTCTCCAATAGAAATATATTAAAAAGGCCAGCTGTTCAGCTGGCCTTTTATAGTTTATAGAACTAAAGGATTATTTAGCTTCTGCATATCTTCTTTCAACTTCATTCCAATTTATGACATTAAAGAATGCTTCAATATAATCAGGCCTCCTATTTTGATAATTCAAGTAATATGCATGTTCCCAAACATCTAATCCTAATATTGGTGTTCCTCCGCAACCTATCTTTGGCATTAATGGATTGTCTTGGTTAGGTGTCGAGCAAATCTCGACTTTGCCTCCTCTATGGGTACATAGCCATGCCCAACCTGAACCAAATTGTGTAGCCGCCGCTTTACTAAAAGCTTCCTTGAAATTGTCAAAAGAACCAAATGCATCCTCGATGGCATCTTTCAATTCACCAGACAGCCTTCCTTTGCCCTCTGGGTTCATGACCTCCCAAAAAAGAGAGTGATTATAATAGCCTCCACCATTATTCCTGACTGCTTTATTGTTCATGTCCAGCCCATCAAGAATCGATTCAATGGACTTTCCTTCTAGTCCAGTTCCCTCTATTGCCGCATTAAGTTTGTTAGTATATCCATTATGATGCTTAGAGTAGTGTATCTCCATGGTTCTGGCATCTATATGTGGTTCAAGTGCGTCGTATGCGTATTTTAATTTCGGTAATTCGAAAGCCATAATTCCTAATTTATAGATTAATATTATTTACATCAAATTTACTGATTAAACAGACCAATTAAAAATAATATATAGCTATTAGATCATCGATAGTTTTTATCTTGTATACAAAATTACCCAGTGCAAAAAGTCACCTCTTTCAATGTTTATAACGCCTCGGCAGGAAGTGGCAAAACCTTTACCCTTGTTAAGGAATATCTAAAGTTACTCTTAAGTGCAAATAAACCCGATCTTTTCAAGAATATCCTCTCACTTACTTTTACTAACAAGGCTGTTGCAGAGATGAAAAATCGAATACTTGAAAAATTGAAGCTATTCTCTGAAGAGTCAATTTTCGAATTATCAGATGCCACTTTCACCGCGATTTGTGAGGAATTGAAAATGGACCCTAAGGACCTTCATGAAAAATCCAAGCGGACATTGAATACCATATTACATAATTATTCTTCTTTTGATATATCTACTATTGATAGGTTTACACATAAGGTCATTAGGACCTTTGCTTTTGACCTTAAAATTCCTTTGAATTTCGAGGTAGAGTTGGATACAGATAACCTCCTTTCTGAAGCTGTCGACAACTTGATATCCAAAGCAGGTAGTGAGAAGAAAATTACCCAAATGCTTATTGATTTTGCTTTAGAAAAAACAGATGATGAGAAAAGTTGGGACATTGCTTTCGATTTCAATAAAATAGCAAAACTATTGGTAAATGAAAACGACCTGCCGTTCATTGCGACATTAAAAGAGAAAACCCTTGAGGATTTTGATCGACTAAAACATTTAATCAGGTCTAGAAAAGAAGATTCTGAAAGATTAATTATTGAAATAGCACAGGAGGCTCTTACCCTTTTAGAAGAGAACGGATTGGATGAAAGTGATTTTTCTGGAGGCTATTTGCCAAAATTCTATAGTAATCTCACTATCAAGAAATTCGATGTAAACCTAGAAGCTAAATGGCAAGAAGACCTTGGGTCCAGAACATTATACCCCAAAAGGGTTTCGGCAGAAATCGCTGCAACCATTGAAGAAATTCAGCCTAGGCTAAATTCAGCATTTCAGAAGACTAAAGACCTTTTGTATTTGCATCGTTTTTACAATAATTTCTATAAGAACCTAACGCCATTATCGGTTATTAATTCTATAAATAAGGAATTGCAGGCAATCAAAAAAGAAAAGAACCTGTTGCTGATTTCAGAATTCAACAAGATCATCCATGAAGAAATCAAGAACCAACCTACACCTTTTATATATGAACGATTGGGCGAAAAATTCAAGCATTATTTCATAGATGAGTTTCAGGACACATCAATCATGCAATGGGAAAACTTGATTCCTTTAATAGACAATCGCCTATCAAGCGAGAACGGCAGCGCCATGATCGTAGGAGATGCTAAGCAGGCAATTTACAGATGGCGAGGCGGTAAACCAGAACTTTTTATAGACCTTATCAATGAAGCTAATCCGTTTCAAGTAGAAAAGAGCATTCATGACCTACCAACCAATTATCGCAGTCACAAGTACATCGTAGAATTCAATAATTCGTTTTTTGCTCATTTAACTACGTTCGTTTTTGCAAATAACGAGCATAAACAACTCTACAAGAATGCCTCTCAAAACGTCCATTTTCTTGAGGAAGGCTTCGTTAAAATTGATTTCTTGGATCTGGACGAAGAAGATACAAGAGACGAAATCTTCACGAAAGCTGTAAGTCAATCGATAGAACAAGCCCTTGATAACGGTTTTGAGCTAAACGATATTTGTGTCTTGGTTCGAAGGAAAAAAGAGGGGCTCGCAATATCATCTCATTTAACTGAATTAGGAATCGATATTATCTCTTCCGAGACCTTGCTAATAAATAATTCTCCCGAAATCCAGTTCTTAACCAACGTCCTTAGGTTTTCTTTACAACCAAAGAACGATGAACTAAAAGCCAACATCCTTTATTATATCTCTGACCAATTGAATATTGATGATAAGCATTCTTTCTTGATGAATGGATTGTCGCTCACATTCAGTGAATTATCTAAAATGCTGGAATCACATGAAATTAGTTTTGATTTCGATGACATTTTGCAATTAGCACTTTATGATGCCATTGAGAGCATTGTCAGGGAGTTCAAATTGGTATCTAAATCTGATGCTTATATCCAGTTTTATTTAGATACCGTTCTGGACTATTCTCAGAAAGAATCATCCAGCATAATGGATTTCCTGGAATATTGGGAGAAGAAAAAGGACGATTTAAGCATTACTGTACCTGAAGGCAGAAATGCTGTGCAAATCATGACCATTCATAAATCAAAGGGTTTGGAGTTTCCTGTAGTCGTTTTTCCTTATGCTGACCTTAATATATACAAGGAAAGAGAACCAAGGGTGTGGTTTCCTATAGATAAGGATCAGTACAATGGATTCTCAAACACACTTCTCAATTATAATAACACCCTCGCAGAATTTGGAGATGAAGGCGAGGCAATATATAATCGTAGACAATCGGAGTTGGAACTAGATAATATCAATTTGCTGTATGTAGTATTAACAAGGGCCATCGAACAATTACATATCCTATCAAGCAAAGTCAAGAAGACCAAAACAAATGAAACCTCTAAGGATTTTTCAGCATTTTTCGCAAGTTATTTACAATCAATAGGGAAATGGTCTGATGCCAAGGACACCTACACTTTTGGCAACCCTAAAAAGCAAAAGGAACATTCGAGACCAATAAAAAACAGTTTGAATCCGAACAAGTTCATTTCAATCAAGAATAAAGTGAGCATAATTACAAAAGCAGGTTTTTTGTGGGATACAGCACAGGGAGCAGCCATAGAAAAAGGAAATCTCGTGCATCACCTTATGGCGCGAATCCTACATGAAAACGATATTGATTTTGTGATGAATGATGCACTTAACGAAGGCCAAATAGACTATAATCAGGCAAAGGTCCTGAAACCATTATTGCTTTCTATCATTAATCACCCAAAATTGAATCAATATTATTCTGATGAGGTAGAAGTATTCAATGAGCGAGATGTAATTGCAGCTAACGGTATGGTAGTGCGACCTGATCGATTAGTCCTTGATAAGGATAACAAAGCAATTATAATAGATTATAAAACAGGAGTTTATGATTTAAAGCACGAACAACAATTAATAACCTATTCAGATATCATTGAATCCATGGGAATTGAAGTGAAGAAACGTATTTTGATCTACATTGATCGAGGCATTGAAATAAAAGAACTTTAACTTTGCAAAAAATTACCTTATGTACGGAAAGATCAGAGAGCACCTTCTTGAGGAATTGCAATCCATAAGAAATGAAGGTCTCTATAAAACAGAGCGAATTATAACAACTCCCCAAGATGCCATCATTAAAACAACCGAAGGCAAGGAAGTAATTAATTTCTGTTCGAACAATTACTTGGGATTGTCTTCACATCCAGAGGTAATTCAAGCTGCTAAAGATACCATGGACTCTCATGGTTTTGGAATGTCGTCCGTTAGGTTCATATGTGGTACTCAAGACATACATAAAGAATTAGAAGAAAAGATCGCTGATTTCTATCAAACAGAGGACACCATATTATATGCCGCTGCTTTCGATGCCAACGGTGGTGTATTTGAACCTTTGTTCGGAAAGGAGGATGCAATTATATCAGATTCGCTTAATCATGCCTCGATTATAGATGGCGTGAGATTGTGCAAGGCTGCGAGATACAGGTACGCCAATAATGATATGCAAGATCTAGAGAAGCAATTGATTGAAGCTAATGCCAATAAGGCCAGGTTTAAGATCATCGTTACCGATGGTGTTTTCTCAATGGATGGTATTGTTGCAGAACTGGATCGAATCTGTGACTTGGCAGAGAAATATGATGCTTTGGTAATGATTGATGAATGTCATGCAACTGGTTTTATCGGTAGAACTGGCAGGGGAACCTTAGAGGAGAAAAATGTCATGGGTAGAATTGACATTATCACTGGTACTTTGGGCAAGGCATTAGGAGGTGCCATGGGTGGATATACCACAGGTAAAAAAGAGATCATCGATATGCTTCGCCAACGCTCTCGCCCTTACTTGTTCTCTAACTCCTTAGCACCAGCAATTGTGGGTGCAAGCATTAAGGTTTTCGATATGATCTCCAAAGACACTGGATTAAGGGATAAACTAGAAAGGAATACCAAGTATTTCAAGGAAGGAATAATCAAGGCCGGATTTGATATTGTTGAAGGCCAAAGCGCCATAGTGCCCATTATGCTTTATGACGATAAATTATCACAAAAAATGGCAAATATGATGCTTGAAGAAGGAATTTATGTCGTTGGCTTTTTCTTCCCTGTAGTGCCCAAAGGCAAGGCAAGAATAAGGGTGCAATTATCTGCTGCTCACGAGCAACCTCACTTAGACAAAGCAATAGATGCTTTTACTAAGGTTGGGAAAGAACTAAATGTTATTTAAAATAGTTCCAAACTCCGCATTTTTAAAGCAAATTTTCAATATTTTTATATATTTGTCTTTGTTAATAAATTTTAACAACTTACTTTTGCTCATAATTAACACTTAAAAATTAAATTATTTGAATATGAAAAATCTTAGCAGATTAATGTTCGCTATGTTGCTTTTAATTGGTTTTAGCAACGCTAACGCGCAAGACCAAAATAATCCTTGGGCTATCACTTTTGGGGTCAACGCAGTTGATGTATATCCTGTTGGTGGAAATTCACCGCAAGGTGATTATTTTGATGAATTCTTTAATGTGAACGACCACTGGAACATTTTACCTTCGTTATCGACTCTTAGGGTAGGTAAGTATTTAGGTGATAATTTCTCCTTTAGTGCGACGGGCTCATTGAACAGAATCGAGAAAATAGGTGAGACACGTGGCAACCCTGGTAACCCAAGTGTTACGTTAAATGACGAAGCATCATATTATTCAGTTGATGGAGATGTTACTTACAGTCTTGCTAATTTATTCAATTCAACAAAATTCGAACCGTACCTAGGTGTTGGTGGTGGTTATTCTTGGGTTGAGGAAAATGCTCAATTTGGAAATAACAACGCAGCTGGAAAACAAGCTAAGTTAGGTTTCGGAACATTGAATGGTTCATTAGGGTTTAATTATTGGTTCACTGATAATATTGCACTAAACCTTCAATCTAAATACAAGCATTCCTTCACTGAGTTATCCGAAGGTGGCGTTTCGCATTTTCAGCATAGCGCAGGTATTGCTGTTAAGTTTGGTGGAAAAGACACTGATGGTGATGGCATCTACGACAAAGACGATGCATGTCCAGAAGTTGCTGGGCTAGAAGCATTCAACGGATGCCCTGATACAGATGGTGATGGAATAGAAGATAGTAAAGACGACTGTCCTAACGAAGCTGGCTTAGCTGAATTCAACGGATGTCCTGATACAGATGGCGACGGTGTTGCTGATAAAGATGATGACTGTCCAACAGTTGCTGGTCTTAAAGCATTGAACGGTTGTCCTGATAAAGATGGTGATGGTGTTGCTGATGGAAAAGACAACTGTCCTGACGAAGCAGGTCCTGCGGCCAACAATGGTTGCCCATGGTCTGATAAAGACGGTGATGGTGTTCTTGACAAAGACGACCAATGTCCAGACGAAGCTGGTACAGTAGCTAACAATGGTTGCCCAGAAGTTGTTGTTCCAACTCAAGAGGTTATCAACCAATTGAATAGCTATGCTAAGACAATCTTGTTCGACACTGGAAAGTCTAGCTTCAAGCAAGAAACATATCCAGTCCTTCAAGCTATTACAGCCATCTTAAAAGAGTATCCTAAGGCTAACTTCACTATAGAAGGTCATACAGATAGCGTAGGAAGCAAGACTCTAAACCAAAAACTTTCTGATGCAAGAGCTAATGCAGTTATGGCCTACTTGATCCAAAACGGCATCGATGGTCTGAGATTAAACGCATACGGATTTGGCGAAGACTACCCAATCTCTAGCAATGCTACAAGAGCTGGTAGAGCTGAGAACAGACGTGTAGAAGTTAAACTTAAGAACTAAGGTTTAGACTTTAAATAAATAATTTAAAAAACGCTCCGATAATCGGAGCGTTTTTTATTTTTATACCTATGGTAGAATCTTTTGTTGATGAAGTATTGAAAGACATCCTTTCAAAGGATTTGGACATTTCTCAACAAGTATTTATCCTACCTAGCAAAAGATCTGGAGCATTTTTAAAGCATTCACTATCCCAACTTACCGAAGAGACAATTTTCTCGCCAGAAATACTTAGCATAGAGCAATTCATTGAAAATGTATCACTACTAAAGAGCATTTCTAATACCGAGTTGTTTCTTGAATTCTATCAAGTATATAAAGAAAACACCTCAAAAGATCAACTACATGAATTCGATAGTTTCTGCAAATGGGCTCAGGTGATGGTTCAAGATTTTAATGAGGTGGATCGATACCTAGTTCCTCCCGAGAAGATTTTCAAATACCTAAGTGCTATTAAAGAAGTTGATCATTGGTCTGTTTCTCCTGAAAAAACAGAGCTTATTTCCAATTATCTTTCCTTTTGGAAAAAATTGCCATTCTATTACAATGAATTGACCAAACGACTTATTGATAAGGGAATGGGATATCAAGGGTTGATGTATCGAGAAGCTGTTAATAAATTAGAGCTTTATTTACAGCACAATTCTAAAGAGAGATTCGTATTCCTAGGCTTTAATGCACTCAACACTTCTGAACAAAAGATTATCCAGGAATTACTTCATCAAGGTCTTGCCGATATCTATTGGGACATTGATTCTTATTTCATTGATTCCTCATTTCATGATGCAGGTTTGTTTACAAGACGTTACAAGCAATGGCCTTATTTCCACAAGACCGAGTTCAAATGGGAATGCGACTATTATAGAACAAAGAAGAATATAAAGACCATTGGCCTTCCCAAGAATGTTGGTCAAGCAAAATATGTAGGCGAACTTTTATCACAATTAAATAGTTCACATGAAGACCTTGGTAATACAGCTGTTGTTTTAGGAGATGAAACACTCTTGACTCCATTACTCAATTCAATACCTGAAGAGATTGGACCTGTAAATGTAACGATGGGACTTTCGTTGAAAGAAATACCATTGGCCTCTCTTTTTGAATTGCTTTTTCGTATCCATAAAAACCCTGGTCAATCCAACCTGTATTATAAACATGTTCTTTCGTTGACATCAAATCCTTTTATAAGTCAGGTCCTTGATATAAATGAATCGGAAAACATTTCGGAAGTACATCAGATAATATCAAAAAACAATATTACATATATTGGCCTGGACCAATTGAAAGCTTATTTTCCAAGCAATGCAGGATTAATTGATCTGCTTTTTTGTTCCTGGAAGAGTAGCTCAAGATTGGCTCTTAAAAACTGTAAAGAAATCATTAAGCATATTAAGAAATCCCTTAATGAGAAAAGAGAGGATAATCGGTTGGCCCTTGAGCACCTTTTTAAATTCATGCAAGTTTTCAATCAGATTGAAATCGTAATATCCAATTACGATCATCTATTGGATATAAAATCACTCTATTCGTTATTTAAAGAACTGTTGGCAACTGAAAATCTAGATTTACAAGGAGAGCCTCTAAATGGACTTCAAATATTGGGCGTGTTGGAATCAAGGGTTATAGATTTTGAAACTGTAATCATCACTTCGGTAAATGAAGGCATCCTACCCTCCGGAAAGAGCCATAATTCCTTTATACCACTTGATGTTAAGCTGGAATATGGTCTGCCAACCTATAAAGAAAAAGATGCAGTCTATACTTACCACTTTTATCATCTTTTGCAAAGGGCCAAAAACATTTATATCCTGTATAATACCGAAGTAGATGCCTTGAATGGTGGCGAAAAAAGTCGTTTCATCACTCAGCTTGAAGCTGAAAACATTCATGAAATAGAAGATTTTATTATAACACCTCAAGTCAAACACATCGAAAAAAGACTTAAAACAATTAACAAGACCGACGATATTCTCAATCATTTAAAAGCCCTGGCTGCAAAAGGCTTTTCTCCATCATCTTTATCCAGTTACATTAGGAACCCTATGGATTTTTATTATAATAAAGTCCTTGGTATTAATTCGTTTGAAGATGTTGAAGAAACTGTTGCCACAAACACCTTTGGAACTATCATCCATAACTCATTAGAAGAATTATACAGACCATATATATCAACATTTCTTACCGAAGATAGCATCGCAGAAATGAAGTCCAGAATAAATGTCACTATCGAAAAATTCTTTGTAAAAGAATTTCGGAAAGGTGATATTACAAAAGGCAAGAACCTTATCATTTTTGAAATCACAAAGCGTTACATTTCTAATTATCTCAATATGGAGTCTAGGTCTATTGCTCAGGGCAGACGGATCAAGGTCATTGCACTTGAGAAAGAATTAAAGGTCCCTGTTAGTATTCCTGAGCTTGGATTTCCTGTTTATTTAAGAGGATTTGTAGACCGTATTGATGAGTTGGACGGAGTTCTTAGGGTAATAGACTACAAAACTGGCAAAGTAGAGCAAAGCAAGGTGGAAGTTGTTAACTGGGAAGACATAACAACTGATTATGAAAAATACAATAAAAGCTTCCAAGTTTTGGCTTATGCCTATATGATGCATAAACAATCCTCATTGAAGAAGCCTCTTGAAGCAGGAATAATATCCTTCAAGAACCTTAAGTATGGTCTATTGAAATTTGCCAAGAAAGATAGCCCTCGTAGCAAGAACAAGGATGCCACAATTACTGAAGACACTATCAATAAATATCATGAAGAGTTAAAAAAACTCATTCTTGAGATTTTCGACCAGAAATTTGACTTTATAGAAAAACAGGTGTAGAAACAAAAAACTCTTCAATACAAATGTATTGAAGAGCTCGGTGGAGAAGAGCGGACTCGAACCGCCGACCTCTTGACTGCCAGTCAAGCGCTCTAGCCAACTGAGCTACATCCCCAAATTATTTTTTTAATCCACTTAGGACCAATACAGGGATCTTAACATAAAAATCTTTCTTGAGTATCGTATTTTTCTCCCATTTCTTTGTAAAGAACCCACGTTTTCTTCTTACAACACATATCATGTCAGGATCGCTTGGTTTTAAG
>Ga0265306_10001348_pt1 | contig 11867 bp, 13 predicted proteins | sample Helome_3_FD_192493 | JGI IMG/M metagenome (GOLD analysis project Ga0265306, IMG submission 192493) | Marine sediment microbial communities from subtidal zone of North Sea - Hel_20160420 (Illumina Assembly) | ecosystem: Environmental > Aquatic > Marine > Subtidal zone > Sediment ...
GCCGCCTTGTCGCCGTTGCTGCCGCAGCCGCCGCAAATACTGGGCCACGGCCGCGTCGTGTTCGGCTTTGGTCGCGGAGAAGCTGTGACTGCCATCTCCAAGGCCGGTCGCGACGAAATACAGTTCGTTCCCTGGCGCTGGATTCAGTGCCGCGTGAATAGCAGCCCTCCCCGGCATCGCGATTGGCGTCGGTGGCAGGCCGTGGCGCGTGTAGGTGTTATAGGGTGTGTCGGTAGTCAGATTTTTGCGCGTAAGATTGCCGTCAAATTGAGGTCCGATGCCATAGATTACTGTTGGGTCCGTTTGCAGCCGCATTCGCTTCTTGAGGCGGCGCGTGAACACGCCGGCGATACGAGATCTTTCATCGGCACGTGCCGTCTCTTTCTCGACAATGGAAGCTAATATCAGCGCCTCATAGGGCGCCGTCGCTGGCGTCGACGCGTCACGTGCGCTCCATTCTTCGGCCAGTACCGACTGCATCAGCCGATATGCCTGGCTCAGCAACTCCCGGTCGGTCGTATTGCGTGCAAAACGATAGGTTTCGGGCAGGAACAAGCCTTCCGGATGCAGGACGCTGGCACCGAGATCTGAAAGCAGCCCCTTCCAGTCCTCATCCGTCATCGACGCTGTTATTGCCTCATTGGCATGCATCGCCGCGAGCACATCCCGATGATTCCATCCTTCGATGATCGTGAAGGAATACAGCCTTACGGCACCACTGGTCAGTTGTTCGAGAATCGATGCAGGCGTCGCGCCGGCCTCGATCAGGTAGTCTCCGGCCTGCACAGCGGCGGCCTTGCCGCTCACGCGCGCATACAGGCGAAACCACTTGTCATTTTCGATGACACCCTTTTCAACGAGCTCCCTTGTCACCGTGGCGAATGAACTGCCATTGGGAATCTCGAGCTCGAGCCCGATCGCCGGCACGGAAACGGCCGTTGTCATGAATCGATTGACCTGCCAGGCGCCGACACCAATCGACGCCAGGGCCAGTATGACCGCTATGGACAAGCCGATGGCAACACGCTTCATACCGCGCACTCCGCGATGCCGTTATCTGCCATCTTCGACATTACTTCCAGCGTTACAGGGTGGACTCGCCAGACTTTTTCTCCGCAGCGGCGCACGGGGAGAACGCCGAATTGGCTGTTCGTCAGAAAGACTTCATCGCTGCCGTAAAGCTCGGCTACGTCGACATCACGAACCTCGACAACGATACCGTTATCTCTGAGCGTTTCAATTGCGTGACGCCGCATTACGCCCTCGACCCCGCAACGATGAAGCGACGGTGTAATGAGGGAATCATTTGAGACGATGAACACATTGCTCATGGTACCGCAGATGAGCCGCTCATCGGCATCGAGGGTCAGGCCTTCGAATGCCGAATGGTCAACGAATTCTGAGCGCGCAAGAACTTGTTCCAGGCGGTTGAGCGTCTTGAGACCGGCGGTGACGGAGAATACCGCAAGTCTCGTGCTACACACCCGGGTCTCAACGCCGCTGCGGTAGTGTTCAACGCTAACCGGCAATGTCGCAAAGACGCCGATATACGATTTTGCATCGGTGGGATTCTTGCGCGCATAGCCACGCGCGGAAACGCCGCTGCTAATAACGATCTTTGCGGCGCAATGGGCAGGGTTCTCGTGGCTTCGTTCCACCGCATGGTCGAGCTTCTGTCGCAGGTTTTGAATGTCCGGCACTATGATACGCATTCGCCCGCAACCCATCGCGAGGCGGTCCATGTGGTATTCCCACAGCCTTGGCTCACCGTCGCGAATCGCGATTGTTTCGAAAAGCCCGTCACCGTATTGGAATGCCCGGTCATCGATGGAGACGAGACTGGCCGCCTCGCCATTGTGAAACCAGCGACTCATCGACTTAACGCCTTTAACAGGCCTTTGGCCTTGGCGCGGGTTTCCTCGAGCTCTGCGTGGGGATCCGAGTCGGCAACGATACCGGCCCCCGCGCGAAATGTGAGCTTGTTGCCCTGTTTTATCATTGTGCGAATCAATATATTTAGGTCCAGATTGCCATCCCGGTTCAGGTAGCCGAACGAGCCGGTATACGCTCCACGCGGCCCCTGCTCCAGTTCAGCGATAATTTCCATGCAGCGGATCTTCGGGCAGCCTGTGATGCTACCACCCGGAAAGACCGCCGCGATGGCCTGTCCGGGCATCACGTCGTCGCGCAATCGTCCTTTGACGTTTGAGACAATGTGATGAACATGTGCATAGCTTTCCAGCACCATCATCTCGTCCACCTCGACGGTTCCGGCGTCGCAAACTCGCCCCAGATCATTACGTTCCAGATCAATAAGCATGACATGTTCTGCGAGTTCCTTGGGATGGGAAAACAACTCAGCCGACAGCGTACTGTCCCGAGCATCGTTTTCGGAACGCGGTCTTGTGCCGGCGATGGGCCGGGTGGCGGCAATCCCATCCCTGACGCTTAACAAGCGCTCGGGCGATGAAGAGATGATCTCTACATCTTGCCAACGGGCTATGCCTGCGAACGGTCCGGGGTTGGTCTCACAAAGGGACGCATAGATTTCGTTGCCGCTCACCTGCGCCGAAATCTCGGTCGACCATTCTCTGGAGAGGTTCGCCTGGTAAATTTCGCCCGCCGCGATGTAATCCCGGGCCTTTAATACAGCGTCGGTAAAACGGTGGGGATGTTCCTCGCTTGCAGATTTGAGGATGCCAGTGTGTATGGTATGCCCCTCACACAATGCTCCGACATCTTTCTGTAATTGCACGCGATCTGCAATCTCGGGCAACTCGGAAACGAGGTAGCAAGCAGCCGTCCCGTGGTCGAAAACCAGGGCTGTATGACAACGCACCGCAAATGCCAACGGCAAAACCGGGTCCGGCCGAAGCTTCAGAGTGGGTTCGATTTCCCCAGCCAGTTCATAGCCAAGGTAAAGAAACCAGCCGCCCACAAACGGCAGACGGCCGCCTTCGGATGGCACTCGCTCGGCCGACCACCAGTGATCGAGAGCGTCCAGAAATGAAACCCCGGGTTCTGCGGCATAGCCCCGCAATTCTCCAGATCGCGCGAGTTCGAGTGATTCGCCGGGAAAAGCAAACAGGATGTCGAAGCGACCAAGCGCGCCACCAGCCGATGTACTCTGTAACAGGAAAGGATACCGCGAGGGATGTTCGCGATGCAGTTTTTGAAGATCACCGGGACTGGCGATCTCACCGAGAGGCTCATTCAAGTGCGCGAAGGACCAGGCTTCCGTTTGTGCCGCCGAAACCGAAAGAGTTTGACACGGCGATTTTGATCTTGGCATCCCGCGCATCGTTCGGCACGTAGTCGAGGTCGCATTCGGGATCCTGATTTTCCAGGTTAGTCGTCGGTGGGATTACCTGGTTCTTGATTGCCAATGCGCAGAATATCGCTTCCGCGACACCGGCTGCTCCGAGCATGTGGCCGGTTGTGGATTTGGTCGAGCTCACCGCCAGGCTCTTGGCGGCGTCGCCGAAAGCGCGCTTAATGCCAACCGTCTCACCAATGTCGCCTGCCGGCGTCGAAGTTCCATGCGCGTTCAGGTAGTCGACATCCGCCGGAGCGATGCCGGCATCTTTCAATGCGGCCGTCATGCACTTGCGTGCACCTTCCCCGTCCGCAGGTGGCAACGTGATGTGATATGCGTCGCCGCTCATGCCGAAACCGATCAGCTCAGCATATATTTGTGCGCCGCGTGCCTTGGCGTGTTCGAGCTCTTCCAGCACGACGCATCCGGCGCCGTTACTCAGAACGAAGCCATCACGATCGACATCGAAAGGTCGGCTGGCGTGCGTAGGATCGTCGTTGCGTGTGGACATCGCCCGCGCCGAACAGAAACCACCCAGCGCCAGCGGCGTGGTTGAGAATTCGGAACCACCGGCTAGCATGACGTCTGCGTCACCATGTTCGATGCTGCGAGACGCCAGACCCAGGCAGTGCGTCGACGTCGCACACGCGGTTACGATCGAGATATTGGGCCCGGTAATGTGCTTTAGGATGCTGACCTGCCCGGACGTCATGTTGATGATGCTACCGGGAATAAAAAAAGGCGAGACCCTGCGCGGGCCGCCTTTGAGCATCCTGTAGAGATTGTCTTCGATGAATTTGATGCCGCCGATGCCGGAACCCATCGCGATTCCGATGGTGTGGCCGTTTTCTTCCGTGATCTCGAGATCCGCGTCACTTATTGCGTTGATTGCGGCGGCGACACCGTAGTGTATGAAGGGATCGTTCTGGCGCTGGTCTTTTTTGGACAGGTAGTCGTCGACCTCGAAGTCTCTTACCAGTCCGGCGATGCGAGTCGGATAGGCACTGGTATCGAATTCGTCGACCAGTCTGATGCCGGAAATCCCTTCGCAAACGCTGCGCCACGCGTCATCCAGGCGACTCCCTACCGGCGAAATAATCCCCATGCCGGTTATGACGACACGTCGTTTGTTCAAGAGTCTATCCGTGGTTGAATAGCAGAACTGCCGTTCGGAACTAAAGGAAAAAGGCGCGACGACTGGCGCCGCGCCAGATTTCTTAACCCTCGCTCTGGCGAGCGGTTACAAAGTCGATTGCCTGCTGGACCGTTGTGATCTTTTCAGCGTCTTCGTCCGGGATTTCCGTCTCGAATTCCTCTTCCAACGCCATTACCAGCTCGACGGTGTCGAGCGAATCCGCGCCCAGGTCATCGACAAAGGAAGCATCGTTCGTCACCTCATCTTCTTTGACTCCGAGTTGTTCGGCAACGATTCCCTTAACTTGTTCTTCGATACTGCTCATAGTGGTTGCTTCTCCTAGGAAGACTCAATTTTCCTTTGCGGCGGACCCATACCGCGGTGTTAGTCCGGTTACAGGGTCTTTGCAGACACCTCAAACGGCGCTCATATTGGCCCGTATTCACGACTTATTTCTATGCAACTCCTTGATATTCCAAGGCGCTTCCCGGTCGTGGGTGGCTATTGTAAGTGAATCATTCATGGCAATCTACACAACTGAGGCGATAAATCGTGGCAAATTGACAACAGCACAAATCCGACTATCCGGCATCTAGTCCATCACCATGCCGCCATTGACGTGCAGGGTCTCTCCAGTGATGTAAGCGCCGCCGCCTGACGCAAGAAACAGAACAGCGTTGGCGATATCGTTCCCGGCGCCCAGCCTGCCCAATGGCACCTGGCTCAGCATCGCATCGCGCTGCTCTTCCGGCAAGTCCTTGGTCATATCCGTGTCGATGAATCCGGGCGCGACGACGTTTACGGTGATACCGCGCGAACCGATCTCCCGCGCCAGGGACTTCGAGAATCCGACCATTCCGGATTTTGTCGCTGCGTAATTTGACTGCCCGGCATTACCCATGACCGCGATCACCGACGCAATATTGATGATGCGCCCTTTCTTCGCTTTCATCATTCCACGAAGGCACGCCTTGCTCATCCGAAACAAACCGGTCAGGTTCGTCGCGACGACATCGTCCCACTCGTCCTGCTTCATTCGCATGAGCAAATTGTCGCGCGTAATACCCGCATTGTTGACGAGAATCGTCGGGCTTCCCTCGTTAGCCTGCACATCCTTTATGGCGGCCTGCACGGATTCATCGTCAGCAACATCAAGCACTACTCCCCGACCCGTGGCACCGAGTGTTTCCGAAATGCCGTCAGCGCCGGCCTGGCTCGTTGCCGTGCCCACTACCGTGGCACCCGCGTCTGCCAATGCCTGCGCAATGGATGCGCCGATACCACGTGACGCGCCCGTGACCAGCGCGATCTCACCGTCAAGGGCATCTGAATTGAAGAGCTGGCTCATGAAATTTCCTTTCTTATGCTGTCAGCCCTGCAGTGCTTTCTGCAGGTTGTCGTTGTTATCGATAGTCGCGACGGGCATGCCTTTTTCGATGCGGCGGATGAGTCCCGCCAGGATCTTTCCTGGCCCGCATTCGATGACTGATGTTGCACCACCCGCGACAAGCGCCTGAACGGTTCGTACCCAGAGTACAGGGCTATAAACCTGCATCGACAACTTGCTACGAATATCGTTTGCATCCAGGTAGGGTTCGGCTGTCGCCGCACTGATCACCGCGATATCCGGTACCTTGAACTCCGTCGCATCGAGAGCCTCCCCGAGAGACGTGCCGGCTTCGCGCATCAGGGATGAGTGGGACGGCACGCTGACCGGCAGCACGATGGCGCGTCGGGCGCCATGCGCCTTCGCATACTCCACGGCCTGGCTCACCGCCGTTGCGTGACCCGCAATCACTACCTGGCCGGGCGAGTTGAAGTTCACCGGTTCGGCGACACCGATCGTCGACGCTTCATCGCACAGCGAGACGATGGTCTCGTCGTCGAGCCCAAGTACCGCGGCCATCGCACCAATTCCGACCGGTACGGCCTCCTGCATTAGCTCCGCTCGGCGTCGGACGATACGCATCGCGTCGCCAAAGCCGACGGCGCCTGCACAAACAAGTGCTGTATATTCGCCGAGGCTGTGGCCGGCCATCTGCGACGGAGGCGATCCTCCTGCTGCCGCCCAGACACGGTATGCGGCTGTGCCTGCCGCGAGCATCGCCGGCTGCGTGACCACAGTTTCAGCCAGGCTTTCGGCTGAACCGTCCTGCACCAGCTGCCACAAATCATAGCCAAGGATCTCACTGGCTTCAGCATAGGTCTCCTGCACAGCCGGATACTCTGCCGCCAGGTCGGATTGCATGCCTTGGGACTGGGACCCCTGCCCGGGGAAAACCATTGCGATTGTCACTGCCGCCTCCGTCCGTCAATCGTGATAGCCCGCACAGCACAAAGAGGCCGGCTCCGAAGCCGCAAATTATATAGGCGCGGCTCGCTGTACCCTAATCCGGAGGATCATTGCCGCCACAGCGCCTCCGATCGCACCAAACAGGTGGGAGTCAACCACCACTTGACCGCCGGCCGCGTCCTCAGAGCCCGGCAGGGGCCCGCTGAATTGCTCCCAGGCCAGTTTGCCGACCAGCAGAGCGGTCAGCACGAACGTCTCTCTGTCGGGCTTCCAGAGCCTCTCCGCAAGGCCTGCAGCCAGAATGCCGTGCAACAGACCTGACAGACCGACGTACCACAAGAGGTCCGGATCGAATATCCACAGACCAAGGTCCATCGCCAGCATGCTGATTGCGGCTATGAGGATCCACTGCCGCCCGTCGAAAGCGTCGCCCACCAGGTACCAGACGAGTGTGAGGCCGGCGCCATTCAGCGCGAAATGCGGCCATCCCAGGTGCACGAAATGACCGGATAGCAGGCGCCAAACCTCGCCGGAGCTGATAGCCATCCGGTCGAACCGAAGCCAGTCCCGTCCCCATTCACCCGCCAGAAGCAGCAAAGCCGCGGCGAGCAGAGCGCATACGGGTAGCCACCAGTGCCCTGCTCCCGGGCCGTTATCGGTATTTCGATCGAGTTTGTGTAACCCCATGTTTGATATACTGACGTTTACTTCAATTGAGAGTCAATTCAGCGGTTTCGCCTCACTCGCGAGGCCGCTTCGGAGCAGAGCCAGTGAGTCATAATTCGAGGGTATTGTGTCGTGTTGGGCGGCAGCGGGGTTTTACGTTGATCGAGATCATGGTCGTCGTGATCATAATCGGCATTCTCGCTGCAATCGTCGCGCCCAACGTCATCGGTCGGGTCGACGACGCGCAGATCACCAAAGCCAAAGCCGAGATCGCCAACATCGAGAACGCGCTGAAATTCTATCGTCTCGACAATTTTGCCTACCCAACGACAGAACAGGGCATCGAGGCGCTCGTGACGAAGCCGGCGGATCCCAGTATCCGAAACTGGAAGCCCGGAGGTTACATGGATCGTCTGCCTAAAGACCCTTGGGGAAATCCATACCAGTATCTGAATCCCGGCAACAACAACGAAATCGATATCTACACGCTCGGTCGCGATGGCAGGCCCGGTGGCGAAGGTCTGGACGCCGACATCGGCAACTGGGATCCGGAATAGGCTTGCGAGCCGGTTGAGGGTCTGCTGCCCGGATGTCGACACTGCAAAAAGCGCGCGGTTTCACACTGATCGAGATACTCGTTGTGGTGATCATCATCGCGATTATTTCGAGCGTCGCCCTCATGTCAATGAACCTCATTGGCGATGACCGTGAACTCGACACCGAACGCAAACGACTCGCGACGTTGATCGAGGTCGCGCAGGACGAAGCGATGATGCAGGGTCGGGAACTCGGATTGGAGTTGATGACGTCGACCTACCGGTTTGTGGAATTCGACCCTTTTGCAGCGCAGTGGACCGAGATTCGTGATGATGAGCTATTCCGATTGCGGCAATTGCCCGACGGCATGGAATTCGAACTTTACGTGGAAGGCAAACGCATCATTCTCGACAACGACCCGAAAGAATTCGAGGATCCGGACAAGGCAGGAATGTCGCTGGCCATCGAGTCATACGCTCCACACGTGTTTGTTTTCTCCAGCGGCGAATCGACGTCTTATGAAATTCGCCTCATACGTCCTCTTAACGATCAGCAACTGGTTATGCGTGGCGACGTACTCGGCAATATCGAGTTTGACGCAGAGGAATACTGACCGTTTATGATTCGCAAACGCGCAGCAGCATTCACACTGGTCGAGGTCATGGTCGCGCTGACGATCGTAGCGTTTTCGTTGACCGCGATCGCAGCCAGCATGAATCAAATGATCGATGCCGCGAATACGATGCGGGAACGTACCTACGCAAGCTGGATTGCGCAAAACAAGATCGCGGAACTGCGCCTTGCGAGCGACACTCCCGAAGTCAGTTCAACGAGCGGCGAAGTCGACTATGCCAACGCCCAGTGGTCATGGCGGGCAGTCGTCTCTGAAACCGGTATCGAATCATTTTACCGCGTAGACGTCACGGTATCGCATGCCGGAAGCGAATATATCATTCGCACTGTCACCGGGTTCATCGGCGATCCGGTGCCGGCGGGCCGGGCCAACCAGATCTGGAGCCGCGGCTCCCGATCGAGCGGAGCGACGAGTTGAGACGCTCGCTCCAAAAAGGATTCACGCTGATCGAAGTCTTCGTCGCGCTCACGGTGTTCGGAGTCCTGGCCATGCTCGCGTATATGTCGCTGGGCCAGACCTTGTCGAATGCCGACATGCTCAACGAACGTATGGATCGCTTGCAGTCGATACAGAGAACGATCAGTTATCTCAGCAGCGAGTTGTTGCAGACCGTCCCGAGGCCGGTGCGCGTCGAACTCGGCAATGCTCCGTTACCGGCGCTGCAATCAAGTTTTGGATCGGAGTTCGCTTTGCAGCTGACACACGGCGGATGGCCGAACTCCGCCGGCGTACCGCGCAGTACGATGCAACGAACGGCATATCGCATCGAAGAAGGCGAACTCATACGGTATCACTGGAACGTTCTCGACCGCACCGTCAATAACACGCCTCTGACCACGGTCATGCTCGACGAGGTTGAGAGCCTGAACTTCCGCTTCCTGCAAGCAACGGACGAGTGGATCGAGCAATGGCCGCCAATATCGACCCAAAGTGCGCCTAATTCCGGCCTGCCACGCGCCGTGGAGGTCGTTCTGACGCTGGCGGACGAAGGTGAGATCAGCCGGGTCATTGAGGTATCTCCGTGAGCCTCATGGAACGAAGGCGCGGGGTCGCGTTGATTACCGCACTGCTGATTACGGCCCTGGCAGCCTCTCTCGCTGCCGGATTGTCGTGGGACAACTCGCTGGATGTCAGGCGCACGATGGTAATGCTCTATCGGGACCAGGCGATTCAGGTCGCCGTGGGTTCGGAAGGCTGGGTGCGCTCTATCCTGCGTGATGACCAGGCGAACAGCACGTCGGATCACCTCGGAGAAATCTGGGCTACCGAGATCCCTGCGCTTCCCATTGATGCCGAGGCGGTCCAGGGTCAGATTTTTGGACAGATCGAGGATTTGCAGGGTCGCTTCAATATCAATAATCTTCTCGACGGAAATGGCGAAATCGATCAGCCGTCGTTCGAGCAGTACGAGCGTCTGCTGACCGCCCTGGGCCTCGATGTGAGGTTGGCCGGAATCACGGCCGACTGGCTGGACGCAGACCAGGTTGAGGGAATTCCGGACGGCGCCGAAGATTCGCTCTATTCGGGTTTGACGCCCTCGTATCGCACCGCCAATCAACGGATGGCGAATATCACCGAGCTGGCGGCACTGGACGGCATGGATCGTGCGAGTTTCGAGATTCTATTGCCGCACGTGACGGCATTGCCCGGGCGAACGGCGATAAATGTGAACACCGCAACGCGCGAGGTGCTGCAGTCACTCGGCCCCAATATTCGCGAAAGCGATGCGGAAGGCCTGATCGCTTTACGTGAGGACGGCGGTTTCGTTGACTATGCCGGGGTATTCGCTCCCCTGGTTGACGCAGGATTGCAGCAGTGGATCTCGGAGACAACCAGTTATTTTCAATTGAAGGCGGTCGTTCAGATTGATACGGTTCGAATTAGTTTATTTACCGTGTTATTCCGGGACCCGAATAGTCCTGACGTAATACCAATTCGCCGCAGCTTGGGAACCATTTAGCATGGCAGAGTATCTCGTCATTCGACTGAGGCCTACGTCCGAAGAAGATGTCCAGTGGATTGCCGTCGACGATAACGGAACCTGTCGGAGTCGTCCTGCGTCCGGGTCGCTCGAGCAGGCTGCTGCCGAAGTCGCCGGCCGGCCGGTCATCGTGCTCGTTCCGGCTACGGAAGCGTTGACCACGACCGTGCATGTTCCGATTCGTGGCGGGTCGCGGCTGCGCGCCGCTCTGCCCTTCGCGCTCGAAGAAAGTGTGGCTGACGATGTTGAAACATTGCATTTTGCGTCCGGCGCCCGGCGTGACAGCGGGAAACTACCGGTGGCTGTCGTCGCACGCGCGAAGATTGAAGAGTGGATCGAGGTGCTCAACGGAGCGGGTATCACGGCAGCCCGGATGGTCCCCGAGAATTACGGGCTTGCGCGTATTCCCGGAACGATGAGCGTTCTCGTGGACGGCGACTACGTCATGTTTAACGACGGTGCAGAAACCGAGTTTGTCATGCAGGGTGTCCGCCCGAGCGACACGCTCGTCGCGGCGGGCCTGCTGACCGATCGAAGCGATGATGAGCGGGACGACAGTGAGCCAACGGGTCACCTGCTCGCCTATTGTGAAGCCGCCGACGAAGAGCGATTGTCGCATGACTGGATTGCACTGAGGCACGAGTTACACAGTGTCGATGTCCATCTGCTCCCAGACGGAGTGCTGCCGAGACTCGCCGTTACGATTGCCAGCGGTAGCGGAGTCGACTTGCTGCAGGGCCGCTATGGTGCAAAGACTGATTATCGCGCGCAGCTACGGCCCTGGCGCTATGCGGCCGCATTACTTCTTGGCTTAATGGTCGTCGGGTTCGCCGCGAAAGGTGTGGACTACTATCGCCTGTCGCAGGAGGCGGAGTCACTGCAGGCACAGTTCACGGAGGAGTACCGGCAGATACGGCCCGGCGACACGCGCGAACTTCTGGATCCGGTCAGCGTCGTGCGATCGATTAAGCAGGGACTGGGAGCCGCGACCGGGCCACAGGTCTTCCTCCCTTCCCTCCGACAGCTCAGCGATGCGATGGCACAAAATTCCAGCGCCCGCATCGAAACAATCAGTTATCGGGCCGGTGTGATTGATGTCCGGATCACGTCGCCCGATGTTGCGACACTCGACAACATACAAAAAGCCGTCGGTTCGTCGGGTCGATTTCAGGCGTCTATTCAGTCGACTGACCAGGTTGCTGACCAGATCAGCAGCCGCCTGCAAATCCGGGAGGCGGGATCATGAGGGACTGGTTTGAGTCACTGGAGTCTCGTGAAAGGCTGTTTGTCGGCCTGGGCGCTTTG
>Ga0265306_10001349_pt1 | contig 11865 bp, 18 predicted proteins | sample Helome_3_FD_192493 | JGI IMG/M metagenome (GOLD analysis project Ga0265306, IMG submission 192493) | Marine sediment microbial communities from subtidal zone of North Sea - Hel_20160420 (Illumina Assembly) | ecosystem: Environmental > Aquatic > Marine > Subtidal zone > Sediment ...
TGACAAGAAAACAGATGACAAGAAAACAGATGACAAGAAAACAGATGACAAGAAAACAGATGACAAGAAAACAGATGACAAGAAAACAGATGACAAGAAAACAGATGACAAGAAAACAGATGACAAGAAGGCAAAGACAAAACCAGATAAAAAGAAAAAAGGAAAGAAAGGAATCAGTGACAAGTGGTATAATCTAAATGAAATTTTAGTCTATAATGGAATGGGTCTAAAAGGTGAATTGGAATTATATTTCAAGGCAGTAGATGAACTAAAAATAAAATTAGAAAATCTTCAAAGAACATTATCTACATTAACCAATGTCATGGAGAAAGGTCTCAAAGAAGATATGGGCTGTGTGGCATTCAGAGGAAATGAAGGTATTTTGGAAATAACTTTCTTAAAATCATCTGGAATTAGAGCTAATTTTACTTTAAAATCGATCTATTCAGGGAAGGCAATACCTGTAGAGAATATGATAAAAATAGGAGTTTGATGATTATCTATGCCTAAATTAACTTTATTTCATAGTCAAAAAACGGATAAAACCGATCAAATCGATCTAACAATTTTAGCTATACATCAATTTAGCATAGTGTCTTCTAACTGAGGATCTGAAAAAACATGGTAAAAGAAACGACACAAACATCCGTATTTGACTCAACACCTGACTCACAAATGTATGAATACAAACTATCTGTTGAAAAAGTTCAAACAGAATTATTACAATATGGATTAACATCTAATCAAAGTAAGGTATTCATTTATCTTGGAAAGTATGGTTCAAAGACTGCTCCTGAGGTATGTAAAGCACTAAAACTCCCTAGAACAGAAACATATCATTTGTTATCGGCATTACAAAATAAAGGAATTGTATCTGCAACATTCCAACATCCAATTCAATTTACTGCATCACCATTAAATAAAGCAATTTGGATTTTAGTAAATTCTGAAAAAGAAAGAGTAAAATCTTTAGAACAAATGGAAAAAGGATTATCTGAATTATGGAAAAACATTCCAGCATTTGATTCAATACATGATGAAGTCGAGGAAAAATTCCAAATGCTTCAAGGATCAAACCAAATTCATTCAAAGATTACAGAAATGACTGATAGTTATAATGACGAATTTTTAATTTTAGGTTCTGAGAAAGATTATCTTAAACTATATCATGGCGATTATCTAGAATCATTTGTAAAATCAAAACAATCATTCAGACTACTCAGCGCATGTTCTGAAAAAACATCCTACATCTTTGATGATTTAGAACGAAAGAATGTTAAAAAACTCAATAAAGATATTGAAAATCATCTATGCTTTATCCTCAAAGATAATGGTGAAATGTTGTTTTTTACAAAGAATGCAAACTCTACTGAAGAATTATTTGCAATGTGGACCAATTCAAAATCCCTGGTATATTCAATGAAATTACTCTTTGAATCCTTGTGGACTAGTTCAAAGAATATTCACCTCTAATATCTTCATACGATATTATTTGTTAGAATTAAACTCGTCTTCCTCTTTATATACAAAATTCTCCTTAGTTTTTCTATAGATATGGATTCAACATATTCCAAAGTAAAAACAGGAATCCCTGGATTAGACTCAGTGATATCTGGGGGATTAAAACCTGGGCGTTCAGTTACAATATCTGGACCTCCTGGTAGTGGAAAGACCACCTTTGGATTACAATTTCTACATTCAGGAGCAAATGACTTTGATGAACCTGGAATCTATGTTACAATGTCTCAAAATATTGAAGAAGTAAAAAATGACTGCAAATCATATGGTTGGGACTTTGATAATTTGATATCTCAAGATAAAATTATGATGATTGATGCTAGACCATTCAAAATTCAAGATGAATTGATTGGTAAGGATGATTCACTATATCGTGGAGAACAATTGCCGTTTGAACATTTGACAAAATTAATTCTTAGCAGTATAAAGAGAGTTGAGGCAAAAAGAATTGTAATTGACTCTGTTACTATTTTGGCAATGCAGTATTCTGATAAATTTTACATGAGACAGGGATTACAAGGAATGGTTCAAGCATTGGAAAACTTTGGAGTTACAAGTTTGATATTATCAGAGTATTCTGAAAATGATGAAATACCAATAGAATGGTTTGTTACATCTGGAATTATTCAGCTACGTCACACTAGAATTGAGGATACCATGGAGAGGACAATCCAAGTCACAAAAATGAGGGGGATAAAACACAGTGAACAAATCCATCCAATTAATCTGAATTCTGATGGTCTACAATTATTGCATCCAAGATTGATGCCTTGATTATTTCTTTTTTCTAATCTGCTGTGCAATCATTGGTAAAAATGCACCAACATCTGAAACAATTCCTAAAGCTTGCCATGTACCTCTATCCATTAGTTTAGTGACTGTTGGTTGACTGATATCAACAACAATAACTTTGACATTTGCTGGAAGCATATTTCCTGTAGCAATTGAATGCAGCATAGTTGAAATCATTATAACCATACTTGCATCTTTTAGAACTTTTTTGTATTCTCTTTGAGCTTGGGCAACATCAGTAATTACATCTGGTAATGGTCCATCATCTCTAATAGAACCTGCCAAGACAAATGGAATTTTATTTTTTACACATTCATACATTATTCCTTTGGTTAATTTTTTATTTTTCACCATGTTTGCTATGGAGCCTGCTTTGAATACCGCATTGATTGTATCCATATGATTTCTATGTCCGTGATATGCTAATGTTGCATCGTGAACATTCATTCCTAGAGATGTGCCTAATGTGGCATATTCGATATCATGAACAGCTAGTGCATTTCCAGCCAATACCCCGTCAATATATCCACTACGAATCAATTCTGATACAGAGTCATCTGCCCCAGTGTGAACAATTGCAGGACCGCCAACAATTACAATTTTTCCACCATTCTTTTTTGTATTGTAAATGTCATCTGCCACTTGCTTTGCAATGTGTTGTGTTGGTCTTTCACTAGAGCTAGAACTTCCCATAAATTCAAAAACATTAACTCCTTCCCTTGGACGTTCAGGTGGTGTAATTTTGATGCCTTTCTCACCAACAATTATTTGATCATCTTTTTTTACATCTCTGACAGGTACGCAGAATGCCCTGTTGCCTTTCACAACTATACATTTATCCATCATCATATTTTCTACTGGGATCCACTTTCCTTTATGAAAAACTTGAGTATGGTTATTTGTTGTACTGTAAAAATTATCTGGCATGACATAGTTTTTTGGAGATTTTTTCAATGTAATTTGTTGTTGGATTTTTGATACTGCTCCTAATCTATACACTGTCTGTAAAATTTCATCTAGGTGTTTTTGATCTTTTCCTGTAATTGATAATCGTGCAAATGATTGATCTTTTTTCTTTTTTCCAATTTCTATTTCTTCAACCTGGAATTCTCCTTTCAAATCCATAATTTTATCAAAGATCTTAGTCAAAATTGAAGAGTCAATCAAGTGACCGCCGACTTCAATTTCTTGAGAAAATTTGCTCATTTATTATGTCTAAACTATATCATAACTAAAGCTTACGTTTTTTTTGTGAGGCTAAACAGGTAAGATTACTTTACCTTCAAATTTTGGAATATTGTCAGATTGGAATGCTTTTTCCAATATTTCTTTCTGTTCTCTGGTGATTCCTTGAACTATTGTTTTTGACGAACCTGTTTTATCCACTAGTGCAAGAATATATCCACTATTATCAGTTAATACAAAACCTGCTGACTCATCTACAAATGCGTAAAGATTTTCTTCTCCAACTGGGGACCAAACATTTGATTTAGTATCAGTCAAAGCTAATGCCGGCATGGCTTTACCGTTAGTTAGGGTATTGAGATATTCTCTTGCCACAGCTACTCTTTTTTGACCTAGTTTTAGAGCCTGAAAATATTGCATGATTCCAACTAATGTAATTGCTATAACAATTTTACTTCTAAAGATTTGTATAGAATCTCAAAATAATACTAAATATGCCTCTAACAAATAATGTGATTATTAAATTAAATGAAATCACTACTATTGTTGAAGATAAATCAAAACTTACAGAATCTGAAATTGATGAAATTAAATTAATTTTCAAAGGGCTGGTTGAAAAAAATGAGCGATATGATCTTGATGAAATAGAATTTTGGTTTGAAAATGAGGGTAATTGGACTACTAGGGAACCTAGAATTCGAATAGTAAATCTTGCAAATTACGTCCAAGACAAATATCAACAAACAGCTCATCTTAGAATCATATCTGATGATGACTGTGGTTGTGGAAATTAAATCTCTAATTTCTCTAACAATCTTCCAACAATTTTGGCGTTTTCTGCTCTCTCATCCATTATTGCTTTAATCCGAATATCATTTTGTGTATGATTTGAAATTATTTGAAAATATTCTTCATCTAGATCATTATTTGCTTGCAATCTCTTGATTACTTCAAATAATATTCCTATGACTTGTTTTTGAGCATCAATTAATTCATCTTTTTCAGTTTCGGACATCTCATTTATCCTCAATTATATTTCTAAATAATTCTTTTAGTTTTGGATTTACAATCTCTTTCTTTGCAGATTCATAAAATGGTTCTAATTGTTCTTTGGAATGATCTTCGTCTTGGTATGTTTTGGCTTGTAAAGCCATCTCTAATCTATCAATCTGATGCACTATCCTGGATTCGGGGGAAATATTTTCCTGATATTCTTTCCACAAGTTCTGATATTGAGATTTTATTGAATTAGGTAAATCTTCTAAAATTTTTAAAAATGCTGTATTTTCAATTTTGTTCTTTTTCTCTAAACCTATTTGACCTGGAGTATAATCTCCTATTTTAGATTCAGCTAAATCATGGAGTAATATCATTTTTATAATTTTTTCAGAATTGTAATTTTCTAAATCGGATATTACCATCCCCATTATCGCCATAGAGTATGAATGATCTGCAACAGATTCTGGTTTTAGTATTGATAATTTATCAATCCATCCTTGTCTATGAATTTTTTTAAGATTGATTGCAGTTTTGAAAAAATCTAATATCATGATGCATATTTCATCTATGGCATTATACTAATGAATTTTCATATTGCTGTCTTTCGAATAACATAATAGCAATATTGTAAATAGAAAATTATGAAAATATACACTAAAACTGGAGATGATGGAAATACAGGGTTACAAGGAAATCTCAGAATAGGCAAATCACATCCTCGAATTATTTCATATGGTACCATAGATGAGGCAAATGCAGCCCTAGGGATAGTTTTAGTAAATTTACTGGATGAGGATATATCTACCATTTTGAATAAGATTCAAAATGACTTATTTTTAGTTGGGGCAGATCTTTCAAACCCCAATCTTAATGATGTAAAAAATAGAGTTTCTTTAGAAATGATAGAAAATTTAGAACAACATATTGATAAATTTGAACTAGAATTGCCCCCATTGACTAATTTCATATTGCCTGGAGGGGATCCTTCTGCCGCACAATTACATTATGTGAGGACAGTTGTACGAAGAGCAGAATCTCAAACGGTTCTACTTAGTGAAAAAGACGAAATCAACTCAAATTGCATTAAATATCTTAATCGTCTATCTGATCTATTTTTTGTAATGGGCCGTTTAATCAATAAACGAAAAAACATCGAAGATATTCCTTGGAAGATCTGAAAAGACAAACTTTAATTCCTCAACATTGTTCAATTTTTTTAAGTGCCGAGGTAGCTCAGCCTGGAAGAGCACTCGGCTGAAGACCGGGCTGTCGCTTGTTCAAATCATGCCCTCGGCACCATTTTAAATTAAAAAAGAGATGCCCAAAATCTAGAATAAATGAGTATGAATATCCCAAAAACCAAATTCTATAAAATGGATTAAATCATACATTATACTACAATGTAATTTCTTAAAACTTATTTTTAAAATGATATTGTAATTTTTGAAAATTACAATATTGTTAAGTAGTTCACATGTTGATAATAGTTGGTTTTCATTTTATTCCCTTTTCTTTAAAAATAAAGAGAAGGTGGAAAACCCTTTCAAGTATTCTTCATTTATGCGTCTACTAAATTGTAGAAACTTTTTCCAGATGCTGATTTTTCAGAGATGCATTTTACTGGGCCTAATGGAATTTGCTTATTGTTAATATCTTCTCGTAGTTTTTCATTTTTGAATCTATTAACTATGGCTACACGCGTAGTGTGGAATTTGTTGATTTGATTCCCGTCTACATCGAACATTTCTTTGGTTGTGATCTTTACCCCTGGAGTAACTACTTCCCCTTGAGTATAATTGGAATCTTCTACAAATGTAATTGTAAATGATTGTTCTCCAATCTTGGCCAATGATGCACTATTTCCTGTCATTTGGTAATCTGCTAATGTTGCTATTTTTCTTCACCTCCAATAGGGATTATTTGGATAAATTGATGATAAAGTGGATTATGAGTAATTTATTGACTCAGATGGCCTGTTTGATCGATAAAAAAACTACCAACTTAATTCAAAATATATTCTGCATAATCTTTAAAAACCACCCCACCTCTTGATTTTCGAGATTCATGACTGAAAAAAAAGTTGCAAAGAAAACTGCAAAAAAAACTACAAAGAAAACTGCAAAAAAAACACCTGCAAAAAAAACAACCACTAAAGTAAAAGGTGCTAAATCTAAAACAAAATCTAAAAAATATAATGATGAACCTTCAGGAGATGGAGGTATTGTCATAGTAGATGATGATATTGTAATTGATCAAGAAAAAATCAATGAAGAAAGACGTGCCTATTTAGAAGAGGCTCGCTCACAAGAGGCATCGGACTAGGAATCTTTATCCGATCCGGTGACATATACTAAACATGCGTGCTCTTTGTTTGATTACTGTCAAACCTGGAAAGGTTGATTCTGTTGTAGAAATTTTAAAGAAAAAACGCAAAATTGTGAAACAGATTATGGTGGTTGCCGGAAGAGCAGATATCAGCGTTCTATTACAAGGTAATTTTGATGAAATTAACAATATGGTGATTGATTTTAAAAAGATCAAAGATATTGTTACAACTGAGACCTTAATTGAAGTGGAGGTTAACATGGGATGGTAAGGGCTATAATTTTGGTTAAATCTCCCAAAAAATTAATTGCTGCAAGATTAAAAAAAATTGCCTCTGTTGCTGATTCATTTCCAACCAGTGGGCAGTTTGATGCCGTTGCCATAATTGATGTTCCAGAACTAGTTCAGATAAAGGATGTTGCAAACCAAATTCAGAAAATAAGTGGGGTGGATAGAACTGAAACTATGGTTGAAGTGCAATGACGCAATTGATTTAAAGAACTTTATCGTATTATCTATGTGAATATCAAAAAAGTAGGCAATGTAATATTGGCCGTAAAGGATATTGATAAATCCATAGAATTTTACCATGAAATCATAGGACTTCCTATCAAAAGTCAAAGGAGATCATGGGTGGATTTGGGGACTAATGGTGCATTATTGAGTTTACATCCAGCATCGATAACTGCACAACATATTGGTAGTTCTATAGAAAATGGAATTACTATTGGTTTTCTTGTTGGCGATGTTAAATCTGCTGTTGAGGAATTAAGGTCAAAAGGCGTTACAATTCATCGTGATGTTGTTGAAAAAGATGCAGGACTAAATGCTGTAATTTTAGATCCTGATGACTATTTGATTTCCTTATTCGAACCTGTCTTTGAAGACAAAGATCAACAATCAGGCGGATATCATGGATTTACACCAGCTTAGATTGTCTTTTTAATTGAAGCGATAATCTTCTCTAAGCCTTTTTCTTTTCTATTTATTGAAACATAGTATGTTACATTATTTTTTTGTAAAATGACGATTGTTAATTTTTGATGTTCTAAAACAACATGTTCTAACTTTCCAATCGCTCCAACTGAATCTTTTCTTAATGAAATTAAAGTAGATATTACAAATAATTCATTTTTGAAATCTTCTGATTGTAAAAGGGGTTTGAGATTCGGTTTGATCATTCCAGTTAACGTTCTACCATAAGCATTTACAATTCCAGCATATCGTATATTATCAGATATTCCTAAAATTTTTTGACATTGTTTTCTATATTTTATTACTGTATCTTTCCATTTATCTGCGGGAGTTTTTACCATAATCCAACTATTTTTTTGAAATTAATAAGGATGTTGTTTAATTGCAATTTTTAGAACTAGTGAGGATTATTTTGAATCTGTTTCTTTATCTAATTTTTTCTTTAATTCCAAGTTCTCTTTGATTAGTTTGTCATTTTCTGTTTGAAGTGTTTCTATAGAGTTTTGTCTAGTATATGCAGGATGTCCTGGTGGAATAACAGTGGATGTCATGGTTAGCAATCCTTTAGCATATTGCTGATACATGTGTTGAAATCCTTGAAGTTTTTGAGCCATGTTATCGGCATTTTGTAAAAATTGCTCTTTCATTGGACTCTCATGATTTTTGAACATAGGATTTGATAATCCTGGTGGTAATCTTGGAAACTGGAATGCCACATGTGGAATGTTTGGATTTAATCCATAAAGGTCACGTAGGTGGTTTGTCACCATATTATCCATGAATATCCACGATATTTGCTATATTTGTGGCTTACTTTACGCATTTGATATACCATTAACTCAATTCTCAGGAGTTTTAGCTCAACTTGAGCTGATCGCAGATCCTTATAGATTCGCAGTTTTGATCGCAAATACACATGGAACAATCAAAAAAGGCATGTCTAAAATGTAAGAAAGACATTGGAGAAAAAGATCTTCATAAAATTGTGATTTACGTGGTTCAAGAAAAATTTACAGAGCATCACTATGAACATGTAGAGTGTCCTGATAATTTCACAGTTTAAGATTCATCCTTTGAATTCATAGACATTGTATGTTTCACCTGTAATTCTTGAACGATATTTCCATTCGCCTTTTGTCCAAATAATTTGGGTAAATTCTTTTTGAGAACTAGGATGTATTCTTTGATACACATCATTACCAATTAAAATTTGATTTGGTTTTGCCATGTTTTGAATTTTTGCTGCAATGTTCATGGCAGGTCCCATTAAATCCACATGTGAATTTTTAACATCTGCCCCATATCTTACTACGATGTTTTGTCCAAAGTCAACACCGACCTTCACCATTAAATCCGGATAATCATATTGGTTTAGAATTGGGTTGATTCCTTTTTGAATGATTGAAATCATGGACTTTGCACAATTAACGGCATTATCTGCTGCAAGAAGACCATTTCCATCCCCAACAAAATATCCAATTACTGCATCACCTACAAATTTTAAAACGTAACCGTGATGTTGTCTAATCACGGCTGCCATCTCTTGTGAAAATGAACTTACAATAATTGCAATTTTTTCTGCAGGCATTTCCAACGTCATTGTTGTAGAGCCGACTAAATCGACATAAAGTACAACCATGTCTAATTTTGAAAAAACATTTTTTCTTAGAAATGCATCTGATTCATCAATTAATCCAGAATACTCATAGCCTTTTTTCAGAGCACCCCAAACTCGTTTTTGAGTTTCTAAAATCATAGTTTCAGAATCCAAAGTTTGGTTTTTATTTTTACTAAGTAACATATCTACAACATTATTGGATTTGTCAGTATTGTCAGATTCTTGTTTTATTTCATTTTTTTCTTTAGTCATTCAACTCACCTTATTCTAGTGGGAAATCTACTCCACACTTTGGGCATTTTCCTCTTTTGCCCTGGTATCCATCATGGTAATATTCAGTAATATCTGCACTACAATTGTCGCAAGAAAATTCTGAACTGCTCATGCCTATAATGCCTATTCAATCTATTTAGATTTACGGATGAAGGTTTAAGGAGAGCATTTTTTAGACATTCCCTGTGAGATTAGGTTCCCGATCATCTAATGAATTTATTCAAATCTTAAATGAGAAGAATGAATCAATTCAAAAATCATATCTTCCAAAAATGATAGATGTTACAAAAATGATTGATGTCAAAGTAATGATGGGTGATTCCACCATTACAGATCAAAAAACATTTGATCCAAAACAAGTTTCAGATTATTTTCAAAAAATTAATGATTCTCTCAAAGAATGGTCTGTCCAAGATGTATCAATTACAAACAATCAGGATGTTAGGAGAATTTTTACAAAGTTTGAGATTAATGAAGGCAGCTACTTGATATCTGGACATTTATCCTTACAGTTTCATGTATTGTTATTTTACAAACCGGATCAAAGAGTAATTGATTGTCAGAAAGAATTGGCAGAAATTGTAGATTTAACTAAAAACCAACAGGAACAACTTTCAGATAATAGTGATCAATTAGTTTTAAAAAAATTAAAAGATATGGGTTACAAAGATTTTGATCATCAAAAACTATTTGAAGTATTTTATGAAAATGATGAATTTAGAGAAAAAGTATTTGCTGAAATTCAAAAAGATGCAGGAGTAGATTTTCAAGAATTATCTGAAAAAAAATCTAAATTATTTTCAGAACTGGATTCACTTTTACTTGAAACTTATCAAACCTCTTCTGTGTTAATTGATGATCCTAGATTGGTTTCAGGTGAGGAAGGATGTTTGTTGTCACTAGATTTAGAATTTGTTAAAAATGGTAATCGTGAAGGTGTATTTGATCCTAGAAAAATGTCCGACTCTGTAAAAGAAAATATTCTGAAACGATTAACTGAACTTGAAACAATTATTTCATCATAATAAAACCCAAGTGACCAAAAAATGAGATAATATCTCAAAGGGGAGATTTGGCCACTGGATATACTTTGAACGAGAATATTTTACTATTTAGGCATTTCCTCAAATTTCACGCATAAAATTTGACTAAAAATATAATTTTTAGATAGAAGAAGACAAATACGCCAAATCAATAGCATTATTTCCAATGAATCCTACGTTTGATGATATACTAGCTGCTAATGCATTAAGAGGGAACGAAATAAAAAAAACACCTCTAATACACACTCCCACATTTAGTGAGATAACAGGTTCAGATGTATATCTAAAAGCAGAATTTAGACAAAAAACAGGTTCATTTAAAATTCGTGGAGCTTATTTTAAAATTAAATCATTATCAAATGAAGAGAAAAAACACGGTGTGGTTGCAGCTTCAGCAGGAAACCATGCACAAGGTGTTGCATTTGCTTCATCATTAGAAAAAATCCCATGCACTATTGTTATGCCAAAAAATGCATCCCCTGCAAAAGTAGCTGCAACTAGAGGTTATGGTGCAAATGTAATCTTGGAGGGGGTTAACTATGATGAATCATCATCTAAAGCAAAAGAAATAGCAAAAGAAACTGGTGCAACTATGATTCATGCATTTGATGATCCACAAATAATTGCGGCACAAGGAGTAATCGGATTAGAAATACTAGAGGATTTACCAGATGTAGATGAGATCTATGTACCAATAGGTGGAGGGGGATTGGCTGCAGGTACTTTAATTGCAATTAAAGAAAAAAACCCACAAATCAAAGTAATAGGTGTACAATCAAAATCATTTCCATCCATGTATGATTCAGTCAAACAAGGGTCTATCACTTCTAGTGGGGGGGAAAGAACAATAGCTGATGGTATTTCGGTAAAAGTTCCAGGGCAATTGACATTTACAATTATCAAAGAACTCATAGATGAAATAGTTCTAGTAGATGATGTAGAAATTACAAAAGCGATGTTCTTGCTAATGGAAAGAATGAAGTTTGTAGTGGAACCTGCAGGAGCTTCAAGTTTAGCATATTTGATTTCAAAAAAACCTGCAATAGGCAAGAAAGTTGTAGCAGTTTTGGCCGGGGGAAATGTAGACATGTATCTATTAGGTCAAATCGTAGACAAAGGGTTGGCAACAATGTGAAG
>Ga0265306_10001353_pt1 | contig 11850 bp, 10 predicted proteins | sample Helome_3_FD_192493 | JGI IMG/M metagenome (GOLD analysis project Ga0265306, IMG submission 192493) | Marine sediment microbial communities from subtidal zone of North Sea - Hel_20160420 (Illumina Assembly) | ecosystem: Environmental > Aquatic > Marine > Subtidal zone > Sediment ...
GAAGGACTTTGTCTTGAGCCTATTGCCTGAATTGGGCACGATGGGTTCTAAATGGGGGGGAGTTGGGGTGACCCGCTCCTCTACCAGCTAACTGATTTGTGGGCGCAATAAAAGCAGGTTGGTGGCTCTTAGTCATTGATTTCTCGTTGTGGAGAAGGGGTATTTCGCCCCATAAAGGGCATCATTTACATTAACTTGACAGTACCGTCTTAAGAGTTGCTCGACTGTATAATCCCCGCTTTGCTGATGCGGGTTTTCAGGATATCGACATTCAAGTTGCCAGCCTGACTATCCGGCATGACGACGCAGCGATATTCATTCCTGGCCTGATGGCGCATCTTTACCATTTGCCGAAGCCATTGCTGCACTCGATGAGCCCAATCAAAATGTCTTTTTAACGACGTTATTGAAGGTCTTAGCCCCTATATCGACGGTCAAAGGTTGGCGATCCCGCACGTTGCTCACGTCGTTAGTGCGCACACCTAATCCGTTGAGAGCTGCGAGTGCCTATCGTAGGCGTCCGCATTTGGCCGGAGATTGCCCCAAACTAAGATCTTATGAGGGTCCGCTTACAAGAAAACCGACGCTAAAACTCAAAGAATCAGCGGCAATCACCGACCCAAAGCAGACCCTCAACGCTAGCGTGTAGCTGGCAATTTGTCCGTCTGCATGCACTTTTTATGAGCGTCTTTGTTGATCTCATATTTCTGCATAGATTTCCAAAATATTTCGCTCTGGATCTTTAAAATATGGCGTTCGATGCCCAAAAGACTGATCTGTAGGTGATTCCAAAATTTCGGCCGATCTCTCGATCAACTGCTGGTGTGCTCTATTGACTCCCTCTGGCGGGACTCGGAAAGAAAGCTGTACTGATGCCCCTTCACCCTTGATATCCCCATCATACCAACGTCCTCTGGGTCTAAGTGTTAAATAGCCAGAGCCGATCCGAAATTTTACCCAGTCATTTCGATCCTCCATTAGTTGAAAGCCAAGCACTTCCTGATAAAAGCGCTTCATATTATCGACATCACTACATAGCAAGATGACGTAGTCTATATTTTGTATGCTCTCAATCGACATTAATTATGGTGTTTCTCGTATCAGCTCATAACGCTTCGCATCAGCGGCTGGCCGGGAGGCGAGTCCGTTGCATGTGATTGTTATCTGTCAAGCTGGTTAGAAACACTTTCTATTTCTTCGCCCTGGAGCCTGAATATTCTAAGCTCCGTCATTTTACGTGCACCGATATTCTCGTATAACTCTGCGGCTTTTTCATTCCATTTTAATGCCCACCATTCGAAACGACCGCAACCTCTATCTTTTGCGATGCTGGCGAGTTTTCCAAGGGCCTTTTTACCAAATCCGCGCCCTTGAAAATTTGGCCGAACATATAAATCGTCAAGATGAAGGCCTCTTTTCCCTGTGGTCGTAGAGAAACTATGATAGAAAACAATGAAGCCCGCAGGGGTGTCTTCCGAATAAAAAAGCAATACTTCGGCAGCCGGATTATCCCCGAACAAATTCTCTTTTAGATCTTGTTCCGTAACAGTCACCTCGTGAGGAAATTTTTCAGCTTCTGCTAGTTCTTTAATTAACTCAACGATTAAGTGTGAATCGGACTGCGACGCTTTTCTAAAATACAGTTCAGTCATTAGGGGGTTCTTGACAGATATCAGCATGATTAAAAGGTAGTTGACCTGATAATATATTATCTTCGGCCAAGCGTCGGCTCCTGGCCGACTCAGAAGTTCAACTCGCGCGAATGAACCTCTCCTATGGAAAAAGCTGATCCTCCAATCTCATTTTCATTGGCATACGATCATAAGGAGACTTTCAGGTTAATTCAATAACCCGATAATTGAGATCAAATCAATGGTGTAGCCATACGGTATACTTAATAATTTCAGGTGAGAATCGATGTTGCTTGTATAACATTTACGACCTGCTCATCAGGCAATTATCGCCTGAAACTATTTAACCTGGCAGCGCTTGCGTGGCTATTAGCGCGTGAAAATACTGCCTGTCCTGGTTGCCAGAAACGCTGCCAGAGGAATCTCTTCCTGCTTCAGAAAACCTCGGTTAGATAAGTTTCCATCGCGCACCATTTCGATGACTGCCACCACGGAAGCAGACGTTGTCCAGGCGATAGCCGTTTGTTGTGCACCCACAATTTCAATCGGACGATAGCCCTGCACGAACTCCTTTCTCTGCAGGCGTCCATCTATTTCGCCTTCGGAGGAGACATGAATGTACACCACGTCATCTTCTACCGGAGGTTTGGCGTGCACGAGAATCTGTCCGGCGATGTCACGCTGCTCGCGCATCAGCAGTTCATGGAAGAAAAAATTCATCAAGTCCATATGGCCGGGGTATCGGATGGTCTTGTAGTCGATGTTATCGACCTCGCCGAGATAGGTTTCACACATGGTGCCGAGGCCACCGGATGTTGTAAATGCCTCCAGTTTGACACCATCTATATAAAGTGTTTCGTGCCACTCCATTGGTGAGACCCATTTATGCACGCCTTCTTCGATCACTTCGCAATCGTTCAGGTATTCGTTGACCACCCCCTCCGGTGACCAGTTGAATGCATACCCCAACCGTCCGGTGGGGTGTTGTGGCAATGCGCCGACCCGCATGCGGATAGAGCGACACTTATCGAAAACCGCCGCGTGCGACGCACCGACGATGCCGACAAAACCGGGGGCCAGCCCACATTGCGGGGCCATCAATCCTTTCGAATTGGCACTCAGTTCAATAATTGCCCTGGTCGTTGGTACGTCTTCGGTCAGGTCAAAATAGTGAATGTCCGCCGCATGCGCCGCGCTCGCCACGCCAATGTTTAAATGATAGGGCAGGCAGGACAAAACGGCCTCAACCTGGACAAACTCTGTTGCCAGCGCCTGCGGCGAAGTCAGATCCATATTTTTAACGGTAAAGGGCAGTTTTTCACGGGGTGTTTTAACATCATAGCCCGTTACATGAAAACCAGAATCATGCAGCAACTTTGCCGCCAGTCTTCCAACTTTTCCGAGCCCGAGTACTGCAATTTTTTCAAACGACATGCCGACAAGCCCCTAGATATCGAATTTAATGCCCTGCGCCAATGGCAGTTCACGTGAATAATTGATGGTATTGGTCTGACGACGCATATAACCTTTCCATGCATCAGAGCCCGACTCGCGCCCGCCACCAGTTTCTTTTTCACCGCCGAACGCACCGCCAATTTCTGCTCCCGATGGCCCGATGTTGACGTTGGCGATGCCGCAATCTGACCCGGTGGCTGAGAGGAACTCTTCAGTCTCACGCAAATCGGTGGAAAATATGCATGATGACAGCCCCTGCGGCACGCCATTCTGAAGGGCGATGGCGTAATCCAGATCGCGATATTTCATTACGTAAAGAATTGGCGCGAAGGTTTCATGCTTTACGATATCGGTTTGCTCCGGCATTTCGGCGATTGCTGGTGTAGCGTAATACGCAGCGGAATACTCACTTTCCAGAGTCCGACCGCCGCCATGTATCTGGCCACTATCGGACTTCACCTGCTCAAGTGCGTGCTCCATTCCCGCAAAAGCGTCGCCATCAATCAACGGGCCGACAAGCGTGCCTTCAGCCAGTGGATCACCAATCGGTAAACCATCATAAGCCGACTTGAGGCGAGGAATAAGCTGATCATAGATATCTTCGTGCACGATCAGGCGCCTGAGCGTGGTGCAGCGCTGGCCGGCGGTGCCGACGGCAGAAAAAACGATAGCCCTCAACGCCATTTCCAGATCGGCGGAAGGCGCCACGATCATGGCGTTGTTGCCGCCCAGTTCGAGAATGCAGCGGCCAAATCGCTCAGAAAGTTTTTGCCCGACGGCATGACCCATTCGCGTGGAACCGGTGGCCGAGACAATGGCCACATCCTGGCTGCTGGTCAGAACTTCACCGGTATCGCGCTCGCCAACGATGGTCTGGATCAAGCCCTCTGGTGCGTTGCCGAATTTCCGCATAGCGCGCTCGCAGATTTTCTGCGTGGCTAATGCCGTCAGCGGTGTTTTTTCCGATGGTTTCCAGATCACCGGGTCACCGCAAACGAGTGCCAGTGCCGTATTCCAGCACCAGGGGGCTACCGGGAAATTAAACGCCGTAATGATCCCGCATAGACCTAACGGATGCCAGGTTTCACGCATACTGTGCCCCGGGCGCTCGGACGCAATGGTCAATCCATAAAGTTGACGCGACAGCCCGACGGCGAAATCACAGATGTCGATCATCTCCTGAACTTCGCCGAGTCCTTCCTGATAAATCTTGCCACTCTCCAGTGTGACCAAACGGCCCAGGTTTTCCTTTTCTACGCGCAACTCTTCACCAATCAAACGGACCAGTTCACCGCGCTGGGGTGCAGGGGTGTTGCGCCAGGATTTGAAGCTGTCGACGCCCTTGCCAATCATTGCCTGAACGTCGTCTATGCTGTGTGTTTTCAGGCGAGCGATTTCGCTCCCGTCTACCGGGGTATGAACGGCGAGTGTTCCCCCGGAGAGTTCGGATGCGGTGAATCCAGCTGCCTGGAGAATATTCGAGTGAGACATGAGTCAACGCTCCTCTGCATTTAACAGGTTAGATATAAAGACACCATGCTAACAGAGAATGGGGTAATCTTAATAAACCCCGATTTTAAAAATTACACGACCAAAATTGCATAACTTCACAACGTGTAACTACACCAATCAAAAAAACACATGCCTTTATCTGGATGATGGATTGAATGTACCGCTACACTCGATAGGAGCAGGAGAGTAAATCAATAATGGCAAATGTAACGGGGGGGGTCTGCTTGTGGCCGAATGGTCTTGCTCCGTTTTAGTGAAATTCGCACCACGCGGTGTCTAGAGTTATCTGGTGAACCTGGCGAGTTCGACTCTCGTATCCCACTATTTCCATAATCACTTTGTGAAATATGTCGCTGTCACTTGTCCTTGCCTGGTATAACCTACCCGACCCATGTTTCCTTCAATCTTGCAGGCTGATTTAGTTTCCTTCGTGCCCATCCAGGTAGCCGTCTGGCTATTCGGCGCAGCGCTCTTCTATTTCTTCATCCGATACTCCCAGAGTGGAACATCAGAAGCCAGTATTAATCCAATTGATTTATTTCTGGCTTTACTCTCAGGAGAGCCATACGACACCGTGCCCAGTTCAGATTTTTCTTTCCAGTAAAACTTACTGTACCAGGCGTGTAAATTGATTGCCGACTCGGACTTGAATGTCCGTTCCTTTAAACCGACGCCACTGTCTAGCCTCTGTTTTACAGTTGCTATTCCAGATTGTCTCCTGTGGAGTTGAGGTCACCGCCGATAGCTTGCCCTTCGATACTTCTCAGCACGGAAGCGTTCGTATGCCCCAATAACTTCATACAGGTTCGTGTTTTCGACGAATTTTATCGATACACTAAAACGCCTCTCTGTAGCCGGAACTGCCATGCCTTTTGTTAACGTACGCGATATTCAAATATATTATGAAATATCGGGCAAAGGCCCGCGCTTACTCTACATCTCCGGCACCGGCGCCGACCTGCGTAACAAGCCTAATGTTTTTGACTCGCCATTGGCAGATCAATTTGAAATTCTCGCATTCGACCAACGAGGTCTCGGACAAACCGAACGACCGGATATCCGCTATAGCATGGAAGACTATGCCAATGACGCCGCCGCGTTATTACAGGCTCTCGACTGGAACCGTTGCCATGTGGTGGGTATTTCGTTTGGCGGCATGGTGGCGCAGGAACTCGCCCTGCGTCATGCCGAATGTATCGATCGCATGGTGCTTTGCTGTACCAGCAGTGGTGGTGCGGGAGGGCATTCCTATCCCTTCCATGAAATGCCCGATCTGCCCGAAGACGAAATGAATTCGATATCGGTCGCAATCAATGATAGTCGTCATGATGCCGATTGGCAGCAACAAAACCCTGAGCGCTACCAGGCAATTTTGGCGCGGAACAATGCCCGCAATCCCGGTGTCGACGAACCTGGTCGTGAAACCGGTGCCAGGCGTCAACTCGAGGCACGTATTGACCACGACAGCTTCGATCGTTTACCCCGGCTTGAATTGCCGGTTTTTATCGCCGGAGGCGCTTACGACGGCGTAGCGCCGCCCGCTAACCTTGAGGCCATCAATCGGCAAATTGAGCAATCAAAAATACAGTTTTTCCAGGGGGGGCACGACTTTTACGATCACGATCCGTTGGCTTTTCAACGTATCGCCGAATTTCTACGGGGCAAGCTTGATGACCGATGAGTATCAATGTGGCATTGGGGGACAGACCACGTTTTACAGATTTAGAAAGAAATGTGCGCCATGATCTGGTGACTATGAGTGACCGCTCCTGGCCGAATTACGAAGCTCATCGAACGAGACTGAGCGTCTCTTTTGGAGAAAACGGACCCTCGTCAGGACAAAATTAGCTTCCGAGTTCGACCCAATTCGGACTCTCATGGACCAGTTTAATCAGTTCTCTGTAATAATTTCTTGAGCAACAGAATTGTAATCAGTAGGTCCCGTGTTCGATTCATGGTGCCGGCACCTTTTTTCTGGATCGCTCATTTTCCAAACGAGCCTGCGTTAGTGGTATTGTTGGCTCTTTCGGAAATTAATTACTTCGATCGGTGATATCGATAATTCTTGCTCCAAATATTCGTTTACTGATAAATGGCCACAGGATCACCGAGAGACTCAAAATCCGGCTCAACGCCAAGACCTGGGCTATCCGACGCGAATAGATTCCCACCCCGTGTTTCAGGTCGGGGTATTCCTGTCCTTTCCACATTGTAGTTGTGAAGGTCAGTTGTGTTGTATAAAAGTTCCGGAGGTGTGGATGCTGCAAAATGGGCAACCGCAGCGGAAGTAATTTCACCTCCCCAGGTGTCCTCTGGCACTACAGACAGGCCATTACTAACCAGGAAGTCTCGTACCAGGCAAGCCTTCGACAATCCGCCAAGATTTGAGATTTTGAGACACACCACATCGGCAGCCATATCTTCGACGATACGTTGTGCAACCCTGATGTCTGTAACGCACTCATCCAATTTCATCGGCAGATCGGTATGAGTTCTTACTTGCAGGCATTCTTCATAGGTCTGACAAGGCTGCTCAATCATGACATCCAGATCACGGACTGCGCGTACAACTCTGATAGCCTCGTTAATGGCCCATCCCTGGTTGGCATCGGCATAGGCGTTTTCGCCAGGCTTGAGGATTGACATAGTGGCACGTATACGCTCGATGTCAGTAGTGACGCCACCACCCACCTTGATCTGGAAATGCCGATAACCCGCTTTTCGATACTGCTCCATCTCGATTAAAGTTTCGTCAATCGGTTTCTGGGGAGCTACTCGATACATGGGTGCACCGTCAGTAAGTTTACCTCCCATTAGCATCCAGACTGGTTGGCCGGTTGCCTTGCCGAGTATGTCCCAACAGGCTGCATCGAAAGGTGATTTCGCATATCCGTGTCCGCGTACCGTGCTATCCATGAGCCTCACGATACGAGCTAGTTGTCGAGGATCTTCTCCGAGCAATTTTGGGGCAAGCAACTGTGCAGCGGATTCAGTCCCCTCGCTGTGGGCATCCATGTAATTGTCTCCACAGGGACAAAACTCCCCAACTCCAGTTAAGCCGTTATCTGTCTCGAGCATAACAATGGTAGATTTACCCACCTCAATAACATTTCCACGACCCCAGGTATATTTGCCGCCAACATAGTTGAGATCTTTACGATATATGCTGATTTGACTGATCTTCATGTTCTTCTCGGTTGTGACAGATTACTTCAAATGCCGTTGACTACATAACAGCCAACGTACAAGATCATTGACTCGATAACATATTATCGCGGAAAAGGTGAATGTCCGCTAATGGCGGTGACCTCAATCGGTCGAAATGCGAGGCTCAGGTAGTGTTTACGAGCGTCTCCTTTGGAGAAAGCCAACCCTCAAATAGAATATGGGTTTTTTGATCTGGGTTATGAACTAGAGCATGCGGAAGGCTCGGCATGGCAGCCTATTCACATGTAATCATCAGATCATATCTTGCTGCATATGCCGTTAACTTGTTATTGTTCAAATAACCCGTTTCCTTTGATTCGCTCTTACGACTCAATCACCGTTAGCAGCGCCATCTAAGCGAGCAACTGCATCCGCCAGTTCTTGCGAGAATGCGTAACCCTCGCTCGCCTCTGCAAGCAAGGATCTATACATGGCCAACGCATTGACAGGTTCGCCTGCCAGTTCGGTTAGCCGAGCAAGCGCGTAGCGTTCTTGAGGGTCATAGTTAGTATCGGGCCGCATCGATATCACCCAGGTATAAACGTCCAGAATCTCGTTCCAGGTAAACCTGTTCAACGCCGCATCTCGTAAAACATCGGCCCGATTCCCGCGACCAATCACCAGGTTTGTTAACTCTCGCTCAAAAAATGTTCCATCATGTGCGGCGAGAGTGCTGCCTTCTGCTTTTAAGCTGGCTACCACAGCGATGGCCTCGATTTGTGCGGCAGTGTTATAACTGCCGAGATAGCTCAATAGTTGCATACTGCGAATCCACTGCCGGCGTTGGCCGGTGGCCAGTGCCGCGTCAAAATGTGCTCGCGCCAGATCGATTTTCGGCTTGTCATAATCAACGTCGTTTGCGCGCATAAACAGCCAGGTTGCTTGCCAGGTGTGCGCGAACACATTGTCCGGGTCAGCTACCAGCGCGGCGTCGAACTGCTCGTCGATCGCCAATTGTCTAACCCCATCTCGCGTCCTTAGTGCATTTGACCAACCGATGTGAGCCAGCGCGTCAGCGCGTTCACTGGAACCACTGCGCACCGCTCCCAGATACAACGACGGGAGCAGTGGATTGATGATTTCGCTAAATGTCTGATCACCGGCTATGACAATTTTACGCACCCAGAGCATCGCCAGGTCCACTCTGTGGGCCTGGACTTGGGTCGATCCCGGTTCAAGCGCAAGCGCCTGGTCGAGCAATCCCCAGGCGCCAGCGTAGTCACCAGCGCTCGCTTGCAGGTCAGAAGCCATGATCAAAGCTGCCACAGACTCCTGGCGATCAGTCCACGTCGATACAACATTATTAACCTGTTGGGCCAGAAGAAATAGCGAAAGTAGGGCCGTCACGCCACCAATCCACTTCAGAGCGTCGCCGATAACCTGCCACCGTTGAGGACGTTGTGGTGCCTGGCAGTGCGGACACCGCCGAGCACCGGCACGAAGAGGCTCCAAACATGCCACGCAATGCGAATTTCTTGCCTCGCTTAAATCTTCTCCCACGGGCGACATCCAGGTGTGGTTAAAAACCGTTTCACATTTGAGGACACACGTCATCCATTGAAGACACGCATGGTCCCAAGTTCCAGCTGAGTATAGAAGAATAAAGGCCTTATTCGCGAAGATCAACAGGTATGGCTAAAGGGAGATACCTCAGGGACAGTACCCGTTAATCTGTAAATTACAACTTTGAAATCGGATGCCTGTTTCGTGCTGAAAGCACTAATTCCCTTCTGCTAAAAACGACCGCTGCCTGGAATGCGACCCTTGGGGCTTACCTCTCGCATGTTTAAGCGTGCGCTAGCGATGTACTCGAATTAGTAGTAACCAAGGCAGGGTGGATTTATCGAGGCTGAGGGCGCTCGATTCTGAAAGGAGACACTCGCAAAGCCAGGACGGGGGACAATCTTCGGCCAGGAGCAGACGCTTAGCAACAGATAATATATTATCAGGTCGATTACTTTTTAATCATGCGGTAAAGAACGATAAAGGGTTACGATGAAATCTCAACATACCAATGAACCGTGATAGGCAATATGAAAGCTTGGATTATTCGGGAAGCTGGTGGACCAGAGCAATTTCAACTTGAGGACGCGGAAATGCCAAGCCCGCGAAAGGGCTGGGCACTAATACGAATTCGTGCATTAGGGCTGAACCGTTCAGAGTGGTTTACACGAATAGGAGATTCCCCTACCGTGCAGTTTCCGCGCGTCCTTGGAATTGAATGCGTGGGAGAAATCGTGGACGCGGGCGGTTTGGATTTGGACCCCGGTGCCTCAGTTGCTGCGATAATGGGCGGTATGGGCCGTGAATTTGATGGCTCCTATGCAGAATACACTTTGGTTCCACATGAGTGTGTTTTCGCGATTCGCACTCAATTGCCTTGGGAAAAACTTGCTGCTCTAGCTGAGATGCTTCAGACCACTCACGGGTCGTTACATATCGGACTCGAGATCAATCGAGCGAAATCTCTATTGATTCGGGGCGGAACGTCTTCGATTGGAATGGCTGCCCTGGCCTTGGCCAAGCACGCCGGGTTGGAAGTTGGTACTACTACTCGCGGTTCAGGAAAAATTGGTGAACTCAAAGCTGCAGGTGCAGACGAAGTCTGGATCGATAATGGCGAAATCCACCAGCAAATCGAAGATGAACGAGGAAAGCCCTATGATCGAGTACTTGAGTTAATCGGCGCCAGCACTTTGCTCGACTCGCTGCGTTGTGTCGGGCGCGGTGGTATCGTTTGTATGACAGGAATTCTTGGTGGAAAATGGGTACTCGATGACTTCCATCCAATGGGAGATATACCTACAGCGGTAAAGCTGACTTCATATAGCGGTGAGGCAGCGGATCTGACGTCCACACAACTACAGGATTATATCGCTCTCGTTGAGAATGGAGAGCTAGAAGTAAAGACGGGAGCTGTTTTTGATTTTGAGGAGTTGGTAGAAGCTCATAATCTAATGGATGCCAATCAGGCGGGTGGGAAGATAGTTGTACGCGGTAAAGAATGAGCAAGCGATCACCAAATGGTTTGAAATCACTAATCCACTCCACCGTTTACAAACGCATGCAGTCGGACACAATACGGCTCGCTCCGCGCTGGCGTTGAGGGTCTGTCTTCACCAAAGGAGACGCTGAAAAGTGCTGCCCAGGCTTCTGAGTTCGGCCAGTTACGGACGCCTGGATTCTAGTATTAATTTAGTTGGTCTAGTTTTTTCAAAACTAAACACCCCAATTGAACAGTTATTAAAAATGATCTAGATATAGTATGGTTCGGGGTGGTTCCTCTTTCATACCAAGGAGAAAAGTCACAATATGGAGTGGCAAAATAAAGTTCTTGTTGTTGATGACATTTTGACTAAAGAGCAACAGGAAAACTTGAAAAGAATTTTGTTATCAAGTCAGTTTCCTTGGCATTTTACTCCAGACGTAACAGGCGAGCACAGTAGAGATGGGCGACCAGCATTCACTAACTATTTGATAAATGACGGTAAAGTCAATGTTGGTGGAAAGCCATTAAGCCTATTACAGCAATTAATTGAAAATTCCTTATTTAAGTTGTATGAGGAATTAAATGTGAAGGCAAATTATGATCTCTTCAGAATGAGAGTCTTTTTACAAATGCCTCTTGCAAACCTTAGTGGGTCGAGACGTGATACTCACCACGTTGATTACTATAAGAAAAGGCATTTAAGCATTTTATATTATGTTTTTGATGCTGATGGGGATACTGTAATCTTTGAAAATATGTATCACCCAGATAATACAAAGATGCCTGAACTCAATGAATTAAAAGTTAAAAAGAAAGTTACACCAAAGCAGGGGCGAGTCGTGATTTTTGATGGTTATCATTGGCATACTGGGACTCAGCCACAAAAAGGTATGCGTTGCGTTATTAACAGTAATGTTTTTCAAACATAGCCAATTATTTCATCAAATTTTTATTTTTTTTGAATGAAAGGACAGTCTGCTTTTACGGTGTAACTGCCTCAATTTACGCACTGATAATAATTTTTCGAATGACTGCCAGGGGCACAGACTGTGTGAA
>Ga0265306_10001354_pt1 | contig 11844 bp, 7 predicted proteins | sample Helome_3_FD_192493 | JGI IMG/M metagenome (GOLD analysis project Ga0265306, IMG submission 192493) | Marine sediment microbial communities from subtidal zone of North Sea - Hel_20160420 (Illumina Assembly) | ecosystem: Environmental > Aquatic > Marine > Subtidal zone > Sediment ...
CCTCCTGGTAGACACCCATGTCAACGCCGTATTGCAGGAAACGCTCAAACGGAACACCTTCATTGATAAAAAACTGTTGCTGCGGATACAGATCGAAAAACTTGCGATTGAAACGCTCGATAATGCCATCAACATTTACGACCAGAAATCCTCCAGGTACATTTTCAATGGCCGCCTCGAGCATTTCCTCGCCTCTCTTCCTTTCTGACTGGTCCGCCATGTCTTCGGTAACATCCTGCAAAGTACCTAGCTGCTCAAAAATCTCGCCATCCAGCCTGGCAGATACATCACCGCGCTCGAAAACATGCCGGATTTCTCCGTCGGCCCGAATAATTCGAAACCGGACTTCGTACTTGCCCTCGACATCCGCCTTTTCGTAGGCCCGCATGACCCGTCCGACATCATCCGGATGCACCCCCGGCACGTTACCGGCACCCTCCGAGAGCATGTATTCGACGGAGCGTCCATAGATACGCGCAAACTCCCTGGTACAGGAAATCATCCGATCCCTTCGTGTATCCCAGCGAAAACTGCCGATCCCGGCGATGCGCTGCGCTTCCTCGAGCTCTTCCTCAGCCCGCGTGGATTCGGTGACATCCTGCATCGTCCACAATTGCTCTATGACCTTACCGTCGAGCCTGACCGAAGTATCGCCACGCTCTACAACATGTCGAACTTCGCCATTTGGCCGCACAATACGAAATCTGACTTCGCTGGTACCGTCGACGGTTGCCGAGCGAGCGAAGTCCTGTGCCACTTGCTCCCGATCATCGGGATGGATACCGAAAAGTCTATCTGACCCGATCTTTGAAAAGATTTCCGCTTTTGAGCAGCCTAGAATTCGCGCAAATTCGTCACTACAGGAAATTATTCGACCGTTGACCGGGTCCCAGCGAAAACTGCCGGTCTTGGCGATACGCTGCGCCTCCCCGAGCTCTTCCGCAGCCTGCGTGGATTCGGTCACATCCTGCAGCGTTCCCAATTGTTCTATAACCTTGCCATCGCGCCGTACTGAAGTATCACCGCGTTCGACAACATGTCGAACTTCACCATCGGGGCGTACAATACGATACCTGGCTTCATACAGACCGTCGGTCTCGTTTGCATCGGCGTAGATCTGTGCCACCTGCTCCTTGTCATCCGGATGAATACCAACCAGCATATTTTGATCCGGCAGATTTAAATCCTCTATTTCCTTACCGTGAATTCGGGCAAACCCCGCCGAACAGGAAACCATTTTCTGGTTCTCCAGATCCCAGCGAAAGCTGCCTGTATTGGCGATACGTTGCGCTTCCTCGAGTTCCGCCTCGATGCGTTTGGAATCGGTGATGTCGATCCGTAATCCCACAATCCCGCCACCGGGAAGTACCTGGTCAATAACGCGTACCCAGTTGCCGTTCCTTAACTGCTGATCGAACGCCCCCGATGGGTTCCTATGTTGTTCGATCCGCTTTTCGATCCATGCTTCTTTTGCTTCCGATGTATCAAAGCTCAGGGTGTCTGCATAGGCCCGGGCAATTACAGCGAAAGTCACTCCCGGTTCCAGCTTATCCCCGATCTCAGCATAGATCTGGCGATAGCGGTCATTACATACCATCAACCTGTCATCGGCATCAAACAATAAAAATCCGTCTTTCAGTAATGCCGTGGCGGTATATATCAGGTCGTGAGCACGTTGTTGGGATTGCCGCTCTTCGAGCGTATCGGTGACGTCTAACGCGGAACCGCGATAGCCTGAAAATTCGCCCTCACTATCGAAGTACGGCTTGCCGCTGGCACGAATAATCAGTTCCTTGCCATTCGGTATCCGCGCCCGGTAATCAAAATTGGTAAACGGCAGGCGCTGCTCCAGGCAGTGCAAATGGTTATCCCAGCGTACATTTTCATTCTCGTCACTTGATTCGATACGCAAGTCTTCACGGGATTTTCCCAGCAGGTCTTCAGGTCTCGCACCGGTTGCTTCAAACAGGTGCGATGAAAAGAAAACGAATCGGTTCTCCGTATCAGTCTCCCAGAACCAGTCGCTGGAAACTTCAGCATAATGCTGGAAACGCTCCTCCGAATTCCTCAATTCCCGGTTACGTTGTGTAAACTCAAGATCGAGTTTACGGCCCAGGTCCAGCAGCTTTTTTCGTATCAGGTACAGGACCAGATAGGTGCCACCGACGCCAAGCGCAAATGGCGCACCCAGGCTGTACCAGGTAATGTTTGCAAAACCAAAGGATAGACCCTGTACGATGCTCGCTATCGACAGCAGTGCCAACCCCCCGCCAGCACAGATCAGAAAGGTCGAATTTCTCGACCGCGGAACCAGGGCTTTGCGCGGGTCTGACTGCCCGCCATGACGAGCGGGTTCACTACTGACAGGCGGGGATTCCATCTAGATGGGTAGTAACGGTGGTGCCTCCACCGTGACGAAGGTTTCAGGAAAAAAACCGTTGAAACGAGTTGCCGCAGAGTTGCTATAGGCCCCGGTCTGGCCGATTTCGATCCAGTCACCCTCCTCGGCATCCACCGGCAGGTAAAAGGGGGTCGGCAGGATATCCAGGTTGTCGCAGGTCGGACCCAGAATAGTGAAATCCTGGAACTCGGTGGCAGGGGTTCGCGCCGGATTAATCAACCGTGCCGGCAGCTGCATCTTACCCGTCAGGGTTTCAGAAAGACTTTGATAAACACCATCGTTGATATAGAGCTTATTGTCCTTGCGCAGCTGTATCTGGGTCAGCAAAGTACAGCCGCTCGCGACCAGTCCGCGTCCCGGTTCGCACATCAGCACGCAGTCACGCCTGATACGCGACTGGTCGAAAGCCTGCTTGATCGCGTCGAAGTAGGCGTTGAGTGCGGGCGGACGATCGTCCTCGTAAAGCGCGGGAAAACCACCACCCACATCCAGGTAATGCACCGGTACATTGGCAGTTTCAATCACCTCGATCGCTGTGTTAATCCCATCGACAAAGGCCTGTGGACTGCGGCATTGCGAACCGACATGGAATGCAACCCCGGTTTGAAAATGCGCGTTATGCACTTTTTGCAGGAGGGCCGGCGCGTCTTCCGCGGCAATACCGAATTTATCCGAGAGCTGATACTGCGCATCGTGTACCGGAGTTACAATACGCACCAATACTACCTTGCCGTCGCCACCACCGGTGATATCGATAATCTTATCGAGCTCTTTTTCATGGTCGATGACAAAGTGATCGACGCCATATACCTGGTGGGCGGTCATGATCGCCGCACGGGGCTTGACCGGGTGCATGAAATAGCAATCGGCCTGCGGCAAATGCTCCCGCACCAACGCGATTTCGGCGAGCGAAGCCGTATCAAAATGCCGGATACCCGCTTCATACAATGCCTGTAAAACAGCCAGATGCGGATTGCATTTAACCGCGTACATGACCCGGCCCGGAAAAGTATCGAGAAAGTAATTCGCCTGGCGTTTTAATTCAGCAGGACGCAGGCAATAGACCGGGTAGCCGGGGCTTAACTCTTCGACTACATCTTCGACGGTGGCGAAGTGGGGCATTTGAATTTTGCTTGACATTGATTTACTCAGGTAATTGACAGCATTTTCGCACAGTCTCGCGCTAAAGAATATCCACCATCAAGGGCCTTCGCCAACACTGACCCAGCTCGAAAGATTCTTTTGCGGCCGCCAGAATTTCAGCAGCGCTGACGGCTTCAGTATGAAATCAAACTCGTAGCCCGCACGCAGCACTATTTGCGTGCGCCCCTTGTGAACCATCGCCAACAGTGGTTTCAGCAGCCGATGGTCAATATCAAGTAACAGTTGCTCCAGGGGCAGGCTGCCTTCCGTCTTGAGTAGCTCAAGCAAGCGCAGATCGATAACCAGGGCATCTGCGGGGTTAACAATCGTATCGATCTCAGTGCAGGATCGGGGAGCCAAACCCAGGCTATGGGCAAAACGGTTGAGTAACGGATCGTCACAAAACCATGCCAGGTTTGAGTCCGGGGTTTGCAGCCGGCACCCGGCGCCCCAGAACCAGAGGCTATTTATCGCCACCAGGCCGCGCTGAATTCGTCGCTGGTTGACCGGATGCTGATGCATGAACATCTGGATTTCGTTGAGCAACTTGTACCATGGCAAATTCTGCCGCGATTGCTCGATATACGGATTGACGGTTTTCCCCAGCACCGAGAGAATATGCGGATAGTAAGTTGGCGCCACGAACTGTTTCAGATGCAACAGGAATAGCCCTTCGGCAATTACATCTATATTACAATCTACTTTAAATAATTCATCTAAATCTTTGATTATTAAGTTTATATCTTGTAAATTTTCTTGGTCAGCAGGTATTGGAACGATAACCGCACTGCGCATGTCGGGTCGCAGATGAATCGCCTGGCACAGCAGCATGCGTTCCGCTTCAGCAGCTTCGGAGGCGGTAAAAGCCTGCGCCATGGGTAATCCCGCATGCGCTGCCTGCACAGAATCGTGCCCGGCCAATGCGCTACCCAGGATGGCATCGATCGTATAGGCCTGGTTGGGTTTTGCCGTTGCCCGCCGAAGAAGTCGATTCAGATGCGGTAATTGCTGGTGAAGCAGTTGCGGCTCGAGCTCATGCAGCGGCAAATCGAATAGCCCGGGCAGGACTATTTGAACTGTTCTGGTCATCGGCTCGCACTAATCCTTGAGACTCGTGGATAGCAACTCATTCAGATCGTTGGACATTTCGCTATTGTCGAGCATGTTTTCTACCTGCGACTTCATTAACTGCCCCTGCTGCGCGATTAGTTTGCGCCAGTGCACGAAAGGATTGGCGAGTCGAGCCGCCACCTGCGGGTTAATCGCATCGAGTTCGAGAATTTTCTGCGCGGCAAACGCATAACCCGCACCGTCTTGCTGATGAAAGACACTCGAATTGGTAACCATGGCGCCAAGCAGGGAACGGGCCCGGTTAGGGTTGCTGAGCGTGTACGCGGGGTGATCGAACAATGGCCTGATTTCTTCAATCGCATTGTCCGCGCCGCTCGAGCCCAGCGCGCTGAACCACTTATCCACTACCAGTGCGGTATCTTTCCATTGCTCATAAAAGCGGGACACGATCCGATCGCGCAAGGCATGATGATAATGGACCACCATCTGCAGGCAGGCGATCTGGTCTGTCATGTTGCCGGCCTGCTCGAACTGCGTTTCACAGAGTTCGAAATAGTCCGGCTGCTCGAGATGCAGCAGGTAAGCCAGGCAGATATTCTTCAGGCGACGCCGCGCAATCGCGTCTGGATGCAATTGATACTCACCGCTGTCGATACAATTCTGGTAGTGCTCCAGCAGCTGGCGCTCATTACCCGACGCAATCTCGAATTTAAGCGTTTCACGCACTTCGCGAAGCTTTTGCACGTCGACCTGATCCAGCATTTCGGCAATGTATTTCTCTCCCGGCAGCACCATCATTTCGGCAACCAGCGCGGCATCCAGCGGTGAACGCGCTAACAGGTCATTGAACGCGGTCAGTAACGGTTGCTGGAGCTGGGTCCATTGCGCCCTGTCCTGCTCCAGCATCGCCAGCATGGTTCGGCTGGCCAATTGCTGGCTTGCTTCCCAGCGGTTAAAAGGGTCGCTATCACAAACCATCAAGCTGGCAAGTTCAGCGTCGCTTAGATCGGTGCGCAGAATGATCGGCGCCGAAAAGCCACGAAACGCGGAAATCATTGCCTGCGCTGGCATATCGGGGTAATGCAACACCGTTTCCGGTTCCCTGATATCGATTATCTGCTCGAGGTTACCGCTGTCATCCATGACCAGTGGCTCGCCCTGCTGATCGAACAGGGCCAGGCGCATGGGCATGTGAAACGCCCGATTGAGTTCGCCCCGGGTAGTACCCGCACGCTGCGTCACGGTTAGCGACAAGCTGCCCGTTGCGGCATCGTAATCACGTTTTATATCGATGCGCGGCGTACCGGATTGCTCGTACCAACGTTGAAAGCGATCCAGGTTAATCCCCGAGGCATCCTGCATCGCCGCACGAAAATCATCGGTGGTTACCGCCTGCCCGTCGTGGCGCTCGAAATACAAATCCATCCCTTTACGGAAGTTCGCTGCACCCAGCAGGCAGTGCATCATGCGCACTACTTCGGCACCCTTGTTATAAACCGTCGCGGTATAGAAATTGTTGATCTCCTGGTAAGAAGCGGGTCTTACCGGGTGCGCCATCGGCCCGGCGTCTTCGCTAAACTGATGATTACGCAATACTCGCACATCGCTGATGCGCTGAATGGCGCGTGAAAACATGTCCGCACTGAATTCCTGATCACGAAAAACGGTTAGTCCTTCTTTCAGGCTTAGCTGAAACCAGTCGCGGCAGGTTACCCGGTTACCGGTCCAGTTATGAAAATACTCATGTGCGATAACGCCTTCGATGGCCAGGTAATCGTCATCGGTCGCAGTGTGCGTATTGGCGAGGACATACTTGGTGTTGAAAACATTCAGTCCCTTGTTTTCCATCGCACCCATATTAAAGTCATCCACGGCGACTACCATGTAAAGGTCGAGATCGTATTCGAGGCCGTAGACTTCTTCATCCCAGCGCATCGCTTTTTGCAGCGAGCGCAGGGCATGATCACATTTGTCGCGATTATGATGCTCGGTAAATATCTGCAATTGAACATCGCGCCCGGAGCGGGTGACGAAGTTATCCTCGACACAGGCGAGGTCTCCGGCAACCAGTGCGAACAAATAAGCTGGCTTGGGATACGGATCCTGCCAACCGACCCAGTGCCGCGTGCCATCTTCGCCGCTATCTACCCGATTGCCGTTTGATAGCAACAGTGGATAGGCTTCTTTACTGGCATGAATCTCCGTGCTGAACACCGACATGACGTCGGGTCGATCGAGATAGTAGGTAATATAGCGAAAGCCTTCGGCTTCACACTGTGTACAGAAGTTTCCATTAGACAGGTATAGACCTTCGAGCCGGGTATTAGCCGCGGCATTGATTTCAACTTCGCAACTCAACTCGAACCGATCGGGAACCGACTTGATAGTCAGGGTTTCTGGGGTCAGCTTGTAATCATCGGCCTGCAACACTTTGCCGTCGAGACGCAGCTCGATAAGCTTGAGCTCGATCCCGTCAAGAACAAGTTCGGCGTCTTTGTCTGCCGTCATTCGATGCATTTGCAGTGCGCTGATAACGCGGCTGCGGCTTTCGTCGAGATGGAATATCAGCTGAGTTTCCGAGATGCCGAAACTGGGTGGCTGGTAGTCTTTTAAATGCTTGCGCAAGTGCTTATCGGTTTTCATTGTACGAGTCTGAAAAGAGGTCGCATAAGTGTACCCTAAGGAGTATCATTCGCAGCATTTTTCAGCCCAGGAGATTCCCCCGATGGCAGTCGAACGTACTCTTTCGATTATCAAACCCGATGCAGTTGCCAAAAACGTGCTTGGCGAAATTTACAGTCGCTTTGAAAAAGCCGGTCTGCGCATTATTGCAGCCCGCATGGAACATTTAAGCGCGCAAAAAGCAGGCGAGTTTTATGCCGTGCACAAGGAGCGCCCTTTCTACAACGATCTGGTTGAGTTTATGACCTCCGGACCGGTAATGGTGCAGGTGCTGGAAGGCGAGGACGCGATTGCAAAAAACCGCGAAGTCATGGGCGCTACCAATCCGGCTGACGCCGCCCCGGGTACGATCCGTGCGGATTTTGCGCAAACCGTCGATGAAAACGCGGTGCATGGTTCCGATGGGACCGATACCGCCAGCGCGGAAATCGAATTCTTTTTCGGTAGCGACGGTATCTGCCCACGCACCCGCTAGGCTGATGCTTAAACAGCGCGGCCAACGCCGGGCTGGAAAGTGCAGTGATCTGAAACTGGTTATGGATTGCTATCCACTGTTTGCTGCCACCAGGCAGGCAGGTCGGCGATCGAATCGAGTACAGCAAAAGGCTTTATTTCGCCGCTTAAGTCAGCCTCACGGAACTTGCCGGTTCTAACCTGGATGCCACGGATTCCACAAGCCTGCGCGGCATCTATGTCTCCGACGATATCATCGCCAATCATAAATGCCTGTTGTGCTGCACAGTGCAGCGAGGCCAGCGATGCTGCAAAAAAAGCCTCGGCGGGCTTACCGACAACGCAGGCTTCGCAGGATGCTGCGTGCTCCAATGCCTTGATAAAAGGCGCCACATCGAGGCGCAGTCCATCCTGACTGCGCCAATAGCGTGTCATGCCCAATGCAACTAATTGCGGCCTGGGATCTTGCATTAGCAACCTGAAAGCGCGATTCAATAACGGGTAATCCCATGCATCGCCAAGATCCCCGATGACGACCGCGTCTACCGCCGCGTCACGCTCTGGCGGGATGATTTCAACCCCGCTGAAATCACCGATCGCACTCGGCGTCACGAATGCCGCAATCTTGCGCATCTGCCGGGTATGCAACCACTGGTTGGCGGCAACGATTGGGGTCATCAACTCTTCAAGTTGGGCCTCAAAACCCAGCCCGATGAACTTTTCCAGCAATGCGGCACGAGAGCGCGATGTTGTATTCGTTACATATAGATGGGGAATTTGGTGTTGCTTCAGCCAGTCGAGGCTATCGAGCGCGCCATCGACCAGGCGGTCGCCCTGGTAAATGACGCCATCCAGGTCAATCAGCAGCGCGTTATGGATATGCTTGCTATCGAGCATGACTCTTAAACCTGCGACGCATCACCCCTGTTGCAGAAAATCTACAGCTTTTTACGGAAAAGTCTCGGAGGTAAATTTTTTGATGCCATGCTGTCCCATCACGATCCAGCGCGGTGTTGCTTTCCCGGTTCCAGCAAGCTGTAATCCTGGATGCCGACCGACTACCCTGGCCAGGCTGGCTTCCTGCTCGGGGTCGACATCAACGATAAATACGTGCTTGCCTTCGCGTAACTGGCCCTCGAAGCGCCTGAAGTCGCGATGCGGCACCTGGATTCCGTAAAGACCACCCGACCACGCGCCGAACCCGAGCAAAACGGCCGCCAGAAAAATAAACGGCATCCAGGTATAGGTACTGGGCCAATCACTATAGAAGGTCAGGATTAGTACAACTGCGGCCAGCGCGGCCCCGATCCAGCTACCGACAATAATGCCATGGACCAGATCTTTCTTGAAAACAGATTCGATATTGTGCAGGTGGTCGTGATTTTCTACTGCAGTGTCATCGCGGCTGAATACGTGAATCTGCGGCCGGTGAACACCGCGGGTTTCGAGTTCCTCTTCGATTCGTTCGAGGTCATCCAGATCCTCGGTTAAATAAAAATGCCTTTTCATCTTGTAATCCCCGTAGTAACGAGTTCCAGTCAGAATACGCCCGTAACAGGACTGAATCAAGCTCGCGAACCAGCTCATATGCCAGCTTTGCCTCTCATTTTCGTAACCTGTTCCGTATGCGGAATTCATGCTAAGGTCCGCAGCTGTCTGATTATTACAAGCCCTGTTTATCCATGAGAATCGAAGACGACAGCAAACTTGACTATAAGGACGTTCTAATCCGCCCCAAGCGTAGCACCCTGGGTAGTCGCAAAGATGTGGAACTCGAACGTGAATTTACCTTTCGCAACTACAAGTCTGACGAAGAGCACTATCGCGGCATCCCGATCATGGCTTCGAACATGGACGGTGTCGGTACTTTTGCCATGGCGGACAGGCTCGCAGGTCTGGGTCTGTTTACCTGCCTGGTGAAGAATTACGAATCCGCCGAGCTGATCGATTTTTTCAAAGGAGACAAATCCGGGCGGCGTGAAAACGTCGCCTACTCAACCGGTATCACCAACCAGGATTTTGCCAAATTCGAAGGCGTCTACAAACAAACCGGGCCCGGCCTGAAATACGTTTGTGTCGATGTCGCCAACGGATACTCCGAACGTTTTTCCGATTTCATCAAGCAATTACGCGATGCCTATCCCGGCATCGTCATTATCGCTGGTAATGTCGTTACCGGTGAAATGACCGAAGAACTGATACTGAGCGGGGCTGATATTGTCAAGGTCGGCATTGGTCCCGGCAGTGTCTGCACCACCCGACTCCAGACCGGGGTTGGATTTCCGCAACTCTCCGCTGTCATCGAATGTGCCGATTCGGCACATGGCCTCGGTGGGCATATCATCGCCGATGGCGGCTGCACCTGCCCGGGGGACCTGGCCAAGGCATTTGCGGCCGGTGCCGATTTTGTCATGCTCGGCGGCATGCTCGCCGGACACGACGAGGGTGGCGGTGAAATTATTACGCGTTACTTTAAAAGCGGTGAAGTCGTCAAAACCGGTACCGGTCTCGAAGACCTGGTCGAAGAACGCAAGTTCGTCAATTTTTATGGAATGAGTTCAAAGGCGGCCAACGAGAAGCACTTTGGGGGCCTCAAGGAGTATCGTTCATCGGAAGGACGAGAAATCCAGGTGCCTTATCGGGGCAAAATAGAAAACACGATCCAGGACTTGCTCGGCGGAGTTCGCAGCACCTGTACTTACGCCGGCGCCAAGAAACTGAAATGGCTGAGCAAATGCACCACCTTCGTCAAGACCAACCAGCAATTCAATTCAATTTTCACTGAAAATTAACTGCAAAGCTCAGTGCGGAAATTTCAGAATCGGGTCATTTCCGTTAAAGCGCATTCCTGTCCGGAATTAAACGTCCCTGCTGCCTAAACCATCAAAATCAACCCTTTTTCAGCACTCGACCTTTATGACGCGAGGGGCTTCACCGGTTTCACTTTTTATAGTGGGTGGTTACCTCGGGGAATCCTCTAAATGGCTTGATGAATATTATTCCGGACAGGAATGCGCGTTAGAGGAAATTTCGCAAGCACAGCTCTATGGCAGGCTTACAGATAACGCAGGGAGTTCTAATTTCCGTGACCTTTCGGTCCTGACGGACAGATATTAAATCAGGCCTTGCGCCGCCAATTGTGAAACCTGGCGACCCATTCGAGCAGGCGTTCGGGCACATGCGCGCGTTTCCATTCACCCGCCGCGTACTTGTTGGCTTCGGCCAGGGTCGGATAAATATGGATGGTGCCGAGAATCTTGTTCAGACCAAGACCATGCCGCATCGCCAGCACGTACTCGGCGATCAAGTCACCGGCGTGCTCACCGACGATGGTAACCCCGAGAATCCGGTCCTTGCCCGGGATAGTTAACACCTTGACGAAACCATGCGCTTCGCTGTCCGCGATCGCACGATCGAGCTCATCGATGCCGTACCGGGTTACCTCGTATTCGATACCCTGCTCCCGCGCCTCGGTTTCATTCAGACCTACGCGCGCGATTTCAGGCTCGGTAAAAGTAGCCCAGGGAATAACCGAGTAATCCACCTTGAAACGTTTCACCATGCCAAACAGCGAGTTCACCGAGGTATACCAGGCCTGGTGGGCGGCAACATGGGTAAATTGATATGGCCCGGCGACATCCCCGCAGGCATAAATCGTCGGTATACTGGTCTGCAGATATTCGTTGACTTCAATCGTGCGATTCGGATTAAGTCGCACCCCGAGTTCCTCGAGTCCAAAGCCGCTACTTCGCGGTGACCTGCCTACCGCGACTATGAGCGCGTCGAACTCAACTTCGACTTCGGCACTTTCACCCTCTGCAACCAGATAATCCTTACCCTGACGTTTAATAAATCGCTTTGCCGTATGACCGGTTAACACCCGCACCCCTTCGGCACTAAATTTCTGTTGCACCAACTCTGAAATTTCCGGGTCTTCGCGCAACAATATGCGCGGTAACATTTCAACCTGCGTAACCGCAACGCCGAGGCGGGCAAAAGCCTGGGTTAATTCCGACCCGATCGGTCCACCGCCCAGCACTGCGAGCCGGGACGGCTTGTCACGCAGGTCCCAGAGATTATCCGAGGTATAATAG
>Ga0265306_10001356_pt1 | contig 11841 bp, 11 predicted proteins | sample Helome_3_FD_192493 | JGI IMG/M metagenome (GOLD analysis project Ga0265306, IMG submission 192493) | Marine sediment microbial communities from subtidal zone of North Sea - Hel_20160420 (Illumina Assembly) | ecosystem: Environmental > Aquatic > Marine > Subtidal zone > Sediment ...
GGGCGATGTCAGCCATAACCAGACATACGCTACTGAATCGGCTATGGGTGAAACCGGCCAAACTGGGACATCTGACTAAATCGCTCAGGTATCTTCGCGTGAACTTCCGCAGTCAGCCACAACCGCGCTATCACAGTGCACTAGAATTCCTTGAGGTACTGGAATCCCATGGGTAATGTCTAATCTCAGACTTGTCAGTAACAATTAAAGAGAAACAATATGGCTAAGAAAACCAAGACCATCTCGCAGAAATCCCTTGGTCGCAAATGGGGAGGAACCCTTGACCAAAACCTTGCTGCCAACCAACGGTTCTCGGCGGACACTGATTCTAAAAAGATCAACCTCGGTGTCGGGACGAATGTTGGTTCTGACGGTAAACCCTGGAATCAAGCCACCGCTTTCCCAGCTTCCCTTTTCCAGTTGGTGAATGATATCGGGGACGTCTGCGGAAGCTACAACCCCGCCAAGGATGTGCAACAGGCTGCGGCTGAGTTCGTACTAGGCCAGCAGTTGAAACTCCCTTCGAGCATCTGGAATCGTTGCGTTACCAGCTTCGCGGCTGGCGGCGGATCGGGTGCGGTGGGTCGTGCGATTGACTTCGTCACCGCTCAACATGCCAACATCCAGCATCTCAATCTCCAGCGGTACTCATGGGTCGGCTACGATTCCATCGCGTACAACCGTGGACTAGCCACATCGTCAATACCCATCGATCTAACCAAACTGCCGCGGAAAGGTTTGGATGTTCTTCAAACCATCCACAACGGGAGCGGATTGCTCGTACCCACCAAAAACTGGAGGCGGGCTAGCAGGATTTTTGCTCACCGCGACCAGCCGGTGATATTGGATATCCCCTACACGGGATTTGATCATGCCGAACTTCCCTACGACGAAGCATTAAATCGCTCGGCGGAGCCGCTGCTGGCTCTCGTTGATGCAGGTGCGCCTGTTGTGGTCGGGTTCGGACCGACGAAGGTATTCAATACATTCAAATACCGTCCTGGCGGGGCGACCGTCGTGATTTGTCGCACTGAGAAGGAAGCCAGACACGCCCGAAATCGGATGATGTCCAATGCCCGTGGCGGCACGGGCTTTATTGACATAGCCACCTACGCTCTCATGAAAGCGATGGCGGAAAACCCGGAAGGTCTTAGTACCGATCACTCCAAGATCTTGCAACGCCTGAATCAGGCTGAGCAGGACTGGGCAAAAAACGCAGCTGGCACGCCGCTGGCTGAATTCTTCGACTCCGGCTACGGCGGTCTGTTCCGTATTCTGCCTGTGCAACCCGGTACGGTAGAGGCCTTGGCCGAGCAACATATTCATGTCGTGCATGTGGATAAGAGGTTGATTCGAATCAACATCATGGGGTTGCCCCATGGCGACCAGACGGAAGAAGTTGTGCAGGCCGTGTCAAACCGCTGTACGGAGGAGTTACCGAAGGCGCTTCGACCGTTCGCCGCCTGATTCATCCCCGGGGTCTCCAACAAGCCCCACTCGCCTGAGGGGACAGTTGCAACAGTTCTCCACGCGTCCTGCGGATTCGACCTCCGGACATATGACCAGCTCAAACGAGCCAAGCGCGTTTTCAACATTGATCCGTCAATGCCATCCGACACCATGGTGCGGAGGCCATGCGCCTACCGCGGAGAGAACAGTGAGCCGGCAGAAACAGCAGAAAGCAGAGCCCGGAATTAGAGAATAGAATATGTCGTTTGCCGTCATAAGCCCAGCGACCACTCTACTAGTGACTGGGATCGAACCCCATATCCATTTTCCAGACTTCAATGTCGGCTTGTCTAATGAGAGAGCATCTGAAGGTGAAGCTGCGCGACCGGCAAAGCCTCCTCGGCTAACTCAACCAGACCAATCTGATCGGCGTTTCCGGCGCCAGGCAAAAGAAAACGCCCGCACGATGGCGGGCGTCTGCAGGGTCAGCTAGAAGACCTCAGGCAGCCAGTGTGGCGCGCAGTTTCTTCATTCCCGCCGCCTCGATCTGGCGAATGCGTTCTGCGGATACGCCATACTCATCGGCCAGCACATGCAGGGTTTCCTTCCTTTCTGTCAGCCAGCGGCGCTGCAGGATGTCGCGGCTGCGCTCATCCAGTGCTTCCAGGGCGGCATAGAGCCCTTCACGTTCCGACGCGGCGTTGTCGGCTTGCTCGATCTGCGTCGATGGCTCGTTGCGCAGGTCCGGCAGATAGGCTGCCGGCGCCATGCTGGGGCCCTCGTCGTCGTCCGCAGCTGCACCGTCGAATGCCACGTCGTAGTTGGACAGGCGTGACTCCATTTCCAAGACGGTCTCAGGCTTCACGCCCAGATCCTCGGCAACCTCTTCCACCTCCTGTCTGGAAAACCAGCCCAGACGCTTTTTTGCGCTGCGCAGATTGAAGAACAGTTTGCGCTGCGATTTGGTCGTCGCGATCTTGACGATACGCCAGTTGCGCAGGATGTATTCGTGAATCTCGGCCTTGATCCAGTGCACGGCGAAAGACACCAGGCGCACGCCCATATCCGGGTCGAAACGGCGCACGGCCTTCATCAGTCCGACGCTGCCTTCTTGAATGAGATCGTGCTGAGGCAGGCCATAACCGCTGTAACCGCGCGCTATCCTGACGACGAAGCGCAGGTGGGCCATGACCAGGCTGCGCGCAGCATCCAGATCCTGATGATCACGCAGGCGCACGGCGAGTTCGTGCTCTTCCTCGGCCGAAAGGATCGGCAGTTGAAAGGCTGCGCTGATATACGCATCCATACTGCCGGTTGGCAGAGTCATCGGTATCGCGAGTTCTTTACTCATCTGTGTCCCGTTAAACGTCTTGTATCCCCAGTTGAAATCTAGCACTCTGGTGCTTCGACTGCCAGTGTTTTTTAGCAGTCCGGGCATGAGAGTGCCAATAAGCGGAAAAAGTTCCCATGTCTGAGCAACTGATTGTAAATTAACGCTTTACTTCGAGTGTTCGCGCTCAACCCTAAGGCCGTCCAGGGTCCGCCCGAACACCCGGAATGGGCACTGGCGGGAACGCGGGTCTTATAGCGGACGGGGGCGTCAGGTCTTGAATCCGGCGGGCCGTCGATCCTGCTTTTCTGACACCCGGATTCCCCTTCATTCCGGCTGGATTTGCGCCAGATGCCGACCGACCGCGAGCCAGGCCCCGGCCAAGCCAAGCAGCGGACCCCCGAACAGGACCCCGAGCAGGCTCGCCGGGTCGATCACGGCGAGCGCGAAGTCCGACTCATATAGCCCGGCCAGGCGTTGCACCGGCCCGTCGAGCAGATATAACGAACTCAAGACCAGCAGCAGACCGATGGCGGCGCCGAGCAGACCGTACCAGATACCCTCGTACAGGAACGGTCGGCGGATAAAGGCGTCGGTTCCTCCGACCAGTTTCACAATCTCAATCTCGTTTTGACGATTCTGGATCTCCAGGCGAATGGTGTTGCCGACGATCAGGAGTACCGCGCCTGCAAGCAGCGCCGCGAGGATGATTACCGCACGCTCGATGGTGTTGGTGATGGCGCCCAGGCGCTCCACCCATTGCAGATCCACCTGTGCCAGTTCGATCTCCCGGTATGCCTGCAGCTCCTGGGCAAGCACGGCAACGGCATCCGCACTCTGGACACTGTTCTGCGGGCGCACCAGCACCACGGCCGGCAGGGGATTCTGGTCGAGCAAATCTATGGCTTCGCCAAAACCGGACAGGCGCCGAAACTCCTCCAGGGCCTGCGCGCGGTCGATCAGGCGCGTCTCGGCGATATCCGCGCGCAGGGTCACCTGTTGGCGAACGGTATCGGCCTGCTCGTCGCTGACTCCCTCGCTGAGGAAAAGTGAAATGCTGGCGGAGCCGTCCCAGGTGCTGCTGAGTTGGCTGACGTTGTCGACCAGCAGATGCAGGCCGCTGGGCAGCGCCAGTGCAATACCGATTACCGCGGCCGTCATGGCAGTATTGACCGGGTTGCGGCTGAGACGACCCAGCGACGACAGAGACATCTGCGCGTGACGCAACAGCCAGTTGACCGGGTTGCGGTTGCGCCTGAACTTTGTTGACTGCGCGCGCCGTGCCATCAGCCGGGTCCTCCGCTATCGTCGGCGACACGGCCGTCGCGCAGATTGACGATGCGTTTGCCAAAACTGCTGATGAGTTCGACATCATGGGTTGCAACCAGCAGGGTGACGCCGACCTGATTGAACTGGAGGAACAGTTCCATGATTTCGCGCGACAGTTCCGGGTCCAGATTGCCGGTCGGTTCGTCGGCCAGCAGCACCGGAGGCTTGCTCACCAGGGCACGCGCGATACCGACCCGCTGTTGTTCACCGCCGGACAGCGTGATCGGAAATACCTTTTCCTTCTTCAACAGGCTGACCTTGTCCAGGGCGGCGCGTACCCGCCGCCTGACCTCGGCGTGCCCCATGCCGGCGACCACCAGGGGTAGGGCGATATTGTCAAACACGGTGCGGTCGTGGAGCAGGCGATAGTCCTGGAAGATCATGCCAACTTCGCGCCGATGGTAAGGGATATCGCGGGACTTCAGTTTGTTCAGATTACGCCCGTTCACCCAGACCTGGCCTCGGGTGGCGCGCTCCAGCAGGCCGATCAGTTTAAGCAGCGTGCTCTTGCCTGCACCGGAGTGACCGGTGAGAAAGGCCATCTCGCCCGGTGCCAGGTGCAGGTCGACGCCGGACAGTCCCTCGTGACCGGTGGCGTAGCGTTTGGCGACATTGTCGAATCGAATCATGGAGATCAGGGGCGAGGGCCGAGGAGCGCGGACCGAGGAAAAGAGGCTTCGTACCTCGCTCCTCGAACCTCGAACCTATTCAAACAGTGCCTTGACGAATTCATCTGCATCAAATGGCCGCAGGTCTTCGATGCTTTCGCCCACCCCGATAAACCGGATCGGGACGCCGAGGCGGTCGGCGATAGCGAATATGATGCCACCTTTGGCGGTGCCGTCGAGTTTGGTCAGGGTAATGCCGGTGAGGCCGACCGTTTCGTGAAACTGGACCGCCTGGTTGAGTGCATTCTGGCCGGTGCCTGCATCTACCACCAGCATCACCTCGTGCGGCGCTTCGGGATCGATCTTCTTCAGCACCCGGCTGATCTTTCCCAGCTCCTCCATCAGGCTGCTCTTGGTGTGCAGGCGCCCGGCGGTATCTGCGATCAGGACATCGATCTTGCGCGCAGTCGCTGCCTCGAGGGCATCGTAGATCACGGATGCGGCGTCAGCGCCATTCGCCTGCGCTATCACCGGGACATCGTTGCGCTCGCCCCAGGTCTGCAACTGCTCGACGGCGGCGGCGCGGAAGGTGTCGCCGGCGGCGAGCATGACCGTCTGACCGGCATCCTGGATACGACGGGCAAGCTTACCGATGGTCGTGGTCTTGCCGGCGCCATTGACGCCGACCATTAGGACGACCATTGGCCTGCCGCCCGTCGGCTCTGCGGCGGGGGCATCTGCTGCATGCAGTATGTTCGCCAGTTGTGTACGCAGGGCCGCGGCCAGGGCTTCCGGGTCCGACAGTTCCTTGCGCCGGACCTGGAACGCGATGTCGTCGATGATGCGCCGAGTGGCGTCCACCCCGACGTCGGCGGTCAGCAACAGGGTCTCAATATCCTCCAATAGCTCATCGTCGATCTGACGGTGACCGCTCAGCAGGTCGCCCAGCGCATCGCTGAGATTGGCGCGGGTGCGCGCGAGCCCGGCACGCAGGCGGCCGAACAGACCCTGAGGTCTGGTTTCCTCCGACGGGGTTTCCGGGGGGGGGTTCTTACCGAATCCGAACATTGCTTGTCAGTCTGCGGGAACTGTTTTGCGGCCCACCGGTCGATTTTCCCAGGGTTCAGGCCACGGGAGCTTGATGGTACCCCGTTGGCTTGCAACAATCTGCGGTCACAACGCGGTAAATGATTTAGTGTGGCGCATCGTAACACTCGTTGCGGCGGCGCCGCACCTCGGAGCACGAATGGTGTTAACAGTTTTGCAAAGAACCTTTTTCTGCATCCTGCTGCTGGCAGCGCTGCCGGCCGCGGCAAAGGTCAGCGAATACCGACTGAGCAACGGGATGAAGGTGGTCGTCAAGGAAGATCACCGGGCGCCGGTGGTGGTTTCACAGGTCTGGTACAAGGTCGGCTCCAGCTATGAGCCGGACGGCGTCACCGGGGTCTCGCATGTCCTGGAGCACATGATGTTCAAGGGTACCGGGAAGCTGGGTCCGGGCGAGTTCTCGCGCGTCGTTTCGGCGCTGGGTGGAAATGAAAACGCCTTCACCAGCCGTGACTACACCGCGTATTTCGAGACCCTGGCCGTTGAACATCTCGAGCGTGCCATGGAACTCGAGGCCGACCGCATGCGCAACATCCTGCTCGATCCGGCTGAGTTCGCCAAGGAGATCGAGGTGGTGAAAGAGGAGCGGCGCCTGCGCACCGAGGACAAGCCGAGCGGCAAGGTCCACGAACAGTTCAATGCCGTCGCGTGGCGGGCCTCGCCCTACCGTAATCCGGTGATCGGCTGGATGAACGATCTCGAACACATGACGGTTGACGACCTGGCGGACTGGTATCGGCGCTGGTATGCGCCCAACAATGCCACCCTGGTGGTGGTCGGCGATGTCCAGCCGGATGCGGTGCGCGACCTGGCCGAGCGCCACTTCGGGCCACTCGAAACCAGCGATGTACCCGTACTTAAGCCGGCGGCCGAACCGAAGCAGGCGGGCGAGACCCGGGTCGAGGTCAGGGTTCCGGCGCGTCAGCCCTATCTGCTGATGGGTTACAAGACGCCGATCGTGGGCCAGTCGGACGAACCTTGGGAACCTTACGCGCTCCACGTCCTGTCCAGTGTCCTGGACGGTGGCGAAAGTGCCCGCCTGTCACGCCAGCTAGTGCGCGGCAGCGCGATTGCAGCATCCGCCGGGGCCGAGTACGGTAGCTACAGTCGCCTGCCCGGGATGCTGCTGCTCGACGGAACTCCGACCGACGGGCATACGGTCGCCGAGGTGGAGCAGGAGTTGCGCGAGCAGGTTGCCACCCTGCGCGAGGAGCTTATCGGCGAAGATGAACTGAAGCGGGTGGTCACCCAGGCGATCGCTAGCAAGGTCTACGAGGCGGACTCGATATTTTACCAGGCAATGCAGATCGGGGTGCTTGAAACCATCGGCCTGGACTGGCGTCTGATCGATTACGAGATCAAGGCGCTGAAGGCGGTGACGCCCGAACAGGTCCGCACGGTGGCCCGGCGTTATCTGGTGGACGAAAACCTGACGGTGGCGACACTCACACCATTGCCGATGAATCAGAAGGCGGGGCGTTCCGCGTCGGTTGACGGAGGTCGTCATGGCAGCTAAGCACTGGGCCCTCGTTGTACTGCTCTTATCTGCCGGCCTGGTCGACGCTGGCCCAGCCATCGAGTCCTGGCAGACCAGCGGCGGCGCCAAGGTGATTTACGTGCATGCGCCCGACCTGCCGATGGTCGACGTGCGTGTCGTGATGGATGCCGGCAGTGCACGTGATGACGACCTGCCCGGTCTGGCCAAATTTACCAATGCGCTGCTCACCGAAGGGGCCGGTGAATGGGATGCAGACGCCCTGGCCTTGCGCCTGGAGGAGCGGGGTATCGAGCTGGGCAACGGTTCCCTGCGCGACATGGCCTGGGTGAGCCTGCGCAGCCTGGTGGAACCCGCGGTCCTGGATGTGGCGCTCGGGTCCTTGCAGATGGTCCTGGCCCAGCCAAGGTTCGATGGCGATGCGATCGAGCGGGTCCGCCAGCAGATGCAGATCGGTCTGCGCCGGAGTCTGCAGTCGCCGTCCAGCGTCGCCAAGCGCAGGTTCTTTCAGACCCTGTATGCGGACCACCCCTATGCGCACTCCCCCGGCGGTGATGAGAGTTCCCTGGCGAAGATCGGACGCGACGATCTGCAACGCTTCCATCGCCGCTTTTATGTGGCGGCCAACGCGGTGGTCGCTATCGTCGGGGCCGTCGATCGCGAGACGGCCGGGAAGATTGCAGAACGGATGACCGCAGGTCTGGCCGTTGGTCGACACGCCCCCGTCCTGCCTTCGCCACCGGCGGTGAGCGGCGGGGAACTGCGTGAGTCATTTCCCTCTTCGCAGACTCATATTTATGTCGGCCAGAGTGGTATCGCACGGCACGATCCCGATTACATGGCGCTGTATGTCGGCAATCATGTGTTAGGAGGCGGCTCTCTGGTCTCGACCCTCGGCGAAGAGGTGCGCAACAAGCGGGGTTTGTCATATAGCGTCTACAGCTACTTCAGTCCGATGCGCGTTCAAGGGCCTTTCCTGATGGTTGCGCAAACCAAGAACGAGCAGGCGGACGAGGCGCTGGAAGTGATGCGCGCCACCCTGGCCCGTTTCGTCGAGGAAGGTCCGAGCGAGGAGGAACTCGACGCGGCCAAACAGAACCTGATCGGTGGATTCCCCTTGCGGATCTCGAGTAACAGCAAGATCGTGGAGTACCTCGCGATGATGGGATTCTACGATTATCCCCTGGACTGGCTGGATACCATCACCGGCAAACTCGCGGCGGTCGACGTTGAGCAGGTAAAAGATGCCTTCAGCCGACGTATCAGTGCGCCGGCGGGAATCGCGGTGATCGTTGGCGGCAGCGGCTGACGAATCTCTGGTTTAGGATTCACGGTGGCTGCCAATCAGGTCCGTATCATCGGCGGCCGGCATAGAGGGCGCAGGTTGCATTTTTCACCCGGTCGGGGTCTGCGCCCGACCCCGGACCGGGTGCGCGAGACCCTGTTCAACTGGCTGCAGGCAGACATTCAAGGTGCACGCTGTCTCGACCTGTTCGCCGGCAGTGGCGCGCTGGGGATGGAAGCCCTGTCGCGCGGTGCCGCTTTTCTCTACGCAGTGGAACAGAACCGGACGGCAGCGCAGCGCCTGCGCGATAACATCGTCCTGTTGCACGAGGAGTCGGCCGCCAAGGTGGTGCAGGTCGATGCCCTGCGTTTGCTCAAGACGCCGCCGGAAACCCCCTTCGACATCGTGTTTCTCGACCCGCCGTTTGCCGATGGCCTGCTTCCTGCGGTAGGTCGCCTGCTGGAGGACAGGGATTGGCTGGCGCCGGATTCGACGATCTATATCGAGCAGGATGCGGGCCGGGACTGGCCAGATATGCCCGCTAACTGGCTCCTACACCGGGACGGTACCGCGGGGCAGTCGGCACAGCGTTTGTTGCGCCGCAGCATCCCAGGCTAGAATGACAGCTGTCCATGACAATCCGAAGGCAGACGCGCGGGTACTGCCGAGTGGCAGGCCCCGTCTGACATAACGCAATGAAAATAGCGGTCTACCCCGGTACATTCGATCCGATTACGAATGGCCACAGTGATCTGGTAGCGCGCGCCGCCCGCCTGTTCGACCGTGTGATCGTGGCGGTGGCCAGGGACACCGGCAAGAACCCGGTGTGCGGCCTCGAAGAGCGGCTCGAGCTTGCGCGGGTTGCCCTGGCAGATGTTGCGCAGGCCCAGGTCGTGCCGTTCGAGGGGCTTCTGGTCGAATTCTGCAGGCAGCACCGGGCCGGGATCGTAGTGCGGGGTTTGCGTGCGGTCTCGGACTTCGAGTTCGAATTCCAGCTGGCCAGCATGAACCGGCGTCTGGCGCCCGAGATTGAGACAATCTTTATGACGCCTGCTGAGCAGTATGCGTTTATCTCCTCGACGTTGGTGAGGGAAATAGCCCGGCTGGGCGGGGATGTGTCAGAATTCGTGCATCCTGAGGTGCAACGCCTGCTCGCCACAAAGCGTTGCTGCTGACAACCGGTCAACCGATGTTTTTGGAGTAGCCCAAATGGCCCTGATGATTACAGACGAATGCATCAACTGCGATGTGTGTGAGCCCGAGTGCCCGAATGGGGCGATCTACCAGGGCGACGAGATTTACGAGATCGATCCCGATCTGTGCACCGAGTGCGTTGGTCACTACGAGACCTCCCAGTGCGTGGAGGTCTGCCCGGTGGATTGCATCCCGCATGATCCGGAACACGAAGAAACCCAGGAAGAACTGCAGGCCAAATACGAGCGCGTCACGGCTGCCAATGCCTGACGCCCCGATTAACCCCATCGAGCAAAAGGCTCCCCTGCGGAGCCTTTTCGTTTTCTGTCTCTGGTTCGCTGTTGCTGTCGCCGGTGCCGCCGAAACACCGCGCAGTGAAGCGATCGCGTCGGCACATCCCCTGGCCACCGAGGCGGGCCTGCTGGTGCTCGAGGCCGGCGGTAATGCCTTCGATGCCGCCGTTGCGGTGAGCGCCGCGCTCGCAGTGGTCGAGCCCTACGGTTCGGGTCTGGGAGGCGGTGGCTTCTGGCTGCTGCATCGGGCGCGTGACGGTCATCAGGTCATGATCGACGGACGCGAGCGCGCGCCCCGCGCCGCCAGCACGGAAATGTACCTTGACGAACACGGCGAGATAATCCCGGGCGCATCGATCGACGGTCCGTTCGCTGCCGGGATCCCGGGCGTGCCGGCAGCCCTGGCGCATATCGCCGGGCGATACGGCCGATTGCCACTGGCGGTCAGCCTGGCACCGGCGATTATTCTGGCCCGTGACGGATTCCCGGTGGATCGCGTCTACCGCAGGATGGCCGGCTTCCGCCTGTCGGCCCTGCAAAAATCAGAGGCTGCCGGTGTGCAATTTCTGCTCGATGGCGATGTGCCCCCGGAGGGCCACCGGCTGCGTCAGCCGGATCTGGCCGAAACGCTGCTTGCGATCGCCCACGATGGTGCCAGGGGGTTCTATGATGGCGAGATCGCGGCCCGTCTGGTGGCTGCCGTGCGCGCGAACGGGGGCATCTGGACGCGCCAGGACCTGTATGACTACCGGGTAATTGAACGGGCTCCGGTCGTCACGCGTGTTGGCGATCAACGTCTGGTCAGTGCGAACCTGCCTTCCTCGGGCGGTATCCTGCTGGCGCAGATGCTCCATATGATGGCGGAGCGGCCGCTCGAAGGCCTGGACGAAACCGGACGCGTCCACCTGCTGGTAGAGATCATGCGGCTGGCCTATGCCGATCGTGCGCGTTACCTGGGTGACGACGATTACGTGAATGTCCCGCGCTCCAGGCTGCTCAGCCTGGCTTATGCGCGTCGTCAGGTCCGGCAGATCGATCCGGAGCGCGCCACGCCGAGCGCGATCCTGCCTGACCCTGTGTCTGAAGGGAAAGACACCACGCATTTCTCGGTGCTGGATCTTGAAGGAAACCGGGTCGCTGCCACGCTGAGTGTCAATTATCCCTTCGGGTCATGTTTTGTGGCCGCCGGCACGGGTGTCCTGTTGAACGACGAGATGGATGACTTCTCGGCCAAGACCGGCGTTGCCAATGCCTATGGTCTGCTGGGCAACGACGCCAATGCGATCGCGCCGGGCAAGCGCATGTTGTCGAGTATGTCGCCGACCTTTGTCGAGGGGCCTGACCGGGTCGCGATACTGGGGACACCGGGTGGTTCGCGCATCATCACCATGGTGCTGCTGGGGCTGCTCGATGCCGTTGCGGGCAGGCCGGTGGACGAATGGGTTGCGCGCGGCCGCTTTCACCATCAGTACCTGCCCGACCAAATAGAGATCGAGCCTGGGGCCCTGCCGGATGAAGTGGTTCAGGCGCTGCGGCTCAAGGGACACCGGATCCGCCAGTTGGATGAACCTTACGGCAATATGCAGGCGATTGCCTGGGATCAGGGCAGCGGTGAGGTGACAGCCGCCTCTGACCCGCGCGGTATCGGCAGCAGCGTAGTCAGGCCCTAGGAGTCTGCGCGGCAGAACATGACGGGCCTGCGGCTTCCCCACTTCGACGCGCTCCGGCGTTCGTCTTCGTCGCGTAGTACC
>Ga0265306_10001360_pt1 | contig 11819 bp, 9 predicted proteins | sample Helome_3_FD_192493 | JGI IMG/M metagenome (GOLD analysis project Ga0265306, IMG submission 192493) | Marine sediment microbial communities from subtidal zone of North Sea - Hel_20160420 (Illumina Assembly) | ecosystem: Environmental > Aquatic > Marine > Subtidal zone > Sediment ...
GCAATGACAGGAATACGAGACCGAAGTGATTACCAAGCTCCTGCGCGTGCTCCAGCGGACGAAGGTTTACCGGCACCGTGGCGCGAATGTCAGGCATGTCATCCGGGTCGTCACCCACTGAGATCATGTATTGCCTGAACGCACCACTGACTGCAGCGATGAGTACATCGTTAACTGTACATCCAAAGGCTTTGCTGACGGCTTTGACTTCATCAAGCGGTAAGGGGTCCGCCCATGCCACCTGTTTACGTGTTCCGAGTTGCCCTTTGAAACGAGTTACCGGATCGTTCGCAAGGGTCAGAGAATGTGCCAGTTCACGAACAATCTCACCGACCTCAGTCGCATAGGAGCCTGCGACAGCCGGATTTTGGAGAATCTTGCCACCCTCTTCGATCATGCGCTGACCTACGTGTGTAGCAAAACCCAATCCCTCTCGCGCCGGATCAAGTAAGCGCTGAAACACCTTTGCTTCATCTGCCCGGCGTTTTTTCCATACATCCGGTTTCCGTGCAGAAGGCCGGCCCTCGGGCGTTGGATCTGTCAGCGAGAGGAATACCTGAACCAATGCAATACCATCGGCAATACAGTGATGGATACGGACAATAATGACCGGTCCATTGACATAGTTTTCAATAACATGAAACTGCCACAATGGGTGCGAGCTATCCAGCGGCGTACTGGCCAGGTCTGACACAAAGAGCTCTAGTTCAGCACGGTCTGCTGCACCTGGCAAAGCGGCTCGGCGGACATGCTGACGAATATCAAAATCTTCGTCAAACACCCAGAAGGCACCCCTGGCACCATCCACTGCTTTTTGACGGAAACGCCTGAAAGAGAGGAAGCGCTGTTCAATGGTTTCGAGCAGGCTGGCATAATCGAGGTGCTCATCCAGCATGATAACGCCGTTGATCATCATCAGGTTGGTCGGTTGTTCCATGCGCAACCAGGCGGTATCGACCTTTGAGATCGGTTCTTTGATAAGTTCTTCAGTCACTTTAATGAACTCCTGATACCGATTTAATCTCGCAAACCAATTTAGCTTAAAATACTTTATTGCCGTTGTTAATGATTTTACTTTGTTTCCGGGAGTAAGCAATGTATCTGTTAGCGTGGATTTTTTTTATCGTAGCAATTATCTGGGCATTCGAAAGGTTTTATCTTCGCGGTCCCAGTGGTAAAGCATACCCCATTCCTAACAATCCTGACGCCGTGCAACGCTTCACTCATACTGGCGAACTGGGCCCTGAACACGTACAGCTGATTAAACACGTCAGGGAGCTTACGCTGCGAATCTCTGTCGGCAGGCGCCACCATAACCTGAAAGCCGCGCGCGAAGCATTTGATACCATCAGCGATGGACGTGAGTTCCAAAGTGAATTTTTTCCGGTTGATGCCGATGGCATACCGGCCGAGTGGGTCATCGCCCCGGGGGCCGACCATTCCCGTCGTGTGCTCTATATCCATGGCGGCGGCTTCGTGGTGGGCAGTCCGAAAAGCCATCGTACGATCACCAGCAAATTTTCAGAAATCACGGGCTGCGCCGTGCTTGCCATTGATTACCGAATGATGCCGGAACACCACCACCGGGATTGCGTTGATGATTGCCAGACGGCCTATCGGTGGATTCTTGAGAACGGCCCTGATGGACCCGGCGAAATCCGTCAACTCTTTATCGGTGGCGATTCTGCTGGCGGCAACCTTACTTTATCCCTGATCGCCTGGATTCGGGATAACCAACTACGGGCGCCTGAAGCTGTGGTGGCACTATCACCTTTAACCGATGTCACGTTTTCCGGTGCCAGTATCCGCGACAACGCGGACACCGATGTCATGCTGAAGCCCTTTATGAGCGTCCTCAACAAACTACCACAGTTCATAAAAAGTTGGTGGGTGTTCTGGACCTACAAGATAAGACCCTCCTGTCCCGTGGTTTCACCCTTGCTGGGTGATCTATCAGACCTGCCTCCAACCCTGGTGCAGGTCAGTGAAGCCGAGATGTTGCTGGATGATGGCCGTCGCTATGTTTACAAAGCCTGTGCCTCGGGGTCGCCCGCAAAATTGCAGAGCTGGACAGACATGGTGCACATCTGGCAGATCTTTGATCCGCAGATTCCACAAGCTGTTGAAGCCTGGGTTGAGATCGGTAAGTTTCTTGAAGGCCACGCTGCAGCCTGATCGGCAAGTATTTAACTCTTGTTGCTGTCATCAACTGGGTCCTGGTGAATCAGGACCTCCGCACCGGGTAAGAACGCCAGGATCTCCGCTTCTACCTGGTCGGCTATTTCATGCGCGTCCTTTAGCGGCAAATTTGCATCCAGTTCCAAATGAAGCTGTACAAAACGTGTGTGCCCTGCCTGGCGTGTACGCATCTCATGTGTACCGTTCACCTCGGGGTGACTCATTGCAGTTTCCTGGATCTGCTCGAGAATATCTTCAGGTAATTCCCGGTCCATGAGTTGCTGAAAAGCTTCGTGGCCGATTTGAACAGCGCTGTAAAAAATGTAAATGGCAACTGCGATAGCAAATACCGGGTCTGCCCAGGTCCAGCCCAGGGTTGAAAGATATAGTGCCACCAATACACTCACGTTGGTCAATAAATCAGTCAGGTAATGCAGAGAGTCTGCACGGATAGCCGTTGAGTCAGTTTTCCGAATAACATAACGCTGTACTGCCAGCAATCCCAGGGTCATAACGATCGCAAGCACCATTACCCAAATACCAATGCCGACCTGATCCAGTGAATGGGCGTAACGCAAACGGTCAATCGCGTGAAAAACCAGGAAAATAGCAGAACCGGCAATAAATGCCGCCTGGGCCAGACCGGCCAGGGGTTCGGCCTTGCCATGTCCAAACCGGTGGTCTTCATCGGCAGGCTGCAACGCATATCGGATCGCGAACAGGTTGATCAGCGATGCAATGCTATCCATTACAGAGTCAACCAATGAGGCCAGCAGGCTGACGGAACCGGTCACAGACCAGGCCGCCAACTTGGCAACTATCAGGAACCCGGCGGTCAGAACCGAAGCAATACTGGCCAGCTTGAGCAAACCCGCACGGTCAAGAGGTTTTTTGTCAGCTTTCATGTTTATTGAATATTATTTTTTACTCTTTGGGCCAAGCCATGCCAGCATGCACTGTTGGTTTCTAAGCGGCTTAGCTGCTAACTTCTAATGGGTTTTCATTGCCGTGTACCAGCCAGTCCGGGTACCAATTGTGGAACAACGGTTTCATAAAAAAGTGAGGTTTGAAAGGCGTCCATTGGCCTTCCGGCTGGGCCAGGCGATCGGCCAGGACATACAGCACCCGTGGATTAAAACCCAAACCCATATGGGCACCTCCAACATGGATATTTTCCACATCACTACGATCGGATAATTCAACGGTGGACTGCCATGCGACCACGCCATCACCACGGGTGTAAAGCGCCGTGGTCGGAACCGGCGGCGGCTGCGCCATGTGCTGAAGAAATGATATCGGCATTTCGTCATACGGGACCTCGGTGAACATGTTGAATATCTTGTGAATATTGCTGGAGCTTGGATGACCGCGAAACGGGCTGCCCATGGTCACGACCTGGCGCACGATATCGGGCATTTCACGTGCAAGCTCACGCGCATAAACACCACCAAGACTCCAGCCCACGAGACTGATTTTCTCACCATAACGTTCAACCAGTTCGGTCACCCGGTCACGCATACCATAATGCAATTTGTAGCTGTAACCCATGTTATAACCGAGCTTCCACCGATGGGCCCGGTAACCCAGGTCGGCAATATACTGACGTAATGGCCGGGTGGAGCGTGAACTGGCAAGAAAACCTGGAAAAACCAGTACCGGGTGGTTGTCCCCCTGGGGTAGAAACCTTTTCAGAGCCAGCATCGGTATCATGCCAGCCGCGTCATACACGGCCCTGCCCTCGGCCATCAATAGTAGCTTGGAAGGACGATGTGAATGGTCGATTAAATCTTTTTCTTCAGGTTTTTTTCTTCTCATTTAATCCCCAAGTGACTCAATGGCTTTGTCCAGCGCCTTGCTGGCATCGTGAAATTCTTTCAGCGGGTCATCGTTTTCATCCGCGGGCTCTTGAACCGCAGCCTGCCCGGTTGACTTCGTGGCCTCGCCCGCCTGGCTAATCGCATGTTCCAGTTCATCAAGAGAGCGCCCAAAACATTCCGCCATAATGTGAGGGTCGGGCACGATTTGTTCGCAGGAACTAATACCGATCGATATTCTTCCATGATAGCTTAACACCACCAGGATCAACCCCAGCCCATCAAGAATCGGCGCCATGCCAAAAGCACTGTGGATTTTCGCTCCAGCCACATAAAGCGGAACCGGTGGCCCCGGAACATTGGTAATGGTGACATTAAAAAATGGCCGATGAAAACCACCAAGCCGGGTTCTTGTATAAACCCGCGCTGCTGCCGCAAGAGTCTCGGATGGTAAGAACTCGGTGAGTTTGTTCGCCGGTAGCGCACCGGCATGGATCTTTGACCTTTGTGTGCTGGCGCGTATGTGAACCATGCGTTCGAGTGTATTATCAATGTCAGTGGCCAGACTGACTAACATCGCTGATACCTGGTTGCCGGTGCCTTCCTCTTCACCGCGCACAGATATCGGGGCCATCGCCACCAGCGGTTTGACCGGCAGCTCTCCCTTGTCCAGCAGGTAGCGACGCAGGCCGCCGGCGCATATGTTGAGTACCACGTCATTGATCGTGACCCCGGGTACTGCTTTGCGTATTGCCCTGATACGCTCGAAATCAAAATTCTTACCCCAAAATGTTCTTGGCGAATTGATCGGTTGGTTGAATATGGTCGCCGGGGCGCTCAATAACCTGGGTGGTGGTTCAATTTTCTTCAGCCACCTATCGCCCTGCAATTGCGCCGCACCTACCGCAGCCTTGGCAACAAAATCCGCCAACTCGACCGCTTTCTGGCCAGTTTTAGACCATGAATGTTTAATCACGCCCAAAGTCGACGGTAATTCTTCCGGCTCCCAGTTATCTTCACCTCCGATTTTTCGGGTCTCAGCCGTGACATCAAGTATCGCAGTCATCATCTCGGTGCTGGCTTTTCCATCCACCGCTGCATGGTGGACCCGGGTAATCAGGGCGAATGAACCTTTCGATATGCCAGGTATATTATTAATACCGTTAACAAATGTGATATCCCACAATGGCCGTTCACGGTCGAGTACCTGCCCCCATATATCCGCTGCCAACTGCATCAACTCAGCCATTCCACCGGGTTTTGACAATGAAGCGCTGGGTAAATGAGCATCCAGGTCAAACCCGGGGTCTCTGATCCAGTAGGGAAATGATAGCGCCATAGGCACTTCCACCAGGCGCTGCCGGAACACTTTGGAGAGTTTCAACCGGTCTTTTACCAGTGCGTACCAGGCCTCGTAAGAGAACCCGGGGGGCGTATCTTTTGCATCGATAACGTACACAGCGCCGATGGCCATCGGGCTGTGTTCACTCTCCAGGTAAATAAAGGTCGCATCTAGAGCGGAAAGCGTTTCCATAAGAGTGTATTTCCAATTCTGCCTGTCGGGCCATTATACGTCTTTAAAAACTTGAACCGGGGCCGGTCAGAAACTCAATTTCCTCTGCGGTTGATTGCCTGCCGAGCACTTTGTTCCGGTGCGGGTACCGGCCAAACTGTTCGATAATTTTTTTGTGTTTGAATTCATAGTCCAGGTTGTTCTGGTTTCCGTTACTGCGAAACAATCCCACGGCGACATCGTGGATATCCAGGGATTCGCTGTGCATGAACGGCATATAAAGAAAACCCCTCTGCACCGGTGTCAGGGACTGATCTGCCCCGCAGGCAATGGCTTCCTGTGACAATGCCAGCGACATGGAGTCGTTTGCAAAAGCCCGTGCAGAATCTCTGAACATGTTTCTCGAAAACTGGTCGAGAACAATGATTTCAGCCAACCGGCCTTCAGGTTCCCTGCGCCACTCAAACAATTCACAGCGACAGGCGCGGCTGTGAGTCTCTGAAAACCGTTCGACCAGAAGTGCGTCAAACGCATCATCCTTCTTCCACCATAATACTGGTTCGATCTCTTCGAACCAGAATTCCAACACCTCCTGGTACCTCATTCGAATACCCGGCGCCTGGCGTAATCTTTTGTCTCCCGAACCTTCAAAATTCTTGTAATGATTTTCATTAATTGTCCCGAGCTGGGTTGGTTGGAGTCACATGGGCATGGTGACACATGAAGACTCCATTCAGAGTATTTATTCCGGCTCCGTTTGTCCAGTTACAGGCTAAAACCATTCCTGACTCCAAAATGGAATAAAATGGCCGCACAATTAAAAACATCCCACCACCACAATATTTTTCCCATTAGCCCTGAATTCCTTGATTCAGAACCGCTGAAACTGGACGAACTACTCAAACTGATCATGTTAGCCAACGAATTTGGCTACTCGGTGAAGTCGGCACATGATCCGAAGTCAGGGGATAACCCGGTGCTGGCAGAAGGCTACTCCGCCTGGTTTGCGATAGAAAACGAGCTTCACATTTTTGCCCACAATGTTCCCTGGCTCGCCAGTTTTGCCCGTATGAAACACACAGACCTCTCAATGAGTGGTCATTAATTATTCGTAGCGGCAAACATCGACATGATAAAAGGGTCACCGCAGTGACCGCTTTCTTTTCCCAACGCGAGGCCTGTGGGTAAAGTCCGATCAGGTATTCAGCAGCGTTATCATCGTCACTGACAGCCAGCCTCTCGAGCGGTTCCCGCTCTCACCTCCTCCATGCGCCCGCGGCATACCGTTCATACCCCAGGGCACCCTCTCGACCAGTACCTGGTCTCACCTTGTCCTGAACATAACGGTCCTGAAGTAAGGTACCGCACACCCTCGGCTCTGTGGGTAACCATGGAGCAATGGTTTCAGATGGAAGGACTCGGGTGAGGTTGAAGCTGGGGCGGGGTATTCACTTACCAGGACCTTACGAGACAGGACGTCGAGGAAGAGCCTACACGGACGTACTTGCGGCGTGTCCTGGTAAGTGAATACCCCGCCCCGGCGCCCCCACCTGAAGGCGAAGCCAGAAACTATTACAACAAACTGACCCAAGCCTTGAATTAAGTGGGGAAGTCCACACAGAGCCCAATTGTTTACTCCATTAACGACCGGACCTGTTCGCCATCGCCCGTGAGTTGCCAGTGAATCAATGACACGGGAATCACGCCCTGTTGATCTACCTGTCCGAAAAAGTCAGATAAGACGATTTCCTCCTCCGCTTGCCGGCCCATTTCGGCCATGAGCCGTTCGATCAGGTATTTACCCGTGACATAGCTGCTGCCGTATCCCGGTTGACGCATATAGAGCAGTTGTTCAAATCCCAGAAGATCGAGATCATCACGCATCCAGCCACGCGGGGTGCGGGCAACGTGGAAATTCCGTGCTTCCTGCATGGTGAATATGTTGGCGTGCGCATACAAGGAGCCGAGACCGCGCGCGGCACGTTGCGCCAGCATGATCCAGACAACTTCACGGGCTCGCGGATTGTCGTCATATAAGCCCGCGTGCATCATCATTTCCTCAAAGCCTGTCGACATGCCCTCCGATCGGCTATCGAATATGTTGTAGAGCAAGGCCTCTCGGCGGATGGGGCTGGGGTGTGGTTGTGTTTCCATTAATGCGAGGTCGAACCAGTGATACCAATGGGTCCACAATGCCAGCAGTTCATGGTGTGAAACGGTGTAGAAAAAATTTCGCGATTCCTGCGGCACAAACTGCCCCATCTGGGCACGCAATGCCGGCTCTAGGTAATCGTATTCCGGCAGGATGTCTTCGTTACGCAGGAATTCCGAAAACTTGATAACGGCCTGTTCGGCGCGTTGCTCGTACTCTTCAGGGCTGGAAATCGGTACCAGTGGTGGGAGTTTACGGTTGTGGAACTCTTCCAGTACCAACATGGAAACAGCACGGTCCAACTCTCTCTGAAGCAATGCCACCTCTTCCTCCCAGCTGAGCGGTACCAGGTGTACATTACGCAATTGCCAGGTGTAATTTTCCTTGCCAATACCGGACGGGCCGGTCTTTGACAGAGACTGCGTCTCCAGCCACTCAATAAAACCAGTTGTTGCGGCCCTGGCGTTCGCGAGGGCGGCTCTGAAGTCATCACCGTTTGTCTTGGTTGTTGCGGCTAGCTCTGCAAGCGCAGCCTCCTGATCCCTGAGGTTTTGTATACCGGCAACCCAAAGTTCACGAGCGTTACCTGTCAGATTGATTCGTGCCTGTTGCAATAACGGCGGTATTGTTTTCAATTGACCGCTGAGCGTGGACTCGGCCTGCGGATTGAGGGGGAACTCGTAAGTCCACAACTCCACCAGTGCATGATGGGTAGGACCTTCGTGCGCCGGTGTGTCACTTTGCGCTGTCCAGATCGAGGTGTAAAAGGCAGGATCACGAACCCAGGATTTTAGGACACGGATATTGAAGTCCATGCCATTCATCTCGGCACGTACCAGGTGCCAGTCAACCTGCTGCCCTACCGGCCAGTTTTCGATATCGAATGACTTTAACCGGGCCTGATAGGTACTTAATTCCCGGTGACGCCGGGCAGTGGTTTCCACCGTGTAGTCAGGCGCACCGTCGAGTAAGGGCGGGTTTTCAAATTCTCGCCAATCCTCAAACAGGACCAACAAATCCTCATAGCTGTTTACGCTGCTTGCCTGCTGAGCCCATCCTGCCAGGGGGGCGCTTACAACAGCCAGCATCAGAACGAAGGTCAGTATGCTTGCGAAATGTGACCGGAAGTATCGACGGCAACCAGCATTCATAACGCCACTCGGCTTGATAGCCATCGGTATCACCTCGGCGGAAGCGTCATAACAAAACCCAGACTCAATTGAACCCATGATATTAATTCCTCATCTCATTCGAACCCTTCCGGGCCCATATAAACACAGCCATCCATCACCCCCGATATCAGCATGGACTCAAGGTTTGCGCAACGGCATTTCTTCATGCTCGGGCAATGAGCTCGCGTGGCTGTACCACTCTGGCCTTGATCCATAGAATATGTTCTGTGTTGGCCTGATCCCCGGATCTTCGTCAAGTGTGCCGGCTGGAATAACGATCACTTTTTTACTTTTTGATAACCACGGCAATGAAGAGCCGCAGCTTTTACAGAAACAGGTCGCAAAGTATTTTGTGTCAACCGGATCATACCTGCCCACCAGTTCTTCACCAGCCAGCCAGTTGAATTGATCGGGCGATACGAACAGGTTTGCCGCGTGCGCGCTGCCAGTGAATTTTCTGCAACGGGAGCAATGACAATATTGAAATACTCCCATATTCCCGGTGATCCGGTACCTCACTTTTCTGCACAGACAACTGCCGTCAACTTGTTTTTCAGACATTGTTTAAACTCCCACTATCAGCAACCTTGAAGGGCTGGATTACTTTTACCTATCGCTTTTGCATAATCACCAGTGCGATGCCGCCCAGTATAGCAACAGATGCCAGGACCAATCGCAATGTAATGGATTCTCCCAGGATCTATGGCGGTATGTTTAAGCGCCTGCCGGCAAAGAAGTGAATTACCGGCGAATGCAATCATGGCCAGGGATGTCAGGCTGATAATACGTGCATTTAATACGGGTTGGTGGCGGCTCATTTACTCATGATGCCATCCAGGACGAGTTTCTTTTTTGCAATGGGAAAGCCCTGTATAACTACTCCGGCAGAAGTTCACCTGAACCACCCATTTCTGCAGGGAAATCCCGTTGTTTTGGCAAGCCGTCTTTGATTGGCAGCGTAGCTTCCTGATAATTTACATGGACAGCTGGCCGGTGCGGAAATGTTGGAATGGCCGCAGAATAAACATCGGTAAGCCCCATACCCGGATGCTCAGATAAAAAGTGACCACCACAGGTTTTGCACCATTTGCGATCACTTTGCGGTGTCTTGTTATAACTGCCGATATTGTCAGCGCCCTTGGTGATCTTTACAGCTTCTGGTTTCCACAAGCTGAACGCATTGACGGGTCCACCAGACCAGTGCCGACATGACTCACAGTGGCAATAACCCATGGCTGCGGGTTCACCGGTTACGGTAAATTCAACCGCCCCGCAAAAACAACTACCCTGGTAACTATTCTCGCCACTCATGATACTTTCTCCATACTCTTTTATTTGGTTTGAGCTATTAGCCTAAGTCGTTTCCTGATAGTTATCCAGCAAACGAAAATCCGGAGACATAAACAAACACGGGAAAACCCCTGGCCATTTTCGCTCTTTTTAATCCAACATACTTGTCCACAATTGCATCAGACAAACTGGGGACACTACAAAACACCGAGGTGCTCTGTCATGATGCACCACCATAGAGTTTTGGCATAACAACGCTGATGAGCAACCTTGCTCAGCGCCAATTGCTTTAACTGACCCAACAAAACATTCAAGGAATTTAGTCAATGATAGAGATAAAAGGGCAATCCTGTATAGCAGGTCACTGGATAACCCCGCCAGGCAAAACTTTCCGATCGTTCAATCCTTACAAAAAAGAATCCATGTACAGCTTTGCTTCATGTGGAGGGAATGAAATCGAACAGGCTGCGCGTGCAGCCGAAAGTGCATTTCAAGAATATCGTAAGCTGGATGGTAAAACCATTGGGGTTTTCCTGAGCACCATTGCCGATGAAATTGAGGCCCTGGGGGATCAGCTATTGGAAGTCTGTGATTCTGAAACCGGCCTGGGTCTGATCCGTCTCACCGGTGAGCGAGGCCGAACTTGCGGTCAGCTTCGCGCTTTTGCTGAATTGACAAGGAAAGGCGAGTGGATACAAGCCAGTATTGATACCGCCATACCCGACCGCGCCCCGGTGCCGAAACCCGATTTACGTCGCATGATGAAACCTATCGGACCTGTTGCGGTATTTGGCGCGTCCAACTTTCCTTTTGCCTTTAGCACCCTGGGTGGTGATACAGCATCCGCCCTCGCTGCCGGTAACCCCGTCATTGTTAAAGGTCATCCCGCCCACCCTGCAACATCAGAGCTTTTCGCACATGCCATCACAAAGGCGGTGGAAAAGTGTGGTGTACCCACCGGGGTATTTTCATTGCTACAAGGCTTGGGCAATGAACTTGGCACCGGTCTGGTAAAACATCCACTCATACAAGCCGTCGGTTTTACCGGTTCAGAACGAGGTGGCCGGGCATTGATGGATATCGCAGCGGCACGCCCTCAACCGATTCCGGTATATGCGGAAATGGGCAGCATCAACCCCCTGTTTGTCGGTCCCAACACCCTGCAGACACAGGCTGAAAACATCGCTACGGGTCTGAGTGGTTCGGTGTGCATGGGTACTGGTCAGTTCTGCACTTCACCCGGAATCGTGGTATCAGTTGCCAATGAAGTTTTTGAAACCACGCTTAAAACCAAATTATCCGAAGCACCTCGTGGTTACCTGCTCAACCCCCAGATTGCCGTCTCCTTGCAGGCAGGTCTCGAAAACCTGAACAATCATCCGCAACTTGAGTGGTTAAACAAAGCGGACTTTGAAGCGGGCAGCATGACGCCGCCGAACGCTGTCTTTAAAACCAGCGGTAAAGATTTTCTCGCGGATAAAACGCTTTCGGAGGAAGTTTTCGGACCCGTAACCTTATATGTCGAATGCGAAAACGAAGCACAGATAATGGAAGTCGCTGAAAACCTGAACGGAAATTTGACTGCCAGTGTTCACGCCGATGAAGACACGGAATTGGCAAAAGAACTCTACAACGTGTTGGAACTCAAAGTCGGTCGTATTATTTATAACGGTTACCCGACGGGCGTTGAGGTGTGCCCA
>Ga0265306_10001361_pt1 | contig 11816 bp, 10 predicted proteins | sample Helome_3_FD_192493 | JGI IMG/M metagenome (GOLD analysis project Ga0265306, IMG submission 192493) | Marine sediment microbial communities from subtidal zone of North Sea - Hel_20160420 (Illumina Assembly) | ecosystem: Environmental > Aquatic > Marine > Subtidal zone > Sediment ...
GGCACCCGGCAATTACGGAAATAACGATTACTCTCATCAGCGTTCGACTCCGACGAATTACTGGCGACAGCGAAATTATACAAGAGTAAGGTATCGGTTTTGATTTATTTGCTAACCGTTTGCCCGGTCGCTTTCCCTGATCAGGTAACGGTCACTTTTTCCGGGCGAAAAAGGAACTAAAAGTAGTAGTACTTTTATTTGCGACCAGTGTTCATGATGATCACCTGGACACGGGTTAGCCAGGATTTCGGCTTGATCTTTAAACAGGTTTAGCTGGACTTTTATCAACAGGACTCCTATGGTGGTGGGTCCTGCCAGGGTAAAGGGAGGTAACAGATGCATCTAGACCATCTGAACACGCTACGCAGATTAAGACCGATCTCGCCGATCGTCAGCCCCGCACTTTTGCCCACATTTTCTTTCAGCCATACCTCGATTCATCCAATGATTGCACCCTGTTGGAGATTGCTATGGATGTTCAACCCTTACAACCCTGGACCCGCCGCGGATTCCTGGGCCGACTGACGGCTGCCAGTGCTGCCGGTTTACTGGGCCTCCGGCCAGGGATGGCTGCGGCCGAACCACCACCGGAAATCACCTCGATCAAAATTGTTTTTGATCCGGATATTCCGATTCTCTGCTATGGGCCGCAGTATGTTGCTACCGAGATGCTGCGCACCGAGGGATTTACCGATATCAGTTATACCCCGTTTGTAAGTTCGGGACTACAAGATGCCAGGGTCGTCGGCATAGGCAATGCCGACATCAGTGCGTCCTGGGTCGGAGATCTGATCACGGTAGCCGAGGAAGGGCATCCGGTCGTGGGCCTGAGCGGCATGCATATCGGTTGCACCGAGATCTTTGCGCAGAAAAGCATCAAATCATTTCATGATCTCAAGGGAAAGAAAATTGCGATTTTCGCCGAGGATTCCGCCGAGAAGACCTGGTTCTCCATTATGTTCGCTTATATCGGGCTCGACCCGCAACAGGACATTGAATGGGCAATACATCCGTATGAAGAGTGGGGTGAATTACTCACTGCCGGAGAGGTCGATGCGGCCATGCTGTGGCCGCCGGACGCGCAGGTTTTTCGCGAGCAAAACATCGGCCACGTAATTTTGAACACCGCCACCGACCGGCCATGGAAAGATTACTTTTGCTGCGTCATTACAGGCAACCAGAACTATATACAAAAGCACCCGGTGGCCACGAAACGCGCGTTACGCGCCATGCTCAAAGCGACCGACCTGTGTGCGCTCGAACCGGAGCTTGCCGCCCGAACTGTCGTCACAAATGGATTCCCAACGGATTACGAACGCGCCCTGCAGGTTTTTCGTGAAATACCCTATGCGCAATGGCGTGACTATGATCCGGAAGACACGCTGCGCTTCTACGCTCTGCGCATGCACAGGCTCGGATTGATCGAGCGGTCACCCGAAGAATTTGTCGCCGAAATTTCCGACTGGCGCTTTCTAAACCAGCTGAAAAAGGAACTGAAGGCATGAAGAGCATGGGCTGTGACTGTCCTAAAAAGCGTTACCGATCAACACCGATTTACCCGGACACCAACCCTGCGCGCCCGGATCAATCTGTCTCAAGCCACCCAACGAAGTACCTCATTTTCTTAAATGATCACTGGAGGTCACCGTGAAAACGCAAAAATTAAACCCCTTGACCCGGCGAGAATTTCTTGGCCGGGTAACTGCCACGAGTGCTGCCGGTGTCTTTAGCCTTTACCCGGAAATTGCAGCAGCCGAACCACCACCGGAAACGACCTCGATCAGCATCGTTTTAGACCCTACTTTTGCGATTCTCTGCTACGGCCCGCAGTATGTCGCTAACGAGATGCTCAAGCTGGAGGGGTTCACCGACATCAGCTACACGCCCTATATTCCGGATCAGGGACCAAATGATGCCAATGTCGTGGGAACAGGAAATGCCGATATCAGTACCGCCTGGGCGGGAGATCTGCTTACCGCAGCAGATAACCAGGATTCAGTGGTTGGCCTGAGTGGCATGCACCTTGGCTGCACCGAGATTTTTGCCCACCGGGGAATCCAGTCATTTCACGATCTCAAGGGGAAAAAAATCGCGCTGTATGCGGAGGGTTCCGCAGAACACGTCTGGTTTTCCATGATGCTTTCTTATATCGGGATTGATCCGCAGCAGGAGGTTGAATGGGTAATACATCCGTACGAGGAATGGGGCGAGCTGATCGCCGCCGGCAAGGTCGATGCGGCTATGCTGTGGCCACCGGATTCACAGATTTTTCGCGAACAAAATATCGGCCACGTGATTTTGGATACCACCACAGACCGACCCTGGAAGGACTATTTCTGCTGTGTCATCAGCGGTAATCGAGATTTTGTAGCCAGGAACCCGGTGGCCACAAAACGCATATTGCGCGCGATGCTGAAAGCCACTGACCTCTGTGCCCTGGATCCGAAACTCGCCGCTCGGGCTCTGATAGCAACTGGTTTCCCGACTGACTACGATCGTGCGGTCAAGGTTTTCAGCGAAATTCCCTATGCCCAGTGGCGCGAATACGACCCGGAAGATACCTTGCGCTTTTTTGCGCTGCGTATGCACAAACTGGGATTAATCAAGCAATCACCTGACGATCTGGTCGACGAAATCGCTGACTGGCGCTTTCTGAACGAACTGAAAAGGGAACTGAAGGCCTGAAAACCATGGGTAGCAATTGTCACAACCAGCATCACAGATCAACCTCGTTGGCGATGATCGTCAATATCCCCCCTGTGCATCAATCCGTTTCCAGCTACACCTCGAAGTACCTCAATACTAACGACTATTGGAGGTCGCCATGGATACTCAAAAACTGAAACCCTGGAGCAGACGCGAATTTCTCGAGCGGATGTCAACGCTAAGCGCCGTCGGCGCTTTAAGTCTTTACCCGGAAATCGCCGCGGCCGAACCGCCACCCGAAACCACCTCAATTAGAATAGTTTACGACGAAACGTTTCCGATATTGTGTTACGGCCCGCAGTATATAGCGACCGAGATGCTGAAACTGGAGGGGTTCACTGATATCAGCTACGTGCCCTATGAGGAAGAGGACGAAAACCTGGATTCACCTGTGCTGGCATCGGGAAGAGCCGACATCACCGGTGCCTGGATAGCTGACGTTATTTCAACGGCCGACCGTGGCGGTGAGATCGTGGCCTTAAGCGGCATGCATATCGGCTGTACCGAAATCTTCGCTCACGACGGAATCAATTCGATTCAGGATCTGAAGGGTAAAAAAATCACGCTTGCCAGCGAGGGATCTGCGGAAAAAGGCTGGTTATCGATTCTATTCGCTTACATCGGGCTCGATCCGGAAAAAGACATCGAGTGGGTGGTACATCCCTACGAAAAGTGGAGTGATCTGCTCGCTGCCGGCGAGGTAGACGCCGTGGTGCTGTGGCCACCGGACGCACAGCTCTTTCGCGAACAGAAAATTGGTCACGTAATTCTGGATACCGGAACGGATAAACCCTGGAAAGACTATTACTGCTGCACCATTGCAGGCAACCGGGACTTTGTGACTCAAAACCCGGTAGCAACCAAACGCACGGTAAGGGCCATGTTGAAAGCGACCGATCTGTGTGCTCTAGAACCGGAACTCGCTGCCCGGACCGTGGTCGCGAACGGATTTCCGACTGACTACGACACTGCGTTGCAGGTGTTCAGCGAAGTACCTTACGCAGTTTGGCGTGATTATGATCCGGTAGATTCTTTTCGTTTTTACGCGTTGCGTATGCACAACCTCGGTTTGATCAAGCAATCACCCGATGCACTGATTTCTCGAGCCACGGACTGGCGCTTTCTGAACGAACTCAAGCAGGAACTCAAGGCTTGAGGCAGATTGTTCATAACCTGCTAAACGCGCTTTTAGTACTGACGATGGTGCTCGGATCATCGGCCGTATTCGCCCACCACGTCGATGACACCAATGAACGTTTGGCGAAGGTCGGCCCCGCTCCCGATTTTGAACTGATTGCCCAGAACGGGGAAAAATTTTCAATCAGGGAGGTACGAGGAAAAGTCGTCGCCGTTGGTTTTACCTACACCAGTTGCATCGATACCTGCCCGTTATTGACTGCCAAAATGGTTTCAGTGCAAAACAAACTGGGCAGTCAGTTCGGCTCCGAAGTATTTTTTATCACGGTTTCGATGGATCCCGAAGTCGACCGCCCACAAGTGCTCAAAGCTTATGCGCAAGCATTGGGCAGTGACCTGCGTGGCTGGGCATTTGTCACCGGGAGCGAGGCTGAAATACAACAGGTTGCGCGCGACTACGGGGTCTTTAGGCAGAAACGGGAAGACGGTGAAGTCGATCACACCTTGTTGACATCGATTATCGATCGCACCGGTACCGTGCGTGTTCAATACATGGGAATGCGTTTCGATCCTGAGGAATTCCTGCACGATCTAACAGACCTCATGCAAGAGGAATCGTCGTCGTGATCGACTGGTTGCCGCGCCTGGTCGCCCGCATTCCTGCATCTGTTCATACCAAGCTCCTGGTCGCTTTTCTCAGCATCGTGGTCATGTTCGTCGCCCTCGGTGCGGTCGGGCTTAGTGTGCTGCGCGCATCGAATGAGCGTGCCGAAAGCCTGCTCAATCAACAGCAGAAAATTGCTGCTTTTCGCCAGTTGCAACGCAACACCACCGAGCAGCTCTATACCGTAACATCGGCTATGTTCGCGACCGATGAACGCACACTCGATGCCGCCACGCGTCAGCTCAATCATTCCGCATATGATTTCGATCACGCCACGTTTGTCGGCAGCACGGATGAACCAGGCCTCGCCGCCATACAGTCAAGCTACCGGGAATTAATCGAGGCTGGAATTCACATTATCGAGTTAATTCGTCAGGACAAACGACAAGCAGCCCGGGACTACCAGAAAAAGCACGCGATTCCGCTGGCTGATCGCCTCGAACGAAAGACCAACGCACTGGTCAACAAGGCAGAAGCCGATATGGTGACTATCGCCGAGATCAGCAGCCGTGGATATGTCGCATCGCAGGTGGTCGTACTCGGAGTAGCACTCGGTGGCGTCCTGTTTGCGTTGCTTCTCGGTTATTCAATTTCCGCGTCAATTGTGGATCCGGTCAAACAAATGAATCGCCGTTTTCAGGAGATTGCGCAAGAAAATTTTTCAGGCCGGCTCGAGATTCCGAATCGGGACGAACTAGGCAACCTCGCAAGTGAACTGAATGACATGTCCAGTGAACTGGGGCGTCTGTATCGGGAGATCCAGGCGGCAAGCCGACACAAGTCCGAGTTTCTGGCCAACATGTCACACGAACTGCGCACACCACTTAATGCGATTATCGGCTTCTCGCAAGTTCTCGATGAGCGGGTGTTCGGAGAACTCAATGAAAAACAGGCGGAATACATTAAAGACATCCACGAGTCGGGGGCCCACCTATTATCGCTAATCAACGATATCCTCGACCTCAGCAAGGTCGAAGCCGGGCGTATGGAGCTCGACTTAAGTAAATTCGATGTTCGTGTCGCGCTGGATAACGCGCTAACCCTCGTCAAGGAGCGCTCCCTGCGGCACGGTATTTCCCTTGAAATTGACCTGGACCCGGCCCTTGGCACGATCGTCGCGGATGAACGCAAATTCAAACAGATTCTGCTCAACCTGCTGACGAACGCCATCAAGTTTACGCCGGAAGGCGGGGCTATCACCGTCACCGCTAGCGGCGCTGAAAACCGGTTGCAAGTAGCCATCAGTGATACCGGTGTGGGTATCTCACCCGAAGATCAAAAAATGATCTTCGAAGAATTTCGCCAGGTCAGCGAGAAGGACGGGCAGGCACGCGAGGGTACCGGGCTTGGGCTCACACTGACAAAAAAATTCGTCGAAATGCATGGCGGGGAAATCTCGGTCGCAAGCGAGGTCGGGAAAGGTTCGAGCTTCAGGTTTTTCTTGCCGCTAACCCAGGTCGAAGAGCACCAGGTCGAAAACAATACCGAGGACACGGCAGCCGTAAGCTGACGGCATTTGCAAGGAGATTTAATGATCATGGCCGGAGAGTTGATTTTAATTGTCGAGGATAACGAGAAAAGTCGCAGGCTGCTGCGCGACATCCTGCAGGCAAATGGTTACCAGACCATGGAAAGCGACACCGCTGAAGAAGGCATCCAGATCGCACAAAAATCGTTGCCGGCGCTCGTCCTCATGGATATCCAGCTTCCCGGAATAAATGGCATGGAGGCGCGACTGCAACTGCGAGACGATCCCAAAACCCGACATATCCCGGTGGTCGCAGTCACTGCTTCGGCGATGCTGCATGACCGCTCCGACATCGAGAATGCGGGGTTCGATGCATTTCAATCCAAGCCCATCGACATTAACCAGATTCTCAAGTTGATACGCGATCTGATAGATCGACCTGCCAACGGCATCGATTCGTGAGCGCCGGGGAAAAAATCCTCGTCGTTGACGACACGCCGTTAAACGTGAAGTTACTGGCGGATCGGCTGGCCGCCCGGGGTTACGAAATCGCCACCGCCGCTTCCGGCGAGGAGGCGCTGGAGAAAGTTGAGCAATGGCATCCCGACCTCGTGCTGCTGGATGTCATCATGCCCGGAATGAATGGCTACGAGGTGTGTCGCAAAATCCGCAATGACCTGGAAAACAGCATTCTTCCGGTAATCATGATCACCGCACTCGATCCCGATGAAGAGAGAGTCAAAGGACTCGATGCCGGCGCTGACGACTTCCTTACCAAGCCGGTCAACATGCCTGAACTGGAGGCGCGGGTTCGATCTTTGCTCAGGGTTAAGGACCTGTATGACAAGATTCAAACCCAGGCTGCAGAACTTGAAGAGTGGAATGCAAAACTGGAAACACGGGTTCAGTCGCAGGTCGCGCAGATGGAGCAACTGGGTCGCTTGAAACGCTTTCTTTCGCCCCAGGTCGCCGACCTGATTGTCTCCTCTGGAGATGAATCGGTGCTCGACAGTCATCGCAGCCAGATCGCGGCCCTGTTTTGCGATCTGCGCGGCTTTACTCATTTTTCCGAGACCGCCGAGCCAGAGGACGTGATTGCGGTCCTGCAAACCTATCACGAGGAAATGGGCAGGCTGATTTATGATTTCGAGGGCACCATCGATCACCGCGCAGGTGACGGCATCATGGCCATCTTCAACGACCCCCTGCCCTGTGACGATCCGGCATTGCGCGCGGTGCGGTTGGCCGTAGCCCTGCGCGAGCGCATGGATACGCTGTTGTCCGAATGGCGAAACCTGGGACACGAACTGGGCTTTGGCGTGGGCGTGTCGATGGGTTACGCAACTATTGGACTGGTTGGCTTCGAAGGACGCTTTGATTATTGCGCCAACGGCAGTGTCGTTAACCTGGCAGCACGTTTGTCGGATGAAGCGCTGGACGGTCAGATATTAATCAACCAGCGCGCCTTTACCGCGGTCGCTGATCATGTCGAAGTCGAAGAAATTGGAGAGCGCATACTTAAAGGTTTCAGTCAGCCGATTCGAGTTCTCGATGTTAGAAGACTTAAACAATAAGCGTCGAAGCAGGTTCTTTTGATTGCTACGGAGTCACTATAAACGCCTGATATGACTACCTTGCCCGCTAATGTCTCCTTTTTTGTCGGCGATTGGCTTGTCGATCCCAAGTCAAATGTGGTTGTTCGCGGTGAAGATTCAAAACGTATCGAACCCAAGGCAATGAAGGTATTGACGCTACTGGCATCAAATGCCGGGCAGGTCGTTACGCGGGAGGAACTGGAAGATGTAGTGTGGGCAAACATGATTGTCGGCCCAGATGCGCTCACCAATACGGTAATTAAACTACGCCGTGCTCTCGGGGATGACGCAAAAAATTCCAGATACATCGAAACCATTCCGAAAACCGGTTACCGGCTGATCGCAACCGTCCGCGAAGCGGAAGCAGGAGAAATAGAGCAGCCACTCGAGCGCAGGCTTAGTGCGGTACTCTATGCGGATGTGGCTGGCTATAGTCGCCTGACCGGAGAAGACGAAGAACGTACCCATCGCATCCTCAGCGCGAACCTGGATCTGTTCGCTGACACCATTCGAGCCCACAATGGCACGGTTGTACACTACGCAGGAGACGCGATACTCGCCGAATTCGCCACCGTAACCGAGGCGCTGAGGTCAGCGGTTGAAGTGCAGCGAGCATTGCGCGAAAGCGACGCCTCCAATGCGGAGTCACCTTCGGTCGAATTCCGTGTCGGCATTAATCTTGGCGAAGTCATCGTCGACCGCGACGACATTTACGGTGACGGGGTGAATATTGCTGCCCGGCTCGAAAGTCTTGCCGATGCCGGCGGCATCTGTATTTCAGAATCGGTTTATGCGGCCGTGGGTAGCAAGTTACCCGTGGACTATGAGTTCATGGGTGAACAATCGGTCAAGAACATTGCCGAACCCGTGCGCGCCTATCGGGTTTTGTTTCACCCCGCGGCGCAAAAGTCGGCACAAAAACCTAAATTCTCCAAAAAGGTCATGCTGTCTGCCGCAGCCCTGGGTATGCTGATTATCGGCAGCGTTGTTTTGTGGCCGCAGTTTTCAATGCGTATTAACGATCAAGGACAAACCTCGGCATCGACCAGTCTCGACAAGCCCACAATTGCCGTGTTGCCGTTCGCCAATGTCAGCGTCGACGTCAGCGAAGAATATCTCGCCGATGGCATGACCACCGATTTAATCACCGACCTGTCGAAAATTTCGGGTATCTATGTCATCGCACGCAGCTCGGTATTCGCTTATAAAAACCAGGCCATCAATGTAGGGGAGATCAGCCGGGAGCTGGGAGCCCAGTACATTGTCGAGGGAAGTATTCGAAAGTCGGGGAGCAAAGTACGAATCAATATTCAGCTGGTCGATGCGGCAACCAGTCGGCACCTTTGGGCAGAACGCTATGAAAGAGAATTCGATCAATTCTTTGCGCTTCAGGATGACGTAATCACACAGGTCGTGTCGGCCGTTTCGGTAACACTGACCGAAGAAGAATCCGCCCAGGTAGAGCGACCGCCAACGACTAACCTGCAAGCTTATGACTTTTACCTGCGCGCCGAACAGGCCGGCTATATCGGTGGAACATTTGAACTGATAGACACCATGAATTTATATCAGAAAGCGGTTGACCTCGATCCTGAATTCACCGAAGCGCATGCTGGACTCGCCAGAGTCGCAGTCGAGGCCTGGCGGATGGATATAGGTGAGATCTCCGGTGCCAGGGCCCGCGCACTTGCCTATGAGTCCGCCTCCAGGGCGCTTGAGATCGACCCCGCAAACGGGCAAGCCTACTCGGTGCTCGCGGTCCTGCAACTCGCGGACGGACACCATGACGCTGCTATTCAATCGGCCCGCAAGGCGGTCGAACTAACCCCCGGGCGTGCGGCGGCGCATCTTGATTTGGGATTGGTGCTTGCTTACGCGGGTGAATCAAAACAGGGCATCGATGCGATCGAAACGGCTTTACTGCTTAACCCGAAGCCCACGCCAGACACCGATTTATACGCTGGCATTGTCTTGTTTATCGACGGCCAGTACCAACGCGCCGCAGAGGTACTTGCCAGGGGCGAACGAGAACGCTATGGCACAGAACCGGGATGGATTTTTCTTGCCGCGGCGCACGCATTGCTGGGGCATAATGAAGCAGCAGCAACGGCCATTTCCAGTCTGCTAGACAAATATCCAAACTCCAGCGTTGAATACATTAGCGCCAGGGATACCTATTTTCGCCGACCCCAGGATCTTGAGAAGCTATTAGCCGGGTTGCATGAAGCTGGATTACCAGAATGGGCCTTTGATTTTCGAGGTTCGGTATCGAATCGGCTCGATGAGCAGGAATTGCGCAGCATTGTCGAAGACAAGACCTGGATTGGACAGCATGTCAATGGAATAGAATTCTTCCAGCAAAATGATCGCTCGGGGTCGATGGCTTACCGCAGTAAAAACAGCATTCAGACAGGCACGGTCAGCATTCAGCAAGGCATGTTGTGTCAACGATTCGAAGGTACCACGCTAAGCAAGGATTTGTGTGGTTACGTCTATAAAAATCCGTCTGGAGCAGCGATAACCCATGACGAATACATAGCCGCCATGCCCGATACACTGCGCTACTTTACGGTTACCCAGTGAAACAAAACGGGCACAGTCCATGTGCCCATCTGAGGGGTTACCAAACAGCTACTCTGAATTTGTTAATTTGCGTGCTCGGACTTGCGGCCAGTTTTTTTCTATCTTTGCCAGTTGCCCCTCGACTTCTTCGAGTTCTGCAGCAGAACCGGGATCATAGTTCAGGTATAACTTTCCTTCGATAATACGCCAGGCCTCTGGATCAATGTTGGTGGTGAAGTCACCATAAGCAATACCATCAGCACAGAAACCGCCGTACTGAGGCGAATACTTAACCGGGTTTTCAGAAAACAGTTTTTTATGCTTTTCGTTGGAAAAATTCCATTCGGCACCCAACCATTTGTGAGAAATATTTTCAGTGCCTTTCACGGCACGCTGCTCGGTAAAATAAGCGACCGGATCATATCCTTTGATCGCCACATTACCGAAGTATCCTGTATTGACTTCTCCTGCACTCACCAATCCTGGAAAAAGAAAAATCAGCGAGAAAATCAAAACAGCAAATTGCCTTGTGTAGATATTCATTACTTTTCCTCCGAAACGGATCAATTGGCTTTAGCACGAGTGGTGCATTCCTGATATAGCCAGTCTCCCACCTTGTCTGCTGCCTGGCAGGCTGCGCCACTGGTCAGCAGTACCTTTACAACAGCCCAGTGTTCGCGGAAACCAGCCCGGCTCATTACACTGTAACCGTTGATTTCAATGGCGCTTGCATCCGCGCGATGCATTAGCAGCTCTTTCACTGTTTCGACATGATTCTCCTCGGATGCCACATGAAGTGGTGTTACTCCAAAGCGATTCGAGGCGTCGTTAACCTCGGCGCCTTTGGTAATTAGTAACAAGACGATTTCGGTATGCCCGCCATAGGCCGCCGCATGCAATGCAGTCATGCCGGAGGCATTGCGTGCATAGATGTTCGCACCCCGCTGGAGCAGGTAGTTGACGATTTCACCGTTTCCGGCAAGCGACGCAATCATTAAGGGCGTTTCTTCCCGTGTCGCTTTCCCATTTACATCTTCGCCTTGCACAATCAGCCGCTGAACCTGCTCCAGGTCTCCGGACTTTGCGGCATCATGGATTGAACCGGCATTAGCTATCGCACTCGCGGACAATAGCGAAATCAATAACACCGATCGCAACCGGTTTCGATATTTTACAAAGCCACCGGGAACAGGAACACTGCCCTCTGTGAACCTTCTCGAGCCATTTATCCGGGTATTCATCACCAACCTCCTCGTTGCTGTGTTGACGAGAGTATTTATACCTCAACACAGGAACTTAAAGGCAACGGAAACCCGTTTTTTATCCAACGGTTTAGCCGATAACGGGAAATGAACATGCCGTCCCGTGGTTTAACCACGGGGCCCAGTAAGTCGGAGCGGGTTTAACTGGCTATTCTGGATTCCGCGCTCAAGCCGCGGAAAGACAGGGAGGTTGAACCGAGGTAATGCTTTTTATTTTATCACTCAGAATCGAAGCATTCTTTGATTACACGTGGCCCGTCCCCTATTATCGAATCTCGCATTAACCATTTACGAAGGCATGACTAAATGACTAACGGTGTCGGTGGTTCTACGGCTGAACAGGAACTCGCAGCGCTATCTTCGATGCGTGAGCAGGCGGTTCCGATCGGCCTCGACGAGTATGAGGATCGGCTGCAGAAAGC
>Ga0265306_10001363_pt1 | contig 11812 bp, 13 predicted proteins | sample Helome_3_FD_192493 | JGI IMG/M metagenome (GOLD analysis project Ga0265306, IMG submission 192493) | Marine sediment microbial communities from subtidal zone of North Sea - Hel_20160420 (Illumina Assembly) | ecosystem: Environmental > Aquatic > Marine > Subtidal zone > Sediment ...
GTCGAGGATTTCATCGCCTCGGGTGGACAGTGGCACCAGGTCGACCGAGTCGACCTTGGGAAGTGCGTTGAGCGCGTCGGCAACGTGTTCTGCCTGCCAGAGCGCTAATGCGCTCTTGCGCGTTGCGATACGGATTTTCAAGTCGCACTACCCTCCTTTAAGACGCCGGCGAACGGTCGCCAGGTGACGCCGGCTGACAACCAGTTCGTCGTCAGGGGTATTGTCCTCGTCCAGGGTGGTGTTGCGCAACATGACGAGTGTTCTGCCGTCGGCAGTCTTCTCGAGTTTCCCGATCATGTCGACCGCGACCAGCGCACCGCGGTGGATGCGCACAAAGCGATTGGCGAACTCTTCCTCGAGCGACTTGAGTGAGTCGTCGATAAGGTCTTCGCCGCTGGCGTGGTGCACGACCACGTATTTCTGGTCGGCGCTGAAAAAACGGATGTCGTCAAGTGGGATCAGGCGCAGCTCATCATGCAGGCGCGCACACACGTGGTTGCGCTGGCTCTCGAGTTTTGAGCCATCCACCAGCTCGTTGAGCATCTGGCCACTCAAGCGGCGCGCGTGTTCGAGCGCGCGCTGCAGGCGCTCGCGCCTGACAGGCTTGAGAACATAGCCGATAGCACGGGCATCAAATGCGTCTATGGCGTATTCGTCGTAGGCCGTTGTGAAAACGACTGCTGGCGGTTGCTGCATCGCGTTGAGGTGATGCGCCGTTTCAATACCATCGACACCGGGCATGCGAATGTCCAGGAGAACGATCTCGGGCGCGACTTTTGCGGCAATTGCGATAGCTTCCTCCCCATTCGCCGCTTCGCCAACGACCTCGTGGTCGCCAAAATCGTCAACAAGCTGCCGCAGGCGGTCGCGCGCAGGTTTCTCGTCGTCGACAATCAGGATTTTCATGTCAGGGTCTCATGCGGGAATCGCAACTTCACGGCGTAAGCTGACTCACCTTCTTCCACCTCGACCATGGCGCGGCTGCCGTAGGCCAGTTCGAATCGCTGGCGAATATTAGCGAGGGCCATCTGGTTGCCGCCCGTCGCACGTTTCTCACCCGTAGCGACCGGATTCGAAATGCTGATCTCTATGTACTTTTCGTCACGCCGTCCCGCAACCAGGACTTCGCCGCCGCCGGGCAGGAGTTCGATGCCGTGGTAGATCGCGTTTTCGAGCAGCGGTTGAATCGTCAGGCTCGGGATCAGCGCCCGCATCGGCAGCTCGGCGACATCCCAGCGAACCGCAAGCCGATCGCCAAGGCGCAGCTTCTCGATGCGTTGATAGATCGCCGCAACTTCGAGCTCCTCTTTCAATGAGGTGCGATCGCCTGAGCCGCCAAGATTGGCACGCAGCAGATCCGAGAGATCTTCAACGGCTTCCTCAGCTTGCTGCGGGTCCGTGCGCGTCAGGGATGCGATTGTGTTCATGCTGTTGAACAGAAAGTGTGGGCGGATCAGGGCTTGCAAAGCGCTGATACGGGCCTGCGCCTCAAGGACAATGCTACGACGCCACTCGCTGGATACATAGAGATAACGCATAGCCAGCGCGATGACGATCGAGCTGATGGCAAAGGTCCGCAAAATAAAAAGAAGATGCGCTTCATGAATCGCGATGAAGTCCGGAAAAGCGAGCGACAGCTGGAATGACAACTCGGCGAGCACGAGACAGACCAGCTCGAGAATCAGGAAGCTCAGTACAAATGCGCGCGTGGTGCCGGCACTCTCGATGAACGGGCGAAACAGGCACATGACGCCGCAACTCAGTATGGCGAGCCACTGCACAAACAGCGACGTTCTTGCGAGTTCGACAAGGAACAGTTCCGGAATGGTATGGGCAGCGAGTGTCAACAGGATCGCGATGAGTTCAGCGATCAGGACGACAACAAAGACCGTGCTGGCAGCACAAAAGTCAGGCAAGTAGGCCTGCGATCCTTTGTCCTGGGAATCGGGTGCAGCGCTCAAGCGAAACGCTCCTCAACGTAGGAGCCTGAATTGTACCGTGTCGGAGCGCGGTGGGCTGTTAAGCGCCGCAATATTCCTGAATCTGATCCTCAACGCGTGAACGTGCCGCCATGATCTCTTCTTCGCTGAGGTATTCACGCTCACCGGCGTCGTCTTCTTTATAAAGACGTTGTGAGCGCAGGAACGACTCGAGCTGGGCGCGATACTGCATGCATTTTTCCTGGCGAGCCTGCTGTTCTGCGCGAACCTCTTCCCTGGTCATCTCGGGCGGTGCTTCCGAGGCAACCTGGCGGGATGCAGCCCTGGCCTTGCTGTCGGCATCGAGACGGGCCTGGACAACCGTGTTATCCGTATTCCTGGACCGGATGTCGAGATGTTCCATGTCCGTCTCACCGACAGGGCGATCTTCGTAATGGACGTTACCGTCCTCGTCGGTCCATTTGTAGATCTCGGCGGCAACGGCCAGTCCGCTGACCATCAGGGCAGCGCAGGCAATGGTTATTGGTAGCCGATATTTCATCATCGAAATGTTCCGTTTCGCGGTTTCAACAATAAGGCATTAAACCACGCGCAGTAGCAATATGTTGTGACACCAGTCACATCGAAATTTGTGCGACCGTACCAAGGTTATGACTAAAAAAGCGGGCCCGAAGGCCCGCCGAGGTCTTGCTCTGAGGGGAACCTTACATATTCAGCTACTCGGCCGTCGTGAACTCGGGGTAAGCCTCGAGGCCGCACTCCGAGATATCGACGCCTTCGTACTCTTCTTCTTCCGAGACACGGATGCCGATGACTATCTTGATCAGGTACCAGACGATGAGGCTTGTGATAAAGGTCCAGGCAAAAATGCTGCCGACACCAATGAGCTGCCAGAGCAGTGACGCTTCACCGTTCGTGAAACAAACCGCCATTACGCCCCATATACCGACCACACCGTGAACCGAGATGGCGCCAACCGGATCGTCGATCTTCAACTTGTCGAGTGTGACGATCGAAGCGACAACGATCAGACCACCGATGGCGCCGATCAGGGTTGCAGAAATCGGTGCCGGAGACAGCGGGTCGGCTGTGATCGCGACGAGGCCTGCAAGTGCGCCATTCAACGCCATCGTCAGGTCGGCCTTGCCGAACCAGAACCGCGACAGGATCAGTGCGAAGACGAGGCCACCGGCTGCGGCCATGTTCGTATTCACGAACACGAGCGCAACAGCGTTAGCCTCACCGACATCGGATACCTTGAGTTCCGAGCCACCGTTAAAGCCGAACCAGCCCAGCCACAGTATTAATGTGCCGAGAGTGGCAAGCGGCAGGTTGCAACCCGGGATAGCATTGATCTGGCCATTCGCGCCGTACTTGCCCTTACGCGCGCCAAGTACGATGACACCGGCAAGCGCTGCAGCAGCACCGCAGAGATGCACCGTGCCTGACCCGGCAAAGTCGAAGTACCCATTTTCGCCGAGGAAGCCACCACCCCAGTTCCAGAAGCCTTGCATCGGATAAATGAAGGCGGTCAATACAACGGCAAAAGCGAAGAACGACCAGAGCTTCATCCGTTCAGCGACAGCACCGGACACGATCGACATTGCCGTTGCTACAAAGACAACCTGGAAGAAGAAGTCCGATAAACCCGAGTAATAGGTGTCCCCCCCGCTTGCCAGAACGTCTTCGGTCGAATTGTCGCCTCTGCCAAGAAGGCCGTCACCGAATTGCAGGAACAGATTGGAAGCATCCGCTGGATACATAATTGTGTATCCGGCCAGCATGTACATGATGCAGGCAATCGAATAGAGACCGACGTTTTTGGTAAGAATCTCGGCCGTGTTTTTTGCACGAACGAGGCCTGCTTCCAGCATCGTGAACCCGGCAGCCATCCACATGACCAGCGCGCCCATAACAAGGAAGTAAAAGGTATCCAGTGCATAGGCCAGTTCGGTGACCTGCCCGGAAACAGTTGCTAAATCATCCACGTGATTTCCTCCGCGGTATCGTTAATCAGACCGCTTCAGCGCCGGTTTCACCGGTGCGAATGCGAATGGCTTCGGATATTTCGGAGACAAAAATTTTGCCGTCTCCGATTTTCCCCGTCCGAGCTGTATTGGCGATGGCTTCGACGACCTGGTCAGCAACCGCGGCGTCGACGGCCAGTTCAATCTTGGCTTTCGGCAGGAAGTCGACGACGTACTCGGCGCCGCGGTACAACTCCGTGTGCCCCCGCTGACGACCGAAGCCCTTGACCTCAGTTACCGTAATGCCCTGGATGCCGATATCGGCGACGGCCTGGCGGACGTCGTCGAGTTTGAACGGTTTGATGATCGCAGTGATCATTTTCATTTCGCATTCTCCAGACTGGTGTTACAGATCAAACGACTTGCCGACCGTAAAGATGATGGCTTCGTCGCTCTCTCCGATGAGGTCTTCGTTGGAGTAGATAAACGATACGCCGAGATCGACTTCGGCAACCTCTGCGGTATAGCCGGCTTCGAAGTACTCACCTTCGAAGTCCTGGGCAAAACCGCCAATTGTTCCGTAGAAGCCAGACTTCTCCACGGTCAGCGAATAGAAGGTGTAGTCAAGTGTTGGGCCGTCAAAGTTTTCGTACTGGCCAACGGCGACATCTAGAGAGAAAAGACCAAGCGCGGCGCCGAGGTTGATCTCCTGATAGGTGTCATCAAAGTCACCGGTGTAAAAGTAACCCGTGTAGCCGACGCTCAAGTCGACTTCTCCCGCTGCGAAGCCGTAGCCGAAGAAACCGTCAACTTCAATGCCGTCGCCAACGTCCGCGGCCCAGGTGCCGACAAAGAAACCATTGTTCTCGTAGTCAACGCCGGCGTTGGCAGATGTGCTCTCCTGGAAGATGCCGCGATAGTAGTACTCGCTCATGAAGCCGAGGTTTGCAGACCACTCGGCGTTGGCAATTCCGCTGCTTGCCAGAAGTGCCGCCAGCAGGCTAGATCTAAATACAGTTTTCATGTTGTGTTACTCCAGAATAAAGTGATGAATTGAACTCATCTCCTATAGAGCAGGATGCGTGCCAACTATAAATTTGTGTTTAATAACAGTCGCTTAGAAAAATCTGAATCGAGTAGCCGCTCCTTCTTGGAGCACGGAATTACACGTATGCACCAATTTAGTGAGCTGGTGTTTCGCACAACTCTGGGGTATCAAGCAAGCATGAGTGACAAATCAATAGAAGACCTTGCGAGAAGACTCGCCGAGGCAGTTCCCGAAGGCCTGCGCAGCGTCCGCAAAGACCTCGAGGAAAATTTTCAGTCCGTCCTGAAATCCGGACTCGGCAAACTCGACCTCGTGACACGAGAGGAGTTTGAGGTGCAGGAAGCGGTGCTATTACGCACACGTGAGAAGCTCGAGGCGCTCGAAGAGCGCCTGACAGAACTCGAAAACGAGTAACGCCGCTATTGGCCATGGAGGGTCGCAGTGAGTCTTGCCATCCTGAAGAGCCGGGCACAGCTCGGCACCGATGCGCCGCCAGTAACCATCGAGGTATTTCTGTCAGGCGGGCTGCCGTCGTTCTCGGTAGTCTGTATGCCGGAAACGGCCGTGCGCGAAAGCAAGGACCGGGTACGCGGCGCGATCCTGAGCTCCAGGTTCGACTTTCCCCAGTCGCGAATAACGGTGAGCCTCGCGCCGGCAGACATGCCAAAAGCGGGCGGTCGCTTTGATCTCGCGATCGCGCTCGGAATCCTCGCGGCCAGCAAGCAGATCAAGCTTGATCTGCTCGCGACCACGGAAATATACGGTGAGCTTGCTCTGAGCGGCGACATCAGGAAAGTACCCGGCATTCTGCCCGCTGCCTTGAAGGCGGCGGACGCGGGATTCGGAATTCTTGTTCCTGACGAAAACAGGACGGAGGCGGCTCTTGCCGACGCGGATGCGGTGACGGCGTGCAGTTTGCTGCAAGTCGTAAATCACCTGTGCGGAGAAGAGCCATTACGCCCGGTTGATGCAGCACAGCCGGAAGAGCCGATGGCGGACGAGCCGGATCTGTCGGAGGTGAAAGGCCAGCGTGCCGCGAAGCGAGCACTCGAAGTCGCTGCGGCTGGAGGGCACAACATCCTGTTCGTCGGGCCACCCGGTACCGGCAAGAGCATGCTGGCGCGGCGCTTGCCCGGGATACTGCCGCTCATGACCGAAAGCGAGGCGCTCGAAACGGCGGCGATCGATTCGGTATTGGGTATTGCGCTCGACCTGGGTCGCTGGCGGCGCCGGCCTTTTCGTTCACCCCATCACACGTCGTCGGCGGCTGCAATTGTGGGCGGAGGGCGTGGGCCACAGCCTGGCGAGATATCGAGGGCGCACAACGGCGTGTTGTTTCTCGACGAGTTGCCGGAGTTCAACCGCAACGTTCTTGAGGTTCTGCGCGAACCCCTGGAAACGGGATCCATCACGATCTCGCGCGCAATGCGCCAGGCCGAATTCCCGGCAGATGTGCAGCTGATCTGCGCCATGAACCCTTGCCCCTGTGGCTACCTCGGGGACAAGTCCGGCGAGTGCGGCTGCAGCGCTGACAGGGTTGTGAAATACCGGGGAAAAATATCGGGCCCGTTGATGGACCGAATCGACATTCAGGTCGAGGTCGGTCGGCCACCAAAGGAAGTGCTGCGCGCCAGTGCCCGGAAGGGCGAGCCAAGCGGTGACGTGGCCGATCGCGTGGCGTCTGCAAGGAAACGGCAATTGCAACGTAGTGGCAGGTGCAATGCGAGACTCAAAGGCAAAGCGCTCGAAAAGCATTGCGACCTGGAGGGTGCAAGCCTGGAGTTACTCGAGGACGCGATGGACAAGTTCAACCTGTCCGCGAGAGCCTACCAACGCGTGCAGCGGGTGGCGCGAACGATTGCCGATCTCGTGGAAGCGCAGGACATCGCGGTTCCGCACATCGCGGAAGCGCTGTCTCTGCGACGGCTGGATATGCGTTCTACTGTGACTCGCTGACCATGTAGGTGACGGCGTCGATGACTTCCTGGTCCGACAGATCAGCACGGCCGCCTTTAGCCAGCATCGGCGTGATGGCGTCACCGTCGAAACCATTGACCGCGTGATCATTGAGTACGTCCGTTCCCTGGGCAATTCGCGCACTCCAGGCCGCGACGTCACCTACGATCGGAGCGTCACCCGCGCCGGTACCATGACAGGCGATACAAGCGGCGTTGTAGACCTGCGGGCCCGTCATGACTGTTGTAACGGGTTCCGGCTCTGGTGCGGTTTCTACGGTCGGCGCGGTAGCTTCGATTTCATCGCCGGGCCGGTAGATTTCGCCAAACGGCCGAATGCGCTCGGCAACGGCGGCCTGGTATTCGTTCGCATCACGTGTGTACACACCCTGTGTCAGGTCGGACATCTTCATGGCCAGCACGAGGATGGCAATCGCAAATGCGGCGAGGACGCCGATCACGAGGGAGTACATGTCAAAAAACTTCTGGTCGCGGCTCAAGGTACTGCTCCGGGTCTTACGGGTTGCCGTATGCCGGGACATGGTCCCGGGCGGTGGCGGGCGATTATATTACAAGGCCCCGGCCAATGCAGTCACTGCATAGGTCGCTGTGCCGGTATGCAGTAGCGACAGCTAACATATGGTTTTATATAAATTAGTAAACACTAAATTATAGACAACTAAATTAGCATCGCCTATAGTGTATGGCATTGGCGGCCATCAGGGCTGGAGAGCAACATGAACGCGAACGATATGGCCGAGCACGCGGCAGACGCTGCTGGCCTTATGAAGGCGCTCGGCAACGAGAGCCGGCTCATGATCCTGTGCATGCTGGCTGACCGGGAACGCTCGGTCGGGGAACTCAACGAGACAATCTCACTGAGCCAGTCTGCCCTGTCGCAACAACTCGCGCGGCTTCGCCAACAGCGCATCGTCAAAACCCGGCGTGAGTCACAAACAATTTATTACTCGCTCGCCGACGGGCCTGCAGAAAAGGTCATTCATTTGTTACATGAGACTTATTGTGGAACAGGTCTGGCAGGCAACAAGGAGGCAGACTGATGGAAACGGGATTCGGATTTGGCAAGCAGGTCGACCTTGGGTTTGACGCTGCTATAGATAAGGTCACCGCCGATCTTCAGACTGAGGGTTTCGGCGTACTGTCTGACATCGACGTCGCGGCAAAGATGAAAGAAAAGCTCGACATAGATATGCCGCGCTACCGGATTCTCGGTGCCTGTAATCCGGCACTGGCGAATCAGGCAATCGAAGCGGTTCCCGATATCGGTCTGTTGTTGCCGTGTAACGTCCTGGTTCGGGAAGATGACAAAGGCGCTGTTTCGGTCAGCTTCATGGATCCAGAAAGTGTGCTGTCACTGGTTGACCACCCAGGCGTTGAACCGCTGGCTGGTGAGGTGAAGTCGAGACTCGAGCGAGTACTCGCGGCGCTGTAAAAATGATTAGCTTGCCGCTAACTCCGCGTCGTGCTTCAAGCGCATCACACGGCCACGGCTGACGTACAGCAAATCACTGATCTTGAGGACAAGCGAGTCCTCGTACTTGTCGAGTCGTCCATCTGCGTAGGCGATCTGCCAGAGCAATGAGACGATGTTCGCTTTTTCGTCTTCACTGAGATGTTCGTGCAGCAACTGTGTGAACTCGTGTACTGATACGAGGTCTTCTGCCTTGTCGCCCGCCTCGTTAACAAGTTCCGCGGCCTTCTCGGGTGACAAGCCGAACCGCACTTCTATCAATTTCAGGACATGATCAAACTCACTTTCCTCAAACACGAAGTCGGCACGCGCGACATCGATCATCAACACGGCAGTCGCCAGCCGCAATGCGGCTTCACGATCCGCGGCACTTGTGGCGGACTGTTCGGTAGACGAAATGGTCTCGACGACCTGGATGAATAATCGCTTGATCATTGTTTTCCCTTATAAACACGCGCAATGCGAAAGACTATGATCGGGCCCAATCGGGAAAGTTTCAATATCGAGTCCGTTGTGAAACCCATCTACCGCTTGTGTGCCGCGAGCCTGTCGATTGCGCTGCTGTTTCCTGCGTACGCAGGAGCCGGCGAGATCGCGGGTCTACAGTCGAACACTCCGCCATCAATTGAGACGCCCCTTGTGTTCAGTTTCAGCAATGACTTTCTGGGTCGCGGCGGTTCGGTCGATGATTTCCGGACGGAACAATTCATCATCGGTGGGACCATCGATGACCGATGGGAAGTAACGCTTGACCAAAGCATCCTGACGCTGGTCGACGCAGATGAACCAGGCCGGACCGATCAACTGTCCGCAACACTCGGATTCCGATTAATCGATGACGCAAATCGAAAGACCGTGAACCGCTTCACGACCGGGCTGGGAATACGCAGTTATGGCGACTTCGGTGGGGAGCGCATTCAGAACGGCTCGCACCAGCTTGTGCGAAGCAGCGTCGAAGTCGTGCCGTACACGGATCTGAGCCGTACCGATGCGACTGTCTGGCTCGATGCGCAGCGATACTCATTGTTCAAGGGCAGCATCGATTCACAAGAATGGCGCTACGGCTACTGGCTACGTGGCAGCGCACTGTGGGCAAGCGATGGCCAACTTGATGCGGCCGCCGGTATCTACGGCATCGCCGGCAAGGGGTCGGTCGAATTCTGGCTTGGCCTGCGACACGACTGGCGTTCGGGCTATGAAGCGCCCGTGCTGATCGAGACTGCACAGGCCGAGGAAGATCTCGCGGCCGTATTTGGGCTTCGTTGGGGCTCGATCGTGTTCGAGACCGTGCAGCAGTTCGACAACAAAGCATCATATGGCCAGATACAGCTTGTCGCGGCCGGGTTTGATGATGAACGTCAAGGTGCGCCGCAATCACAGTTCGCTCTCGATGCAGGTATCACGGTGCCCGATGTGTTGATGAATATCACTGGCCGCTGGCGAAGCGACTGGCTGAATCGTGGCGCCGCCACATGGCAGCGTAGTCTGTTCGTGACCTCTGGCTACGGCGAACCACAGCACGATGATGACCCGATGATCTATCGGCGCACGGTACAGGCTGGCGTCGGTGTCGAGTGGGAAAGACGACTTGCGGCGCACGATGGCTGGGCGAGTGTTTATGGGTCGGTCGGGGCGGGCTGGCGCCAGGAGAGAATTTTCGGCGATGATGACCGCGCTGGGGAACAATCGGACACGAGCAATCGCGGCGCGATAATGGGCGGGCTCGGTATGCGATTCGACTCTGGCGAGCTTTTCAGCGGATTGAACTACCGCATCCAGCTAGGTTTGTCGGGCTGGTTCCCATTGAGCGATGCACGCCTGGTTATGGAAGGAGAGACGTTTCGTGTCCAGCAGCCATCACTCACCATCTTCCTGGGACTGACGTTGGGACGCTTCGCCGGGTAGGCTACAAATTCGTTTCCCGCACTCATAATCGTTGTCCGCTACGCGCTACTATTCCGGCAACTGCACATCGTTTGCGACAAGTGCGTCGATGAATGGGGCGAACATATCTCCATAGCGACGCCAGCGACCGATTCCTTTGGTGTTTAATGGTTCGCGTACCTGCGCCTCGCTAAACGTATAGCTGGCGTCGTCGCGCTGGTGAAAATCTAGGCAATTCGGCTGCCACTCCAGGCCACAGAACTCGGCGAGTCGCCGTGTCTCCGGTTCCGGCTCGGCAACGAGTTGCTCAAATCCAAGCTCCAAAATGCGCTCGGGGTACACCATTTTCCAGTGCGCCATCAGCCGTTGTGATGCGCCAATGAAGTGGGCGATATTGCCGCACTCGGTGGCGTAGAAATGTCCGTCGCTGAAGTATCGCGAATAGATAGAAAGGGCGACATCTCGTGGGTCTCGTCGCATGTAGATGATCGGGGATCCGGGGAACATGGCACAGATCAGACCGACGTGGCGAAAATTAAGCGGCATCTTGTCTGTCACGCGAGACCTGGAAACAGTTTGCAACTGCCAGTACTCAGCCGCCAGCTTGTCCCAGTCGGCCGTGCCGAGATCACGTACCGGTTTCGCCTGGTTTCGATTCAGGGACCAATAATATTTGCTCGACACCACTTCGATCGCATCAGCTTCGCCGCCCATCGACACACTATCCAGTCCGCCGAGAATGTGCTCGACAACAGTCGTGCCGGATCGGACCATTCCAACGATAAATATCGGTTGCTCCGCAGCACACGATTGCGTTGCCTTTGCGTGCGGCGCGTCGAAATCGGTTTGAACCTGGTTGATAAATTCTTCAACGTCATCCCTGTCGTACGCAAGCCCCCTGGCATGGGCGGATTCGCGTTGACACTTGTTCGCCTTATCGAACTGCGTAAAAGCAATGTCGAAGTCTCCGAGCCGGTCGAGTGCGCGTCCTGCCGTATATCGGAGATGCGCCTTGTCGTCCGGTGTTGCCAATTTTCCATCGGCAAGCCGCATGCAGTCGCCCGCGAAATCCGCCAACTCGTCATTGCCAGTTGTTTCCAGCAACAGCTCCCAGGCACTGCCGAAAGTCGGCTTTGCTGCAATGGCCTCACGCAACAATTGCCTTTCAAGCTCGTGGTTGCCAGCTATGCTCTCGCATCGGGCCTGCAGGTACAGTACGGCCGGGTCGTCTGCTCCGAGTTCCCTGGCTCGCAGTATCGCCCTTTTCGCCGCATCCGGTTGACGGGCGAGAAAAAGAAGATCGGCGTAGGCCAGCAAGTCCCTGGCGACGGGCGGGCCCAGCGTCAGGGCGCGTTCGTATGCCGGAAGCGCCGCCTTGAGTTGCCACGCTTTTCCAAGTGCTTGTGCAAGCGCCAGCCAGATTTCCCGTGACCCCGGCGTGCGTTCTGACGCCGCCGTCAGAATATCGATAGCTTCGTTGAGGTAATTGAGAGCAACAAGGCGAGAACAGATTTCGACCAGCATTG
>Ga0265306_10001364_pt1 | contig 11810 bp, 10 predicted proteins | sample Helome_3_FD_192493 | JGI IMG/M metagenome (GOLD analysis project Ga0265306, IMG submission 192493) | Marine sediment microbial communities from subtidal zone of North Sea - Hel_20160420 (Illumina Assembly) | ecosystem: Environmental > Aquatic > Marine > Subtidal zone > Sediment ...
TATTAAATCGAGGATCGAGTTATGAGCATTTATGTTATTATCCATAAAGAAAGGTTAGTTAAATATTTCTTTTTTAATAGATTCTAATTTGGCGACAAAATTACTATATTTTTTTTTATTTACCCGTTTTACCTTCTAAATCTATTAGAAAACTATATTCTTTAGCAGTTTCTTTCAGTGCCTCAAATCTTCCGGAGGCACCACCATGGCCAGCATCCATGTTGGTATAAAGAAAGAGTTCATTCTTATCTGTTTTAAAAGCTCTCAGTTTTGCGACCCATTTAGCTGGTTCCCAATATTGAACCTGAGAATCATGTAATCCAGTGGTTACAAGCATATTAGGGTAATCTTGTGCGACAACATTATCATATGGGGAGTAAGATTTCATATAGTCATAGTATTCTTTCTTATTTGGATCACCCCATTCATCAAATTCTCCGGTAGTTAATGGGATTGAATCATCCAGCATCGTTGTAATAACATCTACAAAAGGAACAGCTGCTATCACCCCGTTATAAAGACCAGGAGCCATATTAACAATTGCACCCATTAGCAAACCACCGGCAGAACCGCCATAGGCATATAAATGCTCCTTACTGGTGTATTTTTTTTTAATTAAAAATTCGGAACAATCAATAAAATCTGTGAAAGTATTTTTCTTGTTCAGGAGTTTTCCTTCTTCATACCAAGGTCTGCCCAAATATTCTCCACCCCGCACATGTGCAATAGCATAAACAAAACCTCTATCTAAAAGGCTTAACCTAACAGTTGAAAAATAAGGATCTGAGGTACTGCCGTATGAACCATAGGCATATTGTAAAAGTGGACTATTTCCGTCTAATTTGGTGTCTTTGTGATAAATCAAAGAGATAGGCACTTTTGCACCATCGCGTGCTGTTGCCCATATTCGTTCGGAACGATAATTCTCTTTATTAAATTTACCTCCTAAAACTTCTTGTTCTTTTTTAATTTCCTTCACCTTAGTACCCATATTGAAATCAATAATGGCGTATGGCGAAGTCATTGAATTAAATACATAGCGAAAAATATCCGTATCAAAATCAGGGTTTGTATAAGGGTATGCTACGTAAGTTTCATTATCAAATGGGATATAATAGCTGTCGGAATTATCCCATTTCGTAATCTTTAGCTGATTAAGGCCATTATCGCGTTCTGTGAGGACATAGTAATCCTTGAATATTTCAATATCCTGAAGGAGAATATCGGGCCTGTGTGAAATAAATTCTTCCCAATTTTCAGAAGATGTATTTTTCTCATCAACCTTCATTAATTTAAAATTGGTAGCTTTATCTTTATTTGTGAGTATATAAAAGTTGTTTTCAAAATGATAAATAGAATACTCTAAGCCTCTTTCTCTTTCCGAAAATAATTTAAAATCTCCATTGGGGTTGTCAGCATTAAGTATTTGAAATTCAGATGTTAACGTACTATATGAACCAATGATTATATATTTTTTGGATTTTGATTTGTAAACAAACGAATTGAAAGTATCATCCTGCTCATGAAATATTAATTCATCTTCCTCACTTGGATGGCCCAGAACATGTTTGTATATCTTATCAGATCGCAAAGTAACCGGATCTTTCTTTGTATAAAATAAAGTTTTATTGTCATTCGCCCAGACTGCACTCCCTGTAGTATTATCTATCTTATCAGTATAAATTTCACCTGTTTCAAGGTTTTTTATCTGAATGTGGTATTGCCTTCTGCTAATTGTATCCGTGCCAAATGCTGCTAGTTTGTTATCTGGACTTACAGTAACACCTCTAAGGTCATAATATTCATGCCCTTCTGCTAGTTCATTACAATTGAAAATTATTTCTTCAGCAGATTCAAGTTTGCCCATTTTTCGGGAATAGATGGGGTATTCCTTCCCAATTTCATACCTTGTTATGTACCAATATCCATTTAGTTTGTAAGGCAGGGAAGAATCATCTTCCTTTATTCGTCCTTTCATTTCCTCAAACAATTCCTCCTGGAAGGATTTAGTATGATCGGTAAGGGAGTGGTAATAATTATTTTCTTCTTCCAAATAAGCTAGTACCTCCTTATTGTCCCGTTGGTTTAGCCACAAATAGTCATCCACCCGTATATCGTCATGCTTTATTAATTTGACAGGTATTCTTTTAGCCGTGGGGGCGTTCATTACTTCCATATTTTGATTTTGATTCTGGCATGAAGCGGCCATGATAAGAATAACAAATAAAACGATTCTTCTTTTAAGAAAGTATATCATTAAAATTAATTTAAAAGAAAGCAATTTAGTAATTTTGATTTTAGCAAAACTAAATAGAACAATATGTTTGGAGACTTAATGGGAATGATGGGAAAACTAAAAGAAACCCAGGAAAAGGTAAAAGCCACTAAAGAACGATTAAATTCGGTTATTCTTGAAGAAAAATCGTCCGATAACCTTCTTTCTGTAACCATCACGGCTAATAGAACTTTAAAAACTATTACTATAAATGATTATCTGCTTCAGGACAAGGAACAATTGGAGGATTATCTGGTCCTTACCCTAAATAAGGCCATAGAAAAAGCGACTGAAATAAATGAAGCAGAATTAGCCGCAGTAGCTAAAGAAGGAATGCCTAATATTCCGGGTATGGATTCCTTATTTAAATAAATATTCATTGACAATATCAAAAATAGACAAAGGAATTAAGCTTCTCCTATTGGTTAAATAAGTATGAAAGTTGGTTGATTTTTAATACATTTAAGAAAAAACTCACTTTATGATTAAGATTAATAAGCAAGAAAACAACACCTATAATTTCTCTCTAAACACCACAAGTGGTAATGCCTTGCTTTATAGTGTTGGGTTTTCAAGTAAAGAAGAGATTAAGAATGTTGTTCGTGGTTTGAATATGTTAGATAAGCTTCATTATAAATTTGAGCGTAAAACTGACCATAATGGAAATTTTTTTTTTAACCTCAAGGATAAAAAGGGACAGCTTATTGGGAATAGTCAACTTTACGGGTCCGAAGCAGGAATGGAGAACGGCATAAAAAATCTTAAAAAAAGAATTGCTACCCTAAAAATTTCTGAAAGCTTATAGCGTTTTTAAGGTTTTTAGTAAAGTTTCGTGCATTTGATCAGTATAGTCCATATGAGTTACTATCCGTAATTTCGAATTTCCCATATCAATTATATAAATGTCCTTTTTGTGAAGTTTTAGAATAAAATCCTCTACGCTGAAATAGCCTTCATTTAATTCAAAGATTATAATATTGGTCTCCAAAGGTTCCACTGTCTTAATAAAGGGTAAACTTTCAAGTAATGCTCCAATTTCTCTTGCTTTTTTATGATCATCTGCAAGACGATCAATTTGGTTATCCAGCGCATAAATGCCGGCTGCAGCCATAAAACCAGCCTGACGCATACCTCCGCCCAATATTTTTCTAATGCGCAAGGCCCTGTCAATCAAATCTTTATCGCTAACCAAAACTGAACCCACAGGGCATCCCAGTCCTTTACTAAGACAAACACTAATGGTGTCAAATAATTCCCCATACTGCTTTGCAGTTTCCCCTTTTTCAACCAAAGCATTCCATATCCTGGCTCCATCCATATGATATGCCAGACCATGCTTTTGACAAACTTCTTTAATACGAACCAGTTCAGAAAAATTCCAACACGCTCCTCCGCCTTTGTTGGTAGTATTTTCTGCGCAAACTAAAGAAGTCAAAGGGCTATGGTAAAAATCTGGTGGGTTTATGGCCCCCTCAACCTGATCTGAGGTCATCATGCCTCGATGACCATCAATTAATTTACAGGAAACACCACTATTAAAACTTACTCCCCCACCCTCATAATTATAAACATGGGCATACTTATCACAAATCAATTGATCCCCTGGTTTGGTGTGAAGTTTAATTGCAGTTTGATTTGTCATTGTGCCACTGGGAAAATACAAGGCAGCTTCCCTGTTAAACAAATTAGCTACCTTTTCTTCCAGCCTGTTAACTGTGGGATCGTCCTTAAAAACATCATCACCTACATCTGCAGACATCATGGCATCTAACATGCCGGGGGAAGGCTTGGTAACCGTATCACTAATTAAATTTATTTTCATAGACCTTTAAATGTATCAATCAATTCATACAATCCATACCAATGGGAGATCCATCCGGTATTTTAGGAACTTCTATAACTTTGAATTCATCTGGTTCGCTATAAAAGTAATTAACTCTTCTTATCATTTCCATGGCATCTACATTATTCTTGCTAGATTGTAAAAATGTTTTAATTGATTTAAGTTTGTGATTAGCTATGGCATTTACCTGGGGATGTACAGCTTTATGGGCTGCCAGATTCATTATGTGAAAAAGTACGCGATAATTAATTGACTTCTGAACTTCGTTTAAATAAGGGTCTTTCAGGTCTTTTTCGATTGTACTCCGCACCAGTTGATTAAGAACATATTCCAGACCAATTTGTTGCATATCTATACTTTTTTGCTGTATTAACCTTGAGGCCCTTTCGGGGTGCAGCAGTAATCCTAAGGTCATGTCCGAAGCTGTTTCCGGGGCAGAGAGAGCATCAAAAGAAACTCCTGTCCTGCCAATAATAGATTCACGGTTTCTAGGATAACCGATAGCCCTTGGTGGAAATAGTGATAATTTTTCCCTGGGGATGGCTATTACATTTGCATCCAATGTTTCCAGCAGCACCTTAAGCGCCTGAATCTGAGAGCTTTTATCAAGGGTTTCAACTGTTTTCTGACCATCGCCTTTTACAGCATAGTTATAGTCGAGTCCACCAATCAATTTCGCTACGGCTTCCGTCTGATATCTATGAAAAAAATAAAGTGGAGAAAAAACATCTTCCAAAACTGAATTTGGTTCGTTTTTACGAATGTTATCGATAGAAAAATTTCCAATAGCAATTTTCCTGACATTCAAAACGTTTTGCAGCTCCGCACTGGCGCTCTTTCCATTATCCCATAAATGCGCCAGGGAATGTGCTCCACCAAAAGGCCTGGCATCCTGATCGGATATAAAGCGAAGTCCTTTACCGGAGGCCTCTTCCAATATCTTATTCAGGGCCTGCTTTTCATTGGTTCCCTTTGCAAATTCGGAATAAGAGTAGGCAACAGTTGTTTTGTCCCATTCGCCAATTCCGGTGCCATAAGCCTGTGAAAAATCTATTTCCCCATTTACAATTTTTAACTGAGGATGTGGATAATCCATTACTGATGCTCTTTGATTCGTGCTTGCGGCAAAATTATGTGTAAACCCAAGGGTATGACCAATTTCGTGAGCAGACAATTGTCTTATTCGTGCTATCGCTAATTCCAGCATTTTATTATAATTATCATCCCTTTCTTCAAAAGGTTTATTCGTCAGGGCCTGTGCTATTAAAAAATCCTGTCTGATCCTTAAACTGCCCAAACTTACGTGCCCTTTGATTATTTCACCTGTTCTGGGGTCTGTAATACTACTACCGTAACTCCAACCTCTTGTAGAACGATGTACCCATTGAATGACATTATATCTTACATCCAATGGATCAGCATCCTCTGGTAATATTTTTAACTGAAAAGCGTCTTTATAGCCTATTGCATCAAAAGCCTCGTTCCACCACATGCCTCCCTCTAATAAAGCCGTTCTTACTGGTTCGGGGGTACCGTTGTCCAGGTAATAAATAATAGGTTCTAAAGCCTCACTCACTTCGGTCTCTGGATTCTTTTTAGACAAACGGTGTCTGGTAATAAAACGCTTGAGAATAGGTTCCTGCACAGGTGTGGCATAATCATAATATGAAAACGGGTACGAACCACTTCGAGGATCAAAAACCCTTTCTTTATAGTTTGTATCAGGCAACTCTATGAACGAATGGTGCTGCGCTACCGTTACCAAATTCGGGTTGGGGGAAACTGATCTTATAAAATTCCCTTTAGAATCTCCTTTAAAGGTAATTGTTACATCAAATTCAACATTTTTTGGAAATGCTCTTATTCTTTCCAGTGCCATTGCGCTTTTACTCTTATCAAGCGTGTATAAACCCTGTTGTTTTTGCTTAAGACGTTTTGCAACGCCATGGACGTCCTGAATTAAAAAATCACTAAGATCAATAATATATTTCCCCGTTGATTCTTCTACTATTTTAAATCCAAAAAGTACAGATTTAGCAAAAGCCTCTTCCACAGATTTTTTTTCCAGGCTATTGTCCGTAAGTGCCCTGTATTTTAAATTGGGTTGAATTAATAGTAGTTTATTTCCAGCTTTTTTAAAATATACAAGCTGTTCATTTCCAAGCTGTCCCCTATCTAAACCTATATCATTACTTCCAATTCCGCTACTTAGAGAATACACATAAAGAAAAGGCTTTTCAAGTTCATCAATCTCCAGGTAGATCTTATCACTGGATGAGTCATAGTAGAAATCATAAAAACCTTCATACTTTTGAAAAGTTTTACTCTTTTCCGAAAATTGCGCATTTATTAAAGAACAAAAAAAAAGAGATAGAAAAAAAGCGCAAAAATAGTTTTTCATCATGTTGTTGGTTGAATTTTTAAATTTATACAAAATTGATTGCACAACCATACTTTAGCTTTATTTTTGATGAAAATTCAAATTAATGATAACAACAGATCAACATAAAGATCTTATAGAACGCCTTGGCGCGTTGAGGAGGTATCTTTGACATTGATGCCAAACTAATAGAAATAGAAAACGAAGAGGAAAAAACTCTGGCTCCCGACTTTTGGGATGATCCCCAAAATGCGCAAATACAAATGAAACTTGTACAATCCAAAAAAAAATGGGTTATCGATTTCAATGCTGCAGAGGAATTCGTTAATGACCTGGAAATCCTTCTGGAATTTGCAAAGGAAGGGGAAGTATCTGATGAAGAGGTAACTAATCAATATAATCTTGCACTTGGGAGCATAGAAATTCTTGAATTCAGAAACATGCTTTCTGAAGAAGGAGATAATATGACCGCAGTTCTGCAAATTACTGCCGGTGCAGGAGGAACTGAAAGTTGTGACTGGGCGGCCATGCTTATGAGAATGTACATGATGTGGAGTGAAAAAAATGGTTACAAGATTAAGGAGCTCAATTATCAGGAAGGTGATGTGGCAGGTATTAAAACTGTTACCTTAGAAATTGATGGTGAATTTGCATTTGGCTGGTTGAAAGGAGAAAATGGTGTTCACCGGCTTGTGCGCATTTCTCCATTTGATAGTAATGCCAAGAGGCATACCTCTTTTGCATCGGTATATGTATATCCCTTGGTTGATGATAGTATTGAAATAGAAATAAATCCGTCGGATATTGAAATTACCACTTCCAGATCAAGCGGAGCAGGCGGACAGAACGTAAACAAAGTGGAAACTAAAGTACAGTTGGTGCATAAACCTTCAGGTATTCAAATTTCATGTTCTGATTCCAGGTCTCAGCACGATAATAGAGCTACCGCAATAAAGATGTTAAAATCTCAATTATATGAGATTGAACTGCGCAAGAAACAGGAAGCCCGGAGCGAAATAGAATCTTCAAAAATGAAGATAGAATGGGGCTCACAAATCAGGAATTATGTAATGCACCCTTACAAACTGGTCAAGGATGTTCGGACAGGAAAAGAAACAGGTAATGTTGATGCGGTAATGGACGGACATATTGATGGCTTTTTAAAAGCCTACCTGATGGCAACAGGACAAAATGAAGTTTAGTTATTTCTTTGATGATTTTAGAACATTGAAAACACAAAAATTAGCCCGTAATGATAAAAATATATCATAACCCCAGATGCCGTAAATCCCGTGAAGGTCTTGCAATAGTCGAATCTTCGGGTAAAGATTTTGAAATAATCAACTATCTTGAGGAAGTTCCTACAAAGAAGGAGTTGCGTGAAGTCCTAGGCTATTTGTCCTCAAGTCCTGTTCAATTGGTACGCAAAAATGAAGCAATCTGGAAAGAAAAGTATAAAGGAAGAATACTATCGGATGAACAAATTATTGATGCAATGATAAAATATCCCAAATTAATTGAACGCCCCATAGTTATTAAGGGAAATAGGGCAGTTATTGGCAGACCGGCAGAGACTATTATTGAACTACTCGAACAATGAGAATTTTTTGATCTAAATTTAAGTAGTGTTTAAGGGTCGACCTCTTTTAACAAACATTTAACCGGATAAGAATAATCCTTCGTTTAATTTTACGAAATATTGAAAATAATGAGACTCAACTTCACATATATAGTGTTAGCGTTTTTGTTTTTGGTAGTAGTGATACCTGAAGTAAATGCCCAGTACGGTTATAATAATCAAAATAACAATAGGTATTCCAGCCGGGGAAGTCAAATACCTCGTGTATCGCAATACGATCGCGAACCAGAAAATCTTACGGCCGAAGAAATTGTGGAAAGAATAATGCCTAAAATTACGGACGCCATAGAACTAAACGATTTTGAACAAGCGGTTGTTACCTCCATCCTTACAAAGTATGTGCAACAGAGCATTGAGCTTCAAATTTTAGAGTTATCGGCAAATAAAAGTAAAGAAGCAAGTGAAAAAATACGAGAAAATCAAAAGGAAGAATTGAAAGCAGGTCTCCCGGAAGATAAATTCAACCAATTGATGGAATTCCAAAAGGAAGGGTATAATAAAATGAAAAAGAAAAAAAAGAAGAAGAATAAGAAAAAGAAGAAGAAAGCTGAGAAATAATGAGAATACTCTTGGCTATAATCTGTTTATTTGTCCATTTAATTTTACATTCCCAAAGACCAACTCCAATTAAAATTACAGGAACTGTTATCGATTCTGATACAGGTGAACCCCTTGAATATGCTACTATAGTTCTGCAGTCAGTACGAAATTCCGAACGTATTACGGGTGGAATAACAGACGTCAACGGCCAGTTCAGTATAGAAATTTTTCCAGGACAATACAATGTGCGAGTAGAATATATTTCACACAAAACATATGAATTAAAAGTCCAAAATTTTAGGGGATCAACTGATCTGGGGAATATAAAAATACAATTAGACTCCGAGCAATTGGAAGAAGTAGAAGTTATTGCAGAAAAGACCACATTAGAACTTCGTCTTGACAAAAAAATATACAATGTAGGCCAGGATCTTACGGTAAGAGGCGGAACTGTGACAGATGTTTTAGACAATATCCCTTCTGTTACGGTAGATGTAGAGGGAAATATTAGTTTAAGAGGAAATGAAAGTGTTAGGATCCTGATTAATGGGAAACCTTCTGCCCTATCGGGAATTAATCCAGAAACCTTACAACAATTACCTGCAGAAACCATTGAAAAAGTAGAGGTTATAACAAATCCATCGGCGCGGTATGATGCGGAAGGAACAGGAGGTATCATTAATATAATACTCAAAAAAGGAAAAAATTCCGGGCTAAACGGGTCCTTGAATTTGTTTGCTGGATATCCGGATAACTATGGAGGTGCACTTAGCTTAAATCTAAGGCGGGAAAAATTTAACTTTTTTATCAATACTACTTATAGATATAGAAATGCACCCGGTAATGCTTTGTTTGAGCAGGAAAATTTTAATCCTGATGGGACCACCGCAAGTTTTCAAAATGAAATACGTGATTACCAAAGACAGGGTGCGGGATTCAATAACAATTTTGGTTTTGAAATTTTTATTAACCCAACTACAAGTATTACGAATTCCTTTGTTTACAGGACTTCGAACGGTGAAGACACAGTGAATGTTGATTTTTTTAATTTTGATGCAAATGGCGATCCTACGGTACAAAGAAACAGGTTTACAACTGAGGCAGAAGATGAAAATGACATACAGTATTCGTTTAATTTTATTAAGAAATTTAATGACAAAGGCCATGAATTAGGAATCGATTATCAATATTCAACTGGCTCTGAAATTGAAAATTCGATTATCAACGAAATTGTATTTGGTGAAAGTGAGGAACTTCCCACAGAACAGACTATCAATGATGAAGCACAAATAAACCAATTAATTCAAATGGAATATGTACTTCCATTTAGCAAAGACAAGAAATCACAATTTGAATTTGGTTATAGAGGGTCCTTTAATACTTTTGATACAGATTTTAATTACGGAATACTGGAAGAAGGTAATTTAGTTAGTGATCCTAATTTCAGCAACCGACTTATTTATACAGAAAACGTAAATGCCGCCTACTTTCAGTTAGGTAGAAGGTTTAAGAAATTCAATATTCTGGGAGGCTTGCGAATGGAGGCTTCTGATATAGGGATTGAATTGGTCACTACAAATGAAATAAATAATAAAAACTATGTAGACTGGTTTCCTTCCATTTTTATTGGCTATGATTTTTCTGAATTGGATAAGATAAATATTAGTTATAGCAGAAGATTGAGAAGGCCCCGTTCGCGTTTTATAAACCCTTTTCCTTCAAGATCAAGTAATACAAATTTGTTTCTGGGTAACCCGGATTTAAATCCAACTTATGCCAATGTTTTTGATATAGAGTACCTAAGAGAATGGGAAAAGGTAACCTTAGCTGCTTCAGTCTATTACAATTATTCTACAGGTGTATTTCAATTTATAACTCTGGAGACTGGAGATTTTGTTGAAATTGAAAATCCTGAAGACCCTGCTAATCCTGTTCTTGTTCCTGTACAGGTTAGAACTCCCATAAATCTTTCTACAGACACACGCTATGGAATGGAATTTACTGCCATCTACACACCTAAAAATAATTGGCGTTTAACCTTAAATTTTAATGTGTTCGACCAAAGTTTACGGGGAGACTATACTTATATCAATTCTCAGGACGAGGAAATAACTCAAATTTTTGATGCAGATAACCTGGTTTGGTTCAGCAGGTTTAGTGCCAAAATTCCCCTTCCTGGAAAAATAGATTTTCAAGCCAATTTATTGTACAGGGGGCCAACTGAAAATGCACAAAGCAAGAGAACGGGTATTTTAAGTACTAATTTGGCTTTTAGTAAGGACGTAATTAAAGACAAGGCCACACTTTCGCTCAACGTAAGTGATCTTTTAAACAGCAGAAAAAGAAAAAGTGAAACCCGTACAGATAATGTACTCACTTATAGTGAATTCCAATGGCGGGAAAGACAAATCACATTATCCTTTTTATATCGCTTCAATCAAAAAAAGAACCAAAGAAATGGGAACAGAAGAGGAAATGGTAATGGAGGTGATTTTGAATTTGAAGGATCTTAAAATCAAATACACCTAAAATAAAAAGAAGCCTGACGGCTTCTTTTTTTATTCGTTACGTTGGGCTCTTCTCGCTTCACGTTTTTCTTTCCATAATTCTAAAAGATTGCCACCTAGCCAATATGGAACGATAAATAATAATAATAACATCATTAACCAAAAACCTATGGTAATAACAGTCAGAAAGGCTAAAAGCCCCAAATATTGATCAAATTCGAACATACTTTTACTCTTTGGAACACAAAGATACTTTGAAAATGGTAATTTCAACAAATCAATGGCAAAAAAAATTTAGGTTACCCAAAATTTCAAAAATACAACAATCAAAATATGCATTCGTATATTATCTTTGTTGATATAAAAACTACACAATTATGAGCTTCCGAATTGAAAAAGACACTATGGGCAAGGTAAAGGTCCCATCAGATAAATACTGGGGTGCGCAAACTGAACGATCACGTAATAATTTTAAAATTGGTCCTACGGCTTCTATGCCCCTTGATGTGATTATGGGATTTGCCTATTTAAAAAAAGCTGCGGCATACACCAATTGTGAATTAGGGGTATTACCAATAGAAAAAAGAGATCTTATTGCCAATGTTTGTGATGAAATACTCGCAGGA
>Ga0265306_10001366_pt1 | contig 11810 bp, 4 predicted proteins | sample Helome_3_FD_192493 | JGI IMG/M metagenome (GOLD analysis project Ga0265306, IMG submission 192493) | Marine sediment microbial communities from subtidal zone of North Sea - Hel_20160420 (Illumina Assembly) | ecosystem: Environmental > Aquatic > Marine > Subtidal zone > Sediment ...
GCTGCCGGAACGCTCGATATCGTGTTTGCGAAAGACGAGGAACGTATCGCGGTCGCTTATGAACTTCACGAGCGCATACCGGGGCATGTCGGTACCTTTGACAGCAGTGATGTCATCTACCTGATCACCCCCGATCGCTTCGTCAATGGTGACCCAACGAATGACAATATTGAGGGCTATGCTGACAAGGCCGACCGTGACGAAGAATATGGCCGCTACGGTGGCGACCTCGAAGGCGTCCGTCAGCACCTCGACTACATCGCCGACATGGGATTTTCCCAGGTCTGGCTGAACCCGGTCCTCGAAAACGCCATGGAGCAGTCGTCCTACCACGGCTACGCAACCACCGATTTCTACAGAGTCGACCCACGCTTCGGCAGTAACGAAAGCTACCGGCAACTCGTCGCCGAGGCCCGCGACAAAGGCATCGGCATGATCATGGACCTGATCGTCAATCACGCGGGAGGTGAACACTGGTGGATGAGCGACCTGCCAACCAAGACCTGGCTGAACGTGCCGGCAACTCGCACGCGCACCAGCCATGCGCGCACGACCCATCAGGACCCTTACGCCTCAGAGTATGACAAGGCCGCGCAGGCGGATGGCTGGTTCTCGGACAGAATGCCCGATCTGAACCAACGTGACCCGCTGTTTGCCGACTACCTCATCCAGAATGCGATCTGGTGGACCGAGTATCTCGGCCTGGCCGGCATTCGCCAGGACACGTACCCGTATCCTGATAAACACTTCATGACCGAGTGGACGCGCCGCATCATGCAGGAGTACCCCGACTTCAATATGGTCGGCGAGGAGTGGAGTTCGAGCCCGAACGTTGTCTCATACTGGCAGCGCGGCAAGCAGAACCCTGACGGTTACGTGTCCTACCTGCCCGGCGTTTTTGACTTCCCCCTGCAGATAGCCTTGCAAGAAGTCCTGACCGCGAAGGAGCCATCCTGGGGCAGCATCTGGACCCCCGTTTACGAGCTCCTGGGCCATGACTACCTCTATCCGGAACCCATGAACCTGGTGACCATGCCGGACAATCACGACATGAGCCGCATTTTTACCCAGGTCGATGAAGACGAGGACCTATGGCGCATGGCGATGGTGTTCTATGCAACGATGCGCGGCATTCCGCAGATCTACTACGGCACGGAAATCCAGATGTCCCATCCCGGCACCGACAGTCACGGCGCCATTCGCGCAGAATTTCCCGGCGGCTGGGAGGACCACGACAGTAATGCGATCACCGGAGAAGGCCTCAGTGATGAACAGCGTGCTGCCCAGGAATTGACCCGCAACTTGTTGCAGTGGCGCAGGCAGGCCGGTGTTATTCACAGCGGCAAACTGATGCAGTACACGCCGATCGGTAACGTTTATGCCTATTTCCGCTATGACGAAGACGATACCGTCATGGTGATATTCAATCTTGGACAAGACGATATCCGGGTCGACGCGGCGCGTTTCGTGGAGCGCCTGCAGGATGCTACGACGGCAAGCAATCTACTCAGCGGCGAAACGATCAACATCGACGGTTTCATTGAGCTGGCGCCGCGCTCGGTACTGCTGCTCGAGATAGACGATTAACGATTAACGAGGGGAATTTCTTGAAACGACTGTGCCTGTTCGCCGCTGTCCTGTTGGCTGCGCCCGTAGTCTGCGCCGACTTCGGTGAGTACCAAAGCCACCACTTGTCCGGCCAGACGCTGACCATCACCAGTAGCGCCGGCGACTTGTACATTAACGCGGTGGATGACGCTGCGTTCGAAGTCCACTACGTCGAGGACGGCGTCAAGCAGCTGCCCTCTTTCGCTATCGAACCCAAAGAACGCAATCTGACTGCGGAGGTTAGCGAGACTGCATCGTCGGTTGCCTTAATGGTGGATAGACTCACGGCGGTCATCGATAAGTCTCCAGTCCGCGTTTCGTATTTCGTTGATGGCGAGCCGCTCGTGGAAGAAGAGCACGGCTACTACGCGTATGAGACCGTGCGCGGATTCCGTTTTGCGTTAGAGGCTGGTGAGAAGATCCTGGGTGGCGGCCAGCGAGTACTCGGCATGGATCGCCGCGGTAACCGGATGCCTTTGTACAACAAGGCTCACTACGGCTACACGACCGAATCGAACCAGATGTACTACAGCCTGCCGGCGATCATGTCGTCCGACAAGTACATGCTCGTATTTGATAATACGGCAAGCGGCTGGCTCGACATCGGGCACACCGAATCGGACGTCCTGAATTTTGAAGCCGTTGCGGGACGCACGTCGTACATCGTCGTCGCGGGTGATACCTACCCTGCCCTGATTGAAAACTACACCGACGTGACGGGCAAACAACCCTTGCCGCCACGGTGGGCTTTTGGCAACTACGCGTCACGCTTCGGTTACCACACTGAGAAAGAAACGCGCGACGTCGTAGCCCGGTTTCGTAAGCAAAAGATTCCACTCGATGCGATCATTCTCGACATCTACTGGTTCGGCCCGGACATTAAGGGTCACATGGGCAATCTCGACTGGGATCGCGAGGCCTGGCCGAACCCGAGAGGCATGATCGCCGATTTCGCAGCCGACGGCGTCAAGACCATTGCGATCACCGAGCCCTTTATCCTGAGCACTTCGAAACGCTGGGACGCCGCCGTTGAAAACGATGTCCTGGCACGGACACCGACCGGTGAACCACGCCGCTTCGATTTCTACTTCGGTAACACGGGCCTCGTGGACGTATTTGACGAAAAAGCCGCCGACTGGTTCTGGAAACCCTACGAGATGTTATTTGAGCAGGGGGCAGCAGCCACGTGGGGCGATTTGGGAGAACCCGAGGTCCATCCGGGTGACTCGCTGCATTGGTTGTCGGACGAGGAGATCGAGGCAACCGGAGATGAGATTCACAACGCGTACGGCCACGTGTGGGCGAAAATGATCTACGACCGCCAGATCGAAAAATACCCCGACATGCGCAGCATGATCATGATGCGCTCGGGTTTTGCAGGATCGCAGCGCTACGGGTTTATACCCTGGACCGGCGACGTAAGCCGCGAATGGGATGGACTCAAGCCACAGGTCGAGCTTGCCCTGCAAGGCGGTTTATTCGGTCTCGCGTACATGCATTCCGATCTCGGTGGTTTTGCCGGCGGCGAGGCGTTTGACCGGGAAATGTACATCCGCTGGCTGCAGTACGGTGTCTTTCAGCCTGTGTACCGCCCTCACGCGCAGGAGCACATTCCGGCCGAACCCGTGTTCCACGACGAGGAAACGCGCGACATCGTGCGCAAGTTCGTCAACCTGCGTTATCGCATGATGCCCTACAACTACACGCTGGCTTTCGAGAACAGCACGACGGGCATGCCGCTAATGCGGCCAGCGTTTTTCGAAGACGAGTCGCTCGACTGGCTCATCGACGTCACGGACGTGTATTTCTGGGGCCATGACTTCTTCGTGCTTCCCATAACGGATCCGGACATAGATTCCCGTCAGACGATTATGCCAGCCGGAGCCTGGTTCGATTTCTGGACGGGGCAACGCTACGACGGTGGTCAGTCTGTCGAGGTTGACGTAACGCTCGACACGATCCCTGTGTTCGTGCGGGGCGGCGCATTCGTGCCGATGACGCCCGAGATCCAGACCACGCGCGATTACTCGAGCGAGAAACTCATACTGCACTACTACGCCGACAAGTCTGTCACCAAATCCTCGGGTCGGATGTACGAGGACGACGGCGAAAGCCGCACGAGCATCGAGGACGGCGCGTTCGAGCTGCTCGAGTTTGAAGCCAGTCAGCGCGGTAACTGGCTGACCATCGACCTGTCGCGTGCCGGCGGCGAGTACGAGGGCATGCCGGAGAAGCGGGAAGTATCACTCGTCATCCACAACTGGGTCGGGCGGGGCGATGCGATCACATTCAATGGCCAAACCGTAGAGGGTCGCTTCGAAAACGGTGGCACACTCAGCGTCGATGTGAGCTGGAACCACGCGCCTGCGCGGCTGCAGGTCAACGAACCCGAAGGCAAGCCCGTCGTCTACCAGGTCTGGACCCGTCTCTTCGGCAACAAGGACACGACCAACAAGCCCTGGGGCACGATCGAGGAAAACGGCGTCGGCAAGTTCGTCGATTTCAATGACACCGCGCTGCGCGGTATTCGCAAGCTCGGCGTTTCACACATCTGGTACACCGGCGTGCCGCACCATGCCGTCGTGCGCGACTATACCGAGTACGGCATCAGCAATGACGATCCCGACGTCGTCAAAGGCCGCGCCGGCTCGCCCTATGCCGTCAAGGACTATTACAACGTCAACCCCGACCTCGCGGTCGATCCCGCCAGGCGACTGGAGGAATTCGAGGCACTCATCGAACGCACCCATCGCAACGACATGAAAGTCGTCATCGACATCGTGCCGAATCATGTCGCCCGGCGGTACGAGTCGATCAGCCGGCCCGAGGGCGTCGAGGACTTCGGCGAGAACGACGATACGTCGGTCGAATGGGCGCGCGACAACAACTTCTACTACGTCGTCGGCGAGGACTTCGAGCTGCCGGACTTCCCCGAGCGCTATCGACCGCTTGGCGGTGAGAACCATCCACTCGCTGACAATCACTTCGACGAGTCACCCGCGAAATGGACTGGCAACGGCGCGAGCGTTGCACAGCCGAACTTCATGGACTGGTTCGAAACCGTGAAGATCAATCACGGTGTGCGTCCCGATGGCAGTTACGCGTTTGATCGTCTGCCTGAAGAAGCACGTACATGGAGCGATGCGAAGCACGCAGCTTTTTGGGCGGACAAGGATGTGCCGGACAGCTGGATCAAGTACCGGCAGATCACAGAGTATTGGCTCGCAAGAGGTGTCGATGGATTTCGCTACGACATGGCCGAGATGGTGCCGGTCGAATTCTGGAGTTACCTGAATTCGAATATCCGGGCCATCAATCCCGACGCCTTCCTGCTGGCTGAGGTGTATAACCCCGACCTCTATCGCGACTACCTGCACCTCGGTCGCATGGGCTATCTATACGACAAAGTTGGCCTTTACGATGCACTGAAGCCCGTCATGCAGGGCACCGCCTCGACTGGCACGCTTGCACCCGTGCACGCCGAGGTGCTCGACATCGAGAAACACATGCTCCACTTCCTCGAGAACCACGACGAGGAACGCATCGCGAGCACGAATTTCGTCGGCAGCGGACACGCCGGCAAACCCGGCATGGTCGTATCGGCGCTCATCAGCCGTTCGCCGACGATGATCTACTTCGGCCAGGCCGTCGGCGAGCCCGGCGACCTCAACGACGCGAACTTTAACCAGCCGCCCAAGCTCCGCACAACGCAGTACGACTACTGGGGCGTCCCGGCACACCAGCGCTGGATGAACCGCGGCAAGTTCGACGGCGGCGTACTCAGCGACGACGAGAAGTCCCTGCGGGACTTCTACGAGCGTCTCATGAACTTCAGCGCCCAGAGCGGCGCGCTGCAGGGCGACTACGCGCCGATTCCGACCGGCAACGAGCGCGTGTTCGCATTCGCGCGCTGGACTGGCAATGAGCAACTCATCGTCGTGAGCAACTTCGACGCCGAGAACGAGCAAGAGCTGGTCATCGACGTTCCAGCGGAGCTCGTCAGTAAACTCGGGCTCGAGCCCGGGCGGCGGTCACTCGAAGAACAACTCTACGGTGAACAGCACAACGCCATTGTCGTCGACCATGGCGCCGGCTTCGTGCACGTGAGACTCGGGCCGCTCGAATCAGCGGTCTATCGCATCAGCGGCGGCCTGTTCAAGGCGCCGGACAATGAGCCGTTCATGGCCGATCTGCCTGCCTCGGGCGTGCTTGGCACGCTTCTGTATTCCTATGATGTGGCATCCGAGTATCTCGAGGAGACGCGCAACGTCGTCGTGTGGCTGCCGCCCGGCTACGAGGAAGACACCGACAAGCGTTACAAAGTCATCTACATGAGCGACGGCGAGAACCTGTTCGACCCGCGCGTCGCCAGCTGGGGTGTCGACTGGGGCATCGACGAGGCCATGATGCGCGGCGTCGCCGACGGTTCGTTCGAGCCGGCCATCGTTGTCGGCACATGGAGCACGGCGAAGCGCGGGCTCGAGTATTCACCCTGGCACGACGCGAAAGACTACGCGAGATTCCTGATCGAGGAACTCGTGCCGCGCATCAATGCCGACTACCGCACGCGGCAGGGGCCCGAGAACACGTTCGCAATGGGCTCGTCGTTGGGCGGGCTGCTGTCCTATTACCTCGTCAAGGAACACGGTGACGTTTTCGGCGCCTGCGGCTGCGTGTCTAGTCATTTCGCGCTATCGGAGCAGATGTTTGCGGACTTCCGAGGACTAAGCCGGGCCGAGTCGGACCCGACACCGTATATCGTTCGGGACATCGAGGCCGGCGTGACGATTAGCGGTGGCCGGTTCCTCTTCGATTACGGCACCGAGACAGTCGACTCGACCTACGAAGAAGACCACAAGCCGGTCGCCGCGTGGATGCGTAAACAGGGGCTGAAGAAAAACCGCGACTACAAGTTCGTCATGTACGACGGTGCCGATCACAGCGAACGTGCATGGCGTGCGCGAGTGCTCGATCAGCTTGAGTGGTTACTCCGTGGAAATTAGGGTCGGCTCACATCGAAAACCGCAGTTCGAGCCATGCATACGTATTCATTGCGTGAATACGTTTACAGGGCATTGCCCTCTCACCACGGCGTTATAAAGTTGAGCAATGAGCAAGACAATTGATGACCGTTCAATGATGGAGGAACGCCGAGCCGGCGTGTACCTGCATCTCACATCCCTGCCCGGCCCCTATGGCATAGGGGAGCTTGGCACGGCTGCGCACGACTTCGTGGACAAGATGCACGCGATGGGGCTTTCCGTCTGGCAATTCCTGCCGCTCGGGCCTACTGCCTACGGCGACTCGCCGTACCAGCCCCTGTCGACGTTCGCAGGCAATGAAATGCTCGTCGACATCGGCGACCTCATACACCTGCAACTGCTTAACCGCGGCGAGGCAGACGAGTTAACGACGCTGCCCGAGCGCCATGTGGACTACGGCACGCTTATCCCGATTAAGAATCGCCTGCTGGCGCTCGCGGCCAGCCGCTTCGAGACCACTGTTGGCGAGGATATCCTTAATGCTTTCAATGATTTCGTTGAACATAACGACAAGGACTGGCTGCACGACTATGCCTTGTTCCGAATTCTGAAGACCCGTCATGGCGAGCGGCCCTGGCCCGAATGGCAGCCGGAGTTCGTGCATCGCGACGCCGCTGCGCTTGCAAAGATCGAGGCACGGGAAGAAGACCGTATCCGGGCGATCAAGATCGTCCAGTACCTGTTCTTCCGCCAGTGGTGCGCACTGCGCCACTATGCGCATGAGAATGGCGTCCTCCTGTTTGGCGATATGCCCATATATATTGCGCTCGACAGCTCGGATGCCTGGGCCAATCGCGAGATCCTGCGAATCGACGAAGACGGTCGCCCAGATCATGTCGCCGGCGTACCACCGGACTACTTCAGCGCGGATGGTCAGCTCTGGGGCAATCCGTTATACGACTGGGAAAGACACAAGGCCGACGGCTATTCATGGTGGATCGACCGCCTTCGGGCCACCGCCGAATTCGCCGATCTTGTGCGTATCGACCACTTCCGTGGCTTCGAGTCCTACTGGTCGGTGCCGGCCGAGGCCGATACGGCCCGAGAAGGGACCTGGGAACCGGGCCCCGGGGACGCCATTTTCGACGCGATGCGCAGTGCGCTCGGCGACCTGTCTATCGTCGCGGAAAACCTGGGCGTAATAACGCCCGAGGTGGAAGGCTTGCGAGAACGGCACCAGATTCCGGGCATGCACGTACTGCAATTCGATGTTTGCGATGCCGAGTTTTCCTTGTCCGACGTCACGCCGAACAGCGTTTGCTATACCGGTACACACGATAACGACACGACGATCGGGTGGTTTCGGGGCAGTCCGGACGACATTCGCAGCGCCGGGGACATTGCGGATGCCCAAACTGCCGTACTCGCGCTGACGGGCGGGACGGCCGAGACAGTACATACCGACCTGATCAAGGCCGCATTTTCAACAGAAGCACGCATTGCCATCGCCCCACTGCAGGATTACCTGGGGCTAGGGTCGGAGGCGCGTATCAACACCCCTGGCACACCAGGCGGAAATTGGCGTTGGCGTGCACTTGACACACAATTGTCCCCCAAACTTTGCGACAATATCGCGTCCCTAGTTAATGCCTCCGGGCGCGAGTTGTCATCCAATGAACAAACTGAACAAAGATTTCTCCCGTCACGTCAGCCTACTCACGCGTGACACGCTGGCACTTGTCCTTGCCGGTGGACGAGGTTCGCGACTCTATGAACTGACCGATTGGCGAGCGAAGCCCGGGCTGTATTTTGGCGGCAAGTACCGCATCGTTGATTTCCCGCTATCCAACTGCATCAACTCGGGTGTGCGGCGCATGGGCGTTCTCACACAGTACAAGGCGCATTCGCTGATTCGGCACCTCGTGCATGGCTGGTCCTGGTTCCAGGCCGGCTCGCGGGAATTCGTCGAAATCCTGCCGGCCTCTCAGCGCGTCGGTGGCGAGTGGTACAAAGGCACGGCTGACGCCGTATACCAGAATCTCGACATCATACGTACGCACGACCCGCGATTTGTCCTGATCCTCTCCGGCGACCATGTCTACAAGATGGACTATGGCCCCTTCCTGGCCATGCACGCCGACCTGGACGCCGACATGACCGTCAGTTGCGTTGAGGTCCCGTGCGATGAGGCAGCCGGTCAGCTTGGCGTAATTACCGTCGACGAAACCGGACGCGTTATCGCTTTCGACGAGAAACCCGAGAAACCGAACCCTATCCCGGGCAAGCCTGGCATTTGCCTGGCCTCGATGGGGAACTACGTTTTCAACACCGACTTTCTCTACGAACAAGTTATCAAGGACGCGGATACTCCCGACACCCAACATGACTTCGGCAAGAACATCATTCCCTCCATCGTCGAGGACTACCGCGTGTATGCGTACCCGTTCCGCGATCCTGAGACTCAGCAACAAGCCTACTGGCGTGACGTCGGAACACTCGACGCCTACTGGGAGGCCAACATGGAACTCGTGTCCGTGACGCCGCAGCTCAACATGTACGACCACAAGTGGCCGATCTTCACACACCAGACGCAGGCACCGCCCGCGAAGTTTGTTTTTGACGACCCTGACCGTCGCGGTACTGCCATTCAGTCGATGGTATCCGGCGGTTGCGTGGTGTCAGGTGCCGAGATAAGAGGCTCGCTCCTGTTTTCACGAGTCACCGTCAATTCTTTCAGCGAGGTTTCGGATTCCGTTGTACTGCCTGACGTTGAGGTCGGCCAGAATTGTCGCCTGCACCGCAGCATTATTGACGCTGGCTGCACTTTGGAAGACGGCATGACTATCGGCGTCGATCATGATCATGACCGCGAACGTGGCTTCCGGGTTACAGAGTCCGGCCTGACCCTGGTAACGCCGGACATGCTCGACCAGCAGCTCCATCACACACGCTAGGCGCAACGGCATCGCTACGCAGCAAGTCATATTCCTCGCGTCCGAGAACGGCGCCCTCCCCGGTGGCAAGGTCGGTGGCGTCGGCGACGTCGTGCGCGACTTGCCGCAAGCGCTTGCCGGCGAAGGCTGGCAGGTTCGCGTTGCAACGCCGTCATACGGGACCCTGCATCGACTGACCGGTGCCGAGAGGCTCGGCACGGTTGCTGTGCCCTATCGTGGTGCGCAGCAGGACGTACAGGTTTGGCGACTGGTGGGTGAGAGCGGCGTCGAGAACATCGTCCTGCATCACGCATTGTTCGAGGAACAGGGCGCGGGCCGCATCTACTATGGGGAAGATGGGGACCGGCCGTTCGCAACGGACGCCAACAAGTTCGCATTCTTCTGTGTCGCGGCCGCCGCGTGGATCCAGTCTCTGGAGCAGGCCCCCGATGTCGTGCATCTGCATGACTGGCACGCTGCCCTGTTCCTGCCGATCACCCGTTACCTTGAGGAATTCGCAGGTTTGCGCGGCATCCGGACGGTCTTTACGATCCATAATCTCTCCTACCAGGGAACAAGACCGCTGGACGGCGACGAATCTTCGCTGGCTGCCTGGTTCCCGCAAATGAACTACGACAGAGACGCGATGGCCGACCCTGCGCACGGGCACTGCATCAATCCAATGGCAGTGGCAATCCGCCTCGCCGACCGGGTCAGCACAGTGTCCGAAAATTACGCGCACGAGATTTGCCAACCCAGCGATCGCAGCACGGGCTTCATTGGCGGCGAAGGTCTCGAGTCGCTCCTGCGAGCCGCCCATGACGAGGGTCGGCTGTCCGGTGTCCTGAACGGCTGCTTTTACGGTGACTCACGGGGGCGCCGCCCGGGCTGGCAACGCATTCTCGGCATGCTCGAAGCCCAGCTCCATGACTGGCAAATCGCTGCGCCCGCCAACGAGGCTCACAATCTCGCGCTGGAACGCCTGGCTGCGATGCCCAAACGCCGGCCGCAGCATGTGGTGACGAGTATTGGCCGTCTCGTGGCACAGAAGGCGACTCTCCTCCTGCACTCAAATGACGGCAGCGAATCGCCGTTGGAGCGAATTGCCAACGACCTCGGGCGCAGAGCCGTCATTATCATTCTGGGCAGCGGCGAGGCGTCTTTCGAAGCACGTATGCTCGAGGTCGCGAAAAAGCTCCCGAACCTGATATTCCTGTGCGGCTATTCGGAAGTGCTCGCCGACCCGCTCTACCATGCCGGAGACCTGTTCCTGATGCCGTCCAGCTTCGAGCCCTGTGGCATCAGCCAGATGCTCGCCATGCGCCGTGGCCAGCCTTGTGTCGCGCATGCGGTCGGCGGCCTGAGTGACACGATCGACCAGGATAAGACCGGCTTCCTGTTCGGCGGCTCGACCCCTGATGCCCAGGCAGACGCTTTCGTAGAGAGGACGCTTACCGCATTGGCGTTACGGTCCGAAGACCCTGTGCGTTGGCAGGAGATATGTATCGCAGCCGCTGCCCAGCGCTTTGATTGGGCGCGGTCGGCACAGCAGACTATCAACGCGCTTTACCTGGATCACCCGAGTAAAAAATGAGTATCAATTCCGACATCATCGCGCTGGCCGAGGGCCGGCACAACAACCCGTTTGCGCTTCTCGGCGTGCACCATACGGCGAAAGGCCGCGTGGTCCGGACTCTGCAACCTGGCGCAAAAGCTGTCGATCTTGTCGAAAGCGATGGCGCAAAGCTTGCCCCGATGAAACGTATCCATGACAACGGGCTCTTTGAGGCAGCGATGCCGCCGCGCAAACGGCGCTACGCCCTGCAGATCACGTGGCAGTCCGGTGAAAAGCAGCTCATCGAAGATCCTTACCGTTTTCCATCCACGCTGGGCGAAATGGATTTGTACCTGCTTGGTGAAGGTTCCGACCAGTTCGTATACCGCAAGCTCGGCGCGCATCCTCTCAATGTCGGCGATGTCAGCGGCACGCGTTTTGCCGTTTGGGCACCTAACGCATCGCGCGTCAGCGTCGTTGGTGACTTCAATAGCTGGGATGGGCGACGGCATGTCATGCGCCTGCATCCTGGTAATGGCATTTGGGAGATTTTCCTGCCCGGTGTCGGTAACGGCGCGAAGTACAAGTACGAAATAACAGACGCCGACGGAAAACTACTGCCCTTGAAAGCAGATCCCTTCGGCACGCTGCATGAGCCGCCACCCGGGAACTCCTCCATCGTGTTTAAAAGTGAGTTCCAGTGGGAAGACAACGACTGGCTCGCGCAGCAGC